>ENA-ORBV01017944-ORBV01017944.1-microbial-mat-metagenome-genome-assembly--contig:-NODE-17944-length-10050-cov-3.224506_pt1 | contig 10050 bp, 12 predicted proteins | sample MGYA00237777_ERZ505514 | MGnify/ENA primary metagenome ERZ505514 (study PRJEB26160, sample SAMN06269048) | microbial mat metagenome | isolation source: Oligotrophic lake microbial mat | place... | reverse complement strand
TTTTCAAGCAGAAGACGGCATACGAGATTCGCCTTAGTCTCGTGGGCTCGGAGATGTGTATAAGAGACAGCGTATCTTGTCATGCTGCGTGACTGATGGATCTCTCAATCGGATTCAATGCAACCAGCTGAGGCTCACTGATCTCGACTGCGGCTGGGAGTACCTGGCGAAGAGCTTGTTCTCGCATCAAACTATCACTGCCAAACCAGCTGACATATCTTGGCGCACGTTTTTCTTCGTAAGTGCATTGGATGGCGTGTGTGAGGTGGGGCGAGCCCGTGAATCTTACACCAGCGCGTTTGAACACTCAGGCGACGGAACATGCTCACGAAGAACAGGCTCGCCTTAGCTCGGAGAAGCTCGCAGCACGCCAGAAGAACATGAATCAAGGTATCAGATCAGTGAAATTTGCTATGTGCTAATTGTGGTTTCGCACCCACACGTGTTTCAACTACATCAACACTGATCAAGCTTTGCAAGTGCCTATCAGAACCGCTTACACCGTTCTTTTTATTGCTGCATTTCACAGCCAGAGCGACCAGCGGTGCAAAGATGATTGGAATACAAAAGGTCGTCACACCGGACGAGCGCCGAAGACGGCTAGCCGAAGCGAAAAAGAAACCGAAAAGTACGTCCGGTCGTGTTATGGATTATGTTGGGTGTCCTGTAAGCATCGCCTGAGGCGCAGTTCGTTTACGTACCTCGCAGCCAAGCTGACATTGATGAGGGATGAAACACACCGCAGGTATGGTGTGATCCAACAGCTCTCAACGCACTACATTAGAGCGATCATACTAGCCTGTGTGTAATTCTAAATCACAGATCTATGGCGATACAAGCAGCCGCCAATCCTGCGAAAAAGGCTCGGTTTTCCGCGGGCAGCAAATGAAAACGTGCACGACAGCCTCCAATATACATATACTAGGTTTGCGAAAATCGAAATAGCACTCCCTGTTGAAAACACGGTTTGAACGTCGCACACAGGCACACAGTAGCTTAGACACAGGTACAGCAAATGTTCAAATTGATAACCAACCCAGGGTGCAGCGACGTCCGATGCGTGCAGTGGCTCAATCACAGAGCTTCACCCCTACGGGAACATCTCAAGCCTCCATCCTCGCCTTCTTGCTTCGCGACTTGTTCAGCTTCGCGCTGCTGTTGGTTTTTTGGACTGCTGCACGCTCTGTATTGCTGGGTTTGGCCTTAGCTGGCGCCCCAAACTTCCGCTTCACCTGCACGGATCCCGTGCCATTCGAGTGAGAATTTGATTTGGCAGTCGCTGCAGCTTTGCCAGACTGTTTGACCTCCTCGTGATCCTGATCCATAGGAGCTGCCGTGCTAGCAGGAGCTTTAGTCTCATCATAGTCGAAATCGCTGTCACTACCAGCGCCATTTGCGTTGGCTTCCTCCATGGCGTTGCTTCCAGGCTCAACATCATCATCATCAACAACATCACCATCATCATCGTCTGAACCTCCTTGCAATCCGTATCCGAAAGCAGCGTTCATCTCATCATCCTCAAACGGCAAAACCAGACCGCGAACGGCACGTGCACTGGCTTCACGAGCAGGAACCACTTCGAAATCGTCATCCTCTTGACTGTCCGCGTGTTTCTCATCGCCATCAGCGTCTGCATCAGAATCCGAATCAGCCGCTAAAGCAGCTCCCAGTAACAGCGATGGTTCGACACTGTCATCGTCCATAGGAGCAGGCCCTACGAAACCACAAACTGTAAGCAACAGACATCAGGTCTAGGCGAAATTGTCAGACGAACCGTCTTCTGCAGAAGCCGGCTTGGGCTTGCGCTTTCGTTCTAGAGCACGCTTAAAACGACGCCCAGCTACATGGCGCTCTACCTCTGCAGTGTCGTTATGCAACACGGTTTTCGTAACTCTACAATACAGCAGTCGGTCGTCACTCTTGTGGGCCACGATGTTCGGAGCGTACTTGTCCAGGTCGACGGGATGACTGGCCCGATCAGCCTTCGCTTTGGCTTGCTGGTACTTCTTCCCACTCCAGTGTGCCTGTCAAGTGTTGTTTTGATGCTGGGTCTCGAGGTGCCACAAGCTCTGATCAGATAAGAGGTTACCTTCAGCTCTGCAAGTGACGGACGCATTTCATGCTGTGTCAGCTTGCACTTTATTTTCGAAATTACCGCGCCATCTTTTCCAGCCACCTCAATCACATCATATTGTCCATCGTGCTGCTTGAGAAAAGCCTGCACATCAGCTTGAAATTGCTTTGCAGACGCTGACATTGTAATGCGCGCAGCGCACACCGAAAATGTAAGAAACACTTCTTCGAGAACCACGCCAAATCCGAGGCATCCGGACTGTGAGGTGTATTATACCGTGCACCAAACGCAGCGACCGCGTTGCATACGGTAGCCACCGATGGCGTGCGGTGCCCGCCGTCCAGGCCATGGCCATTCGCTTTACGCTTGCGCTCTGATACTATGTGCTTGGACGCTGGTAAGAATTTTGCAGTTCTTGGCCTGACTTGTTCCGTTTGGTGCGCCGTTAGCATGACTTCGCTGCACTTTCCTTTGTAGCTTGTTGCAGCGACAAGGTCTCAGGGAGTTGATAGTCAGTTAGTCGAGCCGATGTATGCGGACTCTGTTGAAACACCTCCATCATTGTTGGAAACGGACTCCAGCGCGCTTCAGCCCAAAGCGTTTCGGAAGCCAGAGCGTCGCGCCGCCCGCGGGAACAGACCCATTAGGGACGTGAGAGCTCAGGCTACTGTTACGCCGCGAAAGCGACGAGGAAATGGTCGATCGACTGTTGCGGAGCACTTGCGCTCCAATGCAACGCCGCGAAAGGTTACCGTGGCGGAGGAGATGCCTTTGTTTGATGCCACCATTCCGCGTAATGATGCGCATTCAACGATCAGCCACGAACCCAAGTACGCCATTTCTGGCGCTGAACCAAGTTGGCACCGCAAACGGTCCGCAGAGATCGCTGCTATCAATGCCGCCAAGCGAAACAATGTTACGTTTGATCCGTCATCAGCTCGTTTGCCTGGGATCGCCACGCCCAAACATCTCATTTCGAGACGCGGTGGCAAGCGCTCTTCAGTATCGAAGATAGAATGGCTTACTTTGTACAGGAGCGCAAAGGAGCAACTCAACTATGCCAGATTGAACTTCCGCAATCTGAAACGACAAGAGAAAGCAGCGATTCGCAAGAAGGACTTTGCTGCGGCCGGTATTTTGCAGGTGGAAGCGAAAGCTGCAAAGCGAGCGCTGGCAGCTGCGCGCCGCGAATTTCGAGTTTGTGCGCGTAATCCTAGAGCATGTGTGGCTCAGAACAATCGCGCCACGCGACAGGAGGAGCGGGAGTTCTTGTACGGCAAGCCGAAGCCCCCAGCTCTCGCCAAAATTCCTGCTGGCGTTCGTATCAAGGAGCCCAACAAGAACAAGCTGATTGAATACACAGGCGAAAAGCAACCGCGGCGCCGAAAGTCCCGCGGAAAGAAGAAGACCCGAAACATCAAGAAGATTCTGAAGCGACTCTTCAAAAACGATCCGTCTGAGACCAATGATGACACATGGCAGTTCTTCCCGGTGGCTGCTGCGCGAAGCTAGATCAACGGTGTATAACTACCGCTATGTGTGGTTGACGTGTCTTCTTGCTGTACAGCCAGAACTGTTTGAATCGGCTTTAGTACAAGCAATAGCATTAAGCATGTTCAAGCTAACGTTGCGAGTTTAGTTAGAACCCCGTGCATGATGTGTCTCAGTTCGCCTACTGGGCACAATCTTCGTGGCTTTGGACTGCTCTACAAGCTTCTTCTTGCCCATCAGCATGGCGCATGTAAACAGGAAGTCCTGCCATTCGACGTCTGCAACGCCGTCTGCTTTCTCGCCTGTACAGCATCCGAACACAACCAATCACAGGGCGCAGCAGCAACAAAATGACAATGCGCGCTACACGAACTCCAATCATCTTCCTCGCGCAGCTTTTGCAGCGGTTCTCGGAAGTAACCAGGAAGATCTGGCGCATCAGTCGCATATGCGAATGACATACGCGCATGAGTCTACGACCGCATTCAGTCTTGCACACAACGCTATCTACCTTGTAGTGAGTGAATGTTGTGCTGTTTGGACTGCAATCCAAAATCCCTGGATCGAGCCAACGGAAAATCAGCTGAGTACAGGCTGGTAATACAGAGTATCGTTGTAACAGCAGAATACAACGTGCTTGGCTCGCTTTAGAATCTCAAAGGCTTGATGTTTGCTAATCTTTCCTTCGGTGTGTGCTGCCACCTCGTCAAATGATTGTTTGAGTTCCGAAATCTGCCGACATAACACACGATTATGGTGCTCAGTCACAGATTGCACGACAAGTAAGCAGACTGCAGGTGACACCATAGGAGTAGCGCTGTATGGAGTACCCACCTGCTGCTGAGAGAGCGGCTGTTGATCGAACAGCGTGCGCACCATCGTTTCCGTCGCCTCGAGCACATGACGGTCATGCATGGTGGAGAGGTTGCGAGTCCTCCCCTGATCACGACAAGCCGATATGCAGCAGATTTGGGCATATCCACACAAAGCTCGTCAATGCACGCATGCAACCATACCTTCCTATTCATTGTTCGCAGGAATTGCGCCGCGCGAAAGTATTCACTCAACTGTTTCCATTAGCGATTCGTGCCACCACACCAACGTATGCGTCAGGTGCTGATGATATCCACACAGCAGACAATGTTCTGCTGCAATGCAAGATCCAGCTGCTCATACCCTTCGAACCTCGTCCCACTGGTATTCATCTGCCATCAATGCAATCACGCGCGGCAACGCCGCCATCGCACTGTCACTGTTGAGAAATGCCTGCAGCACGCGTGGAAATTGTGGCGAAACTTGCAACATCGAACAATGCAAGTTATATCGGCGTAGGCAGTGCTGTACCAGTCGCGTTCTTCTGGCTAACACGTCCAGTGCCGTACTCGCCATCTCATGACGACACGCGTATAGCACCTCTGCTTCGATGAAGGGATAGCCGTGAGCCAGCGGTTTCTGACGACGGAGTTCAGCGCAGTAGCAGCATCAGAGTACCGAGTACACGGAGTCGTACTCAATAACGGCGCGTACCTGCTTGGCTTTGTCGAGGGCGAGATTGGCAAGTTCGATGCACTTGTCGCCGTAGTTATGCGCCAGATGATCTGCGACATGATGACCCATGTCAGCATGAGAACAGAGACAGCAAGCACTGAATAAAGAGATACAGGCGTACCGGCTACCACGGGGTCGAAGCCCATGCGGATTAAAGTGGTGGGCAGACTCAGCGTGAAGCCTGGTTGAATGATAAGTTGAGATATGATGAGATTCCACTGCACATGGACTGCAGTGTGTGAACGAGATAAGCTTCTCATACCATGTGCGCCTATCAAGCGAATATTCTGCAAGTCAGTACAAAAACCGTGATCATTCAAATACAATGTAAGACCGAGATCACAGCTTAGCAGTGAAACGATTCAGCGCGGTCACCTTGGTGATGCATGGAGAAACGTGTGGGCCCGCTATCTCAGGATGATCTACACCGCACGCCGTAAGCTGTGAATTATGGATCATCAAGCAATAGCCTCCAGCAGCAAACACAATTTACCTGTCAATATTTTGTTCACGACATCTTCAGCCATCAGGCGGTATGTGGTCCATTTGCCACCGGTAATGGTGACCAGTCCGGATTTGGAGATGTCGATCACGTGGTCTCGTGTGATGTTCTCTACGAGGAATTTCACAAGCACACAGTCATCGTGTAAACTGATCCACGGCAGGACGCTAGTAGGAGAGCAGCACTGTGGTTGATTGAAGGCGTTCATAAGCCGAGGAACGACCAAGATCAGCTGCTGACCTGTTGATGTGCCGTCTGAGGAGGTGGATCGAACCAAAGGTCGAATACCTGGTTGCAAGAAAGCACATTGACCGTTGGCAGTGCTATGTACAACCACTCATCCGAACTGGACTGTGAACGGACACTTACCGCTCCAAGCTGCATCAACATCCTCGCGCAATATTGGCGTCTTAAGATATTTGGAGGCCTGACAGTAACCACATCATTCGTGTGGTTATAACTAATATTCATCGATATGAGGACACCAATGCAGACGCACTGCACGAGACATACCTCCTCCAGAATAAATTGAATTTCTTCCTCGTGTGGTCTGGGCAAGGCGGTGATTTCAGACGACGAGTCTGTGGTGCCGCACACAGTGCTGCCTGGGGTAATCAGAAGCGATCCGACCCAAAATAAGCATAGACTGTGGGGTGCAGGAATAACGATCATGATACATCGACACACGAGCACACACACGCGTCCAAACGAGATCCATAGATAGCAAACTCTCACTTGTCCCAATGCAACTCACAGCACTCGATCAATATTCATCACAGCACACATACCCTCCCACGGCAGCAGAAACAGTACTCGTCCATCCGCAGTGCGAGGCACGATAAGCCCCATGCCCTCGGGGGCGAAGCGACTTGATAACACGACGTGTACGCCGGAGCTGCCTACAGCCAGCAAGCAGCACACAGGTAAATGACTGGGATTAGCTAATCCGCCATTAACTTGAGGCGGGCTATGCATGACCCTGATATCAGATTGGTGATCGCACCTGTCACCATGGGCTTGCACGAGTGATCTGCCATCTTTCTGATCGGATCAACAAAAGGGCCGGTGGCGTTCACGACCACGTGCGCTTTCACGGTCCAGCGATCGCCGGTGATCAGGTCTCGAACTTCAGCCCCTGTGTGCGACATGCCCCCGAGCCGTGATCAGCATACAATCCTGACCGCCCGAAAATGCATCACCCACGCCGGACATACCCGTCACCTTGCCGGTTTGCGCATCTTTGACAATGCCAACCACCTCCACGTGATTGGCAACTGCAGCACCCTTGGCTGCCGCAGTCAGCGCGATGCACACGTTCATCCTGCTGTCGTTGTGCTGTCCGTCATAGTACACCAGCCCGCCCTTCAGACCCTTATGCTGGATCATTGGGAACTTCTCTTTCGCTTCTCGAGATGAGATCCAGTACGACGGCTCTAGCATGCCTGCATATCACGTTAAGGGCAGAGTAAGAGGGCCTCGACAGCGTGGGCTCAGCAGTTACGCGACGTCCACGCTCACACAGGAGATGGCACGTGACGAATCGACCAACCTGAACCCGCGAAGATGTCGTAAGCTTTGACACCAGCGTAATAATAAGGCAGGTAAAACATGGATTGTGGAAAGGGTTGGTAGAACGGTACGATGATCGGCAGTGGTCTGGACAGATGAGGTGAGATGTGGAGCAGATGCTGACGCTCCGCGAGCGCTTCCGTGACCAGCGTGAACTGAGCCCGGTCGAAGTGGGTGAAGGCTTTCTCCAAATAGCGAATGCCACCGTGAATCAGCTTGGTGCTGCGCGAGCTAGTGCCTGCATATATGAAGAGTGGATGAGTGTGATTGACTATGCTACATGCCAGCATTGGACTGACGCACCTGACGAGAAATCATCTCGCTCCACCAGTCCCACACGCAGACCTCGAGTGGCTGCATCTAACGCGACGCCACAGCCGGTAGCTCTATCATCGAATACACCAAAACGCAGAATTCGCCGTTACGGATCTGAACACTTTGAGCTGTGTCGCATGGCAGCGCGTACCCGCCACCAATCACTAGAATGTCGAACTGTTCGGCTCTCAGCCGATTCACTCCGACGTCACGCGATGGAACCTCGGAGTTGCGGATCGGATGGTCTTGTTTGGTATCCGTGTGAGCATCAGCACCCGCACTGGACTCCGCTACAGCCAGTGTTGAGCTTGCGGTCCACCATCGGTTCTTCCCAGTAACGAATGCTGTCGGCCACAAGCACGTGCAACTTCAGCGGCGCATTGCTGATACACTTACTGTGTTCAACATATATGCTTTGTCATTTATTGCAACAGCGACGGTACCTGCTGAACCCAGAGCGCTGGCGAGCAGCAGCGCTTTGTGGTGACGCCTGAAGAGTGAGTACATGCTACACACGGACCACATCATCAAAACGAAATGTAAAAAGCGAGTGCCTTCTAAACCGACGTAAGATATTCACAATGATGTCGTTTGCTGTTGCACGAACCTGATGTCGGCTGCGTTTTCCTTGCCAAACCAAGCCGATCTACATCCAGATACTCATCCCTCTTCATTAGCGCCGAGGTACGTACTCTGATCACCTTAACGTACCTTAAGTTCGCATTAGCAAGGGGGTCTGTGCACGTGTGCTCAGACTCAGTCAGTCACGAGCTACGAGGTTCTACTAAGTTATTCTTACAAACATAAGCAAAGACAGTGATAAAAGAGCAGTATAATTTGAAAGCAACAAAGAAACAAAGACAAACTCGGCTCCGCGACGCGAACAGTTGCATGAGCTCATCGATCTCAGCTAGAATGCCGTTCGCATTCGCATCATTCCATAGCACATCGTGGTATTTGGTACACAGACCGGCATTGAGGCAGCGAGGGTATGGCCTAGTCACTTGTCCAAACGCTTACAAACGCATGAACTTGTCCCACCCCGTCCATTGCAGATACTCGTGCAGCTCGATCGCACCGCTTTCGTCTGAGTCCATGAAGCTCAGCCCGTCATCTGCTTGCTTGGCGTCATAACCCAGATCGGAGCACACCTTGCGAAACTCATCGTGCGTGAGCGTGTGCTGTTATCTGCAGAACCACCAGTGGTGGCAGCACAATTAATTGCCAGGTAGAGCGGCAGGAACAAACTCTGGTCAAACGACCGCATGCGGCACTGTACTTACTGGCATCGTATTTCTTGAAGGAGTCATACAACTTGGTGTAAGCGTTCCACTTCGGTCCAGTGAAATCCTTGTACTTGTCGCCTTGCGACATCCATTTCTCGACTTCTTCAAAAGCGATCTACATGGCAGATGCACGAGCAGACCTTATTATTATTATGGCACAAGTATCACTAATGCGCACATATATCCTGAGCTCATTACGCTCCGAGTGAACCGAGTCTGGCTGCCATCACGATTGTCGTAAGCAGGTACCTTATCCGCATGCCCGGCATCTAGCAAATGGTTGGCACCGGCTTTGTTCACGTCACGAAGTCCAAAATCCTCTTGCAACATTCCAGAGAAATGACGTTTCTGAATGGCGTTTTCCTCGTCCTGCGCGGGACAAATCGATCAATAAACCCACAAGCTTCGATACATACGTGCAGCTACTATACTGAGCTATGCGTTTGGATATCAGCATCCTCAGCCATATGGTGATATAACTCCAAGATACTCCACAGCAAAGTAACAGAAACCAGACATAGTACATTGTAAAGATAACGACAGACCCTATGCGTAGATCTACGTAAGGATGAACTCAGGCTTATGATTACCTTGTCGTACTTCGCGAAAACAGCCTTGGCGATGATCATGGTCGCAACGACCGAAGGCGAAGCTCGAGGGTTAGCATGGAGTTGACTCGCGGCTGGTTCAGATTCTTGCTTAACAGAGATCAACAGAAAGTGCACCCATTAATGGGCTGGTGCTCATGCACAACTTGAAAGCACAATTAAGAGAACTTGAACTTATGACAGTACAGTAGACACAGTACAATCGATCACAATCCGGGCCATCATAGTAGATCGCACTACTGTCCGGATGTAAGATGAATCAGGCCCCAGCCACGCTCGCTCGCGTTCCGATTCATACAGCATAACGTCATATCCGTGACAGGTAATACAGTCGAGATGACGAATCCGTGATGACAGTCATCAACTCAGTCTTGATAAGCAGTACTGCGTTACTGACTCGAAAGTGTTGTCAGTCTTGAAGATGTTTCAAGTTGTCGCCCCGGCGCAATATACCCAACCATGCGTCTCCAGAGTCGCATGTGTTTGGTCAGCAGCAGCATCATTGATGATGCTCGATGCACGTCTTCGTTTTATCCGTGAAGTTCACAAAATCTAGTTGGTCAACACATGGTGTCGAGCCAGGCGCGCTGACATAGACTGCTCAACAACACCACGCATGGTGATCGTTTGCTCGTGGCCTCGTGCGAACATTAAAGG
>ENA-ORBV01017942-ORBV01017942.1-microbial-mat-metagenome-genome-assembly--contig:-NODE-17942-length-10051-cov-4.414578_pt1 | contig 10051 bp, 8 predicted proteins | sample MGYA00237777_ERZ505514 | MGnify/ENA primary metagenome ERZ505514 (study PRJEB26160, sample SAMN06269048) | microbial mat metagenome | isolation source: Oligotrophic lake microbial mat | place... | reverse complement strand
GATTGGTGACAGAGCCCCCAAAAAAAGCGGCCCGCAACCGGGCCGCTTTTGCTCAAAAAGCCGCGAACAACCCCTACCAGCTCGCCTTCCCCCCCGGCCCACAAGTCGGATTGCAACTCCGCCGGCCACTTTCAGTCACCGAGATCGTCCCGTCGCCGGCCTGGGTGCTGCCGGCCACGGGTGTGGCTAGCAATACGTAGACCTGATGAACGCTCGGGGTTGCGGCGGTGACGTCCACCAGGGCCACGCCCGCGCTATCGACGAGGGTCAGGGCGTATCTGCCGTCCTTGGTGCTGCCCGACGTACGGCCCAGACCACCGAGCGAGGTTCCGTTGTAGGCTGTGCCCACCTTGGCCGCATAGCCGTTGGAATTCAGGAAGATCTTCTCCTGCAAGCCGGCCAGTTCCAGTATTTCGGCCTGCGCCTCCACCCGGGCCGCGCGCACGATGTAGCTGCGGTAACTCGGCAAGGCAATGGCCGCCAGGATGCCGACCACCGCCACGACGATCATCAACTCGATGAGGGTGAAGCCGCGCTGCCTTGTTGTCGTCCCTCGCCCGTTCGACGCCTGATGCTGCTGCTTCTGCTGCTGCGAATGGTTCACACGCGGCCCCTTCTTCTGGTTGGTAACAAAGACCATGCACCGACTGGTGCGCCCGACGCGCCAGTCGGCGCGGCGCTGCTTCGGGCGATCGTGATGATGATCACGGTGCCACCAGTTCGCGCCATGAGATGCGGCCTGTACGGGACTGCATGCCCCGTTCGTCGCCGCCGCGCACGACAGCGCCCTCCTTGTTGGCAATAATCTCGGTCTTTTTGTCACCGAAGATGTCGGTGCTGACAATCTCGATCGACCCATCGGCGCGGGCGGTTCGCACGATGGTCGCCGTCGCACCGCTGGTGTAGGTGATGACGGTCGTCGTCACATCGCCCACCACCGTGGTGACCGTGCTGACGATGTCGCTGCCACCACCCAGATCGCCGATTTTCGGGTCGGGGCCGGCGGTGGCCGACTTGTCCGTGGCACAGCGCTTGGTAGTCGACGTGTCCGTCGCGGCGCAGGTCCGGGTGTCCTTGATCGGCGTCTTGGTCCAGCTCACGTTGGTGTAATCCACACCATAGTAGGTAAAGCTGATGTTTTCGTCGCCGTAACACAGGCCCAGGTGTTTGGTGTGGTGGAACATGCTGTACGACGCGATCACATACCTGGCGTATTCACCCGCCTTGACACGATAGCCATATTCGGGGCGCCCTGGAATACTTTGTTCGATCGCGCTATTGGGCGTATCGGCCCGGATGATCTGCAGCGTCACGGCGCCGTTGTGGCGCACGCCAGTCGCAGTCGTCTGCGTCGTGCTGGCGGACCAGCCGCGCGTGCCGTTGCCGGACGCCGTCACCGTGGCCGGCGGATTGACCGGTCGGTACATATTCCCATCTTCGGTCGCACTGGCACTGGTGAAGACACATCCGGCCTCCGTTGGATGCAATCCATCGCGTACATCCGCCGGCAGGCCCAGATAACCGCCCCACCAATCGCGGTTGGTGAACGCTGTGGTGGGCAAATTGATCGCCAGGCTGCCGATTGTTGCCCTGGTATAGGTCGGCAATGTCGCCAGGTCCAGGGTGCTTGAGGTGGTGTAGGTTTTGATGTTGATATATCCCTGGTCCACATTGAAAAGGTAGAAACCTTCAGTCCCCGGACCTTTGCCGATATGCAGGCGCGCTGCCGGGCTCAGGTACTGGTTCTGGGCAATCACCTTGAACTGTGTCGACGTCGACGAGATCGCCTTGGACAGGTTGAAGTTGCTGTTGCTGGCGTCCAGGAAGTTCACGCCGGTCTTGTCGTAGATGTCGTCGTATTCGTGGTTGTGCTGCTTGTATGTGCAGCGGGCGGTGCCGCCTTTGCAGGTGTCACCGGCAATCGACGCATCGCCGCCGCCGTTGTCAAAAGCGGTTACGGTCAGCGCGGGCTTGAAATTGGTCCAGCCGGACTTGGCAATCGCAGCAGTACCGCCCGAAGGACCGGTGTTGGTCGACACCGTGAGGTCGCTGTCCACCGTGAAACCTGCGCTGCAAGCGGACACGCCGACCGGGGCCTGGATACTGCAACTTAGCTGCGTCGTCGAGCCGGCAACAATGGTCTTGGTGCAGCTCGGCCGGTAGCCATTCACTGTGACAAGGTGCAAGCCGGTATGCACCCCGTTCAGCCGGGTCGACTTGGTTGCGCTGTCGGCGACCGCCACGACATTGGTCACATTCGTGCCACCACAAGAGAGCGAGACGTTCCGATCCCGCACCGCATCGGTGATGACAACCGTTCCATTGGCTGGACTAGTAGCGACCGCCGCGACCACCAGTGCCTGCGACGTTCCGTCTGCCACACTCAAGGTCTTGCCAGCGTAACTCACGTCCGGCGCCGTGATGGTGATGACGTTGCTCGAACGTGAAGCAGAGAATCCGTTCGTCACCTTGCCCCTGATCACGCTGGCACTGGTGCTGGAGGATCCTCCACCATTGGTCAGGTCGGTCACCGCCAACGCAGGCACCACCACGACACCATCGACCGTGATGGCGCCCAGCGTCGCTGGGTACAGATTGGTCTGGCCGGCACCGGTGGCGGGGTTGGCCACGGTGATCTTTGCCGTCGCTGTGCCGTAATAGATCTCCACGTCGAAGTGGCCACCTTCCACACCACGATCCACATCGGGTGATGGCACCACGACGTCCGGATTCTGGTTGAACAAGGTGTCGTTGAGCGTGATCAGTTGCACCAGAATCGGTTGCGACAATATGCCGATCGACACGAACTTGCCTATGGGCACACCGGTTCGATCCATGATCCGGTCGCCCGCCGCCTTGCCGGTGGGCAGCGAATCGCCATCGACGTATTTCAGGCGATCGAGCTCGGTCAGCAACTTGTCGACGCTGAGATCCAGGAACGGCTGGTCCGGCGCCCCGCCTGTCAGGTAGTCGAGCTCCAGCAACCAGTTCTCACCCTGGACTGTCGTGTCGGTGCCGGTGACCTTGTTCGAGAGCGTCGGGTTGTAGGTTTGGAAGTAGTAGCGGCCGTTCTCGATGAAACTGCCCTGCCCCACGACACGCTCACCCGCATTGAGCGCGACTTTCCAGCCGATGTGGTTACCTGCGCCATTGCTCCAATTGGGTAGATTGGACGTCGTCGCGCGCCGCACCCGTGTGCTGACGCCATCGCCGCCCACATAGGTTCTCTCCTGCAGTGTCTGGGTCAACAACGTGTCGTTGCTTGCGGGCGCGCCATCCCAGATGCCATAGGCGTAATGCACGGTGTTGTCGGCCAGGTCGGCCTCGGTGAAGACCTTGCCGGTGGCAAACGTCACCATGTAGCCGCCATCGGGATGCAGCGCAACGCCCGGTGTCGCGGTGATGGCCTGCGCCGGCGACGTGGTCAACAACAGCTTGACGCCCGGTGTCGATGCCGTGGTCGCCACCGCGCTGGCATCCGACAGATCGCTGAGGTCGAACTTCCACATCGAGCCATTCAGGTCGCCCGCATACACGGTGTCGGCCTTGCCGTCACGATTGGAGTCGATGGCAATCGGCGCAGAAAGGCCATTGGGGCTGGCAGCGGAGCCGGAGCCAGCCTTGAAACGCTTGATCAACTGCCCGGTGTTGGCATTGATGACGAACAGGTAGGAACCATAGTCACCCCCATCGTTGTAACCATTGCCCACGATGACGGCGTCCACCGTGGCTCCACCGACCAGAACCGGCAAGATCGCGACATTGCCAAAACTGTAGCCCAGGTTCTCGTAGGCACTGGCCACGCTGGGTGTGGCGTAGTTGACCGTCGTGGGCGTTATCTCCCACATCACCTTGGACGCCACGGTCGCCTCATCGGCCGCCTCCAGCCCCGCACTGTCGGTGATATTGAGGGCATACAAGCCCTTGCCACCCAGTCCCAGGGCGCCGACCAATATGCGCTTGGAACCCGCAGCGATCGTGGCCACGTCGATGTGCCCGTCCACGAAGTAGTCGTGCACGTAAGGGTCGACGGTCAGTTTCTTCATCTTGGACAGCAGCATCGACGGCACATAGGCCCAGCGCTCCTTGCCGCCTTCCGTGCCCTGGGCGGCATTGATGGCATGCAGCATGCCATCGTTGGCGCCGACAAACAGCGTCGGATTGGTATCGTCGGCCACATAGTAGGGCCGCGAATGCACGACGTCGCCCATCGCCGACACCCGTTGGCGGAACAGGCCCGTGGCTGCGGGAAGTTCCCTGCTGCGATCGCCACGCAGGTAGTTGAGGATGTTGTCGTCGTTGTCGAGATAACCCTGCTGCGTCGCCGATAGGCTGGCGAGCCGGAACGACACTGCGACGCCGTTGTCCTTCATGGTGGCGATCTTGCGACCGGTGTCGGGATTCTGGTTGCTGATCATCTCCCCGGCGTCTGCCGTCCACCAGCCGCTGGTCAATTCGCCAGATCCGCTAGCTGAGTAAGCGTACACCGTGCCGCTCCAGAATTCGCGCTCGTATTCGCCCCGAAACAGCTTCTCGTTGCCGGCCGTGAAATTGAAGCCCGTGACCTCGTCTTGAGCTACATACCCGATCGGCGCCTGCGACGGAGAAAACGCGTCGATTGCCAATGCGACCTTGATCGCCACGCCGGTGGCGATAACGAGACCCAGGGCGGCTAACCACGCTGGTTTGAATGACATCTTGGCCATGACTTACCTCTCTCTCACGGTTAGCAGCTAAGAACGCTGTAAAAGGACTGGACGAGTTTGGTCGCCCCACGGGCACTGACACCGCGTCCGGTGATCTGGTAGAGGTTGACCTTATTGCAGCCGGAGCTGCCTTTGCCAAGCCCTACGCCGGAGCCCAGCAACCGGTTGTCGGTCGACATCAACTCAATGAAATACCGCTGCGACGGGTTGCGCACAGCCGTCAATGGATTTGTCACGCTGACCGAGTTGGCCTTGCTGGCGTCGTCCACGCTGTCAAACCATTCCATCGACAGCGCACTGCGGTCCTTGACCGCCACCTGCGCAGCGAGATGTCCGATCGGCAGCAGATGCGCACTGGCAACCCGGTCGTAGGTAGAGAAACCCGCACTGGAAAAATTTGTTCCGGTCGACAACCAGTTTTCAGCTGCGGCGACCGCCGTCTCGGCGTTGTTCAGCGCGCTGTCCTCGAACTGGAGGTTGCCGGCCAGTTTGAACTGGGTGTCCGAGGTGCTGACCGCCGTGATGCCGATCATCATGATCAGCACCAGGATCAGAAGGGCAATGACCAAGGTGGCACCGCGTTGGCGGGAGGGAAAACTTGTGGCACGGACGCTTGGCATCTTGGCCTCCATCAATTGCGCAGCTGCACGACCGACGTGAACAGCTGGCGGCGGAAGTTGTCGTTGACGGTGATGTTCTGGTCACCCATCACATAGGTCGTGGTGTTGACATAGCCCGGCTCCGGCACCGAGTTGCGCGCCAGCAGCCAGATTCGCACGGCATTGACGTCGTCCCAGTCGGTGCGCCCCGGGTTGAAGGATGTGCCGGTGACGGTATCCGTGTATTGGGTGTCGAGCGCCGACGTGAACCGTCCGTATTGCAGCTGCATGCGCTCGACCCCGCTCGCCACCAGCTCGCGTGCCATGCTGCCGTTGGCCAGCAACGCGACCCGCCACAAGGCGGGCACCTGCGGCACTTCGTTGGCAGCTACCGTGAACGGGCTGATGTGATAGACATAAATACGTTCGGCAAAACTGGCCTGGGGTATTGGCGCACCGGTGAACACCGGCGGCACGGCCGGCGTGACATTGCGGCGGAACAGCTGACCGACCTCGTAACTCGTCTGGAAATACAGCGTATTGGCAACCAGATTGGCCGCCGGTATCGGCACCGGGTCCAGGCGGCGCACCACCAACACGTCGGTGTTGTCGACGTAGTTGGCGTCAAGAATGCAGCTAGCCGCGAACGGATTGGCGTTGTTGGAGCCCCAGATCCCCTGGCGCAGGTTCGACACGAACGCCTCTTGCGTGGCGCCTGCCTCCAGACATTCGTTGTCGCCCGCCGTCAACCCCAAGGCGGCGGGCGCGCGGGGGTCGGCCAATGTGAAGCCGCGAAAACCGGCCTGGCGCAACTCCTGGCGCATCGAGTTAAGGGCATAACGCCCGTTGGTCATCAATTCGGCGGTGCGGTCATTGGTCTTGGAATTGCTCGAATTGGTGGCGAGCACACCCACCAGCCCGGCCAGAATGCCCAGACCGATCGTGACCGAGATCATCATCTCGATGAGCGTGAAACCCGATTGCGCCGCAGGGCGCCGGTTCGACAAAGGAAGGTGCGACGTGGTCATGGCGTCAGATGGGATCGAAGATCGTGCGCGTGGCGGTATAGAAAAAACGCTCGCCGGTGCTGTCGGCATTGACGCCCACCTGCGCCGTGTTGTCGAACGCTGCGGTGGTGGTGGCGTTGTCGCTGAGCCGGTCCACCCAGCTGATCGTGATCGTGTAGGTGGACGGATTGCCCGCCACCGTCTGGGCCACGGTCCACCTACTCTGCGGCAAGGTGGCTGCAATGGCGTTTTGCCACTGCGCCAGGTCGAACCCCGCCAGTGCATTGGCGGCACAGACCGCATCCACACACGCCGTGCTTGCCGCAACCGGAACGTTGGAATTGGCCACCACGTAGTCGCCCGCCACCGCACCCGTCCGGTTGGCCTCCATGCGCTCGGCCAGGTCTGCGGCCAGAAACACCGCCTGGGTGCGGAACTGCCCGCCCTGGCTCAGGCGCATCGAATAGGCCTGCAGGCCAGCGGTGCCCAGCAATGCCAGTGAAACGATCAGCAAGGTGACCAGCACCTCGATCATCGAGAAGCCGCGCTGCTGGTGCAGCGACATTGCGGAAAAGGGGTGACGCTGGGTCATCGGGACACCTATTGCTTGGTGATGTTGCCGGTCGGAGCCACCGACACGGTACGGGTCGGCGCGCCGGTCCAGGTGCCTGCCAGGGATACGGTGACGACGCCGCCACCCGCACCCTGCGAACTGTTGGCGTTGAAGCGCATGACGGCATCGGACGAGGTCAAGGTCAGCTGCGCGTCCAGGGGTGGGCGCACCAGCACGGGATTGGGGCTGGCGGCAGTGCTGGCGGCGCAGGTGTTAACAGTCGTCGCGTGTTCGCCGCAGACAACCCAGCCCACACGCCAATCGGTCACCGCAGCGCAGTCGTCTCCACCCGCGTTGCGCCCGCAGACCAGCATGCGCCCATTGCGCTTGATCGCCTCGCCGCGGGCCTGGTTCATGTCGCTGATCAACAGACCCAAGGCCGACGACTGGCGTGTGTCGTTCAACATGCCCTGCATCGAAGGCACCGCAATCACAGCCAGGATCGCTCCAATCGCCAAAACGATCAGCAACTCGACGACGGTGAAGCCAGAATGGGCAGTGGTTCGCGGGTACATGAGACGAAGGCTAACGCAAGCCGTCGCCTGCCGCAGGCCCCAATCGACGAGCGGCGCCGATCAACCGCCAGGCGGCGCCAGAAGAACAACAGCCCCGGTTCAGAATGGCCGCTGCGTGACCTTGTTCACAGTTTTGCCCCTATGACCACGATCCACCGTTTCCGCCACTTGTCCACTGTGCTGGTTCTGGCCTGCACCTGCCTGCTCCAGGCGCAGGCGCAAGTGCAGTTCGAGCCCAGGACCAGCCGCCAGGCCCAGATCGAGGAGGCCCGGCGCAAGAACATTCCGCCACCGGCCACGGGTGTGCGCGACACCCAATGGCACGCGTTGTCGCCCAGCGACTGGAATCCGGCCCGGTTCCTGCGCGACCTGCGAAACGCCCATCCGGACGTTCACGATGATCCCCGGCATAAAAGCGGCAACGATCCGGAACTGGCTGCCATGCGGGCCGAGATCCAGCGCGAATGGGACGCAGCGCCTACCGTCGCGGCGCCCGACGACGCGCCGATCCGGCTGACCGGCTTCGCGATCATGCTGGAGCCGGGCCAGGGCCTGGCAAAAAACGTGTTGCTGGTGCCTTATTACGGCGTCGGCATCAGACACGAACCGCCGCCCGCCAACCAGATGGTCATCGTCACCTTCAAACAAGGCCTGCCACGCAATCTGGAACAAGAGCCGATCTGGGTCACGGGCCGGCTATACCCGCTGGCCACCCCAACGGTCTACGGCCGGGTCGCCTACACCATGCCGGACGCGCGCTGGCAAAAGTTCCCGGTCGGCCGTTATCCACTACCGAGTTATCGGCCCTTGCGCTGAGACTACTGATGTTTTCGTATCACATGACGGCTCAGAAGGATTCCGTTCGCCCTGAGCTCGTCGAAGAGCCTGCCCTGAGCTTGTCGAAGGAGCCTGTCCTGAGCTTGTCGAAGGAGCTTCGACAGGCTCAGCCCGAACGGTGTTTGTCATGCTTTTCGAAACGCTCAATTGCACAGCCGGGCGGTACTGAATGAACGAGGACGACAGCCGCATCGGGCTGGCACAACAATTGGCGACACAGGCCATCGGTTTGGCGGAGCCCAATCCGCGCGTCGGCTGCGTGCTGTTTGCCGACGACGGGCATGAAATCGGCCGCGGCTCGACCCAGGCGGTCGGCGGGCCCCATGCGGAGATCGTGGCCTTGCGAGACGCCGCGGCGCGGGGCCACTCGGCGCGTGGAGCGACCGCCTATGTGACGCTCGAGCCCTGCTCCCATCATGGCCGCACCGGCCCGTGTTGCGATGCGCTGGTGGCCGCTGGCGTGCGGCGTGTCGTGGCATCGATCGCCGACCCCAACCCGCTGGTTGCGGGCCAGGGTTTTGCGCGCTTGCGCGCGGCCGGTGTCGAGGTGGTCACAGGTCCAGGTGCCGACGAGAGCCGTGAACTCAACATCGGCTTCTTCAGCCGCATGCTGCGCGGTACGCCGTGGGTTCGGCTCAAGATCGCCGCATCGTTGGACGGAACGACCGCGCTGGACAACGGAACCAGCCAGTGGATCACCGGCGCCGCCGCGCGCGCCGACGGCCATGCGTGGCGCGCGCGCGCCTGTGCGGTGTTGACCGGCATCGGCACCGTGCGCGAGGACAACCCGCAACTCAACGTGCGGCTGGCACCCAGCAGCCGGCAACCGCGGCTGGTGGTGGTCGATAGCCGGCTTGAAACCCCCCTGGATGCCGCTTTGTTCCAGCCCGGCGGCCGCGATCTGGTGTTCTATGCTGCTGTGGCGGATGCCGGGAGGGACGCTGCGCTGCGCCAGCGCGGCGCCTCGGTGACGTATCTACCGGGTCCGACGCCGGCCACCCACACCAAGGTCGACCTGCGGGCGATGCTGGCCGACCTGGCAGCCCACGAGGTCAATGAGCTGCACGTAGAAGCCGGCCACAAACTCAACGGGTCGCTGCTGCGCGAGGGCCTGGTCGACGAACTGCTGGTCTACCTGGCACCCAAGCTGATCGGGCAAGGCCGCGGCATGGCCGCCTTCGGCCCGCTGCAAACCCTGCACCAGAGCCTGGCGCTCCATTTCCACGCCACAGCCATGGTGGGCGACGATCTGCGCATCCTCGCGCGGGTGGCCGGGCGGGACCGGTTCTAACCCGTTCGCCCTGAGGGCGAACGGATAGCAGGTAAGTGTGGTGCGACACGCACCTAAAATAGCCCGATGTTCACCGGAATCATCTCAGGGCTCGGCCGAATTACCGCCGCCGAGCCGCTCGGCGCCTCCCAGGCGCACGGCAAACGCCTCACACTGGCCTGTCCAGCGGCCTACCTCGACGACGTCGGACTGGGCGACAGCATCGCGATCAACGGCGCCTGCATGACGGTCGCGACGCTGCAAGCGCTTGACCGAACTTTCAGCATCGACATTTCGGCCGAATCCCTGGACAAGACCGCCGGCCTGGACCGGCCCGGGCTGGTCAACCTGGAAAAGGCCTTGCGCGCCAACGACCGTCTTGGTGGCCACATCGTGGCGGGCCACGTCGATGGTGTGGGCACCGTCACGCGTCTGGCACAGGTGGGCGAAAGCTGGGAGTTATGTATCTCCAGCCCGCATGCCCTGGGCCGCTTCCTCGCCGTC
>ENA-ORBV01017939-ORBV01017939.1-microbial-mat-metagenome-genome-assembly--contig:-NODE-17939-length-10052-cov-5.273383_pt1 | contig 10052 bp, 5 predicted proteins | sample MGYA00237777_ERZ505514 | MGnify/ENA primary metagenome ERZ505514 (study PRJEB26160, sample SAMN06269048) | microbial mat metagenome | isolation source: Oligotrophic lake microbial mat | place... | reverse complement strand
GATTGATGTGCCAGGAACAAAATTTGTGTCAAAAACACGTTCAAGCGGGGCGACCCTCAAAACCAAAACTGTTCGTTGTCAACAAATCGTGTTTGTTAAACAACTGACATTGAAAACATTAAGCACCAAACTGTCACCATTAGGCTTTTCACACTGAATGTTCTGCAGTGAGCGTGCAGGGTTCACCAAACAGAATCATCCCTCACACTCCCTCATCTTGGCGGTCTGCTGTGAGACCGAACAGTTGTGAAGTCCTGTTTTACGAACGTTTCTACGTGCCCAATGGTCACGCGGGCACCGCAAAGGACGTGCACACATGTGGGACTTGCAAAGTGCTCCAACCCAGCACTTCCATGCATGAAACTCCAAGTCGAACAGACATCACTAGCAGCTGCTGCAGCATGTCTAGCTACAATTGCAGTAGCTAGCTAGAGCCAGAGCGCCGGTGCAGTCAAAACAACCCGTTTGCCTCACAGTGCTTGTGAGTTTTAAATTGGTGGTCATGATTGTGGAGAACTCCAGTTGTGTTTGCAAAGGGTTTGACAACACTGGTGTGTTGCTTGGCAGTGAAGGAAGTCATGGATGACAGATGAATAGCTACATGCCTACTAGCTGCTTTGCAACAACTGCTAGTGGCAACAAAACTCATGTTCGGCCATGTTTTGAAGCATTGTCAGTTTGAGGAAAACACCATCAGAGTGTGGGAATTGACAAAAAGGTTGCACAACAGCTCAACACTCTTGGACCATTCCAGTTTGCATGATGGTTCACTTAAAAATTGCATGTTGAAATTAGAAGATCAGAGATGCGAATGTTTGAACCGCCAGTCAGTTTAAGAACATTCAACATTGGCAGATGTACGCATTTGAGACATGTTTGCATGTTGCAAGATGGCATGGTTAGCTTGCAACATGTTGTTTCAATAGCAATGTGGAGTGTTAAGAAGTGGAACCAGACATCTTGGTTTGGCCACATGTTTTGAACACGATCAAACAACTTGCCTGAAATGTTCCTGGACAGATTAACAAGTTAGGAAACGGAACATTGGACAGATTGAGAAGCTAAAAAACGAAGCATTGTAACATTCATCAAAAGTAGCAAACAGTTTCCAAGCAACCACCAAGTTTTTTAAATAATCTTTCTTGATGCTAATAGTTGTTTCGAAATGGGAAGTTTTCTCAATTCAATTGCTGACAGTCTTTTCACTAACCTTGCCATAATTTCTTGCTACAATTTGAAGACTCGGTGTTCCACCAAAGCTCTGCCACAAGGTGCAGTGCCTTAGGTTCTTGCACTGCTACTCAATTTATCCCAAAAAAGTCAACTGTTTGGACATTTTGACAACAATTTTCAACAATAAAGAAAGACAAGAAAATCGTTTTTTATTGGGTTTGCTCATGTTGTGTTTTCTTTCCAAAAACAACATGTTGTTTACAGAAACTGGGCTTTGGACACAACCAAAAAGAAGACTTTATTTAAAATTAACATTTTTTCAACAAGCTGAAGATGCACATCTCATGCTTCTATGTCTAAGGGCCAAAGAACAGCTTATTTTTCATAAAGCTGTTTTTAAAAATGTGATTCCAAAGTGCTCAGAAACACGCTGAATAGTTAAAAACAATCATGCATCACACACACTTTTGAAAAAACTAGTCACATTGCTTTCACCTCATCTGGTGTGTCAAAACTGATCCAAATAGCCAAATGATCATCAAACAAAGACGATTTTGCTTTTTGAAGCTAATAAGCTGCTGGATTGGACCCCCCCCCCTTCCCCCTTTTCTTAGTGCCAATTTACATATGCAACTTTACTATCATTTTGCTTAAAGCATGTATCATTATTCATGTCCATACCTTTCCTCTTGGCCTCCCTTGTCCCCCAGTTTCTATTTTGGGTTACCTAGTATTGTATCCTCCTCTGCTAATTTGCCCTTGATAGCATATTTTCCATTCTACCTTCTAGCGGCACCCCTGATCGAGGAGAAACATTCTTACACTTGTTGCTAGTTCATCACCTATAACCAATATTTAGTTCATGGAGCTACTGTCTCTGATCTACTACTAGTGTGCTGATACCGTTTGAGTCAATGTAAATCCCTGTAGTTCTCCAAGCTGCTGGATTAGGATTTTTTTTCACGCATGACAAAACTCATGCCACTACGAACCCATGTAGCTTTCCAAACTATGCGAAAGATGGCTCTGAAAATTTGATGTTGTTGTTCTTGTCAGGCCTTCCCTGACTTTGTCCAGGATCTATGGAATCAAAATCTCGAAGGTAAACTACACATTCGGTTGCAGCCGCGGATGAAGCACAGTCGAAGCCCAAATCATGCACATGATAGATAAAAGTACGCCGATAATCCGAGGGCGAACACTACTGCTTGGCCTGTCGTAAACAGGTGATGTGAAACAGCACTCGATTCGCTATTGATGGCCGATGAGCCACCCCCATTATTACCACTGGTCACTTCGCAGCAGAATGGGCCAACAATGACGTTCTGAATCTCTTGACAGAGACTTTGATTGGTCACAAAGGGCAAGCGATTCGGCCACTCGGAACAAGGCGCGTTCCAATCCGGAACAATCATGGTACCTTGATCCGAATCGGCCATGTAAGTGGTTCCTTCGGGACAGGGTGTCTCACACACAGTGTAGACAGGGCTGCCTTGTTGACCGTTACCAGTACTAGTAGTACCACCCGCACCACCATCCGTAGAACTACCACCTTGCTCCGAGAATTCGTCGTCCAAACAACCACAAAAGGCAGCCGCATCATATCCTAGATTGGACAGTAGATTTGTCCGGTATCCTTCACATCGCGAGGAGGGTACCACTTGAAGCGTATCGGCAATGCTACGGCAAGTTTCACTCGATCGGATAAATCTGGAATTCGGTCGGGATGGAGGCAGACCACTTTCACAAAGAGTACAAGGTGCGTCAAAGCCGGGACAACCACACCAGTAGCCATATGTTTCTTCAATGATACGGCAGGTCTCGGCTCCATCGACAGCCGGAAGTGAGAGTACATCGGAACAAGTGAGTTCGGAATTCGGCAGTTTACGATAATTTTGGACTTGCCGTGCGACGACGGAAGGACAAATATCGGTACAAATGATATCCGCTGGATCCCCCGGCTCTTCGGATGTGGGTCCACTAATGCTGCCCGTAGGAGGAGAGCCCGGGACAGGACATCCGCACTTGCCGACGGCAGTGGCACGCAGCAGAACGCAATCTTCATAGGGTGGGTTCGTCCAAGCCACTATTTGCCAGTCCGCGCAGCTGACACCATCCACCGTGACATTGCCATCGGGAACAAACTTTGGGTCATCGCAAAAGTTGCAGTCACGGGTGACACCCCCCGAGCCAGTACCTGAAGTACCCGAGTCAGTACCAGTGCTACTTCCATCACCAGTGGTATTATTATTCTCTCCTGTAGTGGGGAATTCATTGGTAGGAGGAACCGTCTCGTTGCTTTCTCCGCTACCACTGCTGGTGTTGTTCTCTCCGACTTCTACTACGCTGGGTGCGGTTGTGGTCGTAGTCGACCAGTAATCCCCAGGCGTTGCATTTTGCACACCATTGACCGAGTCCGTGTCGGTACCGCTCATTCCGTTGTCAATCTCTACAAGACTTGTTGGTCCAGACGTTCCTTGCGGGTAGTAGGTATTTTCTGCGGCCGGGACACTGCCGGCATGTGCGGGCGGCAACGTGGGACCCATGGCTGGTACGGATGGCACGGTCGTTTCTTGAGCGGACAAAACCTGTCCTTCATCCTCACAATCTTCGTCATCGTCCGAGCTATCATCGTACTTGTTGTATTTATCATATTTGGGATAATATTTGCTGGCACCTTTGCATCCCTTGGATACAGGATAGTAAGATTCCATGGCTTGTTGGACACCCCCCGTGCCGGTATAGCCGTCCTCTGGTTGTTCCAAATTGTATTTTGATTTGTCATCCTTGCTCTTTTTGTCTTTGCTTCCTTTGCCCTTGTCATCGGACGAGGCTTCCATGGCTTGTTGCACACCGGTGTCGTCACTGCTACCCTTGTCTTTTTTGCCGCCACCCTCGTCTTTCTTTCCCTCATCGGTACTGTCGTCAAAGACATACGGGTCCTCTTCTTGAGCCCAAAAAATCAAGGTCGGCCCTAGGGTAGGAGGTGCCGAAACGGGTTGTTCCGTCGTGGGCAGAATGGTGGGTCGCAAGATGGGCGGCCCCGCGGGCGGTAGGCTGGGATACAAGGTGGTGATATCCGCCACTTCTTCGAGCGCCACTTCTTCCAAGGCCTCTTCTTCGAGGGCTAGCAATATCAAGGTTGGTTGAAGAGTGGGTTGGCCGGAAGTTGGTTCCGTGGTGGTGGGTGCACCTGTGGTTGGCTCACTGGTGGTGGGTTCACTGGTAGGCGCAGTCGTGGGGTCACTGGTTGTGATGGCAATGGGCATGAAGGTAGGATTTTGAGTATCGGGATCCCTCACTTCTTCGAGTACTGGCAACGTTGGTGGCGGTGTGGGGAGAGGCGTGGTCGGTGGGTCTGTGGGCGACAAGGTAGGCGCCTCTGTGACTGGCGCTTGACTCGGCGCCTCTGTGACTGGCGCTTGACTCGGCGCCTCTGTGACTGGCGCTTGACTCGGCGTCTCTGTGACTGGAGCTTGACTCGGCGCCTCTGTGACTGGAGCTTGACTCGGCGTCTCTGTGACTGGAGCTTGGCTCGGATTCATGGTAGATGGAGCTTGACTCGGCGTCTCTGTGACTGGAGCGGTCGATGGTGCTGCTGTGCGTTCTACCGCCTGGACAACTGTTTCCATAGGAGCCACAGTCGTAGGATTGGCCGTAGGAAGCAAACCCCATGCTTGCGTAGGATTTTCAGAAACCATGAGTGTTGGCCCCGAGGAAGGCTCCTTGGTCGTTGGGGGCAAAATAGGCCTCTTGGTCGTGGGTGGCAAAGTAGGTCCCGTGGAAGGCTCTGTGGTAGTCGGCGTCTTAGTGGGCGCTGTGGTAGTAGGGGTCTTGGTAGGTCCCGAGGAAGGCTGGGAGGTTGTAGGTTCCTTGGTAGTAGGTGTCTTGGTAGTAGGCGCCATGGTAGGTCTCTTGGTCGTAGGAGGGGTTGTGACATCATTTTCAAAAGCAGACATGATCACACTCGTAGTAGATAAGGAAGGCTTGGAAGAGGGTGCCCCTGTAATCGCAGGCGTTTTGGTAGGTGACGTGGTAGGAACTACAATGTCAAAAGCATACGAATCTTCGGCCACGGCCACCATACCGGGGTTTTTATTTTCAAAAGCAGACATTATCACACTCGTAGTAGATAAGGAAGGCTGGGACGAGGCCGCCTCTGTAATCGCAGGCGTTTTGGTAGGGGACGTGGTAGGAACTACAATGTCAAAAGCATACGAATCTTCGGCCATGGCCACTATACTGGGATTTTGATTTTTGAGATTTTCAAGGTGACGACGACGACGAGATTCTTTCTTCGTCGCTGTCTTGTTGTCGACTAGTAGTATATTGGATTCGTTTTTCCAGTGTCCTCTCAAGAAGCCCGATTCGTCATGGCCGCCATGGTTACTGTCGTGCTTTGTATGTCTGGTAATCTCCTCAGCCGCTGAAGCGACAACCAGGGAGCATGTTGACGACAGTGAGCAAATCAGCAATACTGAAAGGACTACAGAGTGTATACGTAACATTTTGATCGACCTTTATATAAACTTGAAAGGTTATGTGTGTGGGGTTCTAAAACTAAAAGTAATAGGTCTTGCCCTTTGTCTCCTTCTATCGACGACGAATGATGGTTGTGCTAGCTATAGCTAGCTAGTGTATCTCCGCTTGTGCCAGTAGATTACTACGGGTAACCTTTGCTGGTTGTGGCAATAGAACTTGTACGATGTGCCCTGTTGGAAGCGAGAACCCCAACGGGAGCGGTAGAGGACGGGTGACAAGCAACATGGGAATCGTGCTGTTGATCCGATCGAAGTCTTTGATCATCCGATTCACATTCCTTCAGTCCTCTGTTTGCGCGGCAGAGCGTGCAAAGTCTCATTATTGTGCTAAGTGACCTCGTGACTCTGAGCCGATGACTCCAGCCATCAAGGAGGTTTAAAATCTTGGATTCGGGCACTTAGATGGACGTGTCTCTAAATACAGTGGCGGCAAAAGATACTTAAAGACATGGCCGGCGTTAGTTAGAAAGACGCTCATCTTTTCCAAAAAATCTGCATTCCGCCACTATCAAGCACACTCCTTCATGATCTTGGCCTTGGAGTTGTCAACACTGCTACAACGCACCTATGTTAGCAGCAAAGCTATCTGCACCAGTTTTGATTTACCATCAGAGGCAACCAGAAGAGGGTGTCGGTAGGTGAGGTCCTTTTTCACACCCAAGGACGACTGACACTCGCAGCATGTGGTCCATTGGGATCATTCTGCTTCTCTTTTTCTTGCCCCACATCACCATCAGTTTGTCTGCAACGTCCGGTAAATTGCTAGACGAGTCGTGTTTGTTTCAAACACCGAGTGTTTCAAGAGTTTCAAGAGTGTCAAGCGTTTCAAGGGTTTCAAGAGATAGCAGCACGTTTCAAGAGCATTTCAAGAGATTTCAAGAGATAGCAAGAGTTTCAAGAGTTTCAAGAGCACGTTTCAAGAGCATAATTTTAAATTGTGGATTTTGAAATTCATTCGAAATTCGTGCCGGCACGCACCAATGAAACTCCACGAAACTGTGTGCTGGGGTTTCAAGAGTTTCAACAGATTCAACAGTTTCAAGAGATAGCAACACGTTTCAAGAGTGTTTTAAGACATTTCAAGAGACAGCAAGAGTTTCAAGAGTTTCAAGAGCACATTTCAAGAGGGAATGAATAGGAACGACTGAAAAATATGTTAACGTGTGTTTACCGGACCTTGCTGGACAAACAACGAAAAGACACCCTTATCAATTCCATGTTGCTCCCATGCAAGGATATACCCATGCTCCCTTGCGTCATTTATTTTCCTTGTTGGCGCCCAACGCCATTTTATGGACGGAAATGGAAAAGGTACGAGATTTGCAAGCTGCCATTCTCGAGGCGAAGGAGGGCAACATGGTACCGCTGACCAAACGATTTGGTACTCCTGCTGGAGATCATGCACGGGACCAACCACCACCACCCGTACTTCAATTGGGCGGTAACGATCCACAAGCGATCGAGGCTTGTGTCTCCGCATTGATCAACGATTTTGGATACAACTTTCCAGAAATCAATTTGAATTGTGGTTGTCCTAGTATTGAAGCCGGCGGGGCGGCGGATTTTGGAGCCAGTTTGATGAAACAACCCGATGTAACACATGACGCAATCCACGCCATTCATCGGGGATGTCAATCATCATCATCATCATCCATTTCGACGACTGTTGTGAGTCTCAAGTGCCGAACAGCCGTCTTTGAAACCGTGGACGAAATGGAAGCGATATTATCGGGGGGACCTCCATCGGCAGTAAAGGCATGGAAAGACCAACAATTTCAGACTCTTTGCAAGTATCTATCTCATGCACAAGCAGGCGGTATGGAACACGTCATAGTACATGCAAGGCCAGCGGTACTGGCGGGTCTTTCGTCCACAAAAAATCGATGGATTCCGCCCTTGGATTACGACTTGGTGGAACAAGTCGCTCGCGAATTTCCAAACGTGCGAGTGACATTGAACGGTGGAATCAAAGGTATGGAAGATTTGGATAACGTGGTGAAGCAACAACACCAACAACAACAACACGGGGACTGCAGGGTGGCGTCCCATATGGCTGGCCGCTGGATGCTGCAACGTCCCTTAGAGCTGGCTGTGGTCCAATCCAAATACTTGACAACTGACGACGACGAAGATGATGATGTTGTGGTGGCTGCCAGTAGCTCGAATGCCATTTTCGCTACTGTAATGGACCGATACATGCAGTTTGTCGTAAAGAGCCTCGATCGACAGGTGCACTCTCTGCATGAGCTTTGTCTTCCTCTCTATCTTATGATTGAAGAACTGCGAGAAGAGTTTGATGATGATCCTAATTATGATGAATCCGTATGCTCCAATCAGCATCTCAAGGAAGCAGCTCTGGAGGCGATTATGCCTTGTGAAGAGGAGTGTTACGGGATAATGAAAGATGCCCTGGAACAGTTGTCAGATGTGCTTCCCTCTTCCAAGAAAGCCAAAGTATTACCAGTGGATGTCAACTGGAAAAAACTGTCCACTTTCTTGAAGAACTTGGTAGGAACCAAGGTGTACAATAAATGGAAGAGGAATCGAAGCGAGTTGGTATCCTAACTCCTTACTACCAGGTAGCTAGCGACGCCAGATAGTAGCACACACCCCTTGAAAAATTGGATGTTGCATTCCGCCATACCAATGAACGGAAGAAGAAAGACTTTTTGGTGCACAAATTGTTGTCGACAAACCTCGCTATTGAAAAGAAGATCATTGCTTTGATCGGATACCATGCAAAAGACTTTTTAGCAAAAGCATCATGGTCTGAGTGATCACTCATGATCACCATCAGTCAGACGTGGCTTCGATTAGATACCATACTTAATACTTTTTGGTAAACGCATCATGTGCTGAGGGATCAATTAATGATGATCACAACGAGCCATACAGTTTTTTAAAATTATTGGAGGAAGTCAAGAATGAAATATTTGCAACGGGGAAGGATAGCCAAATTAAACAATGGGAACCCTTTGGAAAACGAAATAACACCTTCTGACGACGACCCGCCCTTTACAACGCAAGTGCATCCTGTGGTTACAAAAGCCTTGTTTCCAACACAAATACGTAGACCCTGGATCCGATTCGGCAGCGGCAGCCGATTCTGACCATACTCAGCAAGTGCTGTCAAAAAGCAAGGCTGTATTATACCAGAAGTAAAATACAAAAAAGGAGTTAATGGTTGTTCCTGCGTTGCCTCTATTAGTACGCACTACGCTACGGATGCATCATGAAAGTTGGGGGGATTTATGGAATCCGATTTTGCTTGTGGAGTCTTTCCTTTGTTGGTTCAACATCTCGACATTCCTATCCTGCTTCTTTGTAGTCTACACTCTAATCGAACAGTACGTAAGTACACTAGTGACGAAACGAATATTGCATAATCAAGTGGAATATTTACTTTATTATTACTTGGATAATTACTTGATGTAGGATGCTCCCAAACACCACCGGCCCCATCCTCTCAGTTGTTGCTGTTGTTTGAGATTGTACAGTGCCACTGCACAAACATCCATGGGTTCATCTTGGTCGCCTTGGACATTGGTTCGTTCCAGTTGAGGAAAGGAGGAGGACGACGCAGCAGCTGCTGCTGTTGCCACAACAAAGGTCCCCGTCGGTCGTGCTTGCAATTCCTTGGGAGACGGCAAGACTTGCAAGAGACGATGCAAGGTACGATCACTCAATTGGGGTTGGACGGCCAAGGTCCATTTATTATTGTGGTGGTTGATATTGTCAAGTTGGGGTTGTGGTACAAAGATCAAAAAGGAAAGCAAGGCTGCCACGGCATCTCGCATGTATTGTTGCTGCTGCTGCTGTTGTTGTTGCGTCGAACCATCCTCCTCATCATTATGATTGGAGTAATGGAGGAACGAATGACTACTGCTATTCATAAGGACAGCGACAGGATCCAGAATCCAAACCACACTGGGTTGGCTTTCATCATCCAACTGGCGTTCCAAAACTTGTCGCATTCCCGCCAAGAATGAAGGACAGGCTGCAATATGACTGCTGTTCGTACAGTGATGGTAAAAATACGTCTGTAGAAAGGACAAGACTTGTTGTGGAATTACTATTTTGGAGGATGGCGGTTGCGGCTGTTGTAGTTGTTGCGTCAAAATTCCCTGCAATACCTCCAATTGTTCCTCGGCGCCAGTACTACTACTCATAAAACTATCATCGGTACTAGTAGCTACGGTTAATGTCGTTGTCATGGTGTCGTTTCGTTGCTAACGAAGGAGGCAAAATAATTATATATGCATAGGGGGCTGTCTCTTATACACATCTCCGAGCCCACGAGACTAAGGCGAATCTCGTATGCCGTCTTCTGCTTGAAAA
>ENA-ORBV01017938-ORBV01017938.1-microbial-mat-metagenome-genome-assembly--contig:-NODE-17938-length-10054-cov-3.815075_pt1 | contig 10054 bp, 13 predicted proteins | sample MGYA00237777_ERZ505514 | MGnify/ENA primary metagenome ERZ505514 (study PRJEB26160, sample SAMN06269048) | microbial mat metagenome | isolation source: Oligotrophic lake microbial mat | place... | reverse complement strand
ACGCCAGTGCACAGCGCACACATACACAACACACTTCAACAAAGATCCCAAGAAGGGAACACGCAAACTATGTACATAGTCAGACGCAATCTGGTTCCAATTGATCGAGGATGTGTCACGCAGCAGCTCGTCGGCATCCATGTTTCGTATCCGCTCAGTCTCGATATGCAATTCGCGAGACGCTTGCATCTGGTCCTTGCCTTTCTGCCTGTCGCGGAGATACCTGCAGCCACACAGATAAGCAACAAGTTAGATTAAACAGCCTGTGTACGCATACTCTCTTGGCCGCAACAATCGTACTTTTCATGAGCAATTTTGGTCAACTTCATGGAGTTGAAGAATCGGATGCCAGACTGCAATGCTGCGATGTCTTCTTTGGACCCTGGCAGCATCGACATTCAATCAGCTAGCATACATAACAGCGCACGGCCGACAACAAACTCGTACACAAGGGGATGCGGTGCGAAGTGTGCAGTCCGGCACGGGTTCCTCCTAGCGCCACGACATCCGCGTTGTCCGGTGGCACCTGCCAGTTCATCGTGTGAACCTCGAGCGTGCAGAATTGCGAAGCTCTCACTGACTCAGATGCACGTACTCGACCATCTTTATCGACGAAAAATGGAGCGCCAAACACAGCCTGTCTTTGAACTTTATTCGGTCGACTGTTCTTGGCTTTGAGCCCGATCACTTGCTGGATTCCTCGCTAATCAACACACCAGCGGGCATCAGCATGCGACCAACCATAAAAGTGGGAAAGAGGCATCACGTGTAGCAAACCTTCTTCTCCACGGTAGATGCTAATACATCATCGACCAGGGATATCTGCTCTCTGAGAAACTTCTGATACGCCTGGTTCAGATCCAGGGCTCGTTGGAATTTCTCTACGGACGATGCAGCTCCAGAGAGCGGCTGTATTCGCAGACGATGGTGAATCAAAAGCGCTTAGCGCGCGGCATCTGCAAAGCGTACCGCATCAGCAACCAAGACTTGAGTGAGCTGCTCGACATCTCTGGTCAGTTGCACCTCGTCATCAACGTCGTTCTGCATGATACTCTGGTATTCGTGGCGGTCAATTGAACCTCCGACGGCCGCTCCGACGGCGCACGTGTGGCGTCGACGATATGGTAGCCGCACCAGGGATCGTATGCGTCGCGTGTGGACCCAGTCAGGTTGAGCATAAACACGATGATAGTGCGACACACGTTCGCGTGTTGAACGTGCAGCAAGATCAAGGAATAGAGCATGATCGTCAGCGGTTCTGCACGAGTGATCAGTTTCGTAATGTACATTGGACGATCACAAGCGATGCCGTGCTACTCTGTTCAGTGAGAATAATGCATGTATCAAGTTCCACGAATACACATAAAAATCAATTTCACACGAAGCTGATGGGATGCACATGGCAGGCGAGACAATGCAGGAGTCGCCCCAAGATAAAGTTACCACAATGATGCAAACAAACATAACGTCACACCAACACGAGATACCAAGAGGGCATCATTGAGCTTAAACCATCTTTTGCGATGCAGGACCGCCCGTGCGAGCTCCAACCTCTGCGTTCGTTTGCATGATCGAGCACGCGTAACACCACCACGCCTTGCAGCAGTCGCAACAGTTGTCTCCCTGCGAGGAGCAACGCATGAGCACAGCGATGATCAGATGAGGTTCACCCTGAGTAGATAAGCAATACATCTCAACCGCATAACAGCTGCGGCCTGCAGAGCATATGTCATGCACAGCTCAGCACATCACGCCGTGTACACTCTGTGAGCCATCTCTGAGGCACAACTCACCTTAAGATTATACTTGTGTCGAGTGTGCACCCGATCAGCCACAAATAGTGGCAGCACGCAGAATGGCACAATCAGACAACAACCGCAGCGCAGACACAAGGCGAAACAATCTCGCTCATCATCGCCGATCTTTTTCTTGTCCCGCTGTATCTGATTGTCCAGCCAAAGTGAAGAAGGGCAGAAGCAAGCGTAGCACACTGCACAATGCCAGAATGCATGTTCATGCGAAACATTAGCATTCGTGTACGGCTTGATGCGTTCATATGCTGCACGTTCCTGTAACAAGCAGCACTCACATTGAGAATTGCATGAGCAGAACGGAGTGCTCCAATCGGATGGGGCTGCTGAAGTATCGGTAGCCATGCAGTCGTAGTGTACAACTACGGTGTTCAGTGAGTGCTGTGTGTGGCGGGCTTTCTATGTCGTTGTGACACAACTGTATCAACTGTTTCACTCGGTCCGTCGGATTTACGGCTCCGATGGCGTGGCTTCGTCGGGTACCGGTATAAGCACAGACTTGTGACAGTATGCAGGAGGATCGCTTTGCTGACATTGGCATATAAGTAGATGTTACGAAATGTATTAAGCATCTTGCTCACTCGAAGCTAGATGCACCATATTCTCCTTGTTCACGCTTTGACACGTTTTCTCCACCAAGCTCAGCAGCTCGTGGATATCCTTGGTCCAAGCGTTCAGAGATGAGCTCGACGTCGCAGGTCGAGTAAAGGTCACAATCTTCTGCGGGCGGTCGATCTTGGCATAAAGCTGCTTTGAGGAGACGAGTTCTGATAAGTACTCTTCCGTTTTCTATAAACAACGACGAACATGGAGGTTAGACACGAGTATGGTGGTGTCGCTCCCCAGTCCGGTGCGAAATAGCATGAGACCATAAGGTACCTCAGCGGGTAACTCCAGCAGTGCAGCCAAACGATCAGATGAGATACGATGATAGTACTTCGCAATGGTGCGAATGTTCTGCAAAGGCCAGCATTGACGTCAATTGAGATGATCTGACAGGTTAGACTGAATCGCCACGTCACGTACATGTTGAACCACACGCTTATGCAACAGCTCTGCGCGGTCTTTGGCGTCAGCTCCATTGAACACAGGCGACTGCTTCCACTCATCCCAGAAAGTTGGCGGCCATCTCATCAGCTGGTTTGTGGTAAATAGCTCCAGTGCGTATCTGCATGGCGATGAACGGGCATAGAAGGTGAACAATTCGCGAATTACGATAGCACAGTAATGAAAACCAGAAAAGGGACATACTTGCTGCTGGGCAGATCTGCAACCTTTGGCTCGGCCTTCAAGCGATGCAACAGGTCGGACACCTCCGCATCATACGGGGCCAACACCAGGTACATCACGGCATGTGATAGCGCCGCTTTCCACTGGTCTGCATTCGCCTGAACTATGGGGGTGTTGAAGATCGCGCGGTACGAACGGCAAATCGCCAAGTAGTCCTTGTTGGTGGTCTGCAACTCGATCATGAGCTTGTAATACTTCAGCTTCAACTCCTGTGTCCAACATTGAGTGAATCAGTCACTCCACTCAAGAACAAAGATCTAAACAGGCACAAACCTGCATATCGGCCTCCTCCAGAATTTTCGCGTTGATCTTGCCCGCGGTCATACCGGAGCGGATGACATCTTTCGTCACCAAGCAAAGACGCAGCTGTTCTAATAGATAATCGGTCTTCTCGTGGATCTTCATGGCTCCAACAGTTTCGACCTAACGTTTCGAACGAGGGAGCAACACATTACTCGGCCCGTCCTGAACGGCAAACGACAAACATAAACGCCGGTCCGCACCGTAGTCTCCTGCAGTATCTCTGCAGCTTCCTTGATCTTGCCGGCCTTCTCCTCCATCTCCGCCAATATACGAGTCAGTCTCGCACGCTCAAGTTCAACAAACATCTGCTCACACGAACCGAAAGCCCGCAATGTGAAGAGCAAAGAAATTGTGCTGCACAGTCTGATTCCAAGCTTACCTTGCCCGCCGAAACCGCCCTTACGACCTCAATCAACTCTCGCTTTGTTGCTTCATCCGGTGTTTCATCGACCCAACCAGCGGTCAACTGGATGATTCTCTCCTGAACACGCTTCAGCTGTGCACGACGCTTCGACAGTAACGTCACGTGTTCGCCAAGCAGCTTCCACTGCTTCAGATCGTGCAACATGTTGACGATAGCTTCGGCAACCCGGACAGAAGAGGGAGAGTCAGCCGCCTAATAGCAACAGCGCGATAGAAGGCATTAAGACCACAAAACAATAACCAGCCACAAACATTAGGTGTACCAAGCGAGTTTTCTTCTCGAGAGCGAGCAGTTGCTGTAACGCGTCATTCAGAGTTGCCGGCTGAGGATACAACCGCGAAACACGAAGGTCAAACGATGTTCACAATCGCTATTCCAGCGTAAGTTGACGCAGCGTTGAACCTACGTTGTTCTTCACCATGCCCTCAATCTCTGGCAACTTTGCGTTGACGACATCTGTGTAGTCCTTCAACTTCTTTAGGTCCTTCTCTTCCGCCATCGCTGCGAGAAACAACAGTGGACAGCATGCTCACACTATTGCATGCGTTTCTGACAGCAGATGGATGCGGAAAACGTACCTAGATGCGATTTCCGAACTCGTTCAAAGAGCTGAGGGAAACGGTGTGACCCGCTATAGAACCTCCCCAAATCTAGTCCCTGCCGCAAAATCGCATTCTGCCTGTACTCCAGATCAGCGTTTGTGTACCGCCCCAGAACCCCTGTAAAACCCTTTGTCCGACATTTCTTCCGGGTGGTTCGCCTCACTTTCACTTCACCATGGCGAACTTCATGCAAAGGTTTAAGACCTTTGATCTCTATCGAGATGTACCGAAAGATCTTACGGATCAAACTGTGACAGGGGCTGCGGGTACGATGCTCGGTGCTTTGCACAGCTCAATACTGTAGCGCTCGCGGTCTGACGTGGACTCGTTGCGCACGTTTGCAGTCTCCGTGGTCTGCAGTCTGTTCATCACATACCTGTTCATCACCGAATTCGTTGCATATCGAGCGATCCAGACAACGTCTACCATGTACGTGGATGCTCCGAATCAACAGGATGATACCTACGAGGATATCCGGATTCATCTCAACATGACACTGCACAAGTTGCCTTGCGCTGGTACGATGTATCCTCCATTTACCCTCATCCGCTTGTTGAAGCACTGCATTGCTTCCACATGTTTGCTCATTGGTCGTGCGCTCCACATCTCGCTGCTCCCAACCCCAGTTCTCAGCGTGGATGTACAAGACGTAATGGGTACACACATAGTAGATGTTCACGGGAAGCTATTCAAATCGCGTCTGAGTCATGATGGAGAGCTGAAAGTGGACGATAAGGGTCGTCCTCTTGAGCCTGGTGAGTAGCCAGTGGACCCAACAACGCTTCCCGGTCGAGGTTGCTTGCGCTTAAGCTCTCCGCGCCTGTGTTGTTGCAGAGGGTGGCAACCCCGAGGACCAGAAGGGTGAGGGCTGCAATGTGCACGGATGGATGCAAGTCAAGAAGGTAGGTGCAAAAATGTCAATGTCACTGTGCACCGTGTTGCTGGAGCTTGAGGTTGTGTCTGGGCTGTATCTTGATCGGGACGATTGTGCGGATTGGTGCAGGTGCCCGGAAACTTCCACGTGTCCTGTCACGCCCACGCCGATCTTATCCACGTGTTCTTCGGCGAGACTCCGATGAATGTGACGCACACAATTCATAACTTGGCTTTCGGACCGAAGGTGATTCCCAACGCTGCCAAGGCGACCAACCCATTGAACGGTTTGCACAAGAGCGCTGCAAACGATGGTAAACAAGCCTTGTCTGTGTGATCGATGGCATCTTGTGTTACACGAAGGGTGACGCCCATGTGGTGGTTTGCTGTTTGCAGATCCCAACGACCCTGTCTCCTACGAGTACTACATCAAGATCGTGCCTACCACATTCGAGTATCTCAATGGCGAGGTGGAGCACTCTTACCAGTTCGTGGCCAACAGCAACGCCATCTCCGGACACTATCGGCTGCCTGGTACGAACAACACTTTTTGAAGTGTGAGGAGTTTTGCGGTATAAACATGTCTCACATCGAAACACGTGGTTGGCAGCTATTTATTTCCGATACGATCTCAATCCGGTGACGATGAAGTTCACCGAGTACCGTCAGACATTCGCGCATTTTCTCGTGCAGGTGTGTGTCCCTCGCTCTCTGGTGCTTCAACGCGTTGGTTCTAACGATGAATTTTGCGACATGTATCAGATCTGCGCCATTGTAGGAGGTGTGTTCACGGTGATGGGTCTGGTCAACTCCGCTCTGCACAGCTCGCTAAAGCACATTCTCAAGAAAGCGGAGATGGGCAAACTGGGTTGAAAAGGGGTGGTCGCCATGACACCGAGCTCACGCCTAGGCGCGTTCGATACAGCCGCATGCGAAGTAACGGTTGTTATTATTAACTATTTATGCGGCACCGCGGATTTTACGGCAACCGCTTATTGTACCCATTACTACATATGTACAGCCAGGCCAGTTCTTAGGCAGCAACTACAATAAAAACTGGCGTTGGAAAAAAATCAGACGCACACTGGGTCCCACAACGCGACTAGTACATCTTGCAACATTGATTCGTCTTCTTGGCTTGCTTGTAGAACTGTTTCGACGCCGCGGACAAGTCATCTGACCGCTCCATCAGGTCTTCTAACTTCTGTCCCCGCGTGAGCACTTGCTCGATGTTCTTATGCATGACGTTCTTGATGTCGTCCAGGTTCTTCTGGATCTTCATCATCTTGTCCGCCTCCTCCGGCTTCTGCCACTTCTTCAGATCTGCTGACAGATACAGCGGCTCCTCGTTCACGTCCTTTTTCTCTTCCTTCCACTTCCCCTTGTTGGCTTCGTCGTATTCACCCAGAAACTGGTTGATCAAACCGTACGCCGCCCGTTGCGGGTAGTCCTTGTCCGCCACCACCACACCGCATAATCGATCGAAACGCACGTAGACCTGGCCATACAATGCGGATTCATAAGCACTGACCGGCTGACACCACGCTCTAACCCGTTCATTGAATGGCATTAACGCTCGTACATGGCATAGAAAGGGATTGTCAGGGAGGTCCACAGTTTGCCGCGTGCCTGGCTCTGTCCGCTGACAGATGGTCCTGCCAGCGAAGTTTAGATGTTCGCCGACAGCGCGATACGTGAAGAAGCTATCGCATCAAGGACAACGGGATACGTGAGCGTCATACACGCCAATTATTCTATACACAATACCACTCTTTCAAACAAGCGCATACTTAAAATCTGACAAATCTTGACTTCCGGCGAGTTTGATGGCCGGGTTATCAGGTCCCTCGTACTTGTAAATAGCTAACGACAGAATTCGCACCATCTCGACGCCAAAGATGGAGGAGCGACACTACAAGATACTGGTCGTAAAGTTCGCTGAAACAAAGGGTCGTTGCCACACACACACTCGATACACCGACCACGAAGCGTTCTGGCAAGAAAAAGCACGTTTTTGGCTTTCCTCGTCGGAGACATCCACAAACAAGCACGACGACAATGCAGAAAGACCATGTCGACCCCTTCATTGTTCGATGAGCTCAAAGATGCGCTTGAAGAAGATGACTTGGCATCTGGCATGCATACCAGCACGTCTGGAAACCCAAACGTGGTCGCGAATAAGCATTTCCAGCCCGCCAGAACTGAGCAGTTCGTGTTATTGGAAGACACCGCGTTGAACTTGGTCCTACAAGGTGCACATGTGTAGTTGCTTGATGGGTTTGGGTGTCTCAAATTTAACAGATCAACACTTGCATGCTGTCAACAGGGTTGCAAGAATGCCCCGCTGCAGTAGAACAACTCGATCTGCCTTCATCTTCGGATGCTGCCGTGCCTTCGACGGAGGATCCTGTGGACTCGTCAGACGGAACAGAGCCTGATGCATCAGGCACGGGTGTTGCCATCTTGCGATTGTCCTGTGATCAGGTCCGGACTGCTCGAGTATTGCCACTTTCTGCGAAGTGATATCACTGATGCAGGATCGACTTCTCTGGCTTTCATTTAGTGCACCAGACTTGCAGTGCAAGTGATGACCGTACCCGGACAGAGTTTATGGCTGCCACACGCTCGCTCTCTTTGCGAATCATTGGACGAATTGTGTGGATCTGAGGTTCGTTCTAAACACCGCGTACATCTACCCCATCCTCCGACCGAGCTCACTGCGGCTTCTTTCAGGACTCATTGGACTCGGAGACGGCATCCTCTGTCCGAAAGCAGTCTACTGCCGGTAATGTGTTCTGACCCAGCTCACCGCCTGTCTTCCTGTCTTTGTCGTTCGAAAATGCGTTCTGAACTCATGTGTACGATGTTCGTTACGTATCATTTCACCGGCGTCTGTAGCGATCCAGCAGTTACGCGTCCCATGTCGTCAAGGCCAGCTAGCCGCCCGTGTGTCGTTGGTGCTGTACGGAGCCTGGCTTGCGACCCTGATATTACTGGCATTAGTTGGGTTTTTGAAGGGTGAAGGACCATGGTTCGCAGCAGTGCCATCAACCTTGCTGGCCGGCTGGCTGCTGGTGTTTGCCGCCAGTCTCGTTTGCTTCACAAGTGCCAAGGTGCTGCACAGCTGTGCATACGATGCTAGCATGGCATAGCTCAATCCCTAAACTGGTCTTGCGTATCATGATGGTTGCGGTATCTGTGTTTGACAGCTGCAAGTGCAGTTTATTGCGGCGTGGACTGAGGCGTCAGTCACTGTGCAGCAACTGGCTCGAGCTTTGACGCGTTACGATGTCGCTTTTCAAAAAAGCGTGCGTTTCCTTAAAGAGCTGGAGCTAGTAGCGCGAGGGTACCATCTGTAAGTGCAGATTTTTCAAATTTTTTTTACACGTATTCTTCAGATGCCGATCGCTGTCTCTTGGGCGTTGGCAGATCCTCCAAACCGAATCCCATTCTGCGAATTGAGCACGGCGCCAAGTCGTTTCAAGCACAGCCGCTGCGTGGACTGTTGCTTAACTCCATCAACAATCAGCTTTCTCGCGTTGCAATGGCATCTGCTGTACTCAGAAGGTAGCAGGAAGTCTGTCCCATCATTTCACTCCGGCAGCATGCGCCACTCGAGTTATGCGTGACTGACGCTTTCGTGTGGTGTGCTGCTGTTCTAGTCCTTCGACGTTGGTGACTTCATCCGAGTCTTTCAGACCTGCGGTAGCGCAGTTTCAGGCTCCATTAGATGACTCAGGATCAGCGTCCGGTGCCCCGTCGTTGCCTTGTGTGGCGACGCTACGAGAACTATTGCACATCCACAGCGTGAGCTGTGCCCTGCGATCTCAATTCTTTGACAGCATTCGACAGTTGATCGCGGTGCAAGCAGGGCTTCATCATGATGCATCAGATGATGTCGACAGTGATGATTGGGACTCACGCTCGGGCCGTGTGAAATCTCGTGGAGTATGCTTCAATGTGTCACGTTTCATGGCCAGCACTGTCGATCGAGCTGCAGCAGCAAGCGCATTTGTCAGCCGTGGTTGTATGAACGAGGCCATGCATCGATCATCGGTGACTGTAGCGGTGCTGCGGTCCACACTGGCTGCGGTGAACAATGCGACCACCTCCGATGTGGTGTCGCTGGATACGATGCTGCGCTATCCGGTTGCTTTTCGCACGTCGACCGAGAATTCGGCTGGAAGCCAGGGGCCGCTATCCGTTGCAGCGCAGAAGTTGACTCGTCAGCGGACCGCATTTGCCGTGCCTCCCGCTGGTTCACCAGCATCAGCTGCTGACAGCACTGTTCCAGTCGCTGCTGTACCCAGGACCGATCGCGATGTGTCCGGAATGCAAAGTGAGGAACCAGAGATACTAGAGGATTTGCGAATGGCGGTGATTCGATTGTACTTCCGCTTGCGCAGTGGGCTAGCCCGACTGATTCTGTGCCAGCAACGCAACTACTCTCCAGCTCTGCGTTTGCTGCTGGCGAGTGCCCCACCTGCCTCAGTGAGTGGTGCTGGCGCTGCTGCTGCTGATGATGATGATAAGGATGATGCTTCTGTTGAAACCATGGGTGATCGCAAGATTGCTGATTCGAACGTGTCTGCCGAGCGAGTCAATACTGTCGCTGCGGACGAAGATGATGGAGGAGCAGCTGCGGTCAAGCGGATGTTAGATGAGCGCTTGAGAACCCTGCGAACAGAAGCTTTTGGACAATTGCAGCGGGACTCATCTTATCTGCGCTCGGCGATCAGTGAGAGCATCAC
>ENA-ORBV01017936-ORBV01017936.1-microbial-mat-metagenome-genome-assembly--contig:-NODE-17936-length-10054-cov-4.581137_pt1 | contig 10054 bp, 6 predicted proteins | sample MGYA00237777_ERZ505514 | MGnify/ENA primary metagenome ERZ505514 (study PRJEB26160, sample SAMN06269048) | microbial mat metagenome | isolation source: Oligotrophic lake microbial mat | place... | reverse complement strand
GGGTCCGAGGGCGGCGGGGGTGGCGGACGTGGCATCGCCGTGGTCACGGCGACCGTCACGGCGCGGGACATCCCGATCTGGCTGACCGGCCTCGGCACCGTGCATGCGTTCAACACGGTCACGGTTCGCCCGCGCGTCAGTGGCACGCTCGACGCCATCAATTTTACGGAAGGCCAGAGCGTGAAAGCCGGCGATGTGCTCGCGCAAATTGATCCGCGCCCGTATCGCTCCGTGCTCGAACAATCGCGCGCCCGGCGGACCCAAAATGCCGCCCAGCTGGCCAACGCCCGGCGCGACCTTGACCGCATCCGCACGCTGGTTGAAACCAACTCAGAGAGCCGCCGCATCCTCGAGCAGCAGGAATCGACGGTGGCGCAGCTGACCGCCGCGGCCCAGGCGGCGGAAGCGGCGTTCGAGGCCGCCCAGCTCGATCTCGATTTCACCACCGTGCGCGCTCCGATCGCGGGGCGGACGGGGGTGCGTTTTGTCGACGCCGGCAATCTCGTGGCGGCGAATCAAACGACCGGCCTCGTAGTGATAACCCAAGTACAGCCGATCTCCGTGATCTTCACCCTGCCCCAGCAACACTTGCCGGCGCTGCGGCGACGGTTGCAGGCCGACAGCGCGGCGCCGGTGGTGCACGCGATCGGGGATGGAGCCGTCGTGCTCGGCAAAGGTCAACTGGACCTGATCGACAATCAAATCGACACATCAACGGGCACCGTTCGCTTGAAAGCCTCCTTTCCCAACCCGGATTCTGCCTTGTGGCCGGGACAGTTTATCTCCGCTTCGATTCTGGTTGAAACCCGCCTGCAAGCGACGGTGGTGCCTAATTCGGTGGTCCAAGCGGGGCTCGACAGTGCGTTTGCTTACGTCGTGAAGGCGGACCAGACGGTCGAAGCTCGACCGATCAAGGCTGGTCCGAGTGTGGGTGGGTTCACTATTATTGAGGCGGGCCTCACCCCGGGCGAGCGCGTGGTGAGCGACGGTCAGAGCAAACTTCAGCCGGGCGCGCGTGTCAGCTCTGAGGATACGCCGAAGGTCCTGGTCGGAACCAAGAAACCCGTGATCTCAGCCCAATGAGCCTGTCCACTCCGTTTATCAAGCGGCCGATTGCGACCGCGCTCCTGACGATCGCCATCTTTCTCGTTGGCCTCGTTTCGTTTCCATTCCTGCCGGTTGCGCCGCTCCCGCAGATCGAATTCCCCACGATTCAAGTTTCCGCGACCCTGCCCGGCGCGAGTCCGGAAACGATGGCGTCGGCCGTGGCTACGCCGCTGGAGAATCAACTCGCCTTGATTCCTGGCGTTACCCAGATGGCCTCGACCAGCGGTCTCGGCAATGTTCAGATCACGATGCAGTTCGACCTCGATATCGCGATCGATGCCGCCGCGCAGGAAGTGCAGTCGGCGCTCAGCTCGGCGGCCGGCCGGCTGCCGTCGGAAATGCCGGCGCCGCCGACGTATCGGAAAGTGAATCCGGCCGACTCGCCGATCATGATTCTCAGCATGCAGTCGGAAGTGCTGCCCCTTACCGAGGTGAGCGATTACGCGGCGAACATCGTGGCGCAGCAACTTTCCCAGCTGCGCGGGGTGGCGCAGGTCAGCATCATGGGCGAACAGAAGCCCGCGATCCGCGTCCAGATCGACCCGACCAAGCTCGCGTCGGTTGGTCTCAGTCTCGACGACGTTCGCGGTGTAATTGCTTCGACAACGCTCAACTCGCCGAAGGGCAGCCTCAGCGGTGAACGCCAGGCCCTGTCCATTTACGCCAATGACCAATTGCTCGAGCCGGAACCGTACAACGATTTGATTCTGGCTTATCGCAACGGGGCGCCGATCCGCATTCGTGACGTCGGTCGCGCGGTGCGCGGAGCGGAAAACGTCCAGTCTGCTGCATGGGTGAACAACAAGCGGGGGATCGGCATCATCATCCGAAAGCAGGCGGATGCGAATGTCATTGAGACGGTGGAAGGGGTGCGCGCGCTCGTGCCGCAATTGCGCGCGGCCATGCCGCCAGCGATCACGCTCGACATTTTGAGCGATCGGATGCGCACGATTCGCGCCTCGGTTTCGGAGGTTCAGTTCCACCTCCTGCTCACCATGACGCTGGTGACGGTGGTCGTATTTCTCTTTTTGCGCAATGTTCGCGCCACCCTGATCGCGAGTGTGGTGGTGCCGATCTCGATCGTGGCGACGTTTGCCGCGATGTACCTGCTTGGTTTCAGCCTCAACAACCTGTCGTTGATGGCACTCACCATCTCGGTCGGCTTTGTCATCGACGACGCGATTGTGATGCTCGAGAACATCTACCGGCACATCGAAGACGGGATGAAACCGATGGAGGCGGCGCTCCAGGGCGCAAAGGAAATCGGGTTTACGATTCTCTCGATCAGCGTCTCACTTGTGGCCGTATTCATTCCGGTGCTGCTGATGGGCGGAATCGTCGGGCGGCTCTTCCGCGAGTTTGCGGTCACGGTGACCGTGGCGGTGCTGGTATCCGGTTTTGTGTCACTGACGTTCGTGCCCATGATGTGCGCGCGTTACATCCGCCCGCACCATGCGCCCACGGTGGGGATCTCGGGCTACCTCGATCGCGGACTCGAGGGTTTTTTTCGCGGCTTCGAGCGCATTTATGAGCGGATGCTGCGCGTCGTGATGCGGCATCAGGGCCTCACGCTCTTTTCTCTTTTGGTGACGATGGGCATCACGGTGTTCGTGTTTCTGAAAATGCCGAAGGGCTTCTTTCCCCAGCAGGATACTGGTTTTCTGACGGCTACGGCGGAAGCCGCTCCTGATATCTCGTTCACCGCCATGTCGGAGCATGTGGTGAAAGTCGGTAAGATCATCGAGCAGGACCCGGGGGTGCTGGCGTTGCAGTACATGCTCGGGGCGGGCCGAACCTCATCCACGCTCAACAATGGACGCTATTGGATTACGCTCAAGGATCGGAACGAGCGGGATTCCGCCTGGGTGATCATGAACCGGCTGCGGCAAAAGACCGCGAGCATCCCGGGCGTCACCATGTTTTATCAGGCGCAGCAGGACTTGAACGTGGGTGGACTTACCTCGAAGACGCAATTTCAGTACACGCTGCGGACCGCGGACATTCAGGAGCTGGATCTCTGGGCGCCTCGGATTTTGGAACGCATGAAACAGCTCCCGCAGCTGCGCGATGTGACGTCGGACCAGCAAGCCAACGCGCCGGCGCTGACCGTCGAGATCGACCGGCAGGCCGCGTCGCGTTTCGGCATCCAGACCCAGGCAGTGAACAACGTGCTCTACAACGCCTTTGGCCAGCGCCAGATCGCGCAGTACTACACGCAGGTTAGCCAGTACAAGATCATCATCGAAGTGCCGCCGGAACTGCAGATGGATCCCTCGACGCTCGACAAACTTTTCATCCGATCGCCGCTGACGGGCGGGCAAGTGCCGCTCTCGGCGCTCGTGACGTTCAACACCTCGAGCACGAAGCCGATTAACATCAACCATCTCGGCCAGTTCCCCGCGGTGACGCTCTCCTTCAATTTGGCCCCGGACGTGGCGTTGGGCGAGGCCGTGGAAGTGATCGAACGCGCCCAGGCCGAGATGCTGGCACCGGCCACGCTTAGCGGCACGTTCCAAGGCACGGCCCAGGCGTTTCAGACGTCACTCAAATCCCAACCCTACCTCATCGCGGCGGCGATCGTCGCGATCTATATTATTTTGGGAATGCTGTACGAGAGCTTCATTCATCCGCTCACGATTTTGTCGACGTTACCGTCGGCCGGTCTGGGGGCACTGCTGACGTTGTGGATGTTCGGTCAGGATGTGGGCGTGATCGCAATCATCGGCATCCTGCTGTTGATCGGCATCGTGAAGAAGAACGCGATCATGATGATCGACTTTGCAATCGAGGCGGAGCGAACGCGTCACATTCCGGCGCACGAGGCTATCTTCGAGGCGTGTTTGAAACGCTTCCGGCCGATCACGATGACGACGATTGCGGCCATGCTCGGAGGTATTCCGCTGGCGCTGGGACACGGCGATGGCTCCGAACTGCGACAACCGCTGGGTTACGCGATCGTGGGCGGATTGATCCTCAGTCAGGCGCTGACGCTCTTCACCACGCCGGTCGTGTACCTGTATTTCGACCGGTTGAAGGCGCGGCTGAGCCGCCGGCAGTCCGTCCCAGTCGCGACGGGTAAAGTGCTCGAACCGCGGACGACGTGACCGCTGCGGTGCGCCGAGGGTAGGGCCGGCTTTCCGCAGCCGGCCTGGTTGCAGCTTCGCGGGCGCGGGGGGTGCGTTGAGGTGAGCGGTTTCGATTTCCCAATGAGGACCGCTGCGGAGAGCGGTCCCTACCTCGATCCATGCGGCCACAGGAGTGCCGTTTACGGAACGAGCGTGAAGCCGATGCAACTTTCGAGACGGGTTGTCGTCAGAGTAAGCATCGGATCCTCCGACGTTTCGCTCTCATTAAACAAATCCCTGTTTCGCGTTTACCCATGAAAACTCTCAACACTTCAGTCGCGCTCCTTTCCCTCGGTTTGCTGGTTTCGCCTTGGGCGCAGGCTCAGGATCAGTCGAAAGAATCGGCGAATGCGCCCCGCGGCGAAGGCCGACGCGGTGCCGATGGCGCGCAAGGTCGCGGCCAGATGATGAACGCAGAGGCGCGCGTTAAGCAGCTCGATGAGGTGGTTTCGCTCACGGCAGATCAGAAGACGAAGATCACGACCATCTACACGAAAGCACAGGACGATATGCGCGCGATGATGCGCGACGGCGGTGGCGAGCAGCAGGCGAATCGCGAGAAAATGATGGAGTCCATGCGCGCGACTCGTGACCAGGTGCGGGCAGTGCTGACGGACGAGCAAAAAACGAAATTTGACGCGATGCCGCAACGTGGTCGCGGTGAAGGTCGGGGCCGGGATGCTGCGCCCGGCGGAGGGTCGGAAAATCGCGGCAAAAAGAAGGCGTGAGGTCTGCTTTCTTTGTACGCGGTTATAGGTAACGGCCGATCACCGAGCGGCCATTTTCTTGCCGACCACCGGTGCGTAGCCCCTGGGACCGCGGCCGCCCCCGGCCGCATGTTCGAACGAATGGAGATTCTGATCTCCATGCCGCTGTCGATCCCGATGCGGCCGAGCGCGGCCGCGGTCCCAGGGGCTACTCGTGCAGGCTGTACTCAACTTGCTCGAACTTCGTACCTTTGATTTCGACGGTGAAAATCCCCGAGAACTCGCCGGCCGTCTTGAGCCAGTCAGCTTGAACTTCGAATTGCGAGGTGTCGCCGACGGTTTCGCCTGTGGCGGGATTCGCGACCGCTTGCAGGGTGAGCCGGGTGAAGTTTCCGCCGGGCATGGCAATGATCTCGAGCGTGGGCGACTTCAAGCGGACGAAGTGCTCCGCGTGCCCGTCGAGGATCCACGCCGCGAGTTTGCCGGTCGCGCGATCGCGGACGAGTTCGACGTTGTAGGCGTGGTCACCCAGTTCGACGAGGGTCCCGCCGTGCGGGGCCGTGTGGGCGTGGCCGGCGTGGGCTTTCGCATCATGGTTGTGGGACTTGGAACAGCCGGTGGCCATTACAGCCGCGGTGAAGAGGATGAGAACGAGGCGGGTAAATTTCATGCGGGAGGTCGCTGGAACGAGTAAGCCGGAGAAGCCGCCACCATGACGGCCGCGAGGATCAAGGCGAGCATCGAGGCGCGGACAATCGGAATGCGGCCGAGGGCGGCCGCGGTCCCAGGGGCAAACTGTCAGTCCGGAATTCTTGCGGTTTCTGCCGTTCATGATGATACCCGGTAAGTGAACGGCCCTGTGGATCCGTTCACTTACCGGGTGAACGGATCGTTCGCACAACTCTGCTTGTTCCAGTGTTCATCAGTGAAAATCAGTGGTTCAACTACGCTGCTAAATCATCCCATCCAAACACTCTATCTGGAATTGGCCCCACGACTGCCTCGAGCATCCGCTTCATCCGCGTTATCAGCGGTAGTTTTTTCCGAGAAAACAACCTTCCATGATCGCTACACCTATCTCCAGCGGCGCGCCCGCTTCTGCCTCTCCCCCGATTCGCACTACTGCGCGTCAAGTCGAGGTCGCGTGGTTTTCGGCCCTCTGCAGCGACGACTACGAGTTTCTCGGCGTGCCGGACGGCCGCCTGCGCAGCAGCTATGAACACTGTGGTGACATCGTGCGGCGCGCCGACGCCCTCGGTTATCAGAACATCCTCCTGCCTTCGGGCTGGATCGCCGGCCAGGATCCGGTTGCTTTCGCGGCCGCGCTCGCGCCACAGACGAAACAGATCAATCAGCTGGTGGCCCTGCGGATGGGCGAGGTTTGGCCGCCGATGCTTGCCCGCGCCCTCGCGACGCTCGATCACGTCGCGCAGGGGCGTCTCGCGATCAATATCATTTCCTCGGATTTACCGGGGATGAAGGAGTCGAACGAGGACCGCTACGAGCGCAGCGGCGAGATCATTCAAATCCTGCAAAAACTCTGGACCACCGACGGCCCGCTCGAGTGGCGCGGGCGGTTCTACAACTTCAATTTGGCGACCTGCGAACCGGCCAAACCTTACCAGCAAAACGGCGGCCCGTTGTTTTATTTCGGCGGCATCTCGCCGGCGGCGCAGGAGCTGTGCGCGAAGTACTGCGACGTTTTCCTGATGTGGCCCGAAACGGAAGAGCGGCTCGCCGCCACCATGCACGGGGTGAGCGCGCTGGCGGCAAAGCACGGGCGCGTCCTCGATTACGGGCTGCGCATTCACATGATCGTAAGAGAGACGGACGCCGGGGCACGCGCCGCCGCCAACCGTTTGATCTCGAAACTCGATCTCTCACAAGGCCAGGCCATCAAGGACCGCTCCCAAGACAGCAAGAGCGCGGGCGTGCTGCGCCAGGACGAACTGCGCACCAAGGCGGGCTCCGATCTTTTCATCGAACCGCACGTCTGGTCCGGCATCGGCCTGGCTCGGAGCGGCTGCGGCAGCGCGCTGGTGGGCGATCCGGATCAGGTGCTCGCCAAGCTCGAGCGCTATATCGACATGGGCATCCGCGCCTTCATCTTCAGCGGCTACCCGCACGAGGACGAATGTGAGCTCTTCGCCAGGCACGTGCTGCCGCGGCTCTCGACCTGCCGGCTCAACGAGCTGCAGCACCGCCGTATCCCAAATCCGGTGACGCCCCTCACCGCCGCGACGCGCAAATAGCGCTGCGCCGCTGCTGCTGTTTCCCCCCGCTTTCATCCTAAATTCCGCAGGAGAAGTATCCACCGATGAGCACTAATAAACACTGATCGAATAGACCCAGATCGATGGGATAGAACTTCCCTTCATTTACCGGGTGAACGGCCTCCCTCGCGCAACTCTGCTTGCATCACTGGTCATCAGTGAAAATCAGTGGTTCAACTGAGTTTTAATGTTCAGGTCAGAACAACCAGTCCGTTTCGGTCTCGTCGGCATTAGCGCGTGGGAAGTTGCCATGGGGTTCCTCCGATCTTCAGCGGCGATACTGGTCGTCGCTGACCTTTTCCATCCAGTCGACGACTTTGCCGTTGAGATGTTCTTGAATGGCGAGGTGCGACATCGCCGTCGTCGGCGTCGCGCCATGCCAGTGTTTCAGGCCTGGCGGAAACCAGACGACATCGCCCGGACGAATCTCCTGCACCGGACCCCCTTCGCGCTGCGCCCACCCGAGGCCAGACGTCACGATCAACGTTTGACCTAGCGGATGGGTGTGCCAGGCGGTGCGAGCCCCGGGTTCGAAGGTGACGTTCGCGGCGGCGGCTCGCGCCGATTCCTTGGCTTGGAATAGCGGATCAATGCGCGTGGTGCCGGTGAACCAGTCAGCCGATCCCTTGGCGGACGGCTGCGAACCATTGCGGGTAATTTCAATCTCCATGGTGAATTCCTGTTGGGTGGTTGAGGGTGTAGTGGGTTGCGCGGTGGCACGTGGAGCCCACACGGGTTACGGACCGACCGATCCACTGTCACGGTTCATCCGAGCTATAGCCAGCGGGTGTAATTGAAAGTGAAGTCAGTCCGCGGTGGCACGGACATTCCTGTCTGTGGCTTGGACTCTGGCCCGGCGCTCAAGCCACACAGGCAGGAATGCCTGTGCCACCACGCCGGCCTTCTCTTATCTGACTTCACTTTCAATCACGCCCATAGCCAGCATCGCGCGCCGGTTTTTCCTCGCACAAAACCAAATCGGGGACTTGGTTTTCCCGTACGATCATCCCTTGCCCCAGGAGGTCTGCCGCTCGAAGGCAGCAGACCGTTCCAGTGCGACGCGGTGAACGCACGTCAACCCCACTGAAATCTTCGCGAGGAAATACTCTATGAACAGGCGCCGTTTCATCCTCAAATCCCTCGGTGCCGCGTTGGCGCTTCCATCCCTGCCGTCGCTTCTGGCCAGTGCGGTGGGCGGCAATTCCGCCGTGCAGGCCGCCAAGGGAGCCGGGGTCGGAGCGCGGCGTTTTGTCGCGATCGGCAACCTGCTGGGCTATCAGGTCAAGCAGCTCTTTCCCCAAACGACCGGCAAGGCCTACGAGGCGACGACGCTGCTCAAGCCGCTCGGGGAAAATCGCCAGCATCTGACCGTTTACCGCGGACTCGACCACGGCATCAAAGGGGGTCACTTCGCCGTCCATTCCTTCCTGTCGGGCGTCCTCAATTCCGAAGCGCAGAACCGGCCCGGCGGCAATGTCAGCATCGACCAGTTCATCGCCGACGAGATCGGTTACCAGACGCGCTTCCCCTCGCTGACGGTCGGCTCTGAGGGCGGCATCCACGGTGGTTGCCAGATTGCCTGGACGAAGTCCGGGGTGCGAGTACCGCCGATCACAGGACCGGCGGAGTTGTTTGACCGGCTTTTTGTCAGCGACTCCCGGGAGCGCCACGAGCGCCGCACGCAGGAGAACCGGCTGCAGGCCTCCATTCTCGATCGCGGGCTCGAGGACGCGAACCGGCTCGCTCACCAGGTCAACCGCGAGGACAAGGACAAGTTGGACGAATATTTCACCTCGATTCGCGATGTCGAGAAGCGCCTGGAACTCCGGCAGCGTTGGGCCAGTTTGCCGAAGCCGAATCCGCCCTTCGAGAAGCCGGCCAACAAAAACAAGGTCGAGGATCTGCCGATGCTTTATGAGCTGATCGCGCTGGCATTGCAGACGGATTCGACGCGCATCGCGACGTTGGAGATCGGCGGCGATTTCCTGCCGCAGAACCTGGGGATCGAGAAGTCCTACCATGGCCTGTCGCACCACGGCAACGACGAGGCGGCGATCCAGCACCTCATCTCGCTCGAGACCTACCAGATTGAGCACTTCGCGAAATTCCTCACGCGGCTCTCAAAATTGGGGGATGGAGACCGCACCCTGCTCGACTCGACTTCGGTGCTTTTTGGCAGCGGTATCGGCGACGCCAATACGCACAAGAACTCCGACCTCCCCATCATTCTCGCCGGCGGCGGCTATCGTCACGGTGAGTTCAAACAGCTCCCTGCCTCCGGTCCGAACAAGGTGCCTCTGTGCAATCTTTTCGTCGATATCGCACAGCGCATGGGCGTGGAAACGGAATCGTTCGGCACGAGCACCGGTCGGTTCGGAATTTCCTAAAAACATTCGCTGATGGACGCTGTTGGGCAAAATCATCGACTCCATCTTTTGCTATAACCGATGTCCTCGCCATGTAGCACCGCGTCCTCGGAAACAAGTAGCCGAACAAGGGCGCCAGCGCCAACGCCGGAGTCTATCCCATCGCTTGCGGCCTAAAGAGCTTCGCAATGAAACTACAGACTTCAGATTGTAATGCGGCGCGCCAGCTCACGTGGGTGTAATTGAAAGGGAAGTCAGATGAGAGAAGGCCGGCGTGGTGGCACAGGCATTCCTGCCGGTGTGGCTTGAGCGCCGGACCAGAGTCCAAGCCGCCGACAGGAAATGTCCGTGTCACCGCGGATTTGACGTTAATCTGGACGCATCTGCCGGTTGGCGGTCCGGCTCCGGCGCGGAGCGGAGTCCGCGCCCTACCTTTTTCAAAGGTCACGATGGGTAGGGCGGCGAGTCCCTTCGCC
>ENA-ORBV01017935-ORBV01017935.1-microbial-mat-metagenome-genome-assembly--contig:-NODE-17935-length-10054-cov-4.784905_pt1 | contig 10054 bp, 8 predicted proteins | sample MGYA00237777_ERZ505514 | MGnify/ENA primary metagenome ERZ505514 (study PRJEB26160, sample SAMN06269048) | microbial mat metagenome | isolation source: Oligotrophic lake microbial mat | place... | reverse complement strand
ACTAGCTAGAGAACTAGTTACTTATATCTACATACAATTACCTACTAGCTAGCTAAAGTAGTACTCCTGGAAATACTTATCCATAGTACTGCTTCCATACAGCTGTTACGAATGTCTTGGGCTACGTTTCACGTGGGCCACTCCGAGTGAGCACTGCACTAATTGAAGATCAGCTGGTAAAGGTTCTCTGAAAAGTCGTCGGGTTCAACGCGGGTACAATACTTCGAGTACTAAGCAAACGACCGAACTGTTGCTGCGCAGCTCTCGGCTATCAACGGTACGTACATTTGTACCTATCTACCGTAGCTACTAGCTAGATAGGGTACTAGCTAGTAGCTAGCTAATCAAATGTCAGGCAAGAAACACAAAATCCAGCTGTCATGCTAGCATGAACACTTCTAAATGCCACTCACTACACTGACTGACTGCATGACACCAGCGTTACGTAGGTTCAGCCAACGCGCCAACACGCCAATCGTCTAGTAGTAACACTACTACTACTAGCTATTAGTTTCAGAAGTTGTCGGATCACAGAGAGTGCCACAAGTAGCTAGATCTCTGTACCTGATAGCTTGACAGAGTAAAGCCATCGTCACCAGAAACCCCTCAATCGCTTCCGTATTGCTCTTGCTGGTAGTTCCACAGCCTCTTGCTTTGAAAACACCGCGCAGAATCACCGATCTAGAACTGTCCACCAGACTGTTCTTCAAAATCACCACTTGCGCGCGTTACACCATTATTCTCAACAACTACAGTCAGTGCAAGAATAGATTCATTCATTCATCATGGCAGAATCCGACGTGATGCCCTACGATGCCGCCGCAGACGATCACTGGTATGAGTACGAAGACGAGGATGACGACGAGAACAATACACCTGATTCGGTCCTGCTTTCTCTAGTCCAAGCCTACGATTGGGCAGGGACACTGGCGAGAATTGCCTCTCATCCCGACGGTACGTTGGTTTCGTTTGCACGATTGTTTTTCTGTGGTGTCGTTATGGCGTCGAATTTTGTTGGTCCTCTTGATGGGCCCTCTCCTTTAAAAGTGTCTTTTTTTAACACAAGCTGATTGTCTGTGATTTTCTCAAACGCGCAGAAGCTCGTGCCGTTGGTGTTCAGGGACGCAAACCTCTTCATGTCGCCTGCGATCACGATGCCCCTGCGGCGGTCGTCCAGGCCATTCTGAAAGTGTACCCAGAGGCGTCGACCAAAGTGGGCACCTCCAATATGAACCCACTCCACATCACATGCTCGTCCCAGCATGCATCGGTGCATGTGATCCGCGTCCTCTTGGAAGGAGGCATTCCCTATCAAACGCAAATGCGTGATGTCGATGGTGACACGCCCTTGCATGCGGCCTGTCGATGCGGAGCGCCCATTGAAGTAATTGAAGTCTTGTTGCATGCGAATCCACACGCTGTCCGTGAACGAGATTACGAGGGCTTGACGCCCCTCTTGCGCTTATGGGTCCGGTACTTTGTCATTCTAGGAGACGATGTGATTCAGAATGTAAAAGGTCCTGGGGATTTCGTGGGCGAGTTGGGGGAAGCCTGGAGCAAGACGGAGCTCTTGCTTCGCTGTGCCTACCACGGTGTGCCACCCTCCTGCGCCAATGTTTTTATTCGAGAGGAGGGACCGCCGGAGGAACAACAACTACCAGCCGGAGAGCAGCCGCAGCAACAGCAGCAGCAACCACTTGTGTCCTTGCAAGAACAGCAGTATGCTGCCGACCTCAAGAGCGGAGGTATTCCAGGAATCACCAAGGGATTGTCCTACCAAGCAGGAGCTTTCAATACCTCCTTCCAAGCCGTCCATGCGGCTGCTGCCGTGGACTGTCCTAGACCTGTGGTGAAGATTGCCACCATTATTTATCCTCACCAGGCGGACGAAAAGGACCAAAATGGTTTGACGCCCTTATTGATCGCAGCTCGAGCGCCCATCTTTAAGGTGCGCGATCTAAGTGACGAAGGATATTTGCTGGAAGATCGCATCCATGGAGATAATGTGGCCGACGGCGACGAAAACAATGACAACGAAAATGATGACAACTCGCCCGGACAACCTTCGGTGATTGAAATTTTGCTCAGCGCTTCCGAGTTGGCAGCTTGTGTTCCCAACCCGGAAGGTCGCCTTCCCATTCATTTGGCGTTGGAATGTGGAAAGCAATGGAATCAAGGAATCAAAGACATCATCCAATGTTATCCCGAGGCACTTTGCATTCCAGATTCCAGGACGGGCCTGGTGCCCTTTCAAATAGCGGCGACCACGACAGCGGTAGATTTGACAACCGTCTTTGAGGTCGTTCGATACAATCCATCTCTCCTACAACTTGCCCCAGAAAAAACTAACAACGTGGTCATCATGGATGGAGCAATGGACCACGACGCAAAAATGCAGGAACACTGAGGAATGAAAGGAGCGCGTCGCGGGCCGATATGATGTGCGTATGTTTGCTGTAATCAAATCTACATTCATTTTTTGTGCTCGTGAGATTTACTACTAGATGCGTCAGAAGGATGAGAAAAATTGCTCACGGGCGAGGGCCTGGAGACACTTACGTGGCATGCATGAACTACATGACTATGGAATTCTTTTCGTTACGCGATTAATCAAATTAGTAGAAAACTTGTGTTTACTATATCAAGCAATGGTTAAGTAGAATCTGAGTTTTTCTTGGACAGAAAATACTAAGGTCCCATCAATATTTTGAGGGTAGCAGATGTTTCAAGGAATCATGAACGGATGAAAAAAGGGTTCCATCCGTGAGCTGAAAAAAATACATTGTCCTCTCCTTTTTCTTGTCAAATATTTCCCGCCTGAACTCTGACGAGGATAAATGGTGAAGATAAAATGGAAACCACACAATGGCCAAGCGAGCTACTGACTAAATCGCTGAATGCATTTGTCAAGACATGCAGAACTCTTCACTGCTAACTTTGATACTCGTAGCAGTGCAAAAAGTACGAGTTGCCTTTCCTTATTTACTCCTAGTGATATGGTATAGACTGAAGAGAAGTTATCAAAACCAATGGGTATCTCTGTGGTAAAATTTAATGCTGTGGTGTATGCCTGTGTGTGCTTGAGTGCTTATAGCAGTTCCATAAAAAATTCCGGATAGCGTTTCGTCAGCATGAACGCCCAATCCTTGTGCACGCTACTTTTTATCCCTCCTAGTTACATAGCCGAGGAACGACATCCCGAAAGGGGGCTTCGGCAGAATGGGCAATCTGCCTTGCCCATGCGTAACCACCGATTAATGCAGCACGCATGGAAATGATGCCCACAGCGGAGCACAAGAATGGATTCCTCATTTTCAATATCCAGATAGCATGCACGGCACTGAATATCATAGCTTTCACTATCGGTAGAACTATCCTCCTCTTTTTCCCCTTCCTCTGACCCCCCGCACGAGCAACCCAATGATATTTTGTGAGCTAGTTCGGCTTCTTCTTTCACCAAAAGCCAAGCAAGCTGCAATGATTCTTCCTCGTGCTTTTTCCTAGATTTTATTTCAGCGATTTCGGCGTTGAGAGCTACCACCAGAGCCTCCAAATCATCAGAATTAGAGACCTGTTTGTGAGGCGACAGCTTGTTCGGGAGAGATAGATGTCCCATTTCTTGCCGATTTCTCTTTTCCTCTTTTTGTCTTTCTTCTGTCGAGACAACGGTCCTGTGTATTTGCTTATTGTCCATATTTTGTCCTTTTTTCTTTTCGCCCATTATACTGTCTTCGGCGATGACGGCAAGAATCTGCTCAAAGTCTTTGCTATCCAAATATGCTTGATTGCGAATGAGAAAATCTACCTCGCTATGATAGACGTTGGAAGCGCCAGTTCTGTTTCGCATACTACATTCGTTGCTAGTAGATCGTTCCCATGAAATATTGCGCTGCGGGGGGAGCCTTGCGTGTGAATTTCTAACGCAAGAGGACATCTTTAACATTTCAATCATTTGTCTGTGTGAAGCTGGGCTAAGCTTCTGGTCCAACGTTGCCTGAGAAGGTGGAGAGCTACCCATGTTGTTTAACTCACGTTCGAACTAAAACCAACAGCGGCGGCACGAGAATTTGCTTTATTTGACGGTAAGTCAAAAATATGAGTTTCGGAGTCGTCATTGGCTGCTTTCATTCAGTTCAGTCCATTGTCTGTTCCGTTCTGGTATCGTTTTTCTTTCCAGGATGGAGAAATTTCCTCGCCCGTCTACCAAGCGAAACCACAAAGCACAGCAGCATTGTTGGTGCATAATAGTGATCATTCGTCGCGGAATTTTATACACGACTGGACTCCATTCACACTTTTAAATAATGCCGACAGGTTTGGATGCGATCCCGCTTCATATGCTCGTTCGTCAAACACACACCAACGCCAAGTTCTTGCACCTGGCACGGGTCGCACCAGTAAATATCCGATAAGTTAGACGGAGTGCCAAACAATAAAGTAGAGTATTGACAAAATTGGCGCGCGTCAATACACGCTGCGTTGCTGCTAGCTACTAGGCGATGGTGCGGATTGTTGGTGTCAGGACGGAGGTTGGCAGGCTTTCAGTTCAGCTCGTTTCATCAATTACGATAGCTTTCGGCTGCGACTACCTAGCTAGGTACGGTACTGTGCCTGGTACTACTAGCTAGCTAGCTTGGCCTCTTTTAGTAGATAGCTACTGCTACTAGCTAGCTAGCTAGTAGTATGATTCAATATTTGGTAAAAGCCATTCATCAACCAGCAAAACACTTGTACACTTTCTAATTGACGCCGCTGAGTTAACGCCAACCCTACTTTGTCAGTGACTATAATAAGGTAGCACGTTTGCTCAAACAAATATTTACAACCTGATATTTATTGCTGTCTCCAGTAGTAAAATAATGTTGTAGCAATGAAGGCTACTAGTCTAGTTAGCTGGTTGAGATAAGACAGTTTTGTAGTTAGCTAGTCAAGCTGGGGTAGTAGCTTTTTGAACGGACGTTCAAATCTTTGGTGGTGGTGGCGGGGGATCTCATGAAAGCAACACAAAGGCGGACAGACTTCCTTAAGATAAAATACCGCAGCACAAGCGATCTCACTATTGTTGAAATAATTTTCTTTCTTTGCACTAGCTAGCAGCTCTTTTCTTTCTAGACCAATTATATCGCCTCGCTACACTGCATACAAAACCTAGCTAGGAAAACGGCCACTCGCGACCACAAGTATTTGGGGCTTTTTAAATAGGACTTCAAGAAAAAAATATGATCTCAAATTCAGCAAAATTTGGAGGCAACAAAAGATAAAGCTTTACCAGGTAAGCAATACAGGACTCGGAACGTGAATTGAATATTTATAATGTCCCAAAATTGTGAAAATCATTGTTCTGGTTCAGCCCAAAACGCCGCGGTTCGCTCTCCTGCTTCTAGTCCACTAAGGGCTGCAGCCTCCAAGGGTGTCTCATACGCTGACAAATCTCTTATAAAATCCCCACACACTGCCAATCGCCAAGGAGCCAGGAGGATGCTATCCTCTTTCAATTGGAGACCGCGGGAGCAAAAAGCGGCGCCCCAGCGTTTGACGGAGATGTCAAGGGGCTCTGGTACCGTGCCACCATGATAGGACGAAAAGAGTTGTGCGATTTCTTTCGTAACTGTTTTTTGAGACTAGGGCGAGTCTTTCTTCGTCTGACATCTCTGGTCGAGACAAAATCGCAGATGCCAATTGTGACGTAGTGATTGCAGTCCAGCCTTCTCCCGCGCTGTTTTCAGGGCTGGGTTTGGATTCGTCGCTCACAAGGAACTGCACAACAATTGATCCAGGTACGCTCACCGCATCAAAAGGAATTGATTGGGAAAATCCTTCGGGATAGGTGATAGATACCGAATAGACAGGCATTCTTTCATGATCTCGTACTTTTTGTAGTGAGTCGGCCATTTCAGAAAGCCTCTCTATGACGATTGATGCGTCCCCGCCTTTTTCAGCAGCATCTTCCTTGCTGGAGTAACCACCCGCTTTTATTTCACCATCAACGATGGAAAGGATGGCTCCGCTGGCCAGCGAAGGATCGTGTGTTGCGAGAACCAAGGCATCAAATTTTGCATCTGGTGCAATCCGCTGAGAAGGGGTGCCATTATTATTATCCTGAACATCAAGACACCAGCCGCCGTCTTCCAAAGTTGCGCCCACAAGTGAAGAATTATTCACTTGCTCTACACCTGCGAGCCTTAAGATTTCAGGACAAAGATCTGTCATGCTTGGTGCACCTACAAAGGTAGGAACTGCGGCACTGCCTACAAAATGACAAAAGTCTCCAGCATCCGAAGCCGTCTGATAATCGTCAGCAGTGCTGCCGGCAACCGACTTTTGTTTTTCCATTCCCTGAGTGCTGCCTCCGTGACGAGTATTCGCCGTTACAATTTCGGCAGGCAAAAATCCACCACCCGATGATCCCAGCATACCAAATCGGCCTTTCCACTCTTTCAGCAGCCCTTGCCGTTCCAGCATACCGTACACAGGTATTAGACGAGGGTCGGCTGCCCGAAGGAATTGAGCGCCATCGTTTCGTAATCTACCGGCACTCCTTCTTCCTCCGTCAATTAGAGTTGGATTGATGCCACGGTTTTTCAATACTAAGGAACATAATGTTCCCGCTATGCCACCACCAACTACTGCTACACGAGGAGGCTGCGCCATGGTCTTAAGTTAAATAGTGCCATCGTCGTGCAAAAAATATCATTATTATTGCTTCGTCGAAATTGGTTGCACGGGAGCCTCTTTATTCGAACGCACAGCACTTCCTTGCAATCCGAGAAAGTGAGAGTGCCTATTTTTTGCTGTGCTAGCTAGACTGCCTGTTTTTAAGTTTTCAGCTGCATTTTGTTGAATGCAACTACAGCATGGCAGGGACATCACATGATTCACATCAAAGTTTTGAGGAATGATCATGATGAAAACTTCCAATATTTATCTTTCTTGATCCTCACTTTGTGTTCTTTGCATTTGAGGTCCACTGTCGTGATGTGACTCCCAATGGTCTGCTGCTTGCAACAAGCTGCACTGTCTGTGCCAACTACAGAGGATGTTCAGACATGGAGCTCTTGTTTTCCAGTGTTCCTGGTGAGGGGAAGGGAAGGTGTGGAGTTAGGCATCTTAATGAGGCAACTGCACCTGTATGAGTGACTTCTTCTTTTGTTTTTTCAGCTGACAAATGAATTCATGAGTGAAATTTTTCACACGGAAGTGAGGTGTTGAGATTGTGCACACAGTGTTGCTAAATGTGAACAATGACAGACTGAAGAATGTGCTCAGCTAGCTAGCGGAAACCTTAGTCCCCCCACAGGGCCATGTTGTCTCGCCTGTGTCACTGCCAAGCCAACCACCATCTCTCGCCCCAAACGACAACCAAGGCTGTCACCATTGTTGAGCCAAGCGTCCTGCCAGCGTTTGTGCCAACGGAAGCGGCACCCATGGAAAGCCAATCAACTCAGCCATCTTTGGTGTCCCAATTCCAGGCTTGCCAAGATGAGCTTGGTGTTGGACCCAACTTCAGAATGGATGCCCGGAACAATTCCTGAGCCAAGCAACAAGCCTGGCCCGCTCCCCATGACACCGGGGCCCACCATGATGCCCAATGAACCATCTGCTGTTCCGACAATGTTGTCCACAACATCTGGTTTGCCAACATCTGGTCCCAGGACTCCTTCCGATGGTTAAGTTTGGAGGGGGGGAAGTTTTCCTTGACGAACATTGGCAATCATCAAAAAATGAAAGGTTGCAGCTAGTCACCATTCCATAAAAGTGAGAGCTGGATTCAATGGTTCTGTTGGGTGAAAGATTGCTAGCAGTGTGACTTGCAGCCCAACCCGCAACAGAGAAAAACAGGTAACCTGGAGCCAAAAGAGCCCAATTTTCCACCTTGACATCACCCACTTCATCCACCTAACCCTAAACCCTAAACCTAACTCTAACCTTGATCTCTCCGTGCGTGGAGCAATTGAACGCGCTCGCACAACTGATGCCCTGGACTGCACAACCCAAACTGGCACGCACAAAGTGACTTTGAAGTTTTCTGATTCTGAAGCTCCAGCATTGTCTGTCCCTGGTGATGAGAAGAAAGAGTGCAATTCTGACAATTCTGAAAGTTCTGAATGGACCCCAACTGGAGACGCGACTGCAAGTGATGACTGCGCCGTCAAAGATGCTCCAACGCCAGTGATTCCATGAGCCGGAAGAGGGATTCACCGAGCCGGGACTGCAAATTGATGTCGAAAGGTCATGAGGAAGAAATGAAGGGGGCAATGCATGTGTTGCTCACGCACGGTTTCGAAATCTGTTGTGGCCTAATCCATGCAATTTGATTGACTACTGGTGCGAAATCCTAGAAGGATTCTAACTTCGGACATGGCTTTCTGTGGTTCAATTCTGCGGGCTTGTAGCACTCGGCGATTCAGGGTGGAAATTTAGTTTGGGTCGAAATGTCCAGGAAAAACAGTTCAGATTGGCTGAATCCAAATCACTTTTTGATTTCGAGCAAGCTCATGCGTTTCTCATTTGTAATTGTTTACGTCAATTACCGGGTTTGCGATCTGCAGTTGGAAACTTCATTTTGTTCTGGACACAAATTCATCGACAAAGACGCTCGTGAGGCTAAGTTGTTGGTGATCATTGAGCACATGCAACAAGTAGATGGAATGACCCAAAACTTTGTTTGAATCTAGTTAGATGGATGTGACAGGAGTGCTACAGATAGATAGCTCAACAAAGCCATAATTTATTAAAATGAATGCATTTTGGCTTGGCTGTTGTGTCCCTGCACTCATCGATAAACCTTTGTCGAGTAGGTTATTCCACCGTTGATGGTCAGATGGTAAGGGACGCACTCTGGATCCCAACACAGAGGTGCCAGTTACAGTGACAAACCCGCTAGGCTGCTATGTGCAGGACGTGGACAACTGGCAGGTTGATCTGATCCTAGGTCTCGACCTAGGATGCAAGGAAGCAAACAAGTCTATCTTATGAGATAGATAGACAAGCTGTTACGGGGACGAACGGAGCCGTAACAGGCAATGGAACCAAGCGGGTTAGCTTGGAGGAATCGAAATGGAGATGAGGCAAAGTCTATGTGCTTTGCTCACAATCTAGAAGATAAGATAATAGAAAACGTTGTGCATAGCAAACACAACAACATGGATAGTAGTGACTGTCATTAAAGTAAAATGTGATCAAGTGTGCGACCTAAGAGGAAGGACTTCACAACACGTTTTAAAACGATAGCTATCAAAACCTCCCTAGGTGTGTGGCAATGATCAAAGATGACAGAGACTGAAGAAGAGCACTCAAGCAAAGTCGGAACAAGAGTTCCAACTTTTGATGGTGATAAGGCCAAGTGGCCTTTCTACAAGAAGAAGCTAGAATCATATCTAGCACGAAGTGGATTGTCAGAACTGCTCACGAAGAAAGTGGGAGACACTGTAGAGAGAGACGACTATGTTGCTCCCTCATCTACAAGTGATGAAGTGATAGAGGAAGTAAAGCGAATCCAAAAGATGAACCAGAAAGCAGCTGGCATCTTGTTGAATTCAATCCTCACAGACACAGAGAAGGGTGAATCGGTGTTCTACCTTATTGAAAAATTCCACAATGCCAAAGCGGGCTATGCTGGAGGTCAATTCTATAAGGAATGGACGGCCATGACCAAGAGATACGAAGAAGTTGAATCGAAATCAATCGCGGACTTGAAAGAAGAGCATTATGGCGCGAAGATGAGAGATGACCAACAACCAAGTTTATTCATTGTGCAGATGGAACGACTGAAGATCAAAATGGAAGAGAAAGGACACGAGATCAGTGACGAAAATTTCCTCCTAGACACATTGAGCAAACTGCCTGAGAGTAAGAGCAGCTCAATGATGAACCCATATCAGATAAAGAAATTATTCATCAAAGAAAAGATGACTGGCGGATGCGATCTAGACATGTTGACGATTGATCTAGAGAAGACGTATGCCGAAAACATCGAGGACACCAAGGACAAGAAAGGATCAAACGAAGGAGAGAAAGGATTCTATGCGTCCGGAAAGACGTTCAAAGGAAAGTG
>ENA-ORBV01017933-ORBV01017933.1-microbial-mat-metagenome-genome-assembly--contig:-NODE-17933-length-10055-cov-3.889357_pt1 | contig 10055 bp, 9 predicted proteins | sample MGYA00237777_ERZ505514 | MGnify/ENA primary metagenome ERZ505514 (study PRJEB26160, sample SAMN06269048) | microbial mat metagenome | isolation source: Oligotrophic lake microbial mat | place... | reverse complement strand
GCAGCGTCAGATGTGTATAAGAGACAGATTATGACGTTTGCTGACTTTAACTAGTTGATAAAGATACAGATCAAGTGGAACAACTGTTGTCAGTAATTAAATGCCTCTACGAATCAAACCAGCTCATCTTTAGCGATTAGTCGTCTTTAGCGATCATTTCATTCATTAAAAAAATCTTATTCTTTTAATTTAAAGAAGTAAAGGCCAACATGGTCATACTTTATCTTCTCTTGATATTTAAAGATAGTTTGTGGGAAATCAGTAAAGATACGGACTGGCCATAGCCTGAAGTGAGAAAATCACTTGATCTTATTACAATAGTTCGGACAGCCTTTGGAGAGAAAAACTGTCCGAACTATTGTAAGATATTCAATGCTACTGCCTCTGCCGTTTTAACCCCGTCAATCCCTGCCGACAGAATCCCCCCGGCATAGCCTGCTCCTTCTCCAGCGGGGTAGAGACCTTTGATGTTAATGCTTTGATGAATGTTCTGGCCATCGGCGTTGCGTTTGATCCGAATGGGTGACGATGTGCGCGTTTCAACGCCAGTGAGCGTGGCGTCGGGCATGGCAAAACCGTGAATCTGTCTCTCAAAGGCGGGCAGGGCCTCTCGAATAGCGGCGATCGCATAGTCAGGCAGGCTTTGGCTGAGATCGCCCAAATGCACACCGGGCGCATAGGACGGGGTGACGCTGCCCCACGACTGGGAGGGGCGATCGGCTAGGAAATCTCCTACCAGTTGTCCTGGCGCATCATAGGTACCGCCGCCGAGTTCAAAGGCGGTGGCTTCTAAGCGACGCTGCAATGCAATGCCAGCCAGGGGATGACCGGGATAATCATCGGGTGTGATACCGACCACAATGGCACTATTGGCATTGCGTTCATTGCGTGAATATTGGCTCATCCCATTGGTCACTACTCGCCCTGGCTCAGACGCCGCCGCCACGACCAGCCCACCGGGGCACATGCAGAAACTATAGACCGAGCGGCCATTTTTGCAGTGATGCACTAGCTTATAGTCGGCGGCTCCCAGCAGTCGATGTCCGGCGTAGGCACCGAAGCGACTGCGATCGATTAACGGCTGTGGATGTTCGATCCGAAAGCCAATCGAAAATGGTTTTGGCTCAATATAAACGCCGCGCTCAAACAGCATTTCAAACGTATCGCGAGCGCTATGACCCACCGCCAGCACCACATGATCGCTGCGGAGTTGTTCACCGCTGGCCAGCGTTACCCCGCGCACCTGTCCTTGCTCAATCTCCAAATCCACCACCCGACTTTGAAACCGGATTTCACCACCCAGAGATTCAATTCGGGCGCGCATTTTCTCCACAATACCCACCAGTTTGAAGGTGCCAATATGCGGCTTGTTAATATATAGAATCTCGGGCGACGCCCCCGCCTCGACCAACTCAGTTAATACCTTTCGGCCATAGTGATTAGAATCGCGCACCTGGCTGTAGAGCTTGCCATCGGAAAAGGTGCCCGCTCCCCCTTCACCAAATTGCGCATTCGATTCGGGATTTAGTTCGTTTTTCTTGCGCCAAAACCCAAACGTATCGGCGGTGCGATCGCGTACCGTCTTACCTCGCTCTAGCAAAATCGGACAAAATCCCATCTGCGCCAGCATTAGTCCCGCAAACAGCCCACATGGCCCAGTGCCAATTACAATTGGGCGCATTGCCAAACCGGGAGGAGCTTTTGCCACCAGGCGGTAGCTCATATCTGGCGTTACCATCAGATGCGGATCGGCTTTCAGGCGCTGTAACAGCAGCTGGCCTTGAGGCGTTTCGACATCTACCTCAACATCCACAATGTAAACCAGGACAATATCGTCTCGCTTGCGGGCATCATAGCTGCGCTTAAAGACGGAATAGCTGAGCAGCATTTCGGGGGCAATTTGCAGCTTTTTGAGAATAGCCGCCTTGATCTGCTCGGGGGGATGATCCAGCGGGAGTTTTATTTCAGTTATTCGCAGCATAGTAATACAGATCAGCTTCACCCAATCTCAACCCGTTGGAGTCTCAAGCCTAAAAGCTCTAGATCTCAATGGATAGAATCAGGATGCTTCTGGTCATTGAGGTCTGGCTCCTACTGGGCAACGGTCTGGCTTCATTCTACCAAATGTGAAGGTAACCGGTTAACGGATAGGCTAATTTGACAAGTTTGACAAGATTGAAAGGACTGAGGCCATAGTTTTTTGCCTGAGCAACGGGTACAACCGCAAGGATTGTCAATAAAATTGATACACTGGTGGTGATTAAACGTTTCATCGTTTAGCTCTCCTAAAAATTATGGAGAAATGTTTCCGTGAAGCCTTAACAAACATGAAACTGTTTAGTATCTGTAGATGAATACTCTGTAGATGAATATTGTTGACGTCTGATTACCTTCTGTCATGAAGGTTGTTTCTGAGCGGACACTGAATGCGAGCTGAATTACAGTTAAAGATTGAATGAACATGATGAAGTCGCTTGAAAGGGAAGGCAGATTCAATTATGATTTAGCCACTGGTGCCATGCATCCTGATCCTGATAGAGCATCAGGCTATGCAGATCAAGACTGCACTATCATCCATCAAAGTGCAATTGTAAGCTAAGGTTCATTTTCAGATCAATGGCTCACGTCTTTAAGCGTCCTTGTTTAAGGTTTACTGCCTGATGCATCCCCTGAGAAACGCAATCACTCATTTGTTTGGCAAACGAATTTCTCCAACGTCGCTTCAGTTCCGCCTGACCTTGGAGCTAATTTTACTCTCACTATTAGGGATGGGGAGTGTCACGATTTGGGCAAGTTGGCGGATGGAGAAAACTTTAGTATCTGCTCATAAACAATCATTAGAATATATCGCAACCCATTTTCCAGAGCAGGTGGAACTGTATCGTCAGATGGGTTCCGTTGAATCTGGCGTAGAGCGAACAATTGATAAACTTTCTACGCCAGGATTATTGATTTGGGTCAGAAATGTGGATGGACAGCTGATGTCTCGATCCTCTGGGGTGAACATTCCCTCTCCCGACTTGATCACTGCTGTGACACAAATCAATGTTCCAGCCCAACCAACCGTTTTCCAGCTGGGCGATCGCTATGTTGTGCTGTGTGGAAATCCTCTGACTGTTAACGGCAATCCTCTCGGTCAGGTCTACTTATTAAAAGATATTACTGACGACCAGATGCGGCTGAATTCAGGCATACACGGTTTGATCTGGGTCAGTATTGTGACCATGACACTACTGATGATTGCGATCGCTAAACGAATTCGCAGCGCCCTCCAACCTTTAGAACAGATGAGTCAGGTTGCTAGCGCTGTTTCTGCCGATGATCTGAGTGCGGCAAAACTGCAACTGCACCAGGCACCGGATGAGATTTTGGGACTAGCGCAGGCATTCAATGAAATGTTAGTGCGGCTATCGGGTTCGTGGGAGCAGCAGCGACAGTTTGTGGGCAATGTTTCCCATGAACTTCGCACCCCTTTGACGGTAATTTCCGGATATCTTCAAAGTCTGCTGCGGCGCGGCGATAATTTAAGTACACATCAGCAGCAAGCGGTTGCCACTGCTTCTGCTGAAGCCGAACGCACCATCCGCATGTTGCAAGATTTGCTCGATCTAGCGCGAGCCGATAGCGGTAATCTGCATTTCCGGCTTGCCCCCGTGATGTTGAATACGCTGGTGACGGAGACAGCACAGATGAGTCAAAAAGTTGGCAATCGACAGGTTCATGTTTTAGCGACCGCTGATGATGTGATTGCCTGTGCCGATCAAGATCGCCTACAGCAAGTGTTGATTAACTTAGTGGATAATGCTATCAAGTACTCTGCGTCGGATCAGGTGGTTGAGTTGGTGGTAGAGAAGACGGAACAGCGGGCGATGATTCATGTGCGCGATCGCGGCGTCGGCATTCCTCTGGCGCACCAAACCCGAATTTTTGAGCGGTTTTATCGAGTGGATGGGTCTATGACCCGATCGCGAGACGGTACCGGGCTGGGGCTAGCGATCACCAAAAGCTTGATTGAAGGCATGAACGGGCGGATTTGCCTCCGGTCTAAACCGGGCGAGGGCAGTCTGTTTACCATTACGTTACCGCTGTGGACATCACTATCATGACTGCTCATATTCTCCTGGTTGAAGATGACCCGAGATTGGCTGAGTTTATGGAAACAGAACTCAGTTTAGAAGGGTATCGTGTGACGGTAGCCGCCAACGGGATGGATGGTCTGAGTCTGGCGCGTGAGGCTGAAGCCGACCTGTTGATCTTAGACTGGATGCTACCCGGCATGTCTGGATTGGATATTTGTTTGAGATTGCGCTCAACGGGTGTACAGGTTCCCATCATCATCTTGACGGCAAAAGATGAGATTCCCGATCGCGTGGCTGGGTTAAACGCAGGAGCAGATGATTATGTGGCCAAGCCCTTTAGCATCGAAGAACTGCTGGCCAGGGTGAAGGCTCATTTGCGTCGGGTGCATCCGGAAAGTTCTAATATTTTAGAATTTGAAGATTTGATCTTAAACTGCATTACCCGTGAAGTTTATCGCGATCGCCAGTTGATTCACCTGACCGCTAAAGAGTTTGACCTGCTTGAGTTCATGATGCGGCATTCTCGCCAGGTGATGACCCGTGATCAAATTTTGGAAAAGGTTTGGGGGTATGATTTTATGGGTGAATCAAATATTATTGAAGTCTATGTCCGAGCATTGCGGATTAAGCTAGAGGCCGATAAACCAAAACGCCTGATTCATACTATACGTAGCGTGGGCTATGTGCTGCGCGGCAATCTCTAGCTCCTTTGCCGCAGGTCGCTCATAGCAAACAGCAGCGAACCTACCAACAGTGCGACCTTTAAGCTAGTTGGGGCAAATTTGGGATGAACTAAACTAGCGCCATATGCTCTAAGGCTTGATTTCAAAGAGTCTCTGAATCAGAATATGTATTAGTCTTTATAAATCAAATCAGCATCCGTGTGGCTGAACTGATCGGTCGGCAGATCCAGCACTAATTTGCCCGCTTGCATCCCCAGGATGCGATCGCTATACTGTTTGGCTAGCTCAACTTGATGCAGGTTACAAACAATCGTGATCCCATCTTGTTCACAAAGCGATCGCAATAGCCGTAGCACCACATGGGCGGTTTCAGGATCGAGGCTAGCAACGGGTTCATCGGCCAGAATGAGTTGAGCCTTTTGGGTGAGGGCACGGGCGATCGCCACTCGCTGCTGCTGCCCGCCTGAAAGCTGATCGGCTCGTTGAAATGCCACGTCCAACAGCTGCACCCGCTCTAATGCTGCTAGACCTTGTTGGAGTAAACGGTGCGGAAATTGGTTGGTTAAACAGCGCCACAGCGGCAGTTCTGGCAATCGCCCGCCTAAACAATTTTCTAGAGCCGTGCGCCGTCGCACCAGGTTAAATTGTTGCGCTACCATCGCCATTTGAGTCCGGGCTTGTCGTAACTCTAGAGCCGAACAGGTGGTTAAATTCCGTTCTTGAAACCAAACCTGTCCGGCATCAGCTCGAGTCAGTTGCAGCAGGCAGCGCATCAATGTTGTCTTCCCAGCTCCACTAGAACCCAGGATGGCTGTGAAGGTATGAGGGACGATCTTGAAGCTCAGGTTTTGCAGCGTGACCTGCCCGCGCTGGTAAGATTTGGTCAAGTTTTCAACGGTAAGCATATTATCTGAGGCGCTGACGCAGGTGAGCACTGAGGGCATCAATTAAACTAACCATGGCCAGAATTAGCAGCAAAATGGTGCAGAGCCTAGGAAAGTCAAGCAGCTTCAAACTAACTAACAGTTCATAGCCAATCCCGCCTGCTCCAACAATACCTAAAATTACAGATGAACGGACGTTAAATTCCCACAGGTACAAGCTAATCCCAACGAGGCCAGGTAAGGCTTCGGGTAGCACCGCAAATGCAATGGTGCGCAGGCGATCGCTCCCTGTCGCTTCAATCGCTTCGATCGGTTCGTGGGGCAATGACTCTAGCACCTCGGCATAGAGCTTAGCCATTGACCCGGTGGTATGAAACGCTACCCCTAGCGCTCCAGCAAAGGGTCCTAAGCCCACAATTGAGACAAAAAACAGGGCGAAAATGGCGGTATCAATCCCGCGTAGTAGATTGAGCAATCCTCGCAAGGGAGTCGCTAACCACTGCACCGGGCTAATGTTTCGAGCCACCAGCAGCGCTAGCGGCACGGCAGCCACAATGGCACAGCCCGTCCCGATCAAGGCGATCGCCAGGGTTTCCCAAATTGCGGCTAAAAAGCTGGGTAGCTCTGAAAAATCGGGCGGAAATAGGCGTGACAGCCACTCTGTAACGGTGGGAATGCGCTGCCAAAACTGGGGCAAATCGACGTTTGCAGTTTTAGCGCTGACGGTTAATAGGGCGATCGCTAGCACTCCCCAAAAGCCCTGACGCAGCAGTTTCCAGACGCCTCCCTGTCGCCGCTGTTCAGCCGCCAGCAGCACATCTAAGTGGGCAGCACAGTTAGCTGGATTTGCCTTAGGCTCACTCACTGGAATCATTTCAGCTTGCCAACCGATACCCCTGCCTGCTCAATTGGAGCATAGTTGCTGCCGTCGGACAAAACAAAGCCCGTGTAGTTTTTGGGCAACAGCGTTGTGGTTTGCTCTGGCGTCAAGTTGAGCAATGTTTCTTGCAGGCTAGCCCTAATTTCTGCTGGAAAATCACCCCGCACGACAATCGGATCGTTGGGCAACGGGTCAGATTGCCAGATGATCTTGATTTTACTTTTGTCGATTTTCCCCTGTTCAGTCAAAACATCCAAGTTGCGATCGTAGTCTGAGGCAATGTCTACCTGATTGCTCAAGACGGCGATCGCTTGCGCGGCGTGACTTGCACCTTCGCTATAGTCAAATATGGCTTTTGGGTCAAGACTGCGGCGCTTAAATTCGGCCTGGGGAATCAGCCAACCCGACGTTGATCCGACATCTGACAAACTGATTTTGAGCTTGGTGCCTGTCTGGCTTTGGGCGATCGCTTCATCTAGTGTATTGAACGGGGCATCGGCTCGTGCCATTAAGACCGAATAGTAGGTGGGTTTGTCTTTGTATTTGACGGTCGCGATCACCTGCAACGATGGGTCATTGTGCTTTGCCAGTACGTAGCCCCAAGGCCCCAACCAGGCCACGTCTAGAGTCCGCGATCGCAGCGCTTCTGAGATGCCAATCCAATCATCGGCAACTGTCACCTCGGCGGGCAAATCAACCTGCTCTGCTAGAGCATTAAATAACGGCTCAAATTGTTTACGATTTTCGTTGGGAATAGGAAAGTAAGGGCCAACGCCAAAACTAATTTGAGTCAGCGGTGGCGCGTCAGATGCCGTGGGAGAATTCTGCGTTGTTGTGGGAGAGCATGCCACAATAAAGGCGATCGCCAGCAGTCCTAATAAAGCCCCCTGGATCCAGCGGATTTTAAGCATTTTGCGCAAACTAATTATTTTGCTCACCCCCATGACAATAGCCGGACTAGCCCGCTCTAGATGAATATCAGATAAAAAATTGCTGAATTGCTGTTAAACATGCTGCGCATACTTCAGCTTTTTTAGTCAAGCCTTAACTCTGTCTCATCTGCTGATCAGAATTGCTTTAGGCTTGTGTCACAGTATAGAAGATATAAAGATGTGAAAGATGCGAATGAAAATCTAGAAAACGCTAAAAAACGCTAAAAAACGCTAAGAAATGATGGGGCGATTACAATTGACGAAGCTTAAGTTTTGGCTGCAAGTGCTACTGGGTATAGGACTGGCGACCGGTTTGGCGATCGCCCTTCACGAGGTTCATCTACCCATGCTGTGGCAACGCACCATACTATGGATCAATCATCTGGGTGCTACAGGGGTGATTGCTTTTATCGTGATTTACAACCTGGCCACGATCTTGTTTATTCCAGGCTTTCTCCTAACCGTGGGTGGTGGAGTGCTCTATGGGGTATTTTGGGGTTCACTCTATGTGGTGATTGCCTCAACGCTAGGAGCAACCGCAGCGTTTTTGATTGGACGACATTTTACGAGAGGTTGGGTTTGTCAGCAGCTCCAGGAGCATCCCAAATTTCAGGCGATCGATGCCGCCGTTGCCAAAGAAGGCTTCAAAATTGTTTTATTAACTCGGCTTTCGCCCATCTTTCCGTTCAACTTACTAAACTATGTTTTTGGGATGACCTGTGTCTCGTCAAGAGCTTATATATTGGGTTCGATTGGGATGATTCCAGGTAGCGTCCTATACGTATATATCGGCTCGTTGGCAGGAGATGTGGCTGCCCTAGGAATGCCGCAGGCCATGAGTCCTCAAGCGCAAATGGCGCAATGGTTCGTTAAGATCATAGGTTTCTTGGCCACCGTTGCGGTCACCTTCTACATCGCCCGCATTGCTAAAACAGCGTTAAGTCAAACTGTTGCATCTAGAGATTAAACGTATGACCCCGTCGATTCGACAAGAACCCGCTCTCCAGCCGCTGGATCAGTACAATCAAACCCTCATGTCCCATGTCCATCCGCCGGATTGGGTCAACCCCCGGCCTGCGGCGGTTTACGACTTGGTGGTAATTGGGGCTGGTACGGCTGGATTGGTCGTAGCGGCTGGAGCGGCTGGGTTGGAGCTGGGTTTGAACGTGGCGCTGATTGAGAAAAGCTTGATGGGGGGCGACTGTCTCAACGTCGGATGCGTGCCGTCCAAGTGCGTCATTCGCTCCTCGCGGGTGGTGGCCGATATGCGAGATGCCGCTCCCTTTGGGGTTCAACCCCCCGATCCCATTGAGATCAATTTTGCTGCCGTCATGCAGCGGATGCGGAAAATTCGGGCGGGAATTAGCCATCACGACTCGGTAGAGCGGTTCAGCAAATTGGGCATTGATGTGTTTCTGGGCAGCGCTCAGTTTGTGGATGGAGAGACCATCACCGTTAATGGTAGCCAGTTGCGCTTTAAGAAAGCCGTGATTGCTACAGGTGCTCGGGCAACGCACCCCCAGGTTCCTGGATTGGCAGAAGCAGGATATCTGACCAATGAAACGGTCTTTTCGCTAACTGAAAGCCCCAAACGGTTGGCAGTCATTGGCGGTGGCCCGATTGGCTGCGAACTGGCGCAGGCGTTCCATCGGCTGGGTAGCGACGTGACGTTGCTGCACAAACATGGGCATTTGCTCGATCGTGAAGATGCTGATGCCGCTGAGATTGTCCAACAACAGTTTTTGCAGGAAAATCTGCATCTGATTCTAGATTGCAGCCTCGAAAAAGTTGAAACAACAGATGCAGGTAAAGTCATTCATTACCGTCAAAATGGTGTGGTCAAAACCGTTGTAGTGGATGAGATTTTGGTGGGGGCTGGGCGATCGCCTAACGTGGATGGACTGAATTTAGAAACGGTTGGCGTTGAGTATGATGCTCGCCGAGGCGTGGTGGTCAATGATTATCTGCAAACTACTAATCCACGCATTTATGCGGCTGGCGACATTTGTATGAACTGGAAATTTACCCATGCTGCCGACGCTGCTGCCCGTATCGTGATCAAAAATACATTGTTCGCTCCCTTTGGCCTAGGACGCAGCAAACTCAGCAGTTTGACCATGCCCTGGGTCACCTATACTGATCCAGAAATTGCCCATGTTGGGTTGTATGAGCAGGAGGCTCAGGCGCAAGGATTGAATACCAACACCATCAAAATCCCCTTCTCAACGGTCGATCGCGCTCTGGCCGATGGTGAACCGGACGGCTTTGTCAAAATTTTGCACAAGCGAGGATCAGACCAGATTTTGGGAGCAACTATCGTAGCTCGCCATGCCGGAGAGATGATTAGTGAAGTGACGTTAGCGATCGCCACCAAGCAGGGACTTAGTGCTCTTTCGGGTGTGATTCATCCCTACCCCACTCAGGCAGAAGCGATTAAGAAAGCGGCCGATACCTATCGGCGGACGCTCCTCACGCCTCGCACAAAATCTTTCTTAAAACTATTAACAAAATTTAGCTAGACTCACCGAACCCTCCGAGAAGCCCCTGGCTTCAGACATGGGGAGGGATAGGAGCGGCTGTTGAGGGGTTCAATGCCC
>ENA-ORBV01017932-ORBV01017932.1-microbial-mat-metagenome-genome-assembly--contig:-NODE-17932-length-10055-cov-4.201243_pt1 | contig 10055 bp, 9 predicted proteins | sample MGYA00237777_ERZ505514 | MGnify/ENA primary metagenome ERZ505514 (study PRJEB26160, sample SAMN06269048) | microbial mat metagenome | isolation source: Oligotrophic lake microbial mat | place... | reverse complement strand
GCCAGATCCGTGCGTTTTACTTTTTTCCAAACAACGCCTCGCCCACCTCGGGCGCCGCGAACATGAACGCGGCCTGATGGCCGATCCCCGGAGTTTCGACCTTGCGCCAGTTGAAGGCCCAACCGCGCTCTTTCGCCAGCTTCTCGCCAAAGGCGAAACACGCCCGGCCGCGTTCGAGCCGGTGCTGCCCCTGTTTCATCCCGGCCGGACTCACGTCAAAACTAGGCCGCGGATAAATGTCGTCCGTTCCAAGATAGAACGTCACGGGCGCAGCCAGATAACGCCGGAGCACGTCATCGCTGGTCAAGGTCGCGGGCAGGCCGCCGAAGCCGTATCCGAAATCCTGATCCAAGGTGGGAAACAAATGCGATCCAGGATTGGCCGCCACGATCCGCACCGCCTCGCCAGGAAGGAAGGCGGCCAGCCGCACGAGGAACTGACCACCAGCAGAGTGGCCAATGAGATAATAAGGCAACGCCGGTTTCTCCTCGGTTTGCCGGATGTACGCGACGATTTTGGGCACGATGGCGTAGGTCCACGCCTCCGGCGGCTGCGCCTGACCTTCGGCGTTCACGAGTCCACCCCGTTGATAGCGCGCACTGGGAAAACGTTCGGTGTCAAAAAGGGGCGCCACCACGATCGCGCCGAAGCGCTCGGCCAGCGTGATCGCGAAGTTCCGGTAGTCCTCCGCGTTGCGCTGCACCCCATGAAACACGATGAAAATCGGACCGTCGATGTAAGTGGGCGGCTTGTACGTGAAGAGCGTGATGCGCTCCGCGCCATTCGGCATCTCGACGCGACCGGGCCCCATTGCAAGCGGAGCCGCCTGCGCGTATCCCAGCGCCAAGGCAAAGGAGATAGGGATGAACCTGCGAAGTTTGAGACGCATGCCGCGGAATGTACCGGCCCCAAAAACGCCAGGCGAGCGCGGAAAAGACCCAAAGGCCGTTCCTTCGTCTTACCCACCCGGCCTTCAGCCCGCGCAGGCCTACCCCTCCTGCAACGATCGAATGGATCCGCCCGGTCGGAGGCAAGGACAGACAGGAATGTCTATATCACTCGACGGAGCCGCCACCGGTCAGTCGTAACCCAAGGCTTTAGCAACCGCCGGATAAGTGATACTGCCTTCGCGGGTGTTCACCCCGCGCGCTAATCCAGGATGCTCGCGCAGGGCGCGCTCAATGCCTTTCTCGACCAGCATCGCCACGTAGGGCTCGGTCGCCTGCGTCAGGCCCAAGGTCGACGTGCGCCCAACCAGTGCAGGCATGTTCGGCACCGCGTAGTGAATCACCCCGCGATCGGTGTAGACCGCCTGCTCATGCGAAGTCGGCCGGATGCTTTCGATGCATCCGCCCTGATCGATCGCGATGTCGACGATCACGCTGCCGGGTCGCATCGTCGCGACGGTTTTCTTCGACACGACGGTCGGCGCTTTCGCCGCCGGAATCAGCACCGCGCCAATGAGCAAATCGGCATCCGCCACTTCGGCTTCAATATTGGCGGGATTCGACATCAGCGTCACCACCCGGCCGCGATACTCCATATCGAGCGCCTCGAGTTTACGCGTGTCGAGATCCAGCACCGTTACCCTCGCTCCCATCCCGACCGCCATCTGCACCGCGTGCGCTCCCGAGTTTCCTCCGCCCACGACCACGACATGTCCGGGCATCGTTCCCGGTATCCCTCCCAGCAATACACCCGATCCACCATGCTGCGATTGCAGAAAATAGGCGCCGATCTGAATCGAAAGACGACCGGCGATTTGCGACATCGGCTTCAGCAGCGGAAAGCTTCCGTCGACGCCTTCCACGGTCTCATACGCGATTCCGAGCACCCGCTTCTTCAAGAGCGCGCGGGCGAGATCCGGTCCGGCGGCCAGATGCAGATACGTGAAGATCGCCTGCCCTTCGCGCATCAGCTCGTACTCCGCGTCCAGCGGCTCCTTCACTTTTAAAATGAGGTCCGCCGCGCGCCACACTTTTGCCCCTTCGCCGACGATCGTCGCGCCCGCCGCCCGATATTCGGCATCAGTAAAACCGGCGGTCTGTCCCGCTGATTTTTGCACCAGCACCCGCGCACCCAACGCCACGCACCGACGGCACAAGCTGGGTGTCATCGACACCCGGGTTTCACCGATCTTGATCTCCTTGGGGACCCCGATAGTCATGGCTTGAGGACACGAGTTCGACGTCACTTGGCAACGCCCGAAGCTCCGGGGCCAAAGACCGGACATTGTCCGAGTGCCCTCTTCATCCTGCCTTCCCTTCCCTGCTTTTCTTCGATGCCCAAACGCCTTCATGTGATCGTCGCCTGTTCGGAAAACCGCGTTATCGGTCGCGACGGCAAGCTCCCCTGGCACATCCCCGAGGACCTGCACTTTTTCCATGCGCAAACCGCCGGACAGATCTGCGTGCTGGGACGCATCTGTTACGAAACGTGGCCCCGTGCGCAACGGGACGGTCGTCGGCCGGTCGTCCTTACGAGCCGGGCGCTCGAAGATCTTAAACCATGGGCCCCCGCTCCCGCCGAGGCCGGAGCGCATCGCTCCGACGACAAAACTCCGCCGGCTTCGCCATCACCCGGCCTCAGCGCTCCGATTCTCGTGTCATCGTTGACCGCGGCGCTGGAGGTCGCGGAAAACCTCCCGGGTGAAATCTATATTTGCGGTGGTCAGCGGATTTATGAGGAAACGCTCACGCTATCCGGCCGACCGCTGCGACTGCACCTCACGCTCATTCATGCGAATATCCCGGGCGATACCTTCTTCCCGGAATGGCGCCACTTGAAATGGAATGAAGTCGACCGGAAGGAAGGCGCAGATGCCAACGCGCGTTACACGTTTCTCACGCTTGATCGAGCGGACGCAACCTGACCATGGCGCTCGGCATGGGCCGTGGCGACGGCGAGATATTTTTCCGCCCAGCCGCGCAGGCCAGTCCGCTCGGCTTCGGAGAGCGGTCGGACAATCTTCGCTGGTGAGCCGAGAATCATCGATCCGGGAGGAGCGACAAACCCGCGGGTGATGAGTGCATTCGCTCCGATGATACACTGATCGCCGATCTTCGCGCCATCGAGCACCGTGCACCCCATGCCGACCAGGCATTCGTTCCCAATCTCACAGGCGTGAATGATCGCGGCGTGACCGATCGTGGTGAAGTTGCCGACCCGCACGCCGAAGTCATCGGCCAGGTGCACGACCGTTCCGTCCTGCACATTGGACGCCTCGCCGATCACAATCGAGTTGATGTCGCCGCGAAGGACGCAGCCATACCAGACGCTGCTCTGCGCTCCGAGCGTGACGTCACCGATCACGGTGGCATTGGGCGCCACGAACGTCGCGCGGGACGTATCGGAAGGGCGGGCGAGATAACGGGCGAGACGCTCGTGCACGGTCATGGTATAACTTGGTTCTCGCCGACAGACCTCGGTTCCGCAAGCTCAGCGTCTCCGGCATTTGACCACTAATGGATACACTTTCGCACGTTGGCCGAGGCTTGCTCGGCCTGGCAGCATTCATTGCCATCGCCACCTGTTTTAGCTCCAACCGCCGCGCTATTCCGTGGCGGCTTGTCGCCACCGGCCTCGCGTTGCAAATCCTCTTCGGATTTTTGGTGCTGCAGGTGGACGCTGTCCGGGTGGGCGTGGATGCGGTGGGCACGTTCTTCATCCGAATCCTCGACTTCAACGAAGCAGGCGCGCGATTCCTCTTCGGCAACCTTCTCGATGCATCGCAATCGTGGGGCTATGTTTTCGCGTTCAAGGTACTCCCGACGATTATCTTTTTTTCGGCGCTCACCTCCCTGCTCTTCTATCTCGGAATTCTCCAACGCGTCGTTTACGCGTTTGCGTGGGTGATGAGCCGGACCATGCAATTGTCGGGTGCGGAAAGTCTCAGCGCCTCGGCCAATATCTTTCTCGGTCAGACGGAGTCGCCGCTCCTGATCAAACCGTACCTCGCCAGTCTGACGCGCTCCGAGTTGCTCGCCGTCATGGTGGGCGGTCTCGCCACGATCGCGGGGGCCGTGATGGTTGCTTATATTGGCATGCTGGGAGGCGATGACCCGGTGGCGCGACTCACGTTTGCGAAACACCTTTTGACGGCGTCGGTGATGTCGGCGCCGGCGGCCTTGCTCATCGCCAAGATTCTCGAACCACAAACCGAGACGGTTGATAGCAACCTCGCCGTGCCGCGCGAGAAGATCGGCTCCAATGCGCTCGAAGCCATTGCCAATGGCACGACCGACGGCCTGCGCCTCGCCATCAATGTCGGCGCAATGCTCCTCGTGTTCACCGCCTTGGTCGCGTTTTTCAACTGGATCCTCTCTGCAGGCTTGGGGGGATGGACCGGACTCAACGGTTGGATTCAAGAGTCGACCTCGGGTCGTTACGCGGAATTGTCCCTGCAATATATCTTCGGCCTGCTTTTCGCGCCTCTGGCCTGGCTGATGGGCATTGATAGCCAACTCTTGATCGCCGGTCAGATCATCGGCGAAAAAACGGTCCTCAACGAATTCTACGCCTACGGCACGCTCGCCCAGATGAAAACGGCCGGGACGCTGACTGATGTGCGGGCGCAGATTATCCTGACGTACGCGTTGTGCGGATTTTCCAATATTGCATCGATCGGAATTCAGATCGGCGGGATCGGCGCCCTCGCCCCGAATCAGCGCGGCACTCTGGCCCAGCTCGGATTGAAGGCCCTGCTCGGTGGAAGCCTTGCCTGCTTTATGACGGCGTGCGTGGCCTCGATGCTGATCTGATCTGGTCCGGATTGATCTGGCCGGGTCTCATCACGGCGGCGCAATGAAGATCCAGTGTTCCCGACCGTCGCGTTCCAGCGGCGGGAGCACACGTGGCTCGAGCGTTCTCCGTTGAATCGATCTCGACCTTTGGCGTCAGCGCGCCTTTGAAATGCAGGGTTGATTCCTTCCGCCGCTTGTCGGTGGTCCCCTTCCCCCGCCCCTGATCCCATGAATGCTTGTTTCTTCAGCCGCGCCTGCGTCCTGCTGGTCTGTATAGTATCCAGCAACTTGATTCAGATCGACGCCGCCCCAGCAACCCCACGACCCAACTTCGTCGTCATCTTGTGCGATGATCTTGGATACGGCGACCTCGGTGCCTACGGTCACCCGATCATCGAGACTCCAGTGCTCGATCGCCTCGCGGCATCCGGAATTCGGTTCACGAGCGCGTATTCCGCGGCTCCGGTCTGTTCGCCGTCCCGGGTTGGCCTGCTGACGGGGCGCAGTCCCAACCGTGCCGGCGTCTTCGATTGGATTCCTGAGGCGAGGAATGCCGCGTCGGCCAAAGACTCCCGGCATCTGGTGCATCTGCGCCGGGAAGAGGTCACGTTGCCCGGCCTGTTGAAACAAGCCGGGTACGCGACGGCCATGGCCGGGAAATGGCATGGCAACGCGCGCTTCAACGATCCGGCTCAGCCGCAACCGAATGACGCGGGTTTCGATCATTGGTTTGCGACGCAAAACAATGCGGCGCCCTCGCACGAGAACCCGCACAATTACATTCGCAACGGCCAGCCGGTCGGCCGGCTTGAAGGCTATAGCTGCCAGCTCGCGGCCCGGGAAGCGATTGGTTGGCTGGATCGCCACCGTGCCGCCCAGCCGGACCAACCGTTTTTTATCTATCTCGCCTTTCACGAGCCACACGAGCCCGTGGCGTCGCCGCCTGACCTCGTAGCAAAATATCGCCCCCGCTCGCAGAACGAGGATCAAGCGCAGTATTTTGCCAACGTCGAGAACATGGATCGGGCGGTGGGAGAGCTCCTCGCCGCGCTGGATCGCTTGAACGTGACCGAAAACACGATCGTGGTCTTCAGCAGCGACAACGGGCCGGAAACGCTTAACCGGTACCCGTCCGCCAACCGCTCGTATGGCTCACCCGGTCCGCTCCGCGGAATGAAACTCTGGACCACCGATGCGGGCTTCCGCGTTCCCGGGATCGTCCGCTGGCCAACCGGTATCGCAGCCGGACAAGTCAGCAATGAACCCGTGAGTTCGCTCGATCTTTTGCCCACGTTCACCGGCCTCGCTGGAGCCACGATTCCGGCGGGTTTGAAGTTGGATGGAGTGGATGTGCGGCCGGTGTTTGCCGGAAAGACTTTTGTTCGTCCGCAACCGCTTTTCTGGGCCTACCACAACGCCATCAATGAACAGCAAGTCGCGATGCGGGATGGTCCCTGGAAGTTACTCGCCAAACTGGACGGCGGAAACCTCCCGAAGGTCTCGAACGTCACGGAGAAAAACGTCTCGGCCCTCCGCCGCGCCTCGCTGACGGACTTCACGCTCTATAAAATCTCCGCTGATATCGGAGAAGCGCGGGATGTTTCCACCGAAGAGCCGGCGCGCCTCGCCACCCTGTCCGCCAAGCTCGAAGGGCTCTATCGGGAGCTGGTCCAGACCATGCACGTCTGGCCGGAAGTGGTGCCTCTTCCGACGTCCGGCAAAACCTCCAAAAAGAAATAAGGGCAACTCTCCGACCCCGAAAATTCGGATCGCGTGCGGAGTTCGTCACGTGGGCAAAAAATACCAGTCGGCGGCTGGCATTAGTGGACTAACTACTAACCGCCCCGAAATCACGCGAAGAGAGCAAACCTCTTGCCCTGAGTCGCGTTCTGGGTTGCATACTGCTGCTTGACTCAGTGGTCTCCACGTTTCCGCCCCGCCCCATGATTAAAGCCCAATCTGCTTTTGGTTTTTTGGCGTGGTTCGCAACCGCGGTAGCTCTGGCCTCCGGGGCCCGTAGCGACACCGGCTTTGTGCAAACAGTCTTGGAAGGCGCCCAAGTCACCCTCTCGGCCGAATTCGACGCCGGGATTGGCCCGTTCCATTTTCAGTGGAGCAAGGATGGCGTCACGGTACCCGATGCGAAAGGCCCGACGCTGCGTTTGCCCTCGATACGGATGAGCGATGCCGGGACGTATGTGGTCTACGTGTCCAACTCCGGTGGTACGGCCAATAGTCAACCCGCACGTCTCAGGGTGAAGCCGGAAAGTCCGGGACGGCTCTCAAACTTTTCCGTCATCGCCTCCGAGGAAACCCTGATCATGGGATTCGCCCTGACCGAAGGATCCGACTTCCGGGAGACGCCCTTCTTGTTACGTGCAGCCGGCCCGGCGCTGGAGCAATTCGGCATCTCGAATTTCAACCGTGACCCACAGCTTAAAGTCTACCGCCTGAACCAGCTCGCGGCGGAGAACGACAACTGGTCAGGCCCCCCGATTGCGGCGTCCGCAGCGTCCGCCCAGGCCTTTGAGTTTGCTCCCAGCAGCCTCGACGCCGCCGTGCTCCTCCCGCTCGTGGCAACCAGTTACACCGCCGTGGCCACCGCCGCCGAGGGCGGTGAAGGCTCGGCGCTGATCGAGCTCTTCGATCTAAGCACCGAGCGGGATCACCAGCGCCCCCGATTGGTCAACCTTTCCGCGCGCGTCTCCGCCAGGTTCAGAGGCGACACCGTGATCGCAGGATTTACGATTAGCGGAAGATCACCGGTGAAAATTCTCGCCCGCGCCATCGGTCCTAGCCTGACCCAGTTCGGCGTCGGCGACGCGCTCATTGACCCAAAGCTCCAGCTGTTTCGAGGTTCGACGTTGATTGGATCGAACGACGACTGGCGCGAGGGAGGCTCCCTTCTGATCGCCGATGCCGCGCGTGAAGCCGGAGCGTTTGCCTTGCCGTTCAATTCGCTCGATTCCGCCCTTATGGTCCTCCTGCCGCCCGGATCATATACATTGCAGCTGACGAGCATCACGAATCCAGGTGGTAGTGCGCTGATCGAACTCTACGAATTGCCTTAACGCCGACGGGCAAAGGTCCGAGAAACTAGGCGGATCTGCCCGTTGGCGGTGATTCTCAGTTCCAGAGATCGCGATCGACGTTGTTCCTGAAGAGGACAGCAAGGCCGGGGAGGATGGAGAGCCCAAGACACGTCCAAACCGGGTCGCTACAGCGGAAGCGGAACTGAAGTTGTGCGCCGGGCGATTCAACGACCCCGCCGCCGATGGGTGCTCCGGCGCGATGGATCGCACAATAGTTCAGATGAAGTCGGTGGGTTTAACGGAGGTGGCTTCGCGCTCGATCAGATGTTGCGTTTCTGCGCTACGGGGGGTCGTGGTGGAAATGAGTTCCCGGAGGCAGCCGTCCGGCCGGGAGCCTCCGGAAAGCATGTGAGCGCCAGCTCATAGGCGGATTCGTAATGGTTTTCCCTCTTCGCCATCTTTGAGTAGATTCGGCAGTTCTGATTAACCACGAATGACACCGGTGACACGGTTACAGCGAATTGCAGATCAAGGTGACTGCCAGCAATCCGTAGGTGAAGGGCCCGAAATGCAGCATGCCTTGGTAATCCGGGTCCATCGGTGAAATCTGTGGATCCAACTGCATTTTCTAGGTTGAGACCGTCACAGGGAATGGATTCAAAACGCCAACGAGACCACCCTTCAGCTGCATTGTTGGGCTTCCGCGCAAATCGAAGGGACGTCCTCCGAAAATCCGTCCGTACCGCACTTCTATCATTCGATATTTAAGCCGTAAATTTATTGAACGACGAATAATTATAGCCGTAATGAAATTAATTGGCTACCATCTCGCATTAGATTTGGCTCCAGACGATCCGTTGCCATAATCCAAGGTTAACGTTGGTCGCGCTTTCGCCCCGGTTCCGCCCAACGAGTTCTTGATCGAGAAATTTGATCAAAAGAGATTGTGGCGATGTCGGCGGACATCCGCCGTATTCCAAAACGTAGGACGCTCGGCACTGTTCACCCCCGTGATGAAACCACGTCCCCCTCAACCACGAACCGTTCTCATCGCCGTCACTGGACTCAGCCCGGCCGTTGTGACCGAAACCCTTTGGGCACTGGCCGCGGAAGCCGTTCCGATTATCCCCGACCACGTTGTCGTCCTCACCACGCGCACCGGCCGCGAGCGTCTGCTCCAACAGTTGCTCGCCCACCACCGCTGGTCTAACTTCCGAAAGGCGCTCGAACGCCGAGTAGATCGGAGGTCCCGCCACTCGACGCCTGATGGCCTGCGTTTCGGCCCCGCTCAAGATCACATTCGCATCATCCCCACCGCCGGTCCCGACGCACAGGACGCCGACGACATCCGCACCCCCGCCGACCATGCCGCAGCGGCCGACTTCATTTTGCGCACCGTGCGCGAGTTCAGCGAAGAAGATGGCACGCGCATTATTTTCTCCGTCGCCGGCGGCCGCAAAACCATGGGGGCGCTGCTCTTTTCCGTCGCCACTTTGCTCGGCCGACCCGGCGACCGCGTCACTCACGTTCTCGTCAACGAACCCTACGAAAATCCCCGCCACGGTTTTCTCTACCCGGGCTGCCTCCTCGGTCCCGACCCGCTCCCCGAAAACACGCCCGCACCCCGCATCGAGCTGGCCGACGTGCCGTTCGTTCCACTGCGCCGCCTCTTTGCCCGCGACCTTGGCGGCCGCATTTCCGGCTACATGGACCTCGTCCGTCGCCTCGACGATAAAGTCGCCGGTCTCGCCGAGGTCGCGTCGCTCGCGCTCGACATCAACGCGCAAACTCTCGCCGTCAACGACCGCCCGCCGCTGAAGGTCGGCCCCCGCGCCTTCTGCGTCATGCTCGCCTACGCGCACCTCGCGAAGACCGCCGCCGGGCCGGTGATGATTTTCAAGAACATTGCCGATACGGCGAAGCTCCTCCCTGCGCTCTATCGGCCCACCGACGCCACTATCGCCTGGGCGCAGGAAGCCCGCCGCCTCGCGACCGACGCCCACAAGAGTCTCTCCGACCTGCGCACGACGCTCGCCAGGAAATATTCCCTCACCGCGCCGCAGGTGGACCGCATCGTCCCGCACCGCGGCCGCACCAGCATCGACCTGCCGGCCGAGTCCATCGTGATCAACACCTGACCGTCTTCCAGTCCCTCACCTTAAACTTTCCACTTAAACTCCACGCCCATGTCCGCTCCCTCCTCCGTCACGCCCACCCCGCCCACCGCCGATTTCTGGAAACGCAAACTCGCCGCGTTTCTGCCCGATAGCCCCGATAAGGT
>ENA-ORBV01017931-ORBV01017931.1-microbial-mat-metagenome-genome-assembly--contig:-NODE-17931-length-10055-cov-5.302666_pt1 | contig 10055 bp, 8 predicted proteins | sample MGYA00237777_ERZ505514 | MGnify/ENA primary metagenome ERZ505514 (study PRJEB26160, sample SAMN06269048) | microbial mat metagenome | isolation source: Oligotrophic lake microbial mat | place... | reverse complement strand
GGGTGAGTGGAATGTAGGGAGCAGGTGGCAGGGACCAACGGGCCATCGCCCTCCACCTGCTGTTACCACCCCATGCGCCGCGCCTGCGCCAGGATCACCGCGGCCGCTCCCTCCAGCCCGAGCAATCCGGTATTGACGATCAGGTGGAAATGCGCCGGGTCATCCCAGTCCCGGCCGTAGTGCTCTCGATGATAGCGGGCCCGCTCGCTGTCGGTGCGATCCATGAGCGCTTCGGCGGCCGGTACCTCGAGATCTTCGGCGATCATGACCAGCTGGATCCGGAAGGGACGGGGCGCCACCAGCTTCACATCCAGCGTGTCCTCGCTCTGGCCGAGCACCGCCGGCGCCGCCCGCCCCACCAGCACCACCTTCCCCTCCGCCGCGACCTGCTTCACCACCAGTTCCGTCAGCCGCACGAGGCTGGGCTCTTCCGGACGCAGCGCGACGCCAAGCTCCGGCACTGCGTACTCCTGCGACGAGGCCGTGAGGGCCCGCGCGAGGCGCTCGACGAAGCCGGGGACCCGCTCATCCTGCTGCGCCACGACATCGGGGGTGAGACCCGCCAGCCGGGCCACCCGGTCGATGATTTCGTTGTCGACCACGCTCCAGCCGAGCCCGTCCGCGACCAGGCGAGCGACCTCGGATCCGCCGGCCCCGAATTGACGTGAGATGGTGATGAGCATGGGCGTGGGGAAGGTGGGGAAGGAGAAACGAGCCCTCAGCATCAGCCGTCAGCCGTCAGCCGTCAGACGTCAGCAGGTATCAGCTTACTTCCCGCGGCGACTTACCGCCAACCGCCGAGCGCGGGCTCCCCGGGGCCAGGAAGAGCACCGACACGCCACAGACCACGGCTCCGAGCGCGAAGGACATCGGCACGCCGAGGTGTTCCGAGACCCAGCCGGCCTCCAGCGCGCCAAACGGTGCCAGGCCCAGAACGACAAATGAATAGAACCCCATGACCCGGCCACGCAGGTGATCGGGGGCCTCGGTCTGCAGCAGGGTGTTGATACTGATCGCGGCGAGTACGCTGCCGAATCCGGCGAGGGCCAGGCCGGTCAGTGCCAGCGCGAACGAGGCGTGAAGTCCCGAGATCGCGAGGCTCGAGGCGAACAGCAGCGTGGCCCAGCGGATCAGCAGCCGGCGGTTGAACCGCTGGCCGATCACTGCCATGGTGAGTGCGCCCGCCGCCGCGCCGACTCCAATCGCCGCCATCAGCATCCCGTAGCCGCCAGCACCGAGCGCCAGCACCTCCCGGGCGAACACCGGCAGCATGGCCAGGCAGGCCGACGTGCCGAAGACGCTGAGGGTCGCCGCAAGGGCGAGCAGCGCGCGCGGTTCGGCCCGGCCGAGCGCAAAGGCGACCCCGTCGGCAAAGGTCGGTTCATCGCTTCGGGGGCCGGCGCGAGCGCCGGGGAAGGGGGGACGCATCCGCAGAAAGGCGACAATCACGGCGAGGAAACTCACGGTGTTGATCGCGAAACAGGCGGTCATGCCCAGCACGGCGATCAGACCACCCGCGACCGCCGGGCCGATGATCCGCGTCAGGTTGAAGATCGAGGAATTGAGCGCGATCGCGTTCATCAGGTCCTCGCGGCCCACCATCTCCATCATGAACGCCTGCCGGATCGGCACCTCGAAGGCGGTGAGCGCGCCGAGCGCGGTCGACAGGACCATGAGCGCGGGGACGGTGATGTGTCCCGTCGCCGTCAGGAGCGTGAGCACCAGGGACTCCAGCAGCATCCCGCCCTGCAGCCAGAGGATGGCGCGGCGCTTGTCCACCCGGTCGGCCAGCACCCCGCCGTACAGCGTGAGGAAGAGGATCGGCAATGACTCGAGCGCGGTGACGAGCCCGACCAGGAAGGCGGGCTCGCGAATTGGTGCGACCGTGCGGCTAGTGCGCCGAACGCGTCGTCATTTTCGTGGCACGTTGTCGATGTCTCCCCGACGAACATCTATGACCACCAGACCTTCGCTGGTCAAGCCGAAGAGCTTTACCACGAGGGTTGGATCGGCGGACAGTTCTGCTGCGGTAGGGAGCGAAGCGCGCAGCGGACCGTAGAGATTCTCGCGAATCGGGATGCGTCCACGCAAGCGGTAGGTGTAGGAATCGACGATCTGGATTGACTTGTCGCCCGAGGCGACGAAGGCAACACGCGCGGTGGTGTCGGCGGTGTTCTCGTCCATGTTGAGCGGGTGGAAGGCCATGCCTGCCCCCGAGTTGAACGTCGCATACTTGCCCTGCAATCGCAGCGACGAGTCGGCGAAGAACGTCTCCTCACCATGCACGCCGATGTTGGAACTGTTCCGGTTGATGTCGAGCCCGAAGACCTTGTCCGACGCGTTGTTGGTGAGGTCGGCGACCTCGATGGGAGCGGAATACTGCGCCGCGTTGGCCGGAGTTCCCGTCGGATCGAAGACCAGGAGAACGCGACCCGCGCTCCGAGGCGTGTTCCCTTCACCAAAGGCCACGCGTCGCCGGTCGCCGCCCACCGCCACGAAGTTCGTGTCGGCAAGCGCGAGTGAGGCCACAGAGAGGTCCTTGATCGCTTCAAGGTTTCCGTTGATCGGACCGGCGCGAAGCGCGGCAACAGCGGCTTCGACTGTGGTTGAATTCACGCAGACCGCCGTGGTCGGCGACTGCCCGGGTGAGTGCTCGCAAATCACGATCTTGTCGGGCACTCCACTTTCGCCCTCAATCACGTCGACGAAGTCGGCGTTGATGATGACGTACTGGTTCTTGCGGAATGAGCCGTATTGCCATATTTGACGCGGCTCGGCGCGGACATCGAGGAAGTTGTCGATGCGGCGCAGCGTGCCCGGCGTGGCGGTGCTGGTGGGACGGGTGGAGTAGTACAGCGCTCCGCTGGCCGACTGCGCGATGTACTGGGGGCGGTCGGAGTAGTCGATGGGCGGCGGCACCTTGTATTTGAAGCCGCCGCTGGTCTCGTCCTTGGTGTAGGAAACGTCGTAGACGTATTCGTTTGCCGTCTTGACGCGCCCGATTTCCGTTCGGTCGTCGAGCGACACCTTGGACACGTTCGTTCCCGCCGAGTTGGCGACCAACAGGAGGGAGTTGGAGTTGTCGATGATCATTCCCCACGGCTGCGCGCCCACCGCGATCGGCGCGAGCGCCGAGAGCGTAGTGGAGTACGTGTACGCCTCCACCTGGTTCTTCGTGATGTTGGACACGAAGACGCGGGTGCGCGCGGTGTCGACGGTGATGTCGGCGCCCAGGCTGCCCGGTGGTAGTGCGTACGTGAGGCCGTAGGCGTAGACCGTCTGGTCGCGCTTGGCCAGGGAATCGGAATTGACCGGTACTGTTGCCCCGGTGGGGACCGCGTATCCGGTTCTGCCGGCGGCATCGATGGCGTACGCCGTGATGAACAGCGTGCGTCCGCGGAGTGCAATCGGGGCCGCCCACGCCTTGCGACGCGTGACTTGTTGCGCCGGCGACGTGAGGGTATCGGCCGAGCGATAGATGATGCGTCCGGTTTCGTCCTTGGCAAAGAAGCCGATAATTCGGACGAGCCCGTCAGTGTCGCGCGCCGAGATGCCCACTGAATCGGGGGTTTCGAGACGCGAGGCCACGGTTTGGAAGACGAGCGGGGGGAGGAGGTCGGGCCCAGCGGGCGCGACGCGCACTACGGTCGGCTGTCCTGCGCCGCGAAGTCCGTCGCGATTTTCGGCGAAGGGCGTGATGGTGAGCAACGAACCCGATGCGATTCCGTTCGGTAGCTGGATTGAATAGCTGACCGTGTCGCCTTTGGGGTACGGGACCGGGAAGAGTGTCGAGTCGGCTTTGGAAAATCCCGGGGCCGTGGCGCGATACCCCACCTTGGTCACGCCGGTGGTGTCGATGATGGACAGATCGAAGTTGTAGGTGCCGCCCACGATCACGTTGGGCTGCGGCTGCACGAAGGCGAGGCGCGGCACGTTCGGATCGAAGGCAATCGCTGTTGCTTGGCTGGATGCGGTATTACCCGCTCCGTCGCTCACCGACGAACGGACAGTGATGCGCTGGCCGGGGCGAACGCCGGAGAGCGGAATCGAGAGCGTCTTGATGTAGGAGGTGCTCGCCACCGCGAAGGCGGACGAGTCCCGACCCACCAGTGCGGTATCCGCGAACACGCGGGTGACCACCCAGAGGAGCGCTGCATTGTCTTTCGCGTCGATGGATACCTTGAGCGGAGTGCGCAACGACACGGAGTCGGCGCCCTCGCTCCCGGTTTTCCCTTGGATGGCGACGGCCACCTGGGGGATGATGCGGTCGGATGTGATCGACGCGATCTCCGTAGAGCCGCAGCTCGCGGCCAGGGCAGCCGACAGCAGCCCCGGGGCGACGCGACGAATGTAAGTCTTCATCGGTATTGCTCCCGGTAGATTACTTGCCGCCGTCAGGCGGACGCACAGCAGCGCCTTCATCGATGATGTGCGGTGTGATGAGAATCAGCAGATCCTTCTTTTCCTCACGATTGTCGGTCTGCGAGAAGAGACGCCCGATGAACGGAAGGTCGGAGAGGAACGGAATGCCTGAGCGGTTTTTGCTGACTTGTGTCTGCGTCAGGCCGCCGATGACGGCCGTCTCGCCATCGTTCACGAGGAGCTGGGTCCTGGCGTTGCGCTTGTTGATGATGAAGCCCAGATCGCCGCCGACGATGTTGAGGTCGGACTGTTCCGCCTCCATCGTCATGCGAATCTGGCGGTTGTTCGTGATGTGTGGCGTGACGGTGAGGATGATACCGGTCTCGCGGAACTGCACGTTGGCGCGAACCGGGACGCCGATCTGCCCCGCCGACCCAGCGTCAATGACTCGCACGGGCGTTTCCTGTCCGACGAAGATGCGCGCCTCGCGATTGTCCAGCGTCACGATGCTCGGCTCCGCCTGGATGTCGGAGAGCGTGCTCTCCTTCAGGGCGTCGAGGAACGAGGTGAGGGAAAACTTGCCTAACGCGGTCGAGAAGATGACGTTGAGCGCCGAGCCCTGCTTGTACTTGCGAGCCGCATTGGACACGCCGGCGACGGCGTCACCGCCGAGTTCGACCTGCGAGTCGAAGGTGCTTGGGCTGCTGGCGCCTTCGGGAATGCGCGGCAACAGCGTGTTGAAGTATGTGCCGGATGACCCCAGGTCGTAGGAGAGACCGAGCTGCTCCACCTGGGTGCGTGAGACGGAGATGATCTTCGCCTTGAGCGCAACCTGCGGCGTGCGAATGTCGAGCTCCTTTACGTACTGAAGCAGATCGGGCAGGCGTGAGGTGACTTCGGTGATGATCAGGGAATTCGTCCCACTGTCAGAGCTCACGGAGCCGCGCTGGATGCACCCATTGTTGCCGGACGTTCCGCCCTGCGCACCGCTGCCGCCCGAGGAGGCACCGATTGGGCAGTCTTTATAGAGGAGGCCCCTCACGGTGGTGACGAGTGATGTAGCCGAGACGTAGTTGATATTGACCATCTGCGTCGTGACGGGCTCGCTCGACTGCTTCTCGAGAATGTTCTTGTAGCTATCGATGGTAATGATGCCCGAGGACTCTTCGGCAGCGGCGAGTCCCTGCGATTCGAGAATGGCCTTGAGCGCGACATCCCACGGTTGATCCTTGATTTCGGCGGTGACCGTTCCAGCCACATCCTTGCCGACCACGATGGTGCGGCCGGAAAAGGTGGCGAAGCCGGCCAGCACATCACGAATGTCGGCATCCGACCAGGTCACCGTAATGCGCGGCTGCTGCGCACGCTGCTGCTGTGGCGCCTGTCCGATGGCGACGGCCTTCACCTCGGCTTTCACCTCGAACGTTTCGACCACGCGCTGCGGGGGCGCGGACGGTTCGACCACGTGCCGCGGGGGCGCGGACGGTTCGACCACGAGCCGCGGGGGCGCGGACGGTTCGACCACGCGCTGCGGGGGCGCGGACGCGATGGCGATGACGGAATCGACCGCCGAAGTGGCGACATCAGATGTTGCCGCTGACAGTTCGGCTACGGTGCCGGTGGAGATCACGGTGGTCACTTCGCCGGCACGATCGACCTTGGCCGCCGCCAGCGACTCGGCGAGCATGCTCCCCGTCGAGTGCCAGTCGGCGAACGACGCGTCGCCTTTGAGTGTGATGCGAATCTCACCGTCGGTGCGGCTGACGGTGTAGGTGCGCGGTCCTTGCACGTCGAGCACCACTCGGACCACATCGCTGCGGTACTGCGACGTGCGTATGTTGGTGACGCCGGCACGAGCGACCCGATCGTACGCGGTGCCCAGCGGCCCGAGCCGGGCGCCGGTGATGTCGAGTACGATGCGGTGCGGCGTGGGAACCGTGAAGTCCTGCACGGTGACCGGACCTGACACCGCGATGACAACTTCCGATTGGCCCTGCCCCGACACGAGCGAGAGCGCCGTGACCGCGCTGGCGGCGTCGGCGCGCGCACGCGCGGCCGACGTATCGATATGCGCGGCGCGCGTCGGCGACGCGCTAGCACACAGCGCAGCGGCCGACAGCGTGACCAGCGTCCAGACTCGCCTCATTGCTTCCTCACTTTATTGGAATCACCGAGCGCCAGCGTCTCCTGGCGGCTATAGCCGAACTCTTCGATTGTAAACACCACCGCCCGTGGCGTGATGGCGGACACCCGCATGCGGCCTAACGACTGCCCGACGCGGATCCGGTACTGGTCTTTCGTTCCCAAATCGCGCAACACCGCAATCGAGTTGCGCCCCGACGCGTCATACGTCACCCCGACCAGCCTGAGATCGCTGACAATGGGGCGCAGATCGCTGGTATTCATGAGCGAGACAAATGGATCGCGGCGGCCGACGCGGTCGTACGCGAAGGTCTCGCGTTCGAATTCGGCACCGCCTGCCTTATCACCGACGGGGGACGCGTTGGAGACCGCTGCGGAGCCGGACGCACTGTCGGTTGCAGCCACCCGGCCCGTCGTTTCCGGTGCCGGACCGGAGCGCGGGGCCCGGTCAGCCGAATCGGCCGGCAGCGTCGAGTTTGCCGCCATCGAGGCGTTGGTTGCCGCGACCGCTCTGGCAGCCGCCTGTTTGTGTTTCATGATGTTTGGCACCGACTGAGCGGCCGCTACGTGGGCCGCCATCAACACGAGGCCTAACGCGAGTGCTGCGCGTGTCATGACTTGCCTCCCTTGGCGCTTACGGCCGTTTTGGCCACATATGTCTGGATCTCGAATTTGGTGTCGAGGGCCGACGCACCGGCGGCGCGCTGGCGCGCCGCACTGCTGTTCGGATTCGCCGACGGCGCGAGTGCGAGGTTGACCGGAGCGATGATGCGGGTAAGCGACCCGACATTCGTCAGGAACTCCGCCACCGCGTGATAGCTCCCGGTGACCGATATCTTGTAGCGATAGGTGTCGAACTGCTCGCCTTCGATGACCGGTGATGGCTCGACCGTCGAGAGATCGAGCCCGACGCGACGTGCTGCGGTCGAGACCTGCTCGAGCAGCGCAGGCACTTCATTTCCGGTGGGAACGAGTTGGCGCATGACGTCGAGGTCGCGCGAGTGACGCTCCGCCTCGGCCTTGAGCGCCTCGACGTTGCCGTTCGCCATTTCGGCGCGCGCGCGGTTGTTGCGGGCGTCGAGCGTGTCAACGCGCGCCGTCATCTCGACCAGTGCGGCGCCTTTGGGGGAGAAGACGTAGGTCCAGTACAGCCCGATGAGGGCTAAGGCGAGGATGCTTACCAGCATCATTGCCTGTTCACGCTGTGACTTCGGAGGAAACGCCATGACTACCTCACCGACAGTGAGACGGGTGCGGTGGTGATCACGCCCGCCTCGGGCCGCTGATACTCGGCGTCGAGCTGGAATTCCGTGACCTCTTTACCATCCACCATCACCATTTCCGAGCGCGCCAGCTGCACGTTCTGCACGAACGGCGACGTCTCGAGCAGCTTCATGAAGCGCGTGAGCGCCTGGATATCGACCGTGTTGCCCACGAGGCGGAACCGGAGCGGCTCCAGGCTGGGTTGCGGGTCTCGCTTCTTGCTCGTGTTTCCCTTGTCCGCGTTAGGCGCGGTGGGAACCGGTGCGGCGCTGCCCGCCGTCTGGGCGATGGACTTGAGCCAGGTATACGGCGGAAGCGAGCGCGAGACCTCGTCGAGGATATGCGGCCAGACGAAGCGATCGTTGTCGATCGACCTGATGATTTCGAGCTGCCGCACCACCGAGTCGCGCTTGGTCTCGACTCGGCGACGTTCCGTGAGGACGAGGGCGAAGCGCGTCGAGTCGCGAAGCGCTTGGCTCTGGCGCCCTTCGATCACGGCCACCTTCGACGACTGCGTGAAGTGCATGCCGCCGATGCCGACCGCAGCGATGAGGACGCTGGCGGCCGCCGAGAGCATGTACGGATCCCGAATCCGGGATGACACCTGCGCGGCCACGGCCCTGAGCGAGAAGCCCGAGCCGCGTCCTCTGTTTCGTTTCGCGGCGCCTGGGAGGAGATTGATTTCGATCATCGTATGTAATCTGCGGGTGATCTGCGGGTCATCTGCGGGTGATCTGCGGGGGTGCGCTCAGGCAGCCTTGCGAAGCGCGAGGCCGATGGGGAGCATGAGGAGTGGCGCGACCTCGTCGGTCACGAGGTTGTCGAGCGCGCCATCGCGCACCCGCAGGTTGGCGAGCGGGTTGGCCAACTCCACCGGGAGTCGGAGGCGCCTGCCTAACGCGTCGGCCAGTCCCGGCACGCGGGCACCGCCGCCGCACAGGTAGACCATGCGCATCTGCCCGCCCGAGCGTGATGAGGATGCCAGGAAGGCCGCCGCGCGCTCGACACCGACGGCGATCTCTTCGCCGCGGTTCTCGATGACCGCGTCCAGATGGGCGGAGCGGTCGTAGCCCTGCAACATTGCCTCGGCCTCTTCGGCACCGAGACCGCGTGCGCGCTGCAGGTCTTCGCGGAATCGACGTGTTCCCACGGTGAGGTCGCGCGTGAGAATCGGCACGCCCTCGTCCATGATGTTGATGTTGGTGACTTCGTGGCCGATGTTGATGAGTCCCACCACGCCGCTCATCGCGTCGGGGTGATTGATCTCGAAGGCGTTGTGCAGCGCAAAGGCGTCGACGTCGACGACGGCCGCTGAGAGCCCCGCGTCGATGAGGAGTCGAATCTTCGATTCGATGAGGTCGCGCTTGGCGGCGACGAGCAGGACGCTCATCTCCATGCCGTCGGCGTCCGGATCGAGGATCTGGAAGTCGAGTTCGACCGATTCCATGTCGAACGGAACGTGCTGCTCTGCTTCCCATCGCATGAGTTCACGCGCCTGCTGCTCCTTCACGCGTTCGATCTGAATCTTCTTGATGATCACGTCGCGGCCGCCGACGGCGGTGACTACATCACGAATGTTTACCCCCGCCTGCTCGATGGCACTACGGATGGCATCGGTGACGATGCCTGGATCCATAACCTCGCCCTCGACGATGGCATCGGCGAGCAGCGGAGTGATGACAACCTTCACGAGTTCCGGCTCGCCTCGACCATGGTCGATGACCGCGACCTTGATGAGCCCTGAGCCGACGTCGAGACCGATCGTCGTCTTCTTGCGACCGAAGAGCGCCATAGCGATTGCGAGGTGTGCGGATGATGAAGCGTAACGTTCGCGTGAAGTACGCGAGACGCCGACTGAAAGACACGTTGACCTAAGGATCGGTCAGTTCTGCCCATCACACGACCGTCCATGCAGTGTGGTAACAGCAGAATGCGCCTGCTGTTGCGTTTTCCGCGTCGCGTGCGTCACGTCACTTTGTGGCGGTGATCCGATACCAGCGAACGTGTCGCTCGCACGCTTTTTGTCGCTCTCCCGGCAGCGGGCAATAAACGACGGGCGACCGATGAAGTGCGCTTCAGGCGAGACTCTGGACCGATGATCTAACTCACCGCAGCACCGCCCAGGCGCGCGCGCGCACCGGAACGAGGCGCGCCGAGCGTTCGAAGGCGAGGGCGATGGCGCAGCTCGAGCGACGCACGAGGGTGGAACCGGAAAGACTGGTGTGATCTCCTGATGATTGCCGCTCATCGCCGGCCAGCGCGGCGCCGAGCACCGTCCCGCCGATTCC
>ENA-ORBV01017930-ORBV01017930.1-microbial-mat-metagenome-genome-assembly--contig:-NODE-17930-length-10056-cov-5.257240_pt1 | contig 10056 bp, 10 predicted proteins | sample MGYA00237777_ERZ505514 | MGnify/ENA primary metagenome ERZ505514 (study PRJEB26160, sample SAMN06269048) | microbial mat metagenome | isolation source: Oligotrophic lake microbial mat | place... | reverse complement strand
TGGTGCTTTCCCTGCATGGTCTGGCAGACTGGGCGAAGTGAGTTGAATCTAGATGAAAATAGTTGGGATGGAATCATTTCATTTCAATTTTACTCCATCTATCTTCAACTGAATTGGCACCAAATCACGGATTCCTGGAACCTCCATGGTCCGATTTTGGTTCGTGACTCTTTGTCACGCACGCGCGGCGACATGCCGAACTTTTATCAACGTTCACACAGCACAACAACTCGCAACAACCGTCGTCAAGACAGACGTGAAAAACATAGGCAGAGGAACAACAAATAAAGGAATGACAACACCCACATAATAACCTTTGCTTGCTTCACCTATCAAAATTATCATGCCGACTTTGGCAATGGACGAGGATGGCTCCAGAGTCAATTCCAAGGCTAGTCACAAGACGGCTAAAGTCCCAACATCTGCGTCGTCACGCACAACATTGTCCCACGTAGACATCAATTCTTCTCTTCCTGCACGAAATGCAGAACACTTCGTAAAGATGAACAGGACTAGCCAAGCTGTGAAATCTTTCAGTGAATCTTCCTTGACGGAGACTGACGATTATCTACTGCCGTACTCGACAGGTGTCAAGAACAAGTCACCTCAAGAAAACGAAGAAATCGTTAGCATCACGCGACAGAGTGTCTCGCCTCTGTCCACATGCACCTCTCAAACCCCCCTTTCATTGTCTAAGTCCCGCCGTGATTCCTCGAATGTTTTAGACTCTGCAACACCGATCACCGATGAGAATGGTACTGACTGGAAGAACCACTTCCTCTCGCCTGACAATTTTTCGACGACGGCGCTTGCAGTCAAATCCAGCGCAGAAGCAATCGGCAAGAACCAAAAAGCAGGTTCATCACACGATGATGGATTCATCAGCGAGACTGATGCAGATTCTTGTACGCCAACGGCGCATACAAAAGCCGAAAGCCTTGGCGGAAACGTCGATAGTTCCACTTTGAACGATGCTGATAACCTTCTTGACACCATACCCGATTTCAGCCAGAAAACAAGTGCCCAAAACCGCGAAACAAATGATAGCGAGGAAAATGATTCGAATAACCAATCGACAGAAAACCTTGACCTGCAATCTTTTGACGAAGAGAAAGAAACCGAGAATACTTCAACCTGTGATGATTCGAGTTTCGATTGGAGAGACGAAATCTCTCCCATGGTAAAAGCAAAATACAAATCTAAACGACGCAGTTCTTTCCTCCTCCCACGACGTGCTCCTAGATTTTCAGACAGCCCGGTCACCAGTATCAGCGAAAGCAGCGCTAATTCCCCGGTGCCCACTCTTACGCCAAAGCGCGGCAGCGGCACCAGCAGCAACGATGATGAGCTTTTGTCAGGGCGGGGAGAAACATCCTGCCACGCAGTCACGTCGAGTCCAACATTGCTTGCTCCAAAAATAGGGATCAGTCCCACGAGGAGTAGGCTTGTCGATATGCCATCGAGCCATTACAACCTGGGGCCGATATCTGAAGACTTGTCCGATGCACCTGAAAATCAGATGCAAATGCTGAAATTGAAGTGCACCAGACTCGACATGGAGAACGAACGACTCCGAGCGCGCCTGGCATCGAAGTCTAAAAAGTGTTACGACGATCAAATTCTACCATTTCGAACTGTTTTCGAGGAGGTGCGTATAAAGAGTGAATGCCTATTTAATTTCTTCTTGAACGAAACTAACCATAAGCTACCTGGTATTGTTGCGCTGTGACTCGATACCCGTTCCTTATATCATGATACATTCTAATAGTTGGCCAAACTTCGCAAAGAAAATGTAGAGCTGAAGAAAAGCAAGGCACGTGTTGGGGAGTCAATCCAACAACTTCAATGTCAAATGGTAACTGCCATGAAAATGGCAGTAGACAAAACAAAATTGCTGGAGGCGGAACTGCAGGCGAGCCTAGACCGAAACCAGCAACTTGAACAGCAACTCGTCGTGGCGCGCTCCGCCCACACTTCACCGGCCGACAACACTGCTCAGTAAGCAGATTGCTTTCATTCGATCCATCATCAAAAGGGCTTCTGACGAAGTACGGCCTCGGGTCGAGCCACCCAATGACGTGGTGATTTGACTCATAAGAGACCCACTCAGTCATATTCAGCAACTGCGCCATTCCAGTGGTTAGATGCTGTCTTCGTTCCATAAGTCATAAAAGTCACAATCATCATCGTCGTCCTCGTTGTCTCCGTTTTCCTTTTCGTTATCACTATTGGTGTTATCATGGTTTAGGATATTGCCATTTTCCATATCTAGGGCCTGCTGCATCTGCTGGGCCACAATTTCATCCTCTCGCTCGCTTCCCTCCAGGCATTCAACGATTGACATGTTTATCTCTTCTATCCGAGGTTCATAGTCAAACGTTGCTGCAACCACAAAATCAGCATCTGTAGCAGGTGATATGTCCACGAAGACGTGCCAGGGTCTAAAGAAATGATGGCAAGACAAAAAAAAATCAATGAGGTTTCCAAAATTTTTGAGTCGTCTGGATAGAATAAAAACAGCGATATCAATTCTGTCACACTCAAAGAATTGCACTTACTTTGGATACGCACGAATTACCATGGCACGAGTCAGACCGTGGTTGACACCTGCTTCTTGAGCGTGTTTCATAGCAGCCTCCAGGACTGCATCATCTGGTTTTTCCTTATTGGAAGTAGCCGCGCTGTTGTTTGTTGAAGTTGGTTCACCATCTCCAGCGACATCAATGCCATCAACATTTTTAAATATCTCGTCTGCACGATCTCCAGACATATACTGGACACTCAAAAGGCGAAGATGGTACATAACGTCGTAATCTGCTGCTGGCCCTTCCAGAGGAATCATGTGATGATTCAAAACAACAATAGGTTGTCTTATTTGGGAATTTTTCGCCCATTCTGGTGGTTCCAGTAATTCGTTCATTGCTTTCAACCCTTCTTCGTTGTCCGGCGCTGGTGCAACAATCACAACGAGATTGTCGCGCTCCTCTACTGGATCGAATCCCAAGGTACTCAATGCAACAACTTCCGGTGCAGCCAATGCCATGGTTCTACGATATTCCAAGAGCTGCGAAACGGTTGGAAACACAATTTTGACTCGATTTCGATTGCTTTTGAGCCCTTCCAAACCAGCAGCAACCGGCAAAATTGCAAGCTCAATGAACTGCACCAAGGTCTCGGGATCGCGACTGAGCTCGGAATCTCGAACGTCCACCAACATGCGTTGTTTTCCGCCTAATAATCCCGCCAAAATGGCTGCCCCAGCCGCATCTGCTGCGTCTATGACAGAGGCCGGCGCTTCCCCAAATATTTCTGTTTCTTCAAAATATTCATACTCTTTTTCTCCTTCATCATCCTCATCATCACTATCATCGTTGTCGATATCGTTGTCGTGTTTGGTTTTGTCTGCGTTTTTCTTGTTGGATTGTGCCGCTTCCTTTTCTTCCCGTTTGGCGGCCATGGCCTCTTGTGGCGTGGACAATGTTTTCTTGGTTGGAATTTTGTCCGTGTCCAGACCAGCCGCTCGTAGCAAATCGACTACATTCGCAAAGGTCGCTGCGACGTCCTCTAAATTTCGGCATTCGTCCTGCAACCTCCGAATTTCCACCGTTTGTTTGGCTACCAGAGCCTCCAATTGGGTCAATCGTTTCAACATTTGCTGCTCTCGATCTGAAGAAATACCACCACTTTGATCCATAGCAGTGGCGCTGCCTTTTCTAGACAATTCCAAGAGTGCCGTAGTGGCATTGGATCCTCTGTTGCTGAAACCTCTTCCACTGCTATTGCTGTTGCCGTATTGTTTGCGCAATTCTTTTTTGCCAGGCCGTTTCTTTTCATTGTTGTTCTTATTATTCTTATTCTTCTTGTCGTCATCGTTGTCGTCATCGTCTTTGCCACCGCCGGTGCTGGTACGGTCCCGTGACATTTCTAGCAGCGTCAGGGAAATTTGTTGTACGTGTACGTGGGGACAGAATGGCAAAAGGGAGAAGGAGGGGACTGGGCGGCAATGATTATTATTACGTGCCGTCTTCAACCAACCAACACTTTCTTGTTGTGGAAACGAAGTGGCGCACGGAAGAGAAAAGACGCAGTACAAGATCCCTGCTACTACTAAAAGTAGAAATCGGGGGTTGGAGGCCTTCCTCCGTGACACGTTCGTTGTGGAATTTTGACGCATTGTTCGGATCATGTTTCTACGGTACAATTGAGTGAGTGCATGTGAAGGTGAATGAATGAGTGCGTGATTGCGTGAATGGAGAGAATTGTCGTCTTTTTAATACTTGTTTCAACAGGGATGTAACAAATCGTTTGCGCAATGCCCTCTGGCTAGCTACAGCACGTTTGCTTCGTTGTCCGAATACACAAATGAATAACTGGAAGATCGATCGACCGCCTTCTTGAACCTTTGTAATTGGGAATAGATTAGTTCAAGAATCTGTTCGGGTTAGCTACTTGCTACTGCAGCAAACTTATGCCGCTGCCTACGACGAATCTCGGCTAACTTGCTACTCTACTAGTAGAAAGAGTAGTTGGATTGGGCCAATCAGAGCCAGTGCGAGAGGCAGAACAAACCAATCGGAAACCTAAAAGACAGGGAGTGACGACTTTTTGTTGCTGGGCTGTTGAGTGACGCCACACAAAAAAATACGATACCTTCAATCAACCAATAACAACGAAGGAAAACAACGTACAGTACTGGCTATTACTACAATTGTACCACTACAAGTACCTGTAGATTCGAAGTACTAGTAGATAGATGGCGACATGGGGTGTCTCAGAACGGTTTTGGAGCGAATGTTGAAATCTGTCTGTCTGTACCCCGTGGAAAAGTATGTGTCACACATGGACAACCTTGATCCATTGCATGGACATCAAATCCAAATCCAAGACTACTACTATTAGCTAGTCTACAGTAGTTACTTGTAGCTAGCAGTGCTGGTGGTCTAGCCAACTGGTAGCTTCTAATGATAGCACTACTAGCTAGTCTAGCCACTTCAAGACGGTACTACTAGTGTAGTTAAGTAGCTAGTGAGCCAGCTAGTAGCTAGCTAGTTAGCTAACAGACATGCTTTCAAGTCAGCACTTACGTCCTAGCTACTACTGTCAGACAGGCAAAACACTTCGTCTTGGGACCGCCGGCACCATGCCAGTCTACAGAAGCATTAGCACGCTTTGGGTTCATGAAATTTGCAAGTACTAGTGCGATACTTTGGTTGCCATACACACTGTTGCCATCCTTTTCGCAGGACTGAAATGAAAAATGGATTTGTTTTTGGCTGGTCAACGACAAGATCTTTTGGGGCGAGTTGAGGTATCCGTACTGTCTGGAACTTGACAGCGTGAAAAGATGGAGTACAGTACAGTACTGATTGTCTTAGACTCTAGTGGAATTGTGTTTTGGTCTTCAGTTCCTAGAGCCGATGTGGATCAAAGAATGATTGTGATGTAATGATTTGAATGCTTGCGTATGTTCCATGTAGTCATATGCTGAAGATCAGCTTGAACATTGCTCTATATTGCTACTGGCTTTAGTAGGCTACAACGAAGGAATACCTAAAAATCTCTTCCGCTGGCAAGCAGCTCCAAAAGCGCCTTGCGTTCTATAAATTCTATTCCTCTGATCATCTACGTCAAAGTTGACCTACTGGCGCCCCATACGAACGGTCACTGCATACAGAGTGTTTTACTTCTTTACTCGGTAAAAGTTCAAGTAGCTCATGTGCCAGTCGCCGCCACCTTTAAGCTTGAGAACATCCTCGGTTTTACAGGGACTGACTTCATCGTCATCAAACACGAACCAGTCTTCGTTTGCTTCTTCAGTGTCGGCGATCTTCTTGGTTTCCCCATGATTTGACTCTGCCTTCACCCATGCCATGTAGTGGCCGCCATCAGCATCGCGTCCTTTGTGCGTGACAACGGCAAACAATTCGTAGATACCTTGGAAATTGCTGGGTAGACCTGGTCCAACAGGTGGTGGGGCTTCCTGCATACTCATTTCTAGCGCCTTCTGCAATTCTTCATCTTCTTCCTCTCCGGTCTTCTTTTCACCAGCTTTTGCTTCATCGGTATCGTCCATCTTCGCATCTTCGCCATCCGCACCTTTCTCGGCGCCCTTGAGCTTTTTATTGATACGATCTTCCTCTTCGGCAAGAGCTTTGTCTCTCGATACTTTTAGGACTTTCTGAACAGCCTCCGTGCAGAATTCATACACATCCAATGTACTAGCAAAAGCGACGGGTTTCATGACTTTACATTTGACGCCGGCATGATCTTGCGAGTCGGGTGTTGCTTTCCAGTAGAAACGTCCGAATTGCACAACAATGACAGGCGGCAAGCGAGCAATACGCTGTTTTCGAGTCCACACAGCGTCACGACCCAAAACTTCTGAGTGCTTTTCGATTTTTCCATCAAGCGAAAGCGAGATACCTTCATTGATATGCCCGACGTTTGTCTGCGCTGCGTTGTCTGATCCTCCTTGGATGTTGCAAACAAGCTTTCGCAGTAGATCTTGCGACTTGACTGGTGGTTCCACAGCGGCAGATGCAGCCGCTGCGGCCTCTCCGTCGACTTCCATCTTGCTATTTTCGGTGTCGAACTCGTCACATGTCAGGGTTTCTTCCATTTTCAGTCCGAAAAGCGCATCGACCAAATTATCAGCACCGCTGAGTTCTTCTTCCGTCACAACATCTAGACCCTTTTCGATGTTATCCTTTCCTTTCGTTTCGTTAGCAGCAATGGTCAACAAGCCAGAATAAAATTCTTCTGCGTCTTGCTGCATGGGCTGTCCCTGAGGACCGCGTTGAGCAAATTGCGGAAAGGCAACCTTGGTAGATCGCACCAATGCAGAGGGCGGAATAGCATCCGCTGTACGATCCAAAATGTTGAAAGTATCCCGTAGAGCGGCAAGGAAAGGGCCATTGACAGCAGAATTGCCCCCGATTGTTGTTGCTTGTTGTTGCGTAGGCGCCGAAGGAGAATAGGTCAAAAGTCCCTTGCGAAGCTGGGGTACAGAACGAAGACACTGTACGACCGAGTTGAGATAGCAAGTATTTCCTAAATTGACCAATCCACTGGGTTCTGCCACTCTGGCAACCTCGTCGGGGGGCAAATCCTCCAAAAAGACAGTCTTCGTCTTGGGGCCAGTCAATTTGGCTACATTGAAGGATGAAACATATGAAAAAATTAGAGGAAGGACAAAAGTACCAAGGTTCGGACAAACACCGAAGCGGCTCTCAATTTTGGAGAATTCAAAGCATTGTTCCCGGCACAAAACTTACCTGCAGATCCCATCAGAAGCACCTGGAGCTCTTTACCTCCCGCTTTCGAGAGGGCACTGGCGAAGTCAATGGTCGAAATGTCCGTATCATCTTTAAGCACGCCTTTCCAAAGACCTAAGAAAACGATCGATGTGGCACCAGAAAAACAACGTAAAAAGGGTAAGTAAGTGGCATGAGGAAACGAGTGTCAGTCTACCCCAAAAACCTAAAGAACACAGTCCAAATATTTTCTAGCTTGTACCTTTGCTTTTGGCCATGAGTTTCATACGGTCAGAAGGAACTCCGGTCTTCTCTTCCAGCTCGGTCTTAAGACCTTTCACTCCGCCGGCAATGACAAAGTCAACCTTGAAGGTGTCCTTATTCCAGTTAATAGTGAGTGGAACTGTGTCTGTCATCGTCAAGCCTTTTCTAAAAAATGAAAATCAATTGTACCTGTCTTTGGCAGATGAATTGAGGGGTCTACCTATGACAAACAAGTAGACTAGTAGTACGAAAGGGATGGTAATGATGATGGATCGCCTCCGGTCATGGTCGAGTGGGGAAGAGGATGCTGACAGATGCAAGCCGAAGCCCGCCGATCTTCACAACGAGCAAAGTCGTTAGGGGAGGTGGACGAAGGCCAGACCAATCACCGGAGACGCACTTTTCCTCCTTCCTTTGCTCACCAAGGAAAGGAGTTGGAGATCTCCACCATATCAGTGCTTGCTGTGCTTTTGAACATGTCTTCCTTCCTTAGCACCCTCTACATCGTAGTGGTACCCCTCCAACCCTCAAGCCTACAACCTACTAGTACTAATTCAGTGAACTAACAGCTGTTTAGGCAAAAATTTGATTTTATTATGCTCTACAAAAAAATGCACTGAATGGTGGACTAAATTCTTAATTTTGCTCAGAAGCTTGTCAGAACTAGGTGATGCACAAAGAGTTTTGTTGATCTACAGTCATCACATAGTCCAATCCATTGGATCCAGCCATCCCACACTGGCATTTCCTCATGGTGTAACAGCACCAAGAAAAATGAGTGCTGAGGAAAATGAAGGAAATTATAATACAACTAAGAATGTGAGCATAACACATAGCACCCCCAACTTAAGTCAACATAGGCAAGGTAGAAACATACCAAGGGAGACATAAATCAGAGCACTTTCTCAAGGTTGCTGCCCCGACACAGGGTATACAAAAATTAACATTTATGGCTCACCAACATGGTGGCCTAGCGAACTAGAGTTTTAAGTGCCATTCTTGCGCCTGTACACACACAAAGAGATGGTCAGAGCATACATTTTTTTAAATTGTATTTGAATTTGCAAAATACCATATACTTACCGACCAAGCCCATGACAATGCCAAACCCGGCAGATCCAAGGGCTATATTGACTTCCCTCTTCAATGCAATACTCGCATTGCTCATCTTTTTGACGGCTCCTCGAAACATGATGGCGGGGAAGACATAAATAATGGCATTTCCTAAGGTTGCTCCAAAAAAGGAGAGAACGAAGGAGACATCTGGGATCACCAGCGCCAAACCTGTTACTCCAGTCAACAAGCCAACTGTCAAGGCATTCAATGTCAAATTGGATCGATTTTTGACCTTGAATAGATCCAGCACTCCATCCCGGGCGCCGACGAAGGCCAAAGGATATGAACCGATCAAACTGACTGCAACAGCAATACGAGAGATACCCATAAGTTTATCGGTTGCGGCGTAATTGTTGAGAATGACTCCACTGCAGGCGCCACCGAAGGTCAAAAATCCAAGTGATGTCATGGCAGCAAAAATTGCAATCGAGAAGCCAAAACTGGCCTTGACGACTGAAAGAAAACGCTCCTCTGTGTTATCTTTCAATTCGGTGAAAAATTTGGGAGCATTGAAGTGGGCCTTTTGTGACGGGTTGTTGGTCAGCGTTAATTGAAGATTGCGTGATATAAATACACCCCAAGGGGTTGCAGGCAAAATATTGGATTCAAATGCGCACAGTAAAAACCGAAAATTTAAGCAATACCGCATGTTCTAATTTCGAAAGTTGGCATCAGAAACACACACTTACCATATAGGCAGTCGACAGCATGCAAAGTAGCACAGTGGTGGATGGAGAGAACGCTCCCTTAGCTCCAATAGTCCCAAACGATGGTTGGAACTTGGAGGCTACAGCATTAGCAAGAGATCCTCCCTGGCTGTAAGCTCCTCCAAAGTATCGAATGCCCATAGCCACGGCTGTGTAGATCATACCAAAAACACCGACAAGCGAAAAAGGTGCCAAGGAACTCAAATTCTTGAGCAAGCACAAGGGCAACAAAACCAACGAAGTAACTCCCAGCAGACTGGTGCTGCTACTATAAGACAGCCCGAAGCCCCCTAAGAGTGCCGCAACTGTATCTCCCAAAATCATGCTATAAAATTGGAAGAAATTAAGACAAATAGATGAGATCAGGCACCAAACAATCGCACGTGAACTCCAATTGGAGCTAAAAAGTCATAGAAGCCTACCTGTAGGCCAAGATGGCAGCAATTGTTTTAAACGTGACGGAAATAGCTGGAATAATCGATGACTCTTTGGAGACAGCCACAGACCATGCGTCCCGAAAAGATGTGGTCTCAGTGTAGAGACAAGTGCGGCCAATCAATCCAAATCCATAACCACTGCAAGAAGTAAGGTCAAAGGGTGAAGACATAGAAAATAGTTAATAAGCAGAAGGGATTGACACTTTTTCAGCAAAACTAAAGACACATTTATATCGAAATCCTGTCTCTTATACACATCTCCGAGCCCACGAGACTAAG
>ENA-ORBV01017928-ORBV01017928.1-microbial-mat-metagenome-genome-assembly--contig:-NODE-17928-length-10057-cov-4.960321_pt1 | contig 10057 bp, 6 predicted proteins | sample MGYA00237777_ERZ505514 | MGnify/ENA primary metagenome ERZ505514 (study PRJEB26160, sample SAMN06269048) | microbial mat metagenome | isolation source: Oligotrophic lake microbial mat | place... | reverse complement strand
AGCTGCGGCCGATCGGCGAGATCGAGCGTCCATCGATATGGGAGGGACTGGTAGTCGTCGTGGGCGACGTTCAGGCTTTCTGCTCGCTCGACGCGACCCACGAGCATGTTGACCACATCGACTGGATGCGCATTCGAGATGCGCCGGATGAAGGAGGTGATCTCGTGGTCGTCGAGCGATGGACAATCGACCAGCTGATCGAGGAGAGCCTGTAAGTCGGCAGCTGCCTTATCGTTGATCTTCTGTAGCTCGGGCTGAATCAGCTGTGTCTTCTGCATCGACTTCATGCTCGACAGCTTCAGCGGCAGCGTCAGCAAATTGATAATCACCGTGACGGCAATAATCGACCAGCCGTAGTTGTGTATGAAATTCTTATTCACATAATCGAGCGCAAAGAACAACGGCTTGGCCACAATCCCAAACCAGGTGCCAAAGTCCACCATCTTCTCCAGACGCGGATCGACAAGTGTCAAAATATCCAGATCCTTAGGGCCGATAAAGAAGGCCATCTTGTTGTTCGACGCCCCGCCCACAGCCATTCCGATATTCGGCTGTTCCTTCTTGTCTGTATCCGACTCAGGAATAAACGTATCCGAAGTCGTCTGCAGCTCGACATTCAAACCGCTTCGATTCACTGCAACGGCAGCGAAAAACTGATCCTGGATCCCCGCAAAGAAAAAGTTTCCATTGTCCGTCGACCAGCTGTTGGCCGCGTCCGAAGCAGCCTTCGTCTCAAGCTTGTCCGTCGACGAAACGTAGCGAACCGTCGTCCCCAGCGAATACGCGTTAAACGCCTTATGATCGCCAAAGCCACCTCGCCAGGCGAGGTTGTGCTGCACAGCCGCACCGCCCAGCATCAGGTCTGATTCGACATCCACAACATACTGATCCTTGCGAAACCGAAACGACTTCCGCGCCTTGTTATTCCCGTTCGCATACTGAAATTCAATACCCAGCCCGTCAGCCGCCGGCTTGGCCGCAAACAAATACCAGTTCAAATTCGGGTTCATGTCCTTGCCGTTCAACTGGACCGAAAACGGATACCCAACTTTGGCAGTCCCAGCCTGATGCACCAACTGCAAAGGCTTCCTGGCGCTATCTTTGAATTTCTTCAGAATCCACGAAGTCGCAACCCCACCCTTGTTCGAGAACTCCACTCTGTATACGTCAGTCTCGATCCGGAACACTTCTTCTTTCGAAGCGCTCACGGCGGCGACAGGAGTGCCAGCCGGCGAAGCCACAATCTGAGTCGCAGCAGCCGGCGCGATTGGCGCATCCGCCTTCTTCTCTTCCTTCTTGACGGGAGCCGGTTCCGGCTGAGGCATCAGATACTGCGTCCCAAAATCACCACACCCATCAGCGCAAATGCGATGAGCAGATTCTTTTCCATACCCGGTTCCTGATTGGGCGCTCCGGGGAGCTTGATTTCTTGAGCCATTGAGTGTTTCGGGATCTACTTATATGAATTCGTTAGGGTACAGGGTCAAAGCCACCCGCATGAAACGGATGACACTTACAGATACGGAAAATCGCCATGCCAGTTCCCCGCAACGCGCCATGCTTGTCGATTGCCTCCATCGCATAGACAGAACAGGTGGGGTGAAATCGGCAGGCGGAGGGCAGCATGGGAGAGAGCACTCGCTTATAAATCTTCAGGATGGCGATAAGGAGGAGTCGCACGGTGCTGGTTCAGTAGGTACAGGTTTGGTTTGAGATTCAAGGCGCTGCAGCAATTTCTCAACGTGCCGCTCGACTTCGCTCCAGGGCGCATCAAGCAGCGCCTTTCGAGGATTGAACACAAAATCAAAGCCAAACGGGAAACGTTCTCTTCTTAGTCTCACACATTCCCTCAGCCGCCGTTTGATCCGGTTTCGCACTACCGCCTTACCAAGCGCACGCGGACAAGTAAACCCAAACCGCGCCGCCTCCACCCCCTCACGCCGGCGATAAAATACCGCAAACAGCGCACAGGAATGCTTCATCCCCTCATCGTAGGTCTGCCGGAATTCTTGCGGGCGTAAAATTCGTACCGATTTTGGATAGTCCGACATACTGACTCACAAAAAAGAAAATGCCGGAATTAGCTAGTTCGCTAACTCCGGCAGGAGGTGATCAGACAAAACCAGATCTTAAAGGAGGATAGATCTTGAAAAATTAGACCTTGAAAAAATTAGACACTATGGGCAGCGCGCACCGGACGTTCGTCCGACACAGTCAGCTTCCAACGGCCACGGGCGCGGCGACGGGCCAGCACATTGCGACCGTCTTTTGATTTCATGCGTTTGCGAAAACCATGCGTCTTGGCGCGTTTGCGGTTATTCGGTTGAAATGTTCTCTTCGGCATCTGAGTGAGAATCCTTGGGGGCGGATAAAGTCTGCGTTCGCACCCACAAACCTAAATTCAGGGCACAACAAGGCAGCGAAGCGCATCCGCACAACTTTCTCACTATAGCAATCTCGACACAGCCTTGTCCAGAGCATAGGATGGATAGCGAATATGGCACAGACTTTTCCTACTCAGATCAAAGGACCGGCAATCTTCCTCGCCCAGTTCATGGGTGACGCAGCGCCCTTCAACAACCTCCCGGACATCTCCGCTTACATGAAAGGCCACGGCTATGCCGGCATCCAGCTCCCCAGCTGGGATGCCCGCATCCTGGACATCAAGAAAGCCGCTGAATCCAAAACCTATTGCGACGAGATTAAGGGCCAGACAAACGGCCTCGCCGTCACCGAGCTGGCAAGCCACCTCCAAGGCCAGCTCGTCGCCTCCCACCCCGCCTACGACGAACTCTTCGACGGCTTCGCTGCCCCGGAAGTTCGCGGCAACCCCAAAGCCCGCAGCGAATGGGCCATCCAGCAGATGAAGTACGTCATCCAGGCCAGCGCCAATATGGGCCTCACCGTCTCGCCCTCCTTCTCCGGCGCTCTCCTCTGGCCCTTTCTCTACCCCTGGCCCCAGCGCCCCGCAGGCCTCGTCGAAGACGGCTTCAAAGAACTCGCCACCCGCTGGCTCCCCATCCTCAACTTTGCAGACCAGCACGGCATCGATATCGCCTACGAACTCCACCCCGGCGAAGACCTCTACGACGGTGCCACCTTCGAAATGTTCCTCGAAGCCACCGGCAATCACCCCCGCGTCAACATCAACTACGACCCCTCTCACTTCATTCTCCAGTGCCTCGACTACGTCGGCTTCATCGACGTCTACGCCAGCCGCATTAAGGCCTTCCACGTCAAGGACGCCGAATTCCGCCCCAGTGCCAAGTCCGGCGTCTACGGCGGCTACCTCGGCTGGAAAGAACGCCCGGGCCGCTTCCGCTCCCTCGGCGACGGTCAGGTCGACTTCAAGCAAATCTTCTCTCGTCTCACCGCCGCTGGATACGATAGCTGGGCCGTCCTCGAATGGGAATGCTGCTTCAAAGACAGCGTGCAGGGTGCAGCCGAAGGTGCTCCCTTCATCGCCTCCCACCTGATCAGCGTCCCCACCAAGGCCTTCGACGACTTCGCCGGTGCCGCCAGCGACGCCGCCCGCAATCGCCGCATCATGGGCCTTTAGTCTCAAAACACCGCCACAACTGGATCGCACATGCTAAACTCGCATCCAGTTGTGGCGGCCAAGCCTCTTAAAAAATCCCAGACCCCAAAAGATACATGGACCAAAGCTCAGGCCCTCCGTCAATGTGATTTAACCACTCGCCAAGTCCAGGCTTGGGAGCGTCAGGGTCTTCTCACTCCCAAAGACGAATACGCCTTCGAAGATCTCCTCGAACTCCGCGTTCTCGCCCGCCTCAAAGAACTCGGCGTCTCCCCAGCCAAACTCACCGCCGTCTTCCAAAGCGTCCACGGCAAACTCGCCGGCACCACCAATCCCCTCAAAGAACTCCGCGTCTATGTCGAAGGCAAACGCATCCGCGTCCAGACCGAAGGCAAGAAGATGGAAGCCCTCTCCGGCCAACTCCTCCTCGACTTCGACCAGGCCGAACTCCGCCGCCTCCTCACCTTCCCGGCCACCAACAACACGAATGCTCGCAAGACTCTCGCCGAGGCCGAAGTCTGGTTCCAGCGCGCCCTCGAAATAGAGGCCTCCGGGGCCGATAAGCGCGAAGCCATCGCCGCCTACGAAAAAGCCATCGAACTCAACCCCGTCCTCTCCGGCGCGCTCGTCAACGTCGGCACCATTTACTTCAACGCCCGTAAATGGCGCGAATCCGAGAAGTACTACCAACAAGCCATCCTCGCCGACAACAAATACCCGCTTGCCCACTTCAACCTCGCCAACCTCCACGAAGAACTAGGCCGCACCTCTCTCGCCATCACCCATTACAAAAAGGCTCTCGAACTCCACCCCACCTACGCCGACGCTCACTATAATTTGGCCTTATTGTTTCAGACGCGCGGTCGCGCCATGGAAGCCATCCGTCACTGGAAGCACTACCTCGCCCTCGACGCCGCCAGCCAGTGGGCCACCATTGCAAAACGTGAAATGGCTAAACTCAAAAGCTCCGCCCTCGTAATAACACGCGCCGCCTCAAACGAAATCGAATCCGCCTAGTCCCCGCTTGATCCCATCTGATCGCAAACGGCGTGTTAAAGTTAGCTAACTCTTATAAGGGAAAGCTTCTATGAACTCTCGTCTGCTATCGCTTTTGGTTGGGGCATTTTTGTTTACAACCACAGTTTTTGCCCAAACTTCCGGCCGCATCTCCGGTGTCGTAACCGACGCCTCTGGCTCGTCCATCCCCGGCGCATCCATCGAACTCTTTCTCACCGGCGGCGCAACGCCGCTGATCAAAGGCGAGTCCGGTGCCGACGGCAACTTCGTTTTGGCCGGCGTCCGTCCTGAAATCTACTTCCTGCAGGTCTCCTCCAAAGGCTTCCGTACCGAAATCATCCGCAACCTTAAGGTCGACACCAGCGCCGAACTGTCACTCAAGGTGATTAAACTCGAGATCTCGGCGTCTGCCGAATCCATCGAAGTCTCCGCTGAGTCCGCTACAGTCCAAACCGCCTCGTCTGAAGTCTCCAATACTGTCACCAATGCTCAATTACGTCTTCTGCCTTCGCTGAACCGAAGCCCTATCGGTCTGCTGCTGACTCAAGCTGGAGTCAGTTCCAATGCCCGCTCCAGCACAACAATTAACGGCCTACGTCCCTCTTTCACGAACGTTACCTTTGATGGGATAAATATCCAGGACAATTTTATCCGTACCGGCACGCTCGACTTCCAACCCAATCAGCTCCTGCTCGATCAAGTCGCCGAAGCCACGATTGTTACTTCAAACTCAAATCCTGCCCTCGGCAACGGTGCCGCCCAGATCAACGTAACCAGCCCCTCAGGCACGAACCAGTTCCATGGCGGCCTGATCTGGCTCAATCGCAACAACATTGCCAGCGCCAACACCTGGTTTAACAATCGCTCCGGCGTCGCTCGTCCCTTTCTGAATCAGAATCAATTCGGTGGTTCTCTCGGCGGCCCCATCAAGAAGGACAAGCTCTTCTTCTATGGCAATTACGAAGGTTTCCGTGTTGCCCAGCAAACCCCTGCTACCCGCACCATTCTCCGCCCCGATGCCCGCCGAGGCATCATGAGCTACCGTGACACTGGCGGCACCGTCCGTCAGGTAAACGTTCTCACTGCCGCCAACCTCACCCAGGACCCACGAATCCAGCAACTGCTCTCTGCCGTCCCAGCGCCTGAGCTCATCAACCGCCCCGACATCGGCGACGGCCTCAACACCGGCGGCTACGGCTTCAATATCCGTAACAACCGCACTCGCGACAACGTTTTGGCCAAAGGCGACTATGTGCTTTCACAAAAGCACTCTTTCGCCAGCAGCTACACATGGAATCGAGATATCGTCGACAGGCCCGACCTGATGAACAACTACGTGAACGTCCCCACGGTGCAAAATGATTCCAAAGTGAAACTCCTTTCCGTCACCCACCGCTGGAGCCCCGGCGCAACATTCACCAACGAACTACGCGGTGGCTTCAATCTTGCCCCGGCTCCTTTCAACACCAGTGAAAAATTCGATCAGGCAATCATCGCCCCCACCCTCATCAGCAACCCGGTCAACACCTTCCGCCGTCAGGGCCGCGACACCAATACCTACAATCTCGCCAACAACTCAACGTGGGTTAAGGGCAATCATACGATCCAATTCGGCTATCAAAGCCAGTGGGTTCGTGTCGCTACCTACAACGACGCAGCAATCACGCCCATCTATAACCTCGGCATTAGCACTGCCAACACAATCAACATCCAGTCGGCCTTACCGGGGATCAACGCTGGAGACCTCGGCATCGCCAATAACCTGCTCGCGCTTCAAGCTGGCTTCATCACACAGTTCAACCAGAGCTTCAACGTCAAGGACAAAACTAGCGGCTTCCTCCCCAATCAGCCCAACGCCCGCAACCTGACAAACGACAACTATGCCGGCTACATCCAGGACAAGTGGAAAGCCAACCGTCGTCTCACTCTCACTGCCGGTATGCGTTGGGAGTTTTATAGCCCTGTAAGTGAGCAGAACGGACTCGCTCTGCTTCCCGTATTGAATGGCCAAACGGCAATTCAGGCAATTCTAAATCCAGCTGGCTCCTTAGACTTTGCTCAAGGTTCACTCTACAAAAGGGACTACAACAATTTCGCGCCTAACTTTGGCTTGGCCTACGACATCTTCGGCGATGGGAAAACCAGTTTTCGGGCTGGATACAGCGTCAATTTCGCCAATGACGAATTCCTCACTTCGATCAACAACAGCCTCAACACCAACGCCGGGCTGGCGCAGGACGTAACAATCCCCAACCAGACTGCCCGAGTATCAAACCTCCCCGCAGTCCCAGTGCCTGCCTTCAAAGTTCCCCGCACCTACGCAGATAATTATGCAGTCAACACCCAGGCTGCCTTTGGCATTCCAGACCCCAGCCTGGTCACTCCTTATGTACAGCAATGGTCCGCTGGCATTCAGCGCGAAATCGCTCGCGGAATCCTGGAAGTCCGCTATGTCGGAAATCGCGGTACAAAACAGTTCCGCGGCTTCGACTTTAACCAGGTTTTGATCGATCTCCCTGGCTACCGCGAAGACTTTGCTCGCGCCCGTGCCAATGGCGAACTATCAAGAACGGCAGTTGGCATATTTAACCCCGCCTTTAATGCTGCTATCCCCGGTAGCCAGCAATTGCCCTTCTTCAATCAGATGCCGGGCAACAATCTTGGTAATGCCACAATCCGTGGCATCATTGAGCGCGGCGAGCTCGGCGAACTCGGCAACACCTATCAAGTCAACCGTCTCAACGCTCCCTTTAATTTCTACCGCAACACGAGAGGCCTCGGTGCCAACATGATGACCAATTATTCAAATTCCAATTATCACGGTCTTCAGATTGACTTCACCCGGCGCTATGCCCGTAACTTCTACTTTCAGGCCAACTACGTCTGGTCCAAGAATCTCAGCGACACATCCGGTGAAGGCCAAGCACGATTTGACCCCTTCCTTGACATCAACAACAGCGGCATCGAATACACTCGTACCGCTTTCGACCTCCGACACCAATTCAAGATGAATAGCGCCTGGGATCTTCCCTTCGGCAAGGGCCGTTTTTTCGACTCGGGCAACTTCTTCAACAAGGTCATTGGCGGCTGGACACTCAGCACCAACATCACAGTCAGCTCAGGCTCACCCTTCAGCATCTTCAGTGGCCGGGGCACTCTCAACCGGAATGGTCGTTCTGGTGTGAACACGGCGAATACGAATCTAACTGCTGAACAGATTCACAGCCTTATGGGTGTAAGGATGACCGGGGACGGTCCTTTTTACTTCGCACCCGGCGTCATTGCGGGTGACACACGCGGTACCGCCGTCGAAGGCCGTGCTCCCGCCCCAGGTCAGATCTTCACCAACCCTGGCGTTGGCCAACTCGGAGGTCTGGCTCGCCGCACATTTGACGGCCCCTTCTTCAAGAACGCCGATATCGCCATCCAGAAGCGAACCAACATCACCGAACGGCAATATGTAGATTTCCGTGCAGAAATGTTCAACGCGACCAACACGGTCAGCTTCAACACGCCTGACTACAACATCAACGCCACCAACTTCGGCCGCATCACCACAACCCAATCCGGTCGCCGCATCGTCCAGTTCAGCCTCTACTACAGGTTCTAACCAACCAGAACACCAACCAACAACAAAAGGCCCCCGGCAATACGCCGGGGCCTTTCTACTATGCAGAATCCCCTGGCCCCATGCCCAGTGCACTCATCTCTTCGGGTGCGCGACATCAAAATAGAGAATCGGTAGTTCTCTTTTTTTACAGCCTAAATCCGTGCGTATATACTACGCTAATACGAAGGAGCCTCTCAATGCCACTTATGAAGTCGCTGGAAACCCTCGAGCAACAGCGGGCCGGCCTCGCCGCTCAGATTGCTGTCCTGGGAGATTTGCGTGCGGGTTCGGTCACGGCCACGACCGGCCGGTGCGGAAAGCCCAGTTGCCATTGCCATCGGCCAGACGATCCTGGTCATGGCCCCCATCTCCGCTTGACCTACAAGGTTAACGGTAAGACCAAGACTGAGGCGTTGCCCAATCAATCCGCAGTCCGTCAGGCTCAGAAGCAGATCGCTGAGTTCCGGCGGCTGCAGGGCCTGCACAAAGAGTTCGTCGAGGTGAGTGCACAGATCTGTCAGTTGCGTCCCAACCAGGTCGACCAGCAGTCACCCCAGGAAAAAAAACGGCCGAAGCGATCCGCAGGGAAGTCGCGCGCGAAGTAGATCGACTCCTCCATCTCATCTTCACCGAACGCCGCCAGACCGGGCGACTCGATTTGGAAGCAATCGAGATGCTGGTGCGCTCGGCCATGCATCAGGCCGGAGCCAATGAGTTGACCGAATTGCTACGATTTCCCGCCCCAGACCGAGGGGCGATTCCCTGCGCATGCGGTCAGCGAGCCCGCTATCGCGAAATACCTTCCAAGCGGCTGCTCACTGCCGTCGGTGCCGTGGAGGTGTCGCGGCCCTACTACCTGTGCGCTGACTGCCACCAAGGGCAATTTCCGGCTGACCTGGAACTCGACATCGCCCACACCGAGTTTTCCCCTGGCGTGCGGCGCATGCAAGCCCTGGTAGGGCAGGATGCTTCGTTCGATCACGGCCGGGAACAGTTGCGGCGATTGGCCGGTTTGGACCTCACCACCAAGTCGGTCGAACGCTCGGCCGAAGCCATCGGCGCGGACATCGCCCGGCAGGAGCAACAAGAGATCCAGCGCGCCATGCAACTCGATCTGCCGATGATCCTCGGCGCGCCCGTGCCTGTTCTTTACGTAGAGATGGATGGCACCGGCGTGCCGGTGGTGAAGCAGGAAACCGTGGGCCGCGAGGGCAAACTCGATGGCCTGCCCGCACACACCCGTGAGGTCAAGCTCGGTTGCGTGTTCACCCAAACCAGTTGGGATCAAGACGGCTATGCTCAGCGTGATCCCGATTCCACTACCTACACCGGCGCCATCGAGAACGCTGAGCAGTTCGGTAAGCGGCTCTATGTCGAAGCCTGGAAACGCGGCTGGAGCCGCGCTGAAAAAAAGGTGGTCATCGGCGACGGCGCTCCCTGGATATGGAACATCGCCAAGGAGCACTTTCCCGGTGCCATTGAAATCGTCGATCTATTCCACGCTCGTCAGCATCTGTGGGATCTGGCGCGCTTGCTCTATCCCAACGACACCAAGCGCCGCAATGTGTGGATCGGTCTACACCAGACTCGTAGCCTCGCTGCGCTCACTGCAAGTGTTAGACGCCGAGTTGGCTAAGAAGATCCGCAACCAAGCCGACTACTTCGCCACCAACGCGGCCCGCATGAACTATCCCAAGTTCCGCAAACAGCATCTGTTCGTCGGCTCCGGTGTCCTCGAAGCCGAAGTCCGCGAGAAGCGAAACAAGTCCGTCGTGCTTGGGGAAGGTCTCGACGAAGACGCCGGTGAAACGGTTCTCTACGAGGTACCCGAAGATGGTCTTTAGAAAGAGCTCACCGTAGCGGTAGCCGCGAAACTCGTCGGTATCCCCGGT
>ENA-ORBV01017926-ORBV01017926.1-microbial-mat-metagenome-genome-assembly--contig:-NODE-17926-length-10058-cov-3.269712_pt1 | contig 10058 bp, 10 predicted proteins | sample MGYA00237777_ERZ505514 | MGnify/ENA primary metagenome ERZ505514 (study PRJEB26160, sample SAMN06269048) | microbial mat metagenome | isolation source: Oligotrophic lake microbial mat | place... | reverse complement strand
GTCTTAGCATGGCCATTCTGCCAGGGCCTACTCCCCAGGCTATGCCTGAGTAGATGTCGGGATCAATGCCGCCGTTTTTTAGAACTGTTGGATGGATCATGCCGGCGCCTGCCAGTTCTAACCACCCTACTCCGCCGCAGATCTTGCAGCCTTTGCCTTTGCAAAAAATACATAAGCCGTCTACCCCGGCTCCGGGTTCAACGAAGGGATAGTATTTAGGTTTAAGTCTGGCTTTAACATCGTAGCCGAAAATTGCCTGGAAAAAGTATTCTGAAAGATATAAGAGATTTGCCATAGATAAGCCTTTATCAATATAGATTAGCTCGAATTGTTCAAAAGTGTGCTCGTGTCTAGCGTCAACATTTTCATATCGGAAGCATCGGCCTAAATTCATAAGCCGGATTGGTGGTTGGAATTTTTCCATAATTCTGACTTGGGAGTTTGAGGTATGGGTTCTTAAAAGAAGTTTGCTGGGGTTTGGGCCGAGGTAAGTTTGATCAATATAAAGCGTATCCCAAAGATCTCTGGCCGGATGTTCTTGGGGAATATTAAGTTTTTCAAAATTATAGGTGTCGGAGTCGATGTGAGGAGCTTCGAATTGTTGGAATCCCAGCTTAGCGAAAGCATGGACGATTTCTTCTTCGAATTGGGTAATGGGATGCATGTGACCTTCCCTTTTCTTGGAGGGAATTTTGTCTAGAGTTTTTGATGAAACATCTTTTAAGCCTAAAGGTTCTTCAAGAATTTTTTTGAAACCGGCTAGCTTAACTTCTTCACGTCTCTTTTCTAATGCTGATTCTAATTCCTGTTTGGTTTTATTAAACAAAGGGGCGATAACTTTTACCTCATCTTTAGGAAGGCTGGGAAAACTTTTTGGGAATGTTGTTATCTCGCCTGATTTACCGAAAAGCTTTAAGAAAAGTTCATCAAGTTTTTTTAAAGAAGTTGCTTCATTCAGTTCGGCTGTATACTTTTTTTGTAAATTGCTCAGATCCTCACGCATGAGACAAATTTTATCACTGCGGTTTACTATATGCTAGATGGTATGTCATCCTGGACTTGATCCAGGATCCAGAGAGATTTAGCGGGAAGTGGAAGTTAGTATTGACAGAGAAAGAAAATCCAGGATGGCAAAATTTATATCTTGAGATTCTCTGATTATCTTTTTGAAGGCTGGAATCTGGATAGAGACTACTGGATCCCTGATCAAGTCTGGGATGACTGGTCTGATTAGGAAACTATTTGGGAGTAGATTTTTTTGAAGTCTTCGGGTTTGTTGACTGCTAGGTCGGCTAGGATTTTTCTGTCCAGGACTATGCCTTTTTTAAGCATTTGGTTGATGAATTGGGAGTAGGAATTGCCTTCGGCTCTGACGGCGTTTCCGAGTTGGACGATCCACATTCTTCTCATGTCGCGTTTTCTTTGCTTTCTACCGGCAAAGGCATATTTTCCAGCGTGAAGTAGGGCTTCTTTAGCCTGTTTGATTGTTGTTGAACGACCAAGTCTGTAGCCCTTGGTGAGCTCCATAACTTTATTGTGTCTTCTTTTTGATACTACTCCCCTTTTTACTCTTGACATATTTTTTCCTAATTTGCTAGTTTAAAGCTTTTGAACTTAGAAATCAATTTTTTCCAAGCCTCATTAAACTTTTCCAGCGTTTCCTTTTTAATTAATTCAACCGACAATACCGGATCAGCTTTTTTTCTAATAGGTTTTGAGGCAAGTTTTTTTTTAAATTTTCTTACCTTAATAGCCATACTAGATTCCGAGCATTCTCCTGACGGCTTTAGCTGCTGTTGAATGCATCTCGATTGGTACTGCGTGCGTTCTTAAGGTTTTTTTAGATTTATTTCTCCTCAAGTGACCTGACCTTAACTGATGAGAACGCATAATCTTACCAGTTCCGGTAATCTTAACTCTCTTCATTAATGCTTTTTTAGTTTTACGCTTTATTTTCATTTTATTTTCGTGATATGAAATACGCGATACGTAATAGGTTATTAGTGCTATCTCTTATTTCGTATCTCGTGTCTCTTTATTCACCCTTGTGCTTCTGCCGATAATCAAAGTGATGCTTCGGCCTTCCAGTTTGGCATCTCTTTCAACTCCAACTTTATCTCCTAGGATATCCATTACCCTCCTTAAAAGAGTGAAACCGATATCGACGTGAGCCATTTCGCGTCCTTTAAACTTAACCCTGAACATGACTTTATTATTGTCGCCAATAAATTCTTCAACCCTTCTTAATCGGGTCTGCAAATCGTGTTCAGCGATTCTGGGTGTGAGCCAAATTTCTTTAAGCTCAACTTCTTTAGCATGTTTCTTTGCCGCCTGTTCTTTTTTACCCTCTTCGTATTTAAACTTTTGAAACTCGATGATTTTTGCTACGGGAGGTTTTCCCATTGGGGCGATTTCTACAAGATCAAGTCCTGCAGCTTTTGCCTTACTTAGCGCTTCTTCCTTGCTCATTACCCCAAGCTTTTCGCCTAAAGCATCAACAACCAACAGATCTCCACCGGGAATGTTGTAATTAGTCCGGTAATATTTACCTTGCGGTTTTGGCTGATATTTTTTATACAAGAAAAAAGTAAACCCTCCTAGGTTTCTATAGAGAGATTTTAGCACAGCCTGAGGCTGATAAGCAACAGTTTATGATTTACTGTTAATCTTCTCCAAAAGTTCTTCCAGAAACTTACCTAAGTCGGCGCCGAATTGGTTTTCGCCTTCGCGAGTTCTGACGGTTATAGTGCCTGCCTCTACTTCTTTATCGCCCAGGATAAGCATGAAAGGGACTTTTGATTTTTGAGCGTCTCTAATTTTGCCCTGCATTTTTTCGTTGCGATAGTCTGTCTCGACGCGCACCCCTTTTTCTTTTAATGTTTTATACATTTTGTCAGCATAGTCGTTATGTTTTTCTGAGATTGGGATTATTGTCACTTGAGTTGGGGCAAGCCAAACCGGGAAGTTTCCGGCGGTGTGCTCGATATAGACTGAGAGGAAGCGTTCGATAGAACCCAATAAAGCTTTGTGGATCATGAAGGGAGTTTTTTCTATCCCGTCAGAGTCTGTGTAGGTTAAGCCAAATCTGGCAGGTTGGACGAAGTCTAGTTGTTGAGTAGCGCATTGCCATTGACGACCTAGGGAGTCGACAACCATGATGTCAATTTTTGGACCATAGAAAGCTGCCTCACCTTCGGCGATTGTGTAATCAAGGTTTAGTTTTTTGGCCACATCTTCAATTGTTTTTTGAGCCTCATCCCAGTGTTTTTTATCGCCTAAATATTTGTCAGCATCATCTCTGAAAGATAGTCGGGCATGGAAGTTCATCTTTAAGGTTGAATACATTTTTTTGATCATTTCCATTATTCGCCTGAATTCCTCCTCTACCTGGTCAGGGCGGCAGAAGACGTGTGAATCATCGATGGTAATTGCTCTGACTCTCGATAGACCTAATAATTCCCCTAATTTTTCATCACGGTATTGAACTGTGGTTTCCATGTATCTAATAGGAAGTTCACGATAGCTCCTTTTTCTAGAAGCATATATTTGAGTGTGGTGAGGGCAGTTCATTGGTTTTAGAACGAAATCCTCATCAGTTTCCTGGCTTTTAACCAAAAATAACTCAGTTCCAAATTTATCCCAGTGACCGCTCTTTTTATAAAGCTCCGTCTTGGTAATGTGTGGGATGAAAACTCTTTCGTAGCCATTTTCTTCTTGGAGTTCTTCAGAAAACCCCAGAAGTTTTGTTCTTAAGATTGTGCCTCTGGGGGTAAATAAAGGCAGGCCAGAGCCTACTAGGTCTGAGAAAACGAATAGGTCTAGCTCTTTACCGAGTCTTCTATGATCCCGAAGTTTAGCTTGTTCCAATTTTTCTAGATACTCATCAAGCTCTTTTTGAGTTGGAAAGGCGGTTCCGTAAATGCGGGTTAACATTTTATTTTTTTCATTGCCACGCCAGTATGCTCCCGCTATAGAAAGAAGCTTGAAATTTTGGATTTGCTCTTTAGGTGACTGCGCGTGACCGCCTTTGCATAAGTCTAAGAAATCGCCTTGGATTGTTTCTGTTATTGCTTTGCCACCTTCTGCAAATTCAGAAATTAACTCAAGCTTATAGGGGTTTTTAGCAAAATCTTTTTTTGCCTGGTCAGCGGAAACCTCCTTGAATTCAAAATTGTCCCAACTTTTTAACTTTTCGGACATCTTCTTTTGAATTACTACTAAGTCATCTTCGGAAATTTTAACGTCGCCGAGATCAAAATCCTGGTAAAAGCCATTCTCGATAGAAGGACCGATGGCATTTTTAGCATCAGGATAGAGCTCCAGAACAGAGGCTGCCAGTAAGTGGGCGCAGGTATGTCTAAGTGCATTCAGATCAACAATTTTATTCATAAGATGCTTAATATACCAAATAACCGGGCTTTCTCATAGCCCAACTATAGAACCTAAATTATTCTCCACAAATTGTGCAGGTTTTATGCAATTTTTCTACAGCACATTGCTCACAATCTTCCTCTGAAGATTCTACAGCAGTCACTTCATCGGAATTTTCGATTAAGACTGATTTAGCCTGCTTTTTTTTAGACTCAGTAGCTGAATCTAAAATAATTTGTCCTAAACTGCTAACTAAATAAGTGTTTACCATTTTCGTTTCCTACTATAACTACTTAAACTGAACATTGCCTGATTTTATTCGGACAGAATCTTTAACAATCTGAACAAAAAAAAGCCTCCCAACCGGGAGGCGTCTGAGCTTTGCAAATTACCACAAAGCGTCAGCCCCCGGAAATTCCGGTGGTGAGGGTAGTAACGACGATGTTGCGCATGAGAGTTAATTTCATAGAATAAACTTAGTACTTTAAGCAGGTAGTGTCAATATGTAAGATGGTTATGGGTTAGGTTATGAGTATCTTTGGGGGAAATAATCTTTCACTAAATCGAATAGACCCAGCAAATTTAGAACCCAAACAAAAATGGCAACGATAATTGAGGCTCCAATTACTGATCCCAATCCCCAAGCAATTCCGCCCAAAAAGTTCGCTAAAAGGATTTCTCGCTTTTTAACGCCTTGATAGGCAGTTAATTTCTTTGTTGGGTCAGCCACATAATTAGTATACAGCAATTTTTTTTTCGAGCAAAGCGAGAAAATACTAGTTAGTTTTGGAACTGAGTTATTAGATTGAAATGAGGTAAGATTTGATCTAAAATACGGAAATCTTGAAGTGCGCACTGGATTTCTAGTGTAAGCATGATGGTTATCCTCTATCGAAGTCCACAGGACTTCGAAAACAGGGCAGTTAGCTCAGCTGGTAGAGCGCGTCATTGACGTTGACGATGTCAGGGGTTCGATTCCCTTACTGCCCACTATTATCCTGCGCCTTGGCCGCCTGTGGAAGATAGGAATCCGCCTTCGGCGGCTTTGTCTAGGTTAAGGTCGGGTTTGCCTACGGAAGCCATTTTTTGTTCTTTTTCTACTTTTTTCATTTGTTTTTCCTGATCCATTTGGGCTCTCTCGAACATGCTTGAGGCGTATACTGTTAGTCGGCCGAAGGAGTTTTTGATTCCTTTGTAGGCTTCGTTTCCGATTTTGGCGGTTTTGTTGATGTTTTCTTTTTCCTGAACATCAAACTGAACGGCTTCGGCTGAGGCAGCTTGTGGAGCTTGAGATTTGACACTTTCAAAGAAAGATCTGATGTTGATATTTTTTCGTTTGTTCTCAGCTTTCTTTTCAGCTGCGGCGCGGGCTTTTACTGGATCTGAATCGACTTTTTCAGCTTTTTTCTCTTTTTTGCCGACGACCATTGTGACTGTATCCATTAAAATCTCCTTGAATAAAGAGAAAATGCCACCCAAGGTTTTGGTTGTTTCTTTCAACAGTCCGGGGAAATTTAGTTTTAAACCTGTTTCTTCTAAAATAGAACCGCTCCCCTTTTGATTTTCGATGGCGAAGATTGTTTTGTTGTCGACTTTTGAATCTTGCTTGACGTTATCGATCGCTTTTGAGAATTCTGTTTCGATTCGGGTTTCTCTAATTTCCTGACGATTCACGAAGCTTTCGGCGACTATTTCTTTAGCGTCAGAGGATTTTAATCTGTAGAAATCTGCCCAGCTGTCGGCAATGTTTTGCTTATCGGCTTCTGAGTGGCTGACTGTGTCGTAGGTTGCCTCGGGTTGTTCCCATTCGGTCCTGCTTTCAAAAGCACCTTCGAAAAGATTTTGGTTGGGGCCGGCAGATTGAGTGGGATTCATATGCGTATTATAGCAGATTTTGCCAAACATAACAATTACTATAAGCTAGTAGTACTATTGCTAAGTATTTGTTAAAATTCAGGAATCAGCCGGTGTGGTGAAATGGTATACACGCATGATTTAGGATCATGTGGCGCAAGTCGTGGAGGTTCAAGTCCTCTCACCGGCACTATAGAGAACTTTTTTGAGAAAAATCGAGATTAGATTGATTTATCAATCCGTTTTCAGGTACGACCGACTCTTTTTTCTGTTTGATGGTTTTTATACCCTTTTTATACTGAAAACAAAGGTAGTGAAGCTGGAACTGCAAATTTTGATCTAGTAAGATCTGGTTAGAGCCGACTGTCTTAAAAATTACATTCTTATCTTCTGAATCACCTTTTTTATATCTTCTAGCAAATTTTATTGAGAAGTCAAAACTGTCCTTCGCTATTTCTGCCCAATCAAATGCGAAATACTTAATTGTAATGCACAGGAAGTTATATTGAGGAAGATTAGAATTTGAACGATTAATCTTATAGTTGTATTAATTAATCATAGGTTATATAATTCTTCTCATGAATTCGTCACGAAGTGTTGAGACTGGGCTAGAAAGAATAGCAAGCTCTTTAACAAAAGATCCCGTTATTGCACAAGCCTTCGGTGAATTTCCGAGTCACTTAAGTGAATTTGTTCAAGGACAGAGAACTTTTCAACATCGAGTGCTTCATGCAGCAAGCAAAGGAATCCCTGATAAACGTTTCGAAACACCAAAATTATGGAGACAAGCGAGGTATATTTCAGAAGGATGGATTACAAGGGATGATGTGTTGTATAGCGTTCACTGGCCTTCTTCGTCCCGAGGACAGTTTGTTCTTGAAGGAGAGGATGATTATCTAGACTTAAAACAACTTCAAGATGCTACATCCCACTTACTGAAGTATCTAACCCGACAGCAAGAGCAGCCTCGTGACGGGTTGGGACGACGGTCAAAGCAATCTGCATTAATACAAACCCTAGAGGAGAATAGGTCTGGTGAAAGAGTCAATCTTTTAAATCGATATCTCTACCTTTCTTTAGAAGCAATTGCTCCAGGGTATCCAGGATTTGATCGACCAGGAGAAATAGCTAATGATTTTGTGCATTACTTAAAGGCTTATTTTGTGATTAACAACCCGGGCGAAGGATTTACTAGGGATAGTTCTCTTGAGGGATATCGTGATCAGGGTGGTTATTTCCATAAAGATCTACCTCCAAATTTAAGTAAGATAGCCAGTGCAACAAGAGAAAGGTTACTAGCAATAAATTTAAAGATGGATAACTATCAAATAGGTATCGCTTCATCGTCTAGACACTAATATGCTGATTCTGGGTTCATCATAATCTTGTATTTTGAAATAGTCAAAGACTGATTTATCTTTAGGATCAATAGTAGAAATTAAATAAGTTCGAACATCGTCCCAGATAGTGCACATATTTTAAAAACTCGGATTTATCCGGGATTTTAAAATATTGACTGTGGTTAAGGATTTTAATCAAATCTTCGATTTGGTTCACCAATTTCTGTTAGAAATTGGGCGTGTTGTCCTCTTCCCGGCACCTCTGAGAAACCCTTAGTTAAATTTCCTGATTGCCTGTTCGTGGGTCGTATTTTCCAGCTCGTCATTTAAAAGTTTTAACTCAAGTTCTCTCCCATATTTCACCTCTAAGGCTTTCTGGATTAGCCAGTCGGCCAGTCTTGGATTTTTAGGCAGGAGGGAGCCGTGCATATAGCAGCCTATGGAGTTTTTGTAGAGGCAGCCTTCGGTTTGGTCTTCGCCGTTGTTGCCGAAGCCTTTTATAATTTTACCTAAAGGTTTTCCATCTTTTTTTAGAAAGGTTTTGCCTGAATGGTTTTCGAAACCAATAAGTTGGCGGATGGCGGATGGCGGATGGCTTATGGGATTTTCTTTTTTGCTATCTGCTATTTGCCATAAGCTATCAGCAACTTCCACTACGATATTCCCGATCATTCTGTCGTTAGAAGCTTTTGTGAAGGCGGGGAAGATTCCTACTCCTGCTAATTTATCGCCTTCGAATGGTTGATAGTACTCTCCCAGGAGTTGGTAACCGCCGCAGATTGACAGGAATGGAATGCCTCTGTCGGCTTCGGCTTTCAGGATGGTTGCCTTCTTTTTCAGATCTTTGGCGACATCATTTTGAGATTGGTCCTGGCCACCACCGAAGAAATACAGATCGCAATCGCCTTTTTTTATGTTGTCTCCGATTGTTAAGTTTTTGATTTCGACATCAATACCCCGCCACTGACAGCGTTTTTTTAGGCAAATTATGTTGCCGGTGTCGCCGTAGATATTCATTAGCTCGGGATATAAATAACCGATTATTAATTTCTGTTTTATCATATTTTTTCCGTGTCATCCTTGCGAATGCGAGGATCCAAGATGTGACCGTCAGGACGGTTCTTATTTATTGGATTCCCGCCTGCGCGGGAATGACAGTCTACTCTTTCCAATACTCCTTTTTTATCCCTTTAGCTACTAAGATCTTTTGCAGTTCTATTAAGGCGGTGTAGGTGGGTAATATAAAGAGTTTTCCCTCGGATTTAACTAAAGCTTTATCGAAGGCTTTTATTAAATCAGGCTCGACTGTTATTTCTTCGATATCTGCATACTTGAGCCTTAAAGCCATGTCGGCGGCTCTTGATCCAGAGGAGATGAATTTCGGCGTTACTCCCCTTTTCTTTAACATTTCGAACTCAGCGTCCCAGATCCAGGAGACGTCTGTACCATCAGCAAAATTGTCATTTAAGGCCAGAAATAGGGTGTCATTGGATGTTAGGTGAGGAAGGATAGTTTGGAGGACTTGGGTGGCGCCGACGGGGTTTTTGATTAAGAATATATTGCCTTCTTTGTCTCCGATTTTAAATTTTTCAAACCTGCCGAAGGAGGATTTGAAAGTTTTTAGGGAATCTTTAATAAATCTTGGGTCAATATTTAATAAATAGGCTAAGGTGAATGAGGCGAGGAAATTATAGGCATTGAAGACGCCCGGGAGGGGTAGTTGGAAATCCAAATGCGCACCATTGAATCCAATTTGAACCATTGTTTCCTCCAGAGTAGAACTATTTAAAATTTCAGCCTGGTAGTCAGGTTTTTCTGTGGTTTTGGTTTGGCCTTCACCAACGATTTGTGAGCCTTTAAGGCCGATTCTGATAATCCGGCCTTTGAAAGACTCCGCGGCTTTGTCGAGAGTTGAGTCGTCCTGGTTGATGATTAGGATTGTTTTATCGCTTAACTTTCCTAAGGTTTGTTTCCATTTTTGGATGACGTTGTCTACCTCGCCGTAGCGGTCAAGTTGGTCGCGGAAAGCATTTAAAAGGATGACTACATCGGGTTTTATTTTGGGGGCTACGGAGTTGAAGGCGAATTCATCAAGTTCCCAGACACCAAAATCATAGTCCAGATTCCCTATCAGGCTGGCGTGGCTTACTAAATAGGATGCTATGCCGCGCTCTAAATTGGAGCCTGAACTGTTGCGGATTACCTTGTTGTCTGAGGATTTTAGAAAGTGGGAGATTAATTTGGCTGTGGTTGTTTTGCCGTTAGTTCCGGTTATGACAATATTTTTGGATTGGTGGTCTACTAATTTAGTAATTAAATCCGGTTCTACCTTTAGGGAATATAGTCCAGGAGCTGCGTAACCGCCGCCTAATTTTAATATTCTTGAAAGAGTGAAAATTGATTTTCCGAGGAGGATTGCGAGAACTGTCTTAAGCATGTGGAGATAATTATATCTTCAGAGGGGTTTATTTCAAAACATCTAAGCTGTGTGAG
>ENA-ORBV01017925-ORBV01017925.1-microbial-mat-metagenome-genome-assembly--contig:-NODE-17925-length-10058-cov-4.605350_pt1 | contig 10058 bp, 8 predicted proteins | sample MGYA00237777_ERZ505514 | MGnify/ENA primary metagenome ERZ505514 (study PRJEB26160, sample SAMN06269048) | microbial mat metagenome | isolation source: Oligotrophic lake microbial mat | place... | reverse complement strand
GTTTGCGGTCCTGCCGCCGTCGACGCCGCTGGCCTTGCGCCTCGTGCCGACCCTGGCGCCGGTGCTGACCGGCAACGGCGCCGCCAGCGGCGAGATCGGCGAGCTGCGTCTCGGCCACCTGCGGCTCGAGGTGGTCGAGAACCCCGGCGTCGGCGAGACCGTCCACCTCGCCGTCGCCGTCGATGCGCGTTTCGATGTCGCCTTCGCCGTCGACGGGACCGGTCTGACCTTCTCTCTCGCCGCACCGACGCCCGCCGACGTGACGGTTGCCGTCCTCGTCAACCCGCTCGGCACCAGCGAAGCCGCGGTTGCCGCGCTCGTCCCCACCGTGCTCACCGGCGTCCTGCCGGACCTCGCCGGCGCCCTTGGCACCATTCCATTGCCCGGCGTCGTCGGCCAGAGCGTCGAGGTGTCGCGCAGCCCCTTCTACACGGTCTTCGCCGAGTTTGGCTCCCTGCTCTGACGCGGCGGCGGCGCCGCGTCAGGCGCGGCCGAGGCGGACCAGGGCGTCGAAGGATGGCAGCGTCCGCAACAGGGCGGGCAGGCGCTCGCAGATGACCCAGCGGTGCAGCTCGCCGATGTCGATGCGGGCGACATACTTGTCGCGCTGGTCCCCCCACAGCACGACGCGGGTGGTGCCTGACACGCCGCCCTCCGGGGGAAAAACCGCGACGATGCTCCAGCCGCGGTCGGCTGGGCGCAACTGGCCCGCCTCCTCGATCAGCTCGAGCCACCCGTCGTGGACGCCGCCGGTGGCGTCGTAGATCCAGACCTCTGACTTCATCTCGCCTGCGCGCCGCATACGGCGGGCGCGGGCGTCTGGTCAACCGATTCGCGCGCGGCGCGGGCGCGCAGTTGTGCCGAGGTCAGCGTCGATCCGTCCGGGCTCCAGCCCGGCGGGCCGAGGACGTAGCCGAGCCGAGCCCGCCACGTCCGCGCCCGTCGCACGTCGCGCCACAGCGCCGCCCATTCGTGGAAGGCGATGTGCAGCGGGGCGAAGGAGTCGAGATTGTGCGTCAGGCCGTAGCGCACCGCGGCGCGTTCGGGTTCGAAGGTGCCGAACAGCTTGTCCCAGATGATCAGGATGCCGGCGTGGTTGCGGTCGAGGTACTCGGGGTTGGCGCCATGGTGCACGCGATGGTGCGAGGCGGTGTTGAACACCCGCTCGAGCGGGCCGATGCGGCCGACGAGCTCGGTATGGACCCAGAACTGGTACAGCGTATTGAAGGCGATGGCGGTCAGGATCATCGCCGGCGAGAAGCCGAGCAGGGCGAGCGGCCACCAGAAGAACAGCACGGTGAACGGCGTCGTCCACGACTGCCGCAGGGCCGTGGACAGGTTGTAGCGTTGGCTCGAGTGGTGGTTCTCGTGCGCCGCCCACAGGACGCGCACCTCGTGCGAGAGGCGGTGGAACCAGTAGTAAGCGAGATCGGCGAGCAGCATCACCGCCAGCCAAGCGGCCCAGGAGGGCTCGAGGCGCCACGGCGCCCAGACCGCGACCGCGGCGAGAAGGGCGAAGTGCACGCCTTTCATGCCGAGGTTTATGACGACGTTGCCGATGCCCATGGTCAGGCTGGCGCGCGTGTCGCGCGCCTCGTAGCCGCGGTAGGGCCCGCGCGTGGCGAGCACGCCCTCGAGTCCCATGAGGACGATGAAGGCGGGGATGGCATAGACGGTCGGGTCGATGGTCATACGCGTGCCTCGTGCTGCCCCGCTGGGCCGAGCAGGTGGGCGGCGATGTCGTGCAGGGTCGCGACGCGCGTCGCCTCGTCCGGGCCGCCGCGGGCGATGACGCGTGCCGACGCCATGCCTTGCATGGCGTCGAGGATCATTGCCAGGGCGGCGTCGAAGCGCGCACCGCGCCGCGCCGCGGCGGGGAAATAGGTGCGCGCCAGGTGCGTGACATTGGCCGCATGGCGGGCGGCGATCGGCGTCAGGTGCGCGCGCAGATCGTCGTCGGTGCGGGCGGCGGTGAACAGCTCGACGGCGGCGGGATAGTGCGGCGCGCTCATCACCGACCACAAGAGGTCGATGCCGGCGCGCAGCCGGTCCGCGCGCGGCGGCAGGGCGGCGAAGCCGTCCTGGTAGTCGCGCGTCAGGCGCGCGAAGAGATGCTCCACCGCCGCGGCGACCAGGGCGGTGCGGGTCGGGTAGTGGTGCAGCTGCGCCCCGCGCGACACCCCGGCGCGCCGCGCCACCAGGGTCGTCGTCGTCCCCGCGTAGCCGCGCTCGACCAGGCAGTCGAGGGCCGCGTCGAGCAGCTTCGCCTGCGTGGTGGCACTGCGCTCGGCTTGGCTCCTTCGCGGCATGGAGCGGCTCTACTTCGGGAAAAAGAAACAGTCAAGCCTGTTTGTATATTTGCTGGCAGAGCAGGGTTGCTTACGAAGCGAGCACTCGGGTCGCCGCTGAATTAAGCAGCAACGGCGCTGGCATCCATGCCGCTGATGGCGCGCAGCGCCGGTCTGGTCGCGGCGGCGCTGGTATGGCCGTTGCTCCGCCGCCCCCCAGATCGCAACCACAACAACGGCGGCTGGCGCGTGCACTGCGTCCGGCACGCGACACCGGAGAAGGGGGTCACCTGATGAGACACAAGGGAACTGCGGCCGCGATCGGCTGCCTGGCGCTGGCGCTGAGCGCGGGAATGGTGCTGGCACAGGACGAACAGGAGCCGGGCGGCGAGGCGGAGCGGGTCGACACGGCCGAGCAGGTCAAGGCGACCGAGGAGGCGGCGGAGGAGAAGACGAGTTGGATGCCGGGTGGATTCTCCGGCAACATCGCTTACGTCACCGACTACTCGTTCCGCGGCGTGTCGCAGACGCAGCGGGACATGGCGGTGCAGGGCGGCATCGACTGGAACCACGACAGCGGCGTATTCTTGGGCGGCTGGGCCTCGCCGGTCGACTTCGGCGGCGCCTACCTGGAAAGCGACTTCTACGGCGGTTACCAGGGTGCGCTGGACGAGTTCAGCTACAAGGTGTCCAGCACCTACTTCTACTACCCGGGCGCCGACCAGTTCAGTTACTGGGAGTTCGGTCTGTTCACCGGCTACAACTTCGACGTCGCCTCGGTCAGCGCCGGCGTGATCGGATCGCCGGACTACTTCGGCCTCCTCGGCACCGGCTGGTACATCCCGGTCGGCTTCGCCGTGCCAATCGGCACCGTCAAGTGCCCGTTCGAGGGCGCCGAGAACTGCTTCGACCTGAGCTTCGACGCCAACGGCGGCTACACGCACACCGAAGAGAACATCTTTGCCGACCAGCACTACTTCGACTGGAACATGGGTCTGGTCGCCACCCTGCCGTTCAACCTCAAGCTGGACTTCCGCTACGTCGACACCGACGTGAAGAACGTCCACGACGCCGGCGCGCGCTTCGTCTTCGCGGCGAAGTACGCCTTCTGAACCGTTCCTGAGCGACAGGCGCGGGGCCGTCCGGCCAATGCGGAGCCGCCGGACGGCCCCCGCGCACCTCACCCTCCAGGGCCGACCACGGCCATGGGGGGTGCTTTGCAGTCAGGCGGGGAATCGGGTACCTCCAGCAGGTTTACGTCAACCTGCAACCACAAGGAGTACTCCCGATGCGGCACCTCACCACCGCCATCCTGGGCCTGCTGGCGACCCTCGGCGCGTCGTCGGCCTGGGCGGAAGAAGTCGCCCACAAGAGCGAGATCGCCCTCGTCCTCCCCGACCTGTCCCAGGTGACGATGATGGGCACCAGTGGGCGCTCGCTGCTCATGGGCGGCCTGTTGGTCTGCCTGGGCGGCCTGGCGTTCGGGTTGTGGATCTACACTCAGCTCCGCGCCCTGCCGGTGCACCGCTCGATGCTCGAGATCAGCGAACTGATCTACGAGACCTGCAAGACCTACCTGATCACGCAGGGGAAGTTCATCCTGGTGCTCGAGCTGTTCATCGGCGCCGTGATGGTCATCTACTTCGGCGTCCTGATGAAACTCGACCCCATCCGGGTGGCGATCATCATCATGTTCAGCCTGGTCGGCATCGCCGGCAGTTACACGGTCGCCTGGTTCGGCATCCGCATCAACACCTTCGCCAACTCGCGCACCGCCTTCGCCGCGCTCGAGGGACGGCCGTTCCCGTGCTACGCGATTCCGCTCAAGGCCGGCATGAGCATCGGCACCCTGCTCATCTCGATCGAGCTGATGCTGATGCTGATGGTGCTGCTCTTCGTGCCGGCCGACCTGGCCTTCGCGTGCTTCATCGGCTTCGCGATCGGTGAGTCGCTGGGCGCCTCGGCGCTGCGCATCGCCGGCGGCATCTTCACCAAGATCGCCGACATCGGCTCGGACCTGATGAAGATCGTCTTCAACATCAAGGAAGACGACGCGCGCAATCCGGGCGTCATCGCCGACTGCACCGGCGACAACGCCGGCGACTCGGTCGGTCCGACCGCCGACGGCTTCGAGACGTACGGCGTCACCGGCGTCGCGCTGATCTCGTTCATCCTGCTCGCCGTGCCCAGCGCCGAGGTGCAGGGCCAGCTCATCGTCTGGCTGTTCGCCATGCGCGTCATGATGATCATCGCCAGCATCCTCTCGTACGCCATCAACGAGGCGTACCAGTCGGCGAAGTACGCCAGTGCGACGCACATGAACTTCGAGCACCCGCTGACCGCCCTCGTCTGGCTGACCTCCATCGTCTCGGTGGTGATCACCTACATCGCCTCCTACCTGCTCATCCCCGAGCTCGGCGACGGCACGCTGTGGTGGAAGCTGTCGACGATCATCACCTGCGGCACCCTCGCCGGCGCGATCATCCCCGAGGTGATCAAGGTCTTCACCTCGACCAGTTCTGCCCACGTGCGCGAGGTCGTCGAGGCGTCGAAGGAGGGCGGCGCGTCGCTCAACGTGCTGGCCGGTCTCACCGCCGGCAACTTCTCGGCCTACTGGATGGGCGTCGTCATCACCGGCCTGATGGCCATCGCCTACTGGGTGAGCCTGTACGGCCTCGGCGACGCCATGCCCGACGGCCGGCCGCTGATGCTGGCGCCGGCGGTGTTCGCCTTCGGCCTCGTCGCCTTCGGCTTCCTCGGCATGGGCCCGGTGACGATCGCCGTCGACTCCTATGGCCCGGTGACCGACAACGCGCAGTCGGTCTACGAGCTGTCGCTGATCGAGACGATTCCGAACGTGAAGCAGGAGATCAAGAAGGACTTCGGCTTCGACCTCGACTTCCAGAAGGCCAAGGACTTCCTCGAGGAGAACGACGGCGCCGGCAACACCTTCAAGGCGACCGCCAAGCCGGTGCTGATTGGCACCGCGGTGGTGGGTGCCACGACGATGATCTTCTCGATCATCATGATGCTGACGCACGGGCTGACCGAGAACCTGGCGCAGCTCACCATCCTGCACCCGCCGTTCCTGCTCGGCCTGATCATGGGCGGCGCGGTGATCTACTGGTTCACCGGCGCGTCCACCCAGGCGGTGTCGACGGGCGCCTACCGCGCCGTCGAGTTCATCAAGGCGAACATCAAGCTCCACGACGGGGCCGAGCGGGCCTCGATCGCCGACTCGAAGAAGGTGGTCGAGATCTGCACGCTGTACGCCCAGCGCGGCATGTTCAACATCTTCCTGGTGGTCTTCTTCTCGACCCTCGCCTTCGCCTTCGTCGAACCCTACTTCTTCATCGGCTACCTGATCTCGATCGCGCTCTTCGGCCTCTTCCAGGCGGTGTTCATGGCCAATGCCGGCGGCGCCTGGGACAATGCTAAGAAGGTCGTCGAGACCGAGCTGCGCATGAAGAACACGCCGCTGCACGAGGCGACGATCGTCGGCGACACGGTCGGCGACCCGTTCAAGGACACCTCCTCGGTGGCCATGAATCCGATCATCAAGTTCACCACCCTGTTCGGCCTGCTCGCCGTCGAGCTGGCGGTCAGCCTCGGTCGCGAGGCACCGATGGCGAACATGCTGCTGGCCATCGTCTGCTTCCTGGTCAGCACGATCTTCGTCTACCGCTCCTTCTACAACATGCGGATCAAGTCCGACGCCTGAACGGACGCCGGCGTCCGGCCGCGAGAACACACCGTCAGGGGTGGTGCTCGCCGCCGGGCGCCGCCAGCGGCGCTCAGGCGACGATGGCGACGACGGTGGGCCGCAGATCGGCGGTGGAGAGCTGGCGCAGCGGCCCCGCGAACGTGCAGCGGCCGTGCAGGCGCAGGTCCGCGGACGAAGCGCCGACCATGATCTCGAACTCGCCGGGCTCAACGACGAAGCGCATGGCGGCGTCGAAGAAGGCGAGCTGGCTGACGTCGAGCGTGAACCGGATGCGCGTCGCGGCCCCCGCCGCCAGCGCTACGCGCGCGAAGCCGACGAGTTGCTTGACCGGCCGCGTGACGCTGGCGACGACGTCGCGCACATAGAGCTGCACCACCTCCTCGCCATCGCGGGGGCCGGCGTTGGTGACGCGGCAGGCGATGTCGATCGCGCTCGCGCCGGCCGCGATCGACAGATCGTCGTAGGCGAAGCGCGTGTACGACAGGCCGTGCCCGAAGGGGTACAGCGGCGTCGTCGGCCCGTCGCTGTAGTCGCCGAGCATCTGACTGCGGCCGCCGCCGGACTTGTGGTTGTAGTACACCGGCACCTGGCCGACCGTGCGCGGCATCGAGATCGGCAGCCGGCCCGAGGGATTGACGGCGCCGAAGACGATGTCGGCCAGCGCCGCGCCGCCCTCCTCGCCGGGCAGCCACGCCTCGACCAGCGCCGGGACGTGCGCGCTGATCCAGGGCAGGGCGAGGACGCGCCCGTTGATCAGCACCACCACGGTCGGCGTGCCGGTGGAGACGACGGCTTCGACGAGCCGCTGCTGGACGCCGGTCAGACCGAGGTCGCAGGCGTCGCGGAACTCGCCGCTGGTGCAGTCGGGCATCAGGCCGGACTTGCCGCCGACACAGACGATCGCGACGGCGGCGCCGCGCGCCGCCGCGACGGCGGCGGCGATGCCGCTCGTGTCGTCGCCGCTGACGTCGCAGCCGCGCGCGTGGCGCACCTCGGTGGCCGGCGCCACCGCGGCGCGGATGCCGGCCAGCGGCGTCACCATCGGCACGAAGAACGGTCCAGGGTGGAACGCCACTGCGTCGGCGCGCGGCAGGATGCCGCCGCCGGCGCCCTTGTAGATGATCTCGAGATGGGCCGGGTAGCTGTAGTCGCCCTGCAGCAGGCGCGGGTCGTCGGCGGTCGGGCCGATGACGGCGATACTCGCCAGGTCGGGCGCCAGCGGCAGCAGCCCGCCGTCGTTCTTGAGCAGGACGATCGACTGTTGCGCGACCGCGCGCGCCAGGGCGCGCTGCGCCGGCGTCTGGTAGACGCGCGGCGCCGCCGCGGCGTCGACCAGCGGCTGCTCGAACAAGCCGAGCTGGAACTTCTGTCGCAAGACGCGCCGCACGGCGCGGTCGACGAGGGCGATGGACACCCGGCCGGCCTCGATCTCGGCCTTGAGCGGGGCGCCGAAGCAGTCCAGCGCCGGCAGATCGACGTCGAGTCCGGCCGTCAGCGCCAGGCGTCCGGCCTCGCCCTGGTCGGCCGCGACCTGATGGAAGCGCACCAGCAGCCCGGTGGTGAAGTAGTCGGCGACGACGACGCCGTCGAAGCCCAGCTCGCCGCGCAACAGGTCGTCGAGGATTGCCGCCGAGCCGCCGCAGGGCAGGCCGTCGATCTCGTTGTAGGCGTTCATCACCGACGCCAATCCCGCCTCGCGGATCGCCGCTTCGAACGGGCGCGCGTATACCTCGCGCAATTCGCGCGGACCGATGTGCGCCGGCGCGTGGTTGAGACCGCCCTCGGAGGCGCCGTAGCCGAGGAAGTGCTTGCCGGTGGCGACGACACCGCGGCCAAGGTCGTCGCCCTGGATACCGCGCACGTAGGCGACGCCGAGGCGGCTGACCAGGTACGGGTCCTCGCCGTAGGTTTCCTCGGTGCGCCCCCAGCGCGGATCGCGAGCGATGTCGAGCACCGGGGCGAGGGTCTGCCGCGCCCCGACCGCCAGCATCTGCTCGCGGATCACCCGCGCCGCCTGCTCGACCAGGGCCGGGTTCCAGGTGCTGGCCAGGCCGATGGCCTGCGGAAACTGCGTCGCATCGCGCGCCGTGAAGCCCGCCGTCGACTCCTCGTGAATGATCGCCGGGATGCCGAGCCGCGTCTCCTCCAAGAGAAAGCGCTGGATGGCGTTGGCGAACGCCGCGCTCTGCGCCGGCCGCAGCCCGGTCGAGGCGCCGATACGCGTCACCTGCCCGGTGCCATGCGCCAGCAGCTCGCCCGCCCGCTCGACCGAGAACGCCTCGTCGCGCACCAGTTGCGTCGACCACACGCAGCCGAGCTGTGCCAGCTTTTCATCCACCGTCATGCGCCCGAGCAGATCCTCGACCCGCGCCTCGATCGTTTGCGCCATGCGCAGCTCCCTAGCAGAAGAGAACGGCAGGGCGGAGACGCGGACGCGTCGGCGCCGGCAGGGCGCCTCCGCGTCTCGGCGCCTCCGCGATGCGAATTCTTCTCATTGCAGCGCCGGTGTGGTTATCTGGCCCTTCCGCGACTGCAATAAATCAACGTTTCCTGAGGAGCCCCAGATGGCCAGTGCCGAGCTGCAGATGGTGTTGGATCTCCTGCGCGCCCAGCCGATCCCGCGCGATCGCGGTTGGGCGGAGCAGCGCGCCGGCCTCGAGCGGATGATGAGCATGATGCCGCCGCCGGCCGACGTGTCCTGCACGCCGGTGACCATCGCCGGCCGCGCCGCCGAATGGGTGGCGGCGCCGGAGGCGCGCCAGGACCAGACGCTGCTCTATCTGCACGGCGGCGGCTACTGCATCGGCTCCATCAACACGCACCGGCACTTGGCCGCCGACCTGTCGCGCGCCGCCGGGTTGCGCGTTCTGGTGCTCGACTACCGGCTCGGGCCCGAGCATCCCTTTCCGGCCGCCGTCGAGGACGCCAGCGCCGCCTACCGCGCCCTGCTCGCCGATGGCGCCGACCCGCGTAGCCTGGCCATCGTCGGCGATTCCGCCGGCGGCGGCCTGACCGCGGCGACACTGCTGGCGCTGCGCGACGCCGACACGCCGCTGCCGGCGGCGGCGGTGCTGCTGTCGCCGTGGCTCGATCTGACTCAGTCGGGCGAGTCGATGACCAGCAAGGCCGGGGTCGACCCGATGGTGCAGCGCGAGGCGCTGCAAACCATGGCCGACGCCTACCTCGCCGGCGCCGACGCGCGCGTGCCGCTCGCCTCGCCGCTGTTTGCCGACCTGCGTCGCCTGCCGCCGCTGCTGGTGCACGTCGGGACCGCCGAGACGCTGCTCGACGACGCCACCCGCTTCGCCGATCGCGCCCGCGCCGCCGGCGTCGACGTCACGCTCGAGACCTTCGCCGACATGGTGCACGTCTTCCACGCCTTCGCCTTCGTGCTGCCCGAGGCGCGCGACGCCAACGCCAAGGTCGGCGCCTTCCTGCGCGAGCGTCTGGCGTGAGCATGGTTCGCCTCGCTCCACTGCCGCTGGGGCTGTTCGCGGTGTTGGCCCTGGCGTCGCCGCTGCGGGCGCAAACGCCGGCGATCATCACCATCGGATCGGTGCCGGCCCTGGCGGGCACCACCGTGGCACTGCCCGTCTCGTTCGAACCCGGCGCCCAGGCGGTGTTCTTCGTCCGCAACGACCTCGAGGCCGAGTTGCTCTCGGCGGTGCTCATCGACCGCGTCCCCGGCGGCGCGCCGAACTGCATCGTCAACCCGGAGCTCGGCGCCGGCGTGACGGGGCTGTTCCAGTGTCTGCTGACCTCCGGCAACGACTGTCGCCGCGTGCGCGGCATCATCTCGCGCAGCAACGGCCCGGCGCTGCCGGGCGGCTTGCTGTACACCTGCGCCGCGGTCGTCGACGCCAACGCCAGCCTCGGCAGCTACCCGTTCGCCGCCCTCGCCCTGGAGGCGCGCAACGCGTTGAATCAGGAGGTGGCGGTGGACGGCGACGACGGCGCCGTCGATGTCGTCAGCGAGATCCCGCCGACGCCGACGCCGAGCGTCACCCGCACGCCGAGCACGACCGCGACGCCGAGCGAGACGCCGC
>ENA-ORBV01017924-ORBV01017924.1-microbial-mat-metagenome-genome-assembly--contig:-NODE-17924-length-10058-cov-4.758040_pt1 | contig 10058 bp, 7 predicted proteins | sample MGYA00237777_ERZ505514 | MGnify/ENA primary metagenome ERZ505514 (study PRJEB26160, sample SAMN06269048) | microbial mat metagenome | isolation source: Oligotrophic lake microbial mat | place... | reverse complement strand
GGTCCTGGGCATGCTGGGTCTCGCGGCGATCGTCGCCGTCGTCTTCGCGGTGGTGGCAAAGGGTCTGATTGCGGCCTCTTCGGAAACCGGGCCAGCCGCCGCGGATGAACTGCTGGCACGCGCTCCGCAGGACCTGGCACCGTGGTATCCAAGCAGCGCAAGCGAGCTGTCACGGGAGTGGGTCGGCGCGAGCTACTGGACACGCGGTGCGTTCGGTCAGTCGCATCGAGCGGCGGCGCGCGTGACTGCGACGCTGGATCCGAATCGCTTGCTGCTGTGTTTCCATTCCGCCTCGGAGAAGCACTTCCGCTCGGGTCGGAGCGTCGCTCGCACCGCGGCAATAGCGCTCGAGGCGGTGTGGTTCGAGCGTGCCGCCTGGCTAAGCGTCAACGGGCACGCGCTCGGCGTCTACTCGCACGACTCCGGCCAGATCACGAATCATGCGGGTCAAGTGATTGGGTGGTACCGTCGCGTCTCGCAGCACGGGAAGGCGCTGCTCGGCGTCACTATCCAACAGCGTAACAAGCTGGGCTATCTCGAGCTATACGGCGCGCCCATCGCGGTCTTTGATGCGGGGCGACACCTTAGGTCGCTGCCGAAGCAGCTCACTCCGCTGATCTTGGCCGTAGCTCCAACGCGAACGCCGGAAGCGGATGCTTGGCTCGTATTTGTTGCGGTGCTCGAGCTTGCAGGAATCTGAAAGCCGAGCGTGTTCCGTCCTCCGAGTCTTGCTTTCGAATTCGGCGGTCGGCTGACAGCACCCGCTGCGGCTACTCGGTGTCGGGCGGCCGCTTGGCGAACTGCAGCTCATCGTGGGGGATTTCGTCAATCCAGCCGGCCTTGGCCTCGGGAAAGGCGTCGCAATAGGGCACGTAGGGCTTGATGTCGAGGATCGGGGTGCCGTCGAGCAGATCGATGCCGCGCACGTGCAAGTCCCAACCTTCCACGCGCACGAGTCGCAGCGCCGATAGCCCGATCGGGCAGGGCCTATCGGGCGAACGCGTGGAGAACAACCCGCGGCGCACGCGTGCGCCACGAGGAGGCCTGACCTCTGCGGACCAGGTTCCCCCGCGGTCGAGGTAGCTGAGCACCCAAATTCGCTCCATGCCCGCGAGATCTGCCAAGGCGGCCCGAGGGATGCGTTCGGGATCCAGTCTCAGCACCGCATCGGCATCCGAATCCGTAGCCGCTGCCTGTTGTGGCGTGCCGAAGCGACGCTCATACGGCGACGACACCCAACCGATGGGCTGGAGCAGAAAGGGTCCGTGAGGCCCGGGCGGGGGCGCATCGGCTTCTGACATGGACGTTCCTTAGCCGAAGCGGCTCCGTTCCAGAAGGGCGCTCAACCACGCCCCGGGCTTGCACGAAAGCGCGCGCGGTAGGCGGAAGGGTTGATACCGAAGCGGAGCTCGAACGCTCGGCGGAAGGCGTCAGCACTCTTGAAGCCCACGGAATGCGCGATCAGCCCCACGCGACCCCCCGCCTGCGTCAGGCGCCGGCGCGCTTCGTCTAGTCTTAGGCGCTGCACGAAAGCGGCTGGAGTCTGGCCTAGCTGCTCCTTGCACTGGCGACTGAGCTGACGCGACGATAGCCCCACCTTGCGAGCTAGGCTCTCGACCGATAGGTCGCGTCCGAGGTGAGTCGCTACGTGGGCGGCGAGCTCGCCGAGTTGGCTGGGCGTTGCCGTTTGAAACTGCAGCGGTTCGGAGAACTGCTCTTGGCCGCCTGGCCTCTTCACGTACACCACGAGCTCACGCGCAACAGCTAGCGCCCGAGCGGGACCCAGGTCTTCCTCGATCAGCGAGAGCGAAAGATCGATGCCCGAGGTCACGCCGGCCGCCGTGTAAAAGTGGCCGTCCTTGATGAAGAGCTCATCACGTTCGACTCGTAGCTTCGGAAACCGCCGCGCAACGTCAGCGGCGAACTGCCAGTGTGTCGTGACGCGTCGGCCATCCAGTAGCCCCGTCGCCGCCAAACCATAGATTCCCGTGCAAACCGCCGCGATGCGCCGCAGCCTGGGCGCGCGCTTTCGAACCCAATCGCTCAGCTTGCGGTAAGTGGGCTCCACCCGCAGGCCGCTGCCGCCAGGAATGATCAGCGTGTCCAACACGGGTGCCTTGTCGAGCACGCAGCTCGGTTTGAAGGCAACACCCGACTCGGACCTTACGCTCGACGCGCTAAGCCCGATGGTTACGATTTCGTAGGCAGCTTTGGCCGGCTCCCGCGGGCCGCCTTGCAGGGCGGCGGCGAAGGCGTCAGCGGGCCCGACCAAGTCGAGCGCCGTCACACCTTCGAACACTAGTAGTCCAATGCGCTTTCGCCGTTCGAGCATGGCGCTAGGGTGCACCCAGAGTGGGATGTCTCAAAGGACAATGATCCGACGATTTAAGACATGGCCTTGGAGGCAGATTTTCGAGGCGCCGCCTTGCGGGAAACGGCTTTCCGCGGCGCGGCTTTGCGGGCCAACGCCTTCCGGGGCGGATGAAGTGTCTGGCGCGCAGCCAAAAGCTCGATGAATTGGGCGATGCGACGCGTGCGGGTCTCCGGTTTCTTGGCAGTCTGCAGGCGGTGCAAGATTGCGTAACGGTTGCTGGCGTCGAGCTGCTCGAAGAACGCCTGGGCGCGCTTGTTCTTGGACAGTGCGGCGATGAGGTCGTCGGGCGCACTAGATGCCTTGGGTGAGTCGTACGCCGAAGCCCAACGCCCATCGGCCTTGGCGCGCTCGACCTCGAGCAGCCCGGGTGGCTTCATCTTTCCGGTCGCGATCAGCGCAGTTGCCCTGTCCCGATTGATCTTGGACCAAATGCTGCGAGATCTACGCGAAGCTTACCCAAGGCGTCGTGATAGGCTGTTTGCCGATGACGGCCATTCGAATCCGCACCGTCCTGAGCTCGACCAAGCTCGATCTACCTGAGCTGGCTCCCCTCGTGGGGCATCGCGTCGAGCTCATTGTTCAGGACGATGCTTCCGGGAGCTGGCCCGCAGGTTGGTTCGAAGCGGTGGAGGGTGCAATCGACGATCCAACCTTTGCTCGAGCTCCCCAGCCCGACATCCATTCACGGCCGCCTCTCGAGCCTTGAAGTACCTGCTCGACACGAACGCTTGCATCGCCTGCTTGCGGCGCAAGCCGTCTCCGGTGAGTGGGCGCTTGTGGGCAGCATCGCGGTGGTGCCCAGAATCGCGTTGGGCAAGAGCCAGATCTCCGCGGTCAGCCGAAGGCGGGAAATTGGGCCTGAGCGCGACGATCAAATCATCGAGAACGTCCGCTGATCAGCAACGTCCTGGCTACGGAGAAACAAATGCGAGCGCTCGATTCGCGAACCCTCGAAGCTCGGTGGCGTTGATCGGCGCGGTGTCCCACGCGGGGTTCGTGTCGTGATGAAAGCGGTTCGCGTATTCGGTCAATTGTTCGAGTTCGATGAGTTTGGTTGCGTCGAGGACCGCGCGCCCGGCGGTAGTGCGGTCCTTCGCGACCTGTCGGAAAGGACCGAGCATCGTGCCCGGTGGAAAGTCCGCCGGACACGTAACACGGAGATAGCACTCTAGGATCGGCCGAATCGCTTGGGCGACGTCGCGAGCGTCGCCGCTGTTCGACGCCACGTACTCGCGCAATCGCTCATGCCGACGATCGTACTCGGTCACGCTGTCGTCGTTGACGTTCCATGGCACGATGGTCGAGCCGACGGAATCACGGGTAACTTCGAGCGCGACCGTGAGCTTGTGATCTGCGTGTTGCCATATGCGCGCGAGAAATGGCTTCGAATGCGACAGTACGATGACTTGACCTACGTGCTGCGCCAGAGCCCTGACTTCCTGAACCGTGGCAAGGGTGCGGTGCTCGTCCAAGCTAGACACGGGGTCGTCTAGCACCACCACCTTCGTCGATTTCTGCGGGTCGCGCTCCAACGACGCGAAGAAGAAGGCGAGGGCAAGCGTGCTTCGGTCACCGGCGCTCAGCGTGTTCTTGAACCTGGCACCTGAAGAGCCAACGAGCGGAACTCGATGGGCGTTGATGAGCAGCTGATAGTTGCAGCTGGGACTTCCGCCCGCGTTTTGCGACTGCACCTGCTCGACAGAGAATCCCGCGTTGAACTTGCCCAAATACTTGTTTATTGCGGCTTGATAGGGCGCAAATACGGTTGAGCGATGCGAGTCGAGAGCCGCCTGTGCCGTCTGCTTTTCTGTCTCGAGTCGCTCCTTCTCGGCTTTGGCCGCCAGGTATTCGACGCAAGCGACGGCAGTCGCATCGAGGTGGCGCTCCTTCGTCGCCGTCAGTCGAGCAACCTCGGTTCGAGCAACGGTCGCGCTTCATCATCTTCACTGAGACCTGCGCTTTAGGCGAGGCGTCGCAGCATCTACACACCGGCAACGAGCGCGCCAGCACCGTCAAAGTCCAGCAAATAGGCCCCAATCATCTCCGACTGCGCCGCGTCCGGCAGAACCTGCTGAAACTTGCTCAGGCGATACTCCGGCACGAGTGAGCGGAGCTTGGCGCGCGTTTCCGGAGCCGACCAGAACTCGGGCTGTGCGAGCGCGGACAGTTGGGCTTGAACGCTGTGGTGACTGACGCCGTCGCCCTCGATGCGGATGGAGAAGTTGTCGGGAATGACCTTCCAACCACCCTTCCATTCGAGGGCGTATTTCAAGGTTTGGTTGATGCGGCCGCCGGCGAAGGTCCACCAGGTGACGTTGGCGGCGTCGGCGTTCAGCGCGGTGCGTGCTAGGCGCAGGAGCTGGCCGAGATCGGCACGCCACTCGGCTAGCGCGGCTTTACCCTTGGCGTCGACGAAGGGGTAGTCGTCGTCGCTCGACAAGACGGCCTTCATCTCCTGGCAAACCTCGAAGCCGAGGAATTGGGGGACGAAGCCACCCCAGCTTGGCTTCTTGCCGCGGGGGGCTTCACGGACGCGGACGGTGCGGTCGTCGTGATTGAGCGAGAGTACGACCCAGGCGCGGCCGCCGAGCAGAAACGAGCTCATTTCCGCGACCAGCCGGTCAACGAAGTTTTGCTCGAGGCTGCCGAGGGGGCGGCCGGTTTCGGTTTCGACCTGGTAAAGGACTGGGCTCGAGAAGACGGCGTACAGCTCGAGGAAGTTCTTGCGACCGAAGACGCGCTCGGCCTGCTGACCCATGCTGAGAAGGCCGCCGGCCTCGAACAGGTAGGCCTCGCGTTTCATGTGTTCGACGAGCGCGAGGTATTCGGTCTCGCTGATGCCGCGAAAGTCGGGGACCTTGTGGAGCAGTTGCCAGCAGCGCTCGGCGCTGATGCCGCCGTGCGCATGCGTCAGGGCGAGCAGCTGGTGAACGAGCACGGGCCACGCGCGTGTTTCGTCCCTGACGCTCTCGACCCAACCGCGCGACGCGAGCTGAACCAAGGCAATATTCTGCACGACCGAAACCGCGTCTTCGCAGAGGAACGTCATGTTCGCGACGGTCCCCTCGCGGCGCCCAGTGCGCCCCATGCGCTGCAAGAACGATGAAACCGTGCTGGGCGCGTTCGCCTGAAAGGTGAGGTCGAGGCCGCCGACATCGATGCCGAGCTCGAGCGTGGAGGTGGCGACGATGCAGGCGTTGGTGCCCTGCGCGAACTTCTCCTCAGCAGCTCGGCGCTCTTCCTTGGAGACCGAGCCGTGGTGCACGAACACCTCGATGGAGTCATTGCGCATCTCGTCCGCGACTGCCTCTGTGAGCGAGCGCGACTGGCAGAAGAACAAGCTCTTCCTTCCGCGCGTCTCGCGTGCGGCCTCGCGCGCGAAATCGCTCACGTCGTCGCGCAGCAAAATCTTGATCTGGCGCTGAGCCTTCGATTTTGGGGGATCGACGACAACGCTCTCCCGGCGCGACGTGCCTCCTAGCCAACCGGCGATGTGCTCCGGATTGCCGATCGTCGCGCTGAGGCCAATACGCTGCACGTCGTGCTCGGAAAGCGCGGCCAGCCGCTCGAGCACGCTCATCAGGTGCGCGCCGCGGTCCGTGCCGGCGAACGCATGAATCTCATCGATGACGACGGTTTGTAGACCACCGAAAAGCCGCTGCGCCGGCACCCTTGGTGACATCAGCATCACCTCGAGCGATTCGGGCGTCGTCATCAGCAGCGCCGCCGGCTCGCGGCAGAAAGTCTGCTTCTGGCTCTGGCCAGCGTCCCCGTGCCAAACGAAGCGATCTAACCCGACCATCTGCGTGTAGTCGCCGAGCCGTACTTCCTGGTTGTTCAGGAGCGCCTTGATCGGCGCGACGTAGATCGCTCCCACGCCGCTCGGCGGGTTGTCGAGCAGCTGCGCCAGCACTGGGAACATCGACGCCTCGGTCTTGCCGCCCGCGGTCGGCGCCAACACGACCGCGTTCTTGCCGTCGAGAATGGCTTGCCCCGCGAGCTCCTGGACATCGCGCAGCGAGTCGAAGCCAAGGTGGTTGGCAATCGCGTGCTGAAGGCGTTCGGGGAAGCGGGAGAAGACGGAGGTCATGGTCGTCCTTCCGTCACATATCGACTGAACCGCCCGCGAAGTCATCGTCAGCCGGCGCCTCCAGCGACCGCCCTTCCATCACCGCCTTTTCCTCCGGCGACAGGTCCTTCGGCGTGAAGCCCAGGAGTTTGAACGGATCTTGCTCGGGGTCGGTGGCGACGATGTCGACGATGTTGGCGAAAGTGCGGAGGAATTGGCGGGGGACGACGCCGACGTCGCCGCGGAAGCCTTCGGTGACTTTGTCGGCGAGCTGTTCGATGAAGGCGCGGGAGATGCGGGCTTCGGCTTCTTCGGGCGACAGGTCGGGGTGCAGGGAGCGGACTTTGAGCGCGACTTTGACGAGACGGTCGCGGTCGAAGGGTTTCAAGTCGAGTTGCGGTTGGCGCAGGCTGGCGACACCGCCAAAGCTTTCGAACTTGATGCGGTCGTACAACGGTTCGAGGCCCTTCACGCCGCGGCGATCGTCGAAGAAGGTGGGCGTGCCGGTGAAGATCCAGAGCAGGCCGGGGAAGTCTTTAGCGGCGTCGACGATTTGCCGGATGGCGTTGAGCGATTTTTGGCGGGCTTCGCTGCGCATGCGCAGGATGGTTTCGGCTTCGTCGATCACGATCATGAGCCCGCTGTAGCCGGCGCTTTTGATGATTTCGAGGATGCCTCGCAGGTACGCAAGCGCGTCGCCGCTCGAGATGTCGCCCTTCAGCTGCGCCAGGTTCTTCACGCTGGCCGAGACGTTCTCGCTGCCGGAAAGCCAGGAAATCAGGGCGGAAGCCTCTTGCAGTTTGCCTTGTTGCTTCAGGTTGAAGATGGCGTGGACGGCGCGCGTCATGTCAACGGGCGCGCGGCCCTGCGTGAGTCCCGCGAGCTGCTCGTCGAGTTTGGCGAGCACCTTCTTGTCGAAGTCGGGGTCGTCATCGCTGACTCCGAGCTCGATCAAGCCCTCCTCGAGCGAGCCGATCCAACGGTCGAGGATGTCGCCGAGCGCGCCTTGCGGGCAGGCGGGGGTGCTGAGGCCACCGACGACCTTGCGGTACAGCTCGTCGAATTTTTGAAAGTGCAGGTCGTTGTCGGAGACGACGACGAAGCTGGTGACGAACTTGGCTTCTTGCGCGTCCTGCACGGCGAGGGTCGCCATGAAGGTCTTGCCGCAGCCGTAACCGCCGCGTAGGAACTTGAGGTCACCGGAGCCGCGCTTGGCTTCGTCGAGCATGCGCTGCAGCTCCTTACGGTGCTTTTCGACGCCGACGGCGATCTCGTCCAGGCCGCGATCCGGCACCGTGCCGTTCAGCAAGCGATTGAAGACATGGGCTGCGTGTCGAGAGGGCATCGCTCACTCCTTGCGAACGTAAGTCTTGAGACCTGACACGAGCACGATTTCGACTGAAAACGGCACCCGCGCCATCAGCGTGTCGAACTCGCGCGAGAAGGCGCGCACGCGCCGCGCAGAGCCCAAAACCTGGGCCAATTCTGCCTCGTTCATGCTGCGGCGCTGCTCGATGAAGACAAGCACCTTTCGAAATTCCAAGTCTTCGATCAAGCTCTGCCAGTCACCGGCAGGACCCGCATCAGTGGCTGGCGGAGCCACCGGAACTGACACGACCGGCGCTGGCACGGCAACATCCGCTCCCCGAGCACTAGCTTGAGCGGCCGGCGGCGTCTCGCCATCCTTGGCCTTGGGCACGCGGCGGTTGCGAAAGACTTCGAAGAATCCTTCCACCACCTTGGGATCGACATCTTCCACGCCATCGGGGTGGAACACCTCGATCCGCAGCATCTCGTCCGTCTCGCCCTCGAGCTCGAACTCGACGACCGCCGATTCACCGTTCGGCGGGAGCGAGATCCGACCGTCGGCAAGTTTTGCTGGCGGTGTCGCGTCGAGCAACGTGAGCTGCACGTCGGGCCGCTTCGGTACTCGCAGGGCCAGCGCGATGGCCTTGGGCGCGTGGAAGCTGAGCACGGCTGAGTTTTCCTTTTGCAGCCGCAAGCTGATTCTCAGGCGCTGCCGTCCGAGCCGCCCTACCTCGGGCACCGCGACAATCTCGTACTTGGTCGTCGTCTTGCCGCGGCGGCCTTGGCGTTCGACCACCAAAACGGGGATAACGCGCTCCTGCAGGCTGTTGCCACCGTGAACGAACGGCGCAATTTTGGCAGCCACGTCCCACAGCGCCGTATCCTGTCGAAACACTAGATATTGGGGCGTTTCGTTGTCGTACTCGAGCGCCGCAAAGGGGACTTCGAGCACGTCAGGCATTCCGGACGGCGAAGAAGCGAGCACGTGACGTCGGTCGGCGACGCGCTTGTTGCTGCTGAACGGGTATTTCTGAGCGCCGCTGTCCTGCAGCAAGAAGCCGTGATCAGAAGCGATCACGAAGCGTTCCACGCCCGCTTGCTGGAGCAACGACACCGCCGACCGCAACAACGTCAGCGTGTGATCGAAAGAACCCAAGTGCAGTCCGACTTCTCCGGCGTCATCCAGCTCACGGCTCCGAACCACGATCAGCCCCGGCTTTGTGCCCAAAGTGCGCTTCAGATCCGCCGAGGTCATGGCTGCCAACGCATCGAGCTCGAGATCCAAAGCGTTGCCGCTCCGTTCGCGCATGGCGCGTACCCGGTCGGCCGGAAGCTTGACGGCGTATCCGCCATTCCTGAGCCCTGTGAGCTTGTCGCCGTCGAACGCGAGTTGTAGGCGCCCGCTCTTTTCGACCGGCGCCAGGGCGTTCATGCCAACAGCGGTAACGGTGGGCAACTCCGCGAGACGCGCTTGGAGCGTTACCGTGAATTTGTCGCGCTTCAGCTCTTCAGCCAACGCTTGAGCCATCTCGAAGCGCAGCGCGTCCACCATGAAGAAGGCGACGCGCCCGCCCTGCTCGACCAGCGGCTGCACCACACCGTTGAAGACGTGACGCTGGCGCAGGTCTGGCGGCGGCAAGACGCCGTAGGTGCGGCACAGCTCGGCAAACGCGCGCGCCAAGCCGTCAGCCCAGGTACGGTAGGCGCCGCGCAAGACCGTGCGGGCCTCCAGCAGCTGGTCGTAGTCGTCCAAGTCGTGCTGAACCAGCGCGTGGGCGCGCTGCTCGAAGAACCGATGCAGGCGATCTACTTGTGAAATTCGCGAAGCGTAGCGCTCGACCGCCTCCTCCAGCGACGCGCAACCCTTCAGCGGTTGTGGTTGCTGCGCGATCGCGCGACCTGCGTCTGCAGTATGGCGCAGCACCTCCCAAGTGCGCTGCAGCCCAGGAGAGCGCCTGACCCAAAAGCACTTTTGCGGACTGTGTTCGTCCGCGAACCTGCTCGCGCCGTCCCAGTCTCCCGCGCTCAGCGCGGCGAGCGCCGCTTGGCGCGTCGTCGCCTCTTCGAAGCGGAACGTGTCGATCGAGCCCAGGGCAGCGGCCGGATGGGAGCGGTCGGCCAGCAGCTTCTCTTGAAGCGCCGCGGCGAAATGCTCGTAGGTATCGGGCTCTTCGCTGCGTGCGCGCTCGGCCAGACGCCGGCACACTTCTTTGTAAGGGCCTAGCTTTCCGAGCGGCAGCAGCGCGCCAGTGCTGGGCGCCGTCGCCAGGTCAGAAACGAACTCGACCGCCATGAGCCACATCACGG
>ENA-ORBV01017923-ORBV01017923.1-microbial-mat-metagenome-genome-assembly--contig:-NODE-17923-length-10058-cov-5.272117_pt1 | contig 10058 bp, 6 predicted proteins | sample MGYA00237777_ERZ505514 | MGnify/ENA primary metagenome ERZ505514 (study PRJEB26160, sample SAMN06269048) | microbial mat metagenome | isolation source: Oligotrophic lake microbial mat | place... | reverse complement strand
GTATAAGAGACAGGTACTAGCTAGTACCAGGTACCGTAGTGGACTACTACTACGTCGTGCGACGTAGCTAGCTAGCTAGTGGTACACTCCTCCTTGGGTCGTAGATATTTCTTCGGCGGTCATCGGAGAAGTCATCTACTCGGAGTAATGGTCAAAATTTTAGCGGAAGTATGTGTACTGGAGATCCCTAAGTTACTGGTGCACGTCAGAGGAGTAAATACGTGTCGAACTGGATACGTGGTACTTTGATACTTTATGCCAGTGCGACCCACTTCCTATTGGAAACTGGTTTTGCACTTCCAATTTCGGAGTAGAATTTTATCTAAAGTGACTGCAAAGACTCTCACTTCTCCTTTGAAGAATGCGCACCTGTTCGTAATTGCAGGAACAAGCGCTACTACTAGCTAGCTACTACGACGTAGCACTATGTCCGTGCCTCTCTCTAGCTAGCTACTGGTTAGCTAGACAGTACCTAGCTACTAGTAGGTCTTTAACAAAAGCAGAGAATGCCTCTGTGGTAATGTCTGAGTCTGGCCTTTCCTTTGCTGCACCCCTAACAAGATCCTTCATGCTTTGCCAATCTCATCCATTTCAACATCTCAATGAGGATGACGATTTGTGCATGAGTTCTTTGTGTTTTTCAGTCGGTCGTTCAATCAAATCCACTGAGAACTTGCATGTCCAAACATGACACGGCAATCATGTGTTTCATTTTGAGGCTCCCCTCCAATCGTGATGTTTGTTTGAGCTCCTTTAAGCAATTGTTGCATTGGATCACAACATGGATTGGTTTTGCGTGTTCAATGACAAAAAGATTGGGTGTGGTTCGTTTGAACCAAAACTTTCAGGATTTTCAGTTTGTGTCAATTTGGCTCTGTGAGTCACAAAGTTAAAGACATGGCATTGACCATGTGTAAGTTTGGCATCTCATTGTTGTCAGGGTGATGCCAAACTAGTCATGTTATCTCTTTCAGAACCGAAAGTCATGTCTCCTAAGCCACAAATAAAAACGTTCTCTCACTTTGTGAAAATTGTCACATGTGACAGACAAAGAATGTGGTCTGACTTGGGGTACCTCATCATTTTCTCACTCCATTTTGTGAAGAATCGCCACAAATGTGTTTGCAATGGTCCAACATGCAAAGAGTTTGTCCACTATGGAAAATGTCTTGGTCAAGGATTGTTTGTGCAGAAAGCAGAGAAGCGTGTGAAAAGCTGACATGATGAATGTTCAAAGAGCAATTGAATGTTTGATGGGCTCCTGCCAGAAGCATTTGCAGCTGCAGACACTCCATTTCCTGATAGCATCAAGATCATCCTGCTACAAAACCAGAAAGTCAAGAAACAAGGTTGATGTTGAAGGTGTTCCTTGTTTGGGGGGGGGCTAGCTACTACTAGGGGGGTGCTTTTCCAATCACTGTGTTGTGAGCAAATTGGCGTCCAACCATTGATTCCGACGTTGTGTGCGACCTTTCTGAGATTCCCTTTGTTCGTTATTAGCGTTTGGCCAAATTTTGGACGACATGCAACAAACGGTCAGCGAGCTTGGCTTTGATACTCACTGTAGAGATCGAAGGAAAGGCTTACTCAACTGGTACCGGTGATGCCAAGAAAAGAATCTTGGCAATTACGAAAGGCTACATAGTCTACTATTAGGTAGCAGCTCTCTAGAACCCAGCGTAGGTTTGTTTTCTGGATCGACAAAGCTAATACAAAAGGAATTGAAACGAAAAAAAATCCTTCACTGACTCACGGAACGAACAAGATGTCGCAACAACGCCATCGTCCACGACGAAACAACAATAATGGCGACAAGGAATCCAATTCCACTGGTGATGGACCATCTCCCAGCATCGCCACTACGAGTAGCAATATTGAGGGTCTTCCACCTCAAATGAGTTCTCAAACCTACGCCAATCTTGTGTGCCGCCCCAAAAAATGTCGTCCGTCTTCCAGACGATCTACCAACATTCAGAAATTGATGGACAAGCTGGCCATTTTTATTGCCTTGGGATTGGTGGTTTGTCTTGTGATGCTCATTTGGGAAATTGTCATTCCGACACGAAAGCAACGAATTTATTACTCTACGCTCGGGGTGTCACTGATACCCGTCATGGTGGCGGCCTACACGGCGTTTCGTCGCGACAAGGCACTCCATCAACGCCTACCACCGGTTGTTTTTGTAGCAACCATTGTCGGCAGTCTCTTTCCCTCTTGGTTCAAATGCACCATGGCAGCGGGCGTCTTGTTCATGTTTGGATGGATGACGCGGCCATTGACAAATGCTACAAGAGATTTTGTCAAGAAAAAGTCTTCTGACGATGAACTTGATCTCCATACAAAAGAACCCATCCAGGACCACAGTGAAAATAATAGCCAGCAAGAAACAACTGCATTACTCAAAGATACATCCAAAAATGATCCATCCAAAGCAACAGCTACAAAAGCCTCTGTGGATGTAGCCATGTCCTCCAAAGCCCAACACAACATGAACAAGGCAGCCGTTTGTGTCGTCATCTTGACCGTGGTCATGTTGAGTGAAAACTTTTGTATTTGGGTCGTATCGGCCACCTTTGAAAAGGGATGGAATCCTGCAACGGCACCAGATCCACTCCAAGACAATGGAAGGCGCGTATTGCAGGCGATCTTTACCGATGGATTGGGCATGACCAAAAAAGACGTCGTTTCGATGAGACATTTGTGGAATGTCCAATTTGCTCTGGTAGCGACCTTGGGAACGGCCTTGAACATGCTCGATTTTCATCCCACCCGACAATTATGGAGTTTGGGATGTCGAACCTTGCTGACTTTGGCCAGTGCACGGTTTTTACGAACCATTTCCTTCTTGTTGACGGTGTTGCCCAGTCAGAATAAATTTTGTTATGTCCAACACTATCGCAATCCGCCCCCGGCGGATTGGTGGTCTTGGTTCTTGATGGGACTGGAACCCGCCAGTCATGGGGGTTGCAACGATTTGATTGTCAGTGGTCATGCCACCGTGACAGCCACCGTGGCGTGTGTGGCCATTAGTTTGGCGGACGATCCCTTATTTAGTGTGGCGGTGTCCTGTTTGTTGGCCATGGATTATGCCGTCGAAATCTTCGAAGGATTTCATTACAGTGTTGACATGTGGATGGGAGCCGTTCTGGTGGGGCTCTTGTGGAGAGTATGGAAGCCCATCGAAGACAACAACAAGGAGCGAAATACGGCTACGCTACAGGCGGTTGTGCAGCGACTAGGTCACGACAAGATGACTGTGAAGGATGCCACTAAGTACGGAATACCTGTCGTGATTGCTTTTTTGCAAGTCACGGTCCTACCAGACGCCATGGCCCATTTAATTTTAGTGTCGTTACTGGCTTTTGGAGTTGCACAAATTATCTTGTATGGGTTTCAGCAATATACCAAGCATCTTTTCTATTGCGCTTTGTACGCGGTACTTGGGATATTCCTGTAAACAACATTCATTTTAAATTTTTGACGATCATGTTGCGAAGGGAGGAGAAGAGAGATCCATCAGTTGCGGCAACAATCCACGAAAGAACACAAGCTCCAGCAGCTAACTATGAAATCGGCAAATGGTACGATCAGTCGACGGAGAGGCTCCGTAACGTGACTCTAGTTTGGCGTTTGCCTATAGTACCGAGTCCCATTGAGACAAGCGTTGAGTAAATGGATACGAGTTTCAAAACTACACTATAAGCGATGGTTGAGCTGAACGCATTCTTTCTCTTAATGGCAGAACAATCTTGGACCTCTACTACGGTTCCATTACCAGTCACAACAGCGGTGCAAAGACTTCAAAGAACTTTATTGTTGCGTCTGTCAATGAAGGGATCACCACTGTAGCTAGTTGAATTCTCTAATAATTTATCAAAGAACACATACAAAGCGCTTTCTAGGGTGATTCAGGAAATGAACCCACGACAACGGAACATTTTGTATTAGCAGGATGGTAGATAATTAATTAGTTTGAACTGGCAGTGAGTTAGTAGTTAACACGCCCGGAACATTCTGTAGCACGACTGGACGAATTCTTGAATTTCGACCGTTTTGGGGGGCTTTCGACGGGTCAGTTTGGATACCCCATCACATTTTTCCCTCAATCCTGATAGTATTGCCAATAGAAACAACAAGAAGAATCATGACGAGTCCACGGAGACATTACGACCATGGCGCGATCAGCAGCAGCAATAGCGATGCTTGTGTCCTAAGCGCTAAGGAACAACCCCATCACCGTCGAGAGCCACGATTGTGCTCTTTTCTTGTCGTGATGGGCTTCGCGTGCTTTGTGGCGCTGACGTCGTGTCTCCATTCGAGTCTCTGTCTTCATCAAAATTTATTAGGCACTGCAGCGTCGACGGAGACGGGTGCCTCTTCGTTCGACGAGATTGTCGTCGAAGCCCCCATTGCCGTTACCACAAAAAAGTCAGCGCTCGAAGACCAAGGACGACCGCATCAACGGCTCGGTGTGAAAAAAAGAGAGCGATCGCGCGTCATGATGGACAGTAGTCGCACGGACAATCATGGCAATGGCGCTCTTATAGCAGCGGATTCACTGAAGCCGTTGAAGAAGAAAAATCTTGATTTTATCATTGCTGGCTTTCCAAAGACAGGCACCACCAGCCTATTATATGCATTTGGAGATCATCCCGAAACGGACATTGCTTCGAAAGAACGCTGTGCCATCACCAACCCAATGGCGTCCGATTTTGTGGCTTTGGGGAAACTAAAAGAAGCCATGTCGGAGCTCTCGGGATCGCCTCGTGTCAAGCGCGCCATCAAATGTCCCAACGCAGTCTATCATGCTTACAGCGCCATTGTTCGCTTGGAGCAACACGCGCACGATGCCAAGTTTGTTATCGGTGTTCGCCATCCCATTGACATGCTACAGAGCTACTACAACTATCGTGTCACAGAGATGTACGACAATCATCATCGACAGCAAAAACTATTAGCCAAAACCAAAGGAAGCAGTGCTGGAAAACTCAAAAAGATGGAAGCCATTCCTCCGCTTGACAGTTTGATTGGTGCGGAGAAGGAATGGAAAGGTGTTTCCACGGACAGCACTCGCTTTGAATTGTATCTCAGGCAGTTTGGAAAGACTAAGGTTCAGGCGAGCGAGTTGGAAGAAATGGTGGTAAACACTGAAGCCAGTCGTGCTGAAAAGAAACAGCGTCACTTGGCCATCAAACCCAACAGCTTTTCCATGTTTCTCTACACGGTGGATCAACTGGAAGACACGGGTAATGCAAAACGCAGCAAGGCCTTTCGAAGCGGTCTTCAAAACTTCTTGGGACTTGAAAAGCCGTTGAAGCCAGTCGGTCGTGAAAACTTGAATCATTTTGTGGGCAGGAAAGCGCATCGCGAAACTGTGAATATTTGTCTACCCAAGTACAGCTCTTTGCGCCGCGTCTTGGTGAAACAAGGAGCTCGCTCCGCGCACTGGATTGAACATGAATTTCTGCGAAGTCCAGACGTTGGGGTTGCCAACCGCGAACATTTTATAGAAAGCATTCGATTGTGGGGTGAAGATCCTTGCGACAATCGAAGGGATGAGAAGAAAATAAAGAAGAAAGCCTTACAAGCGCATGGTCGCAAGACCAAAAAGCATCCGGACGACAAAGTCAAACAACGCAAACGGCTCTTTGTTGGCAAACATCGCAGGATCGAAGTAATTCCAGTGAGCAGATTATAAATCTTATTGAATGATATGTTACATGGCAAGTTATTAGTGGCACTTTATCCTTTGTACACATGCTCGTTTCATCTGTCCCTCCCTTATCTCGGCTATGTAAAGATCACCGAGGAAAAACCCCCGATGGGTGGCTTGGATACTGGTTTTATGATTCCAAGTACCACCCCGGCCACATATAGAGCCTCGGCATTGGATGCTGCTAGGGATATCGTTGGTGGATCTTCCTCGAAATTCTCAAGATCTTCTTCCTCCTGTTTCGGGGCAGTATCCCACAATGGATCTACCAAAAATCCGGTATCCAAAAAGGTTATATTATTGGCATGACCACCGAGCTCGTTGCACACTTTGGAAATGGCAACGTTGTATCCATCTATTACAGGGGGCGATCTCCAATCCATGGGAGGGCAGGTGCTAAAGCGCTCATCCAGAGGTATGTAGTGGAGAGATATGACGTAGAGCTCCATAAAACGTGCGTCATTGGTCGATAAAAAGGTATCCCGTATGCTGAGGAAATTATGGAGCATGGTGTCCATAATATGGTAGTATTCTCGTACCGACGTAGGGCCAGTGCTGCTGTCCATCCAACTACTGGAATCACTTCTTGCGTCTTCTTCTTCTTCTTCTTGCCATGGAGCTACCCCTGCAAGGACAATCTTTTCACACTGTTGCTGGTCGACCAAATTCAAGGCAAATTCTTTTGTGACATCTCGTGGGTTCTCCAATTTGAACCAACTCAGGGTCAAATTTGTGGCTGGCATGCTGTTATCCAGCAAATCTTCCATGCCCTTGTACAAATGGGTGCGAGATTGAGCCGGTCCCACCAAACAGACATGAGTCTCTTGTACCACTGCTGGAGATAGTTTCTTTTCCAACAATAAGGCGGATTGATAGTCAAAGACGTAATCTTCAAGCTGGATTGGCGTAGGAGTACTAGAGTCTCTTTCGCACAAGACTTGTGGGTTGGCACCCTGGCAGTCAACGTCGAGAAAGCTTGGTGGTGAGGGCGAAGATCCATCCGTCTTGTCTTGCACCTTTGGGTGCTTCCAATACCCAACACTTTGGGAACCTTTGCTATTCTGCAGGAAACTTGGAACGGCATGATGATTTACTTGGATGACGGCATTTTGCCCTGTCAATTGACGGTGCACGGGGTCCTCCATACAGGCTCCGTCAAAGTCGTTAAAGTCCCAGGGACTCTTTTCTTGTATCAGTCGGCCGCTGTGCATGTTGTGGAGAAAATCACGACAGTACAGTGCTTGGATATCCACCTCATATTGACCCGATACGGGCAAGGTATACGTTCCAGAAATCACCGTGGCGGACATTGTACTGATATTTCGGGAACTAATGGGACTCCATCTCCACTCCTCCAACATGGCCAAGGAAGGACCAACAAGTCGACCCATGAGATAGGGTCTTGAACAATGGGCGCCCGCTTTAAAATGAATGTCAATCCTGGAAAACGCAGGTATATGTTGAATTGATGTAATATCGCTGGCCATGGTGGCATTCGGATTGATGGGTATGGAAACCACTTCAAAGCCTGACGATGAAAAGCTGGCTGATCCTCTTTCATCATCATTGTTGTTGTTGTTGTTGTTGTTGTTGTTGTTGGAACGTGGACGTTTGTTGAATTTGCTACTGCCACGGGACTGTTGCCGTTGCGTATTTTTGGATCGCAACCTTTGTGGGTGTTTTCTATTACGAGATGACCAAGGAGGCGATCTCTTTTGTTGTCGTTTCTCTCTTTGATCGTGAGTACTACTGCCTCCATCGAAGTGTTCGCTACGAGAATGTGCCATGGAATCTAAGCGAGCCACCAATATACAACCAGCAAAGATGACTAGGGATGCGAGCAATTTGCGTTGCCGCCTTATCCATGATGGATATGATGCCGGTGAGGATGTCATGTTGGATGGCGGTTGTGACAACTATGACGCTGATGATGATGTAAAGTAGTGTGTGTTGTGTTGTTGAATAAAGGATTGAGGCCTCTGGCCAAACGAAATGGTATAATCGTATGTGTGGATGGTAGTGTATGTGTAATGGTTCAATGAATCTGAGTGCGTTATCACCCTTTCTATCTATCTTTACTACTAGATGATTGACTTTTGGGTTTTTGCTGTTGTTGTCAAGACTTCTATTCGGTCGTACTTGGAACCTATAACGAGAGGTATATCGAAATGTGAAGGTTTTCGTCCAATGGTTCTTGTAGGCATCTTTCGCACGGATTGAAGGGACTGAAGCTCTTCGAAAATTTAATCGGATTTTTACGTTTTGTGACGGATTGAAACGTTTGGAGGGTCGCCATGCTTGCGAAAAAGAGAAACGCACACTAGATCGAACGGGAATATCACGGTTTTACCGTTAAAATCAAATAGGCGAACCCGACCGCTCCAGTTTTTGTACGTGCACGTCTCGACCATGGCCCCCTGGGCTCACTTTTTAGGAAGGCAACCACCTTGATTGACCATGACGCACCTGGCCTAAGATTGCGAACAGATGAAGGGCTTGACAAACAAGAAGACCCAGTCCGAGCCAAGTCGCCATGGCGGCTGCACAAGCTCCATCTTAAACTCACAAGCGACAACCAAAAGCTTGATCAGGATCCGAAAATGGCGACTTCTGCCGTCTCCGCGTCCTCCGAACTACTAGCCTCGTCGGAAGGCTCGATTGCCCCTACGAGTAGTAGCAGGAAATCAAATGCATCCTCTTCGTCCACCAGCAGCGGTGGTGAAGGACCGTCCTCGTGTGAAGAATACCCGTGGCACAATGTCTTCCCCATGATGTTTCCGTACCATGCATCGACCGGCGGAAGTGTACGGCTAGGACCTTTTACTACTAGTAGCTCCTCTGACGACAACACTTCCGCGAAAAAGTCGATCAGTATGGATGGTTCGTTCCATCAGCATGATGATCATCATGCATCACACCAGCGGCAGCAAGACGAGATTGTCCCTTGGGCGGTACGAGAATCTTGCTGGGAACAACAGCAACAAAAACAACAAGACCATCAGCACATGATTGAAGATCGCGACGATGACAAAACAAACCTTTGGCAGGAAAAGGAAGAAATGGTAGCCCGAGAAATGGGCATGTGTGTCCGGTGCTGCGTCACACGGACCCATGATATCAAGATTGTGCACCATAACGACCAAATCACTTTTGAACGATATTATCCCATCACCAATCTTGAGGCGTATCAGGGCCATTGTGTCCGATGTTTCCCTAGCAAGGTTCGCATACTCAAAGAGTATGCGTCACTAATACGAAATGATGACAATGACAACAACCATGCTGTCGTGACGAATCCCCGTGATGACGATGATGAAAAGGATACGTGTTGTCGAAAAGAAGCTGCATTTTCAACGTTTTGGTTGGCAAAAAGAAAAGTCAAAACGCACTCTCCCCTCTTGCTAACTACTGCTGGTAGTACCGCCGATACTACCAAAGAAAAGGACGACACAGCTCGAAAAATCAAGAGCACAACCAACACTCATGATGATGATAACAATATCAATCATCATCGAAGGAGTTCAAGTAGGAGTTGTCGATGCATCCATTGTGGGAATGTTCGTACACACAAGGTCTTCCTCGGTCAAAGAATTCCTCTCACAACCGCAGATGTCTTTCAAGGGCGATGCATCCAATGCACCATGGAAATTCCACTTGGCGTTCTTCAAAAGTGGCAGCACAAGCAGCACAATGGCAATATCCCACATTTAGGGGTAAAAGAAGAAGAAGCGAAGACGAAGTATACAGGTAGCGCCTCAAGGATGATAAAAGCTGGAACCGCAACCCACATTGGCGGCAGCGGCAGCGGTGAAGGGATACAACCGGCGTTTCCTCAAACGAGACGCATCAGTGAGAACGACCTGATCGTGGCCATCATCCAGAGACAAGCCAAGTTCGTTAGTTCTTTTCGCGGTGATGCTGCAGATGGTGATGATGATCTCTTTCCAGCGCAAGTGCACTTGAGTTGTGGTGCTTCGAGTAGTAGCAGTATGGAGGAGAGACGCTTCTCTGGTGGTATGATGCTGTCACAACCCGGTATTTCATTATTGCAGCAACAGTTGCCAGTTGCGGTAGCCGTTCAAGATGAAGACACCTTCATATACCCAGTTGCCGTTGAAGAAGTTTTCGACAAAATTCGAAGGGGATATTGCCAAACATGTGGTATCGTGAAAACGCACCGCAGACGCTTCTTCTTTTCTAGATTGTTTCGAGCTCCTCTTACGAATCAGCATGTCTACGAAGGACACTGTCTGCAATGCCAGCCGGAGATGCGGCAATTATTAGCTTGACGAATCATCCCGCAGGAAAGATCCACAAGTAGGGCCTCGAATATTCAAAATACATG
>ENA-ORBV01017921-ORBV01017921.1-microbial-mat-metagenome-genome-assembly--contig:-NODE-17921-length-10059-cov-4.475556_pt1 | contig 10059 bp, 10 predicted proteins | sample MGYA00237777_ERZ505514 | MGnify/ENA primary metagenome ERZ505514 (study PRJEB26160, sample SAMN06269048) | microbial mat metagenome | isolation source: Oligotrophic lake microbial mat | place... | reverse complement strand
GTCCCCGTTTTCATCCCGCCAGCCGGCGAAAAGGATGTCCTCAAGGTCGGCAAACTTGCCGCTGAATGGGCCAAGGAACAGCCGGGCAACGTCCAAATCTACGATACTGCGGGACGTCAGGAGATCGACGAGGCGCTGATCGCCGAGATCAAGAGCCTGCGCGACTTTCTCCAACCGCAGGAAACGCTCCTCGTTGCCGACTCCGCCACCGGCCAGCAGGCGGTCAGCGTTGCCACCCATTTCCACGAGGCCCTCAGCATCACCGGGCTCATCCTTACAAAGCTCGACGGCGATGCCCGCGGCGGCGCGGCGCTCTCGATGCGCGAAGTCACCCAGCGCCCGATCAAGTTCGCCGGCATCGGCGAAAAACTCGACCAATTCGAGCCCTTTTACCCCGACCGACTCGCCGGGCGCATCCTCGGCATGGGCGACATCGTGGGCCTCGTCGAGAAAGCCGCCGCAGCGATCGACGAGGACGAAGCCAAGCGCATGGAGGAAAAAATGCGCACGGCGTCGTTCGATCTGAACGACTTCCTCGCCCAGTTCAAAATGATCAAGAAGCTGGGCCCCTTGGAAAATATCCTTGGCATGCTTCCCGGCATGGGTAACCTCAAGGACTTTTCGGTTGACGAAAAACAGATGCAGCGGGTCGAAGCCATCGTGCTTTCCATGACCCTCGCCGAGCGGACCAACCCGGACATTTTAAATGCCCGTCGCCGCCAGCGCATCGCCCGCGGAAGCGGGGTGACCGTCACCGAAGTGAATGACCTCCTTCAGCGCTTCGGCCAGATGCGGAAGATGATGAAGAACATGGGCAAAATGAAGCAGATGATGGGGCGCCCCGGCGCTGCCGCCCGCTTCGGCTTGCCGAAACGATAGCCTTTCCCGAAAACCCAAATCCCTAGTTAAAAGAAACCACCAAGACCATGGCCGTTAGCATCCGCCTCCGCCGCGAGGGCAACCTCAATAAGCCGTATTACAAAGTCGTCGTCGCCGATCAGCGCAGCCCGCGTGACGGCAAATTCATCGAGCTCGTGGGCAACTACGATCCGAAGAAGCCCGGCGACAATTCCAACATCGACCTTTCCCGGATCGACTACTGGATCAAGAACGGCGCCCAGCCCTCCGATACCGTGCGCAGCATCATCAAGAAAGCGCGCAAGAAGGAAGTCGTCGCCGCCAAGTAAGGCCGCCGGCGCGCTGCGGGACACGTGTCCGCCGCCGGCTCATCGGGCAGACGCCGATCTGCCCCGCGAATTTTCTGTGCTCAAGCTGACCGCTTGGGCACAGCGCGCGTACGGACAAGGCTTCTCGGGAGAGTAAAGGACTCGCCATCGGCGCGGCGCGGCGGTATAGCTCGGCGCATGCAGGAATTTCTTCAATACGTGATCCCGCTGCTCATCGACTTCCCCGAGGAAATGGCGATCACGCGTCACGACGCGAACAAGAAGGTGACTTTTTTGCTCAAGGTCCGGCAGAGCGATGTGGGCAAGGTGATCGGGAAACATGGCCTGACGATCATCGCGCTCCGCAATCTGCTCGCGGCGAGCGCGGCGCGGCACGGGGAGAAAGCGCAACTCGAAATCATCGAGTAGGCCGAGGAATCGAAAGGCAGGCGCGGGATTCTGCACGTCGCAGTTGACCGGTTGGCGCGGCTCCCGCGAGACTCGCGGGCCTGATGAATGAAGTCACCATTCGCGTCCCCGCGACCTCCGCAAATCTCGGCCCCGGCTACGATTGTCTCGGGGTCGCGTTGCAGATTTACAATTGCGTGACGGTGGCGCGGGCGACCGAGCCGGATGCGAATCCGATGACGGTCGCCGCCGCGGAGAAATTCTTCGCCCAGGCGCAGGTCGCGCAATTTTCCGTGGCGTGGAAGATCGTCGGTGATGTGCCGCGTTCGCGCGGGATGGGCAGCAGCGTGACCGTCCGCCTCGGCCTGCTGCACGGTTTGAATGAACTGGCGGGAAGACCGCTGACGGCGCAGGTGCTTTTCGAGATCTGTGCTGAATTGGAGGGACACCCGGACAACGCTGCTCCGGCTGCGTTTGGCGGATTCACGGTCGCTGGCGGAGCAGAAGTCGCCTGCTTCCCGGTGGCACCGGAACTGCAATTTGTCCTCCTGATTCCTGACTTCGAAGTCTCCACGCCCGCTGCTCGCCGTGTCCTGCCCGCGCAACTCGACCGACTCGCCGCAGCCCAGAGCTGCGCGAATGCCTGCCGGATCACCGCGGCCTTCGCCGCGCAGAACTACGCGCTGCTGCGCGGAGCGTTCGTCGATCAACTCCATCAGCCATTCCGCGAGAAGGAACTCATTCCTTTTCTCAGCCGGGTCATCGCCGCAGGTGAAAGTGCCGGCGCGCTCGGTGGTTTCCTTAGCGGTAGCGGTTCGACGATTTGCTGCGTGACGCTCAATAACGTGGACGAAGTTGGTGCCGCGATGCTGGCCGCCAGCGGGAACACGGGAGCGCAGATCGTCATCGCGCAAGCGGACAATGTCGGCACGACGGTCCTGGCATGAGCATTTCAGCCTGCCTTTCCTGAGCCATGCGCCGCTGGCTCGAAGCGTTTGAAGAGTTTGCCATCGACGTCATCCTGGAGCGTCGCTACGGCAAGCGCGCGGCCTTGCTGCGCTGGTTCCTTTATGCGTTGAGCTGGCTCTTTCGTGGGATCGTGCAGACGCGGCTCTGGCTCTTCCGGCATCGTCTTCTCCGCGAACATCACCCCGCGTGCTTCGTCATCTCGATCGGAAATCTCACCGTCGGCGGCACCGGCAAGACGCCGGTCGTGGAAAAATTTGCGCGCGCTTTGCAAGACCACGGTCGGCGCGTTGCGATCCTCAGTCGCGGATATAAATCGAAGAAACCGCCGCTCTTTCGCCGCCTGCAGCGCAAGTGGCTGGGCATGGAACGGCGCAAGCCGCGCATCGTCCATGATGGCCGGCGGTTGCTGTTGGACAGCCGCTTTGCGGGCGATGAGCCCTTTATGCTGGCGAAGAGCTTGAAGGACGTGATCGTGCTCGTCGGCAAGGACCGGGTGCGTTCGGCGCTGTATGCCATCCGCGAGATGAAGTGCGACACGCTCATCCTCGACGACGGCATGCAGTATTTGCATCTCAAGCACCGCCTGGAGATCTGCCTCATCGATGCGCAAGCGCCGTTTGGGAATGAATTCCTGCTGCCCCGCGGCACGCTGCGCGAACCGCCGACGAATCTCCGGCGCGCGAGTTTCATCTTCATCACCAAGACCCCACTCGCCGGGAACACGCTGCTCATCGAACGCATCCGCCGCTACAACCGCACGGCGGAGATCGTCGAGTGCCGGCATCAGCCGCTTTATTTGCAGAACCTCTACGACGCGAACGATCGGCGTCCTCTGGAGTATCTGCAGGACAAATACATCGCGGCGATTTCCGGTATCGCGCGCCCGGAAAGCTTCGAGCAGAGCCTCGTGGGGCTGGGGGCGAACTTGGAGATCACCAAAAGCTTTGCCGATCACCACCGCTTCACGGATCGCGAGTTGCAGGAGTTTGCCACGCGGTGCTCGCGGCGCGATCTGGAGTTCATCGTCACGACGGAGAAAGACAGCGTGCGCTTTCCGACAAAGATCGAAGGACTGGAAACGCCGGTCTACTACCTGCGCGTGGAGATCGAGATCCTGAGCGGGCACGAAAGCTGGGAGAGCCTCGTCGAGCGGATCTGCCGCCCACAGCCGTTGATGGCGCCGGAGCGGTTCTTCGCGTGAGGGCTCAGTCCGCGGCGAGCAACTCGCGGATGTGGCCGAGCAAGGTGTCGAAATCGACTGGCTTCGTGATGTGCCGGGAGAAGCCCGCTTGCGCGGCGCGACGCACGTCTTCTTCCATGCCGAAGCCGCTGAGCGCGATCCCGCGCAGACCGTAGGTCTGGGAGAGCTGGCGCATCAGTTCGTGTCCGGTGCCATCGGGCAGCCCGAGGTCGCTTACGACCAAGCGTACGGGCCGCCGCCGCCCGTTGTCATCCACGTTCTTGCTCGCCGCTTCGGTTTCGGCGAGCGCTTGGGCGAGACTCGCGGCGACAGTTACCTGGAAGCCGCTTCTTCTCAGCATCCGCGCCATGATCTGCGCAGTGTCGGCGTGATCTTCGACGAGCAGCAGATGCGCGGTGAAAGCGTTGTCGCCTCCGCAGCATTCCGCTGCCTTCACCGGTGGCATCTCCACGGTGGCCGATGCTTCCGCCTGGATGGGCAGGCGGACCGTGAGGAGCGCGCCCTGGTTGACCCCGCCGCTGGCTGCGGTGATCGAACCGCCGTGCGCCTCGACGATGGCCTTGCTGATCGCCAGGCCGAGGCCGAGCCCGCCGAACTGTTGAGTGATGGAACGTTTGCCCTGCTCAAACGCGCCAAAAATCCGCGGCAGGATCTCAGGCACAATGCCGACGCCGGTGTCCTGAACTTCGACCACGAGCACGCGGACGGCGTCACTGCTTTCCCAGCGTGAGCGGACGAAAATCCGCCCCCCCCGGGGAGTGAACTTGATCGCGTTTTTCAGGAGGTTCCAGAAGACCTGCGTGATACGCGCCGCGTCGACCCGCGCGATGTGTTCGCCTTCGGCGAGCTGCGAGTGGCAGGTGATCGATTTTTCCGCGGCCTCATGCGCGCAGCAGGTTTTGATCGCGTGCTCGATGATCGGGCGGATGTCCACGGTCACCATCTTGAGCTCGAGCTTGCCGCGGGAGATGCGGGTGAGGTCGAGCATGTCGTCGATGAGGCGCGCCTCGAGTTCGATGTTGCGGTGGATGGTCGCGACATCCTCGAGCACGTCCTGCGGAAGGCGGGCGTCGCGGCGCAGTGCGGAGACGAGCGCGAGCACCGGCGTGAGTGGGGTGCGCAGTTCGTGGCTGAGCGTGGCGAGAAAGTGATCCTTGGCCCGGCTGGCCGCTTCCGCCTCGAGGAGCTGGCGCTCGGCGCGGACTTGTTTCATGACGCGCTCGACCGTCGGCGCGACGAGATCCACGAAGTTGGGCGTCTTGGGAATGAAATCGCGGACGCCTGCGCGCATGGCTTCGATGATGCGCGTTTCGTCGCCAAAGCCGGTGACGAGGATGGCCGGAACGTCACAACCTTCCTCGAGCAACAGGCGGTAGAACTCCAGGCCGTTGGTCGGCTCGGCGAGCTGGTAGTCGAAGATGAGCAGATCGACATCGCTCTCGGCGAGAATCTCCCGGGCGCGAGCCGTGTGGGTCGCAATCTCCACGCGATGGCCAGCGCGCTCGAGGCGCAACCTCTCCAGACGGCCAATGCCGGGATCGTCTTCGAGGACGAGGATGGTGCCCGGGGTGTCGGAATCTTTCATGAGCTAGCGGAGGTCCTGGCGCGGGCGCTGGACGATTTGCAGGAAAAGGCCGAGCCGGCGGATAGCATCGATGAAGGATTCGTAATCGACGGGTTTGGTGATGTAGACGTTGCAGCCGTACTCGTAGCAGCGGTTGATTTCGCGCGGATCATCCGTCGTCGTGAGCATGATGACGGGGATGCGATGGGTTTGGGGGTTGGCCTTGATCTGGCGCAGCGTCTCGATGCCGTCGATGCGCGGCATGTTGATATCGAGCAGGACGACGAGGGCGTCGCCGAGCGTCTGGCTGTGGGAATCGCCGCGGGAGTTCAGGCAATCGAGCAACTCCTGCCCGTCCCGCACCCGGAGGAAGCCATTGAGATAGCCGGCGCGTTCGAGATTGCGCTGGACGAGGTGCGCGTGGCCGTCGTCGTCTTCGGCGAGAAGGATGGTGACTGGTTCAGTGGACATGGGAAATGGTGGAATGAAGGCGTTCTTTGCGAGGAGCAACGACGGGCAACGGTGAGGAGCTGGAGGCCACGGGGAGCGAGACGAAGAAGGTGGAACCGACGCCTTGGGTGGATTCCACCCACACCTTGCCCCCATGCCGCTCGACCACGCGACGAACCAGCGCCAAGCCCACGCCTTCCCCGGCGGCGACGTCGCTGTGCAGGCGCTGGAAGATCGCAAAAACCTTGGGCAGATACGCCTCGGCGATGCCCAACCCGTTGTCCTTTACGTAAAGAGTCACGGGGTCTTCGTTTCCATCGACTTTCCGCTCGATGACGCCGATTTCAATTTTACCTGGCCGCTCTGGATCGAGGTAATTGACGGCGTTGCCGATGAGGTTGGCGAAAATTTGTTCGAGAGCCGTGGGATCGGCCCAGACGCTTGGTAGCGGGCGGATCGACACTTCGGCGCGGCGCGTGGTGATGGTTCCGCGCATGGCTTCGACGATGCGGGTGATGACCGGGCCGACTTCGACAAGCTCGGGCCGATACTCGACGCGACCGGCCCGGGAAAGGCGGAGCAGCGCGTCGATGATGTGAGACAGGCGGGTGACAGCAGCCTGAATGAATTGCACCGACTCCGGCATGTCGCGCTGCGATAGGACGCGGGCTCGCCGCTGCGCTTCCGGGGTGAGGTCGCTGGCCAGGAGAAGATCGAGTTCGCTGCGCGCCATGTCGAGTTCCCGGCTGAAGCCCTGGAGATTGACGAGTGGGGAGCGCAGATCGTGCGAGACGCTGTAGACGAACGTCTCGATCTCCTGGTTTTTCTGCTCCAGATCGAGATTGGCGCGCGAGAGTTCCTCCGCACGGCGCTCCAGCGCTTCCTGATAGATGCGTTCGCGGAGCTGCGCAGATTTGAGGTGATCGGCGAGGAGGTGAAACTGCTCGTCGAGCTCGCGGATTTCGTCGCTGCCGGTGATGAGCGAAGGCAGGGCCTCGCCGCGGGAAATGCGTTGCGTGTTTTCCGTGACCACCTGGATGCGCGAACTGATCTCCCGGCTGAACATGTTGGCGGCCAGCGCGCCGATGCCCACGTTGACCAAAAGACCGGCGAGGAGCAGGGAGTTTTGGGTTTGATTGGAACGCTGTAGCGCTGTGAGACGCTCGGCATCGAGCTTTTCCTCGCTGTCGCGAAACAAAGCGATTTCCTCGCTCAGAGCCTCCATGATCGCCTGGCCGGTCAAGTTCTGGAGCTCCTGCTGGACGCGTTCCTGTTCGCCATTCTTGGACAGGCCGACGATCCAGCTTTCATAGTCGAGTCGCGCGCGCGCTTTCTCGAAGACGCGGGTGAAACGATCTCGCTGCTTCGGGTGATCGCTCACCATGTGCTCCAGCTTTCCAAGTTCGGCGGCGATGGTCTGACTCCCCTGAGCCAGCTCCCGTGTAAATAGCTCGTCCTTCGTGAGCATGTATGCGCGCAGATTGCTCTGCGAGGTGAGCAGCATCCGATAGACCGTATCGGTCTGCATGAGCACGTCCTTCGTATGCACCACCCAATGCAAGGACTGGTGGTGGTCGGACTGTCGCTTCATGAGCAGTCCGATGAAGAGCGCCTGATAGGCGAGCGGCAGGGCCAGCACCAGAAGTCCTTTGCGGAGGATGGTGACACGCCGTGGTTTCATGCTTTTTAGAAAATCGCGAATGCTGCCCTCTTTGCGTGTGTCTCTACCGAGCAAAAAAGCGGGCGCAGACTTGGGAAAGTCTGCGCCCGCGATGAAGGGAAATGATGCCGGTGCTTAACTAGCGAGCTGCTCGCCGACCGAGTAGCGGAGGAAGCGGCGGATCACGAGTTCATCGCCGAGTTCCTTGCTCTTGGCCGCGACGAGCTGGGCGATCGTCTGGTCGGGGTTCTTGATGAACGCCTGATCGATGAGGCACACGCCGCTGTAGAATTTCTCGATCTTCCCATCGACGATCTTCTCGATGATGTTCGCCGGTTTGCCCGGAGGCACCTGGCCGCGATAGACTTCGCGCTCGCGTTCCAGCGTGGCGGCCGGGACGGCGCTGCGATCGACGCTGATCGGATTCGCCGCGGCGATCTGCAGGGTGATGTCGCGGACAAGCTGCTTGAACGCTTCGGTCGCCGTGGTTTCGTCCTTGTTCGCGCCGACTTCGACGATCACGCCGACTTTGCCGCCGGTGTGGATGTAAGCGGCGACGGCACCGTGGCCGGTCACCTCGACGCGGTCGCTGCGACGGATGAGGATGTTCTCCCCGATCTTCTGCACGAAGGTCACGCGGTCCGCTTCGAGGTCGGCGCCGGGCTCGGACGCGATCTTCTTGGCGACCTCGTCGGTGAAAGCCTTGAAGCTGTCGTTTTTGGCCACGAAGTCGGTCTCGCAGTTGATCTCGACGAGCACGCCGACTTTCGCACCGGGGAGGATGGCCTGGGCGATCACGCCTTCCTTGGCGTCGCGATCGGCTTTCTTCGCGGCGCTCGCCGCGCCTTTTTTGCGGAGGACGTCGACCGCGGCTTCGAGGTCGCCATTGGTTTCGGCGAGGGCGCGTTTGCATTCCATCAAGCCCGCGTTGGTCTTCTCGCGGAGAGTCTTGACGAGTTGGGCATCGATGACAGTGGCAGTGCTCATAGGGATCGTGGGATTACTTGGTTGGAAAAACGAAGAGACGAGAGCGTGGGCCCTCGTCTCTCCAAAGGGGTTGTGTGCGAGGGTGGCTTATTCGCTGACGCCAGCGAGGGCTTCCTGATCCTTCTTGGTCCGGCCCGTCTGAGTCGAGACCATGGCGTCGACCAGCTTCTGGAGGACGATGCGGATCGCGCGGATGGCGTCGTCGTTGCCGGCGATCGGGTAGTTGATCAACTCTGGATTGGCGTTGGTATCGACGATGGCGACGATCGGGATGCCGAGGCGCTTGGCTTCGGCGACGGCGATCGCTTCGCGGGTCGTATCGATGACCACGAGCGCGTCGGGCAGCTTCTGCATGTCGCGGATGCCTTCGAGGTTGCGCTTGAGTTTTTCGCCCTCGCGTTTCACCGCCGCGATCTCCTGCTTGCCCATCTTGCTGTACTCGGTCTGCTTCTCGAGATCCTCGATATACTTCATCCGGGCGATGCTCTTGCGGATGGTGGTGAGGTTGGTCAGCGTGCCACCGAGCCAGCGCTGGTTGACGTAAAACTGGTTGCAGGCCGACGCGGCTTCCTTGATCGCTTCCTGCGCCTGCTTCTTGCAGCCGACGAAGAGCACCTTGCCATTGCGGGCGGCGATGCTGCTCAGGAAATCAGTGGCTTCCTGGAGCTGCTCGACGGTCTTGCCGAGATTGATGATGTAGATGGCGTTGCGCTTCTCGAAAATGAATGGCTTCATCTTCGGGTTCCAGCGTTTGGTCTGGTGACCAAAGTGGACACCAGCCTCGAGAAGTTCCGTCATCAGTTCAGTGGACATAGGTAAGTGTGCGTTTGCGGGCGTAAAAGAAAATGGGCGGGTTGTTTAAGCGCGAAGACTTTTGAAAGCAAGGGCGAATCTAGGGAAAGTTTTGGCGGCGCACCGAGCCGGTTGGTTGAAACGACCATGCCTTGGAGAGGTTTGTTTTCTCGGAGTTCATGGGACGCCCTGCCGGATTCCCGGCTCTCACAGATGCGAACCGTTTTAGCCCTGCCGGAAATCCGGCAGCCCCAAACGGGAGCCGTTAACTGTTGCCGGGAGCACTTCCACTCTGGGAGAGCGCGCTTTGGCCGACTGGAAAGGCCGGGAGCGGCTGAGGTGCCATGGAAGACGTGAAAACGTGTGCCAGGGAGAATTTCCGCCTCGTGACCCAGCTCCCGCTGGGTCAGGCCCGGGTCTGGGCCGCTCCGCGGCACCGGGTGGACCGGGCTCGGTCGGCCACCCCGCTGGCCGCGCGCAAGCAGGAGCTTGGGCACGAGGAGCAAAACCGCTTCCTCGACCGCAAAATCAGCAAGGCGCTGCCGGGCAACCGGCAGCGCCTTTTCCTGCGACCTTTCCGACCAATGGCGTGAGGCTTTTTCCGCAGCCTGACCGGAGGGTAAAAATTTTGTTTTCTTCTGGCTTGCCGGGGCTGGCGGCGAGGGGTTTACTGCCGCGCAATTCGGCGGGACGGCCACGGCGGGACGGCCATCCAAAACCAAAACAACCCAAGCAAAGCCAAATCTATGAAAGCAAAAGCAACTCTTCATTGTTCCCTCACCGCGGCCCTCGTCAGCGCCGCCCTCACCGTCACCACTGCCGTCCATGCCGACACCTTTGGCAGCGGGGGTAATGCGTTCAC
>ENA-ORBV01017918-ORBV01017918.1-microbial-mat-metagenome-genome-assembly--contig:-NODE-17918-length-10059-cov-13.285614_pt1 | contig 10059 bp, 11 predicted proteins | sample MGYA00237777_ERZ505514 | MGnify/ENA primary metagenome ERZ505514 (study PRJEB26160, sample SAMN06269048) | microbial mat metagenome | isolation source: Oligotrophic lake microbial mat | place... | reverse complement strand
GGATCGCAAGAAAAAAACTACCTATCCACCTGTTTTGGGGTGGAGCTGAGGAAAAATTCTCTCTAATAACAAGTTAGACCGTCATAGCCCCTGTTGTGATTGAGCATTCTCGGGAAAAGGTATCTCAATTGGGTTTTAGTGTTTACTGAGGGACTTATGGAATTTCAAGAGAAGGCATCTTGGGAACGTCCAGTGGTTTGGGACATCAACCAAGAGCGTGTTTATCTAGAAACCCTCTTAAATCAGAGATTCAACTTTTATCTGGTGATATTCGCTTTAATCATTGGAGGCTCTGCCTCTGCAAATTCTCCCCAAAAATCTACATTGATTTTAGTATCTGGCCTCATTCTTTGTTTGTTAATGTGGGCCACGGTTTATCGAATTCATGTGAAGCTTGATATCGTCCTTAAGATGTGTTATTCCCATGAGGGTTATTTTCTTAAGGAAATCGCTAATAGGACAAAAAGCAAGGGAATAGTGGGCCTGATAACGGTCAATTCACTGATTGGTATTTGGATTCCGCTGGTTTGTACTCTTGTCATATTTATTGCTTTATTACTTTCATTTGCAGGATTTTTTTGATATAAAGCTGCCAGAAATCTGAACTATTCCCACTCATGACGACCCTACACAAAATGTTAAATAACTTATTATTCTGATTTTATGAAAAGAGTTTTATTATTAGACGCGGTAAACTCAAGAAAGTAAAACTTTGAACTAGGAGTAGATAATGACCCTTACTGAAGTGCTTCCTGCTGTTCGGCAGCTCTCTATAGTGGAAAAGCTTAAGCTGATCCGAATTCTGGCAGAGGATCTAGAAGCAGCAGAGAATATTGCACCCTTAGAACCCTTCAAAACCTATGATTTGCCGACCCCTTACAACACCTTCGGGGCTGGTATCTTGCTTATGCAAGCGTTAGAGTTAGCGGATCAGGCTTAATTGTCATGCGTTTCCGCTATTCCACTACCGATCCTTCCCAGAACGAGTTCGACAGTCTGCCAAGAGTGCCGCTGGTTCTTCGCCATGAGGGACAGACAGTTGAGGCGATTGGACTGGTTGACAGTGGCGCGACTATCAATGTGATGCCATATGATTTGGGGCTACACCTGGGAGCTACCTGGGACGACAACAGGGCAATTATTCAACTAGCTGGCAATTTGAGCACCCAGCCTGCTATGCCTTTTTTTGTAATTGCTCAAGTTGGGGATATTGCACCGATTCGGCTAGCGTTTGCTTGGACGAGAAGCCAGGATGCACCTTTGATTTTAGGGCAGACAAACTTTTTCATGGAATTTGACGTATGTTTCTACCGCTCCAAAATGGAATTTGAGGTTAAACCCAAGTCGCCGTAGACGGTCTAACACTGCGTTGGTGCGGACGGAACAGAGGTTATCTGTGAGAGTTCAAGGTTGCCTGCCGACGCACAACTTCACCGTTAGCTGGCTTCGTTTTTGGGTTGAGACGGTAATTGCAAGATTATTTTCTGGGTCTTCACGTCCGGTGTATTTTAAGCTCATTGAGGAAATACGATAGCTAGCCCAGAGAAAATCTATAGCGGCAGCTAGCCGTCTTCGGCACACAATGATGAAGACCAAAGAAAGAGTTCGTCTATGTTTGCACAACTGCCAGAGTCTCGAATGCACTGGGTTCGCTGGGTATTGACCATTGCTTGGCTCCTGGTAATCGTTTCCCTATTTTATGATCCCTGGACATCGGCATTAACCGAACCCAACCATCCCTGGAGTCCCTTGCGGCTATCCAACGCCTGTGTAGAAGTGCAAGGCATATGTTTATCCGAGCAACCCTACCCATTGAGCACCACCCTCTTCTGGGGAGCGATTGTCCCAGTCGCAATCTTTATTTTATTGGTGTTTGGACATGAGCTATGGCGGCGGATCTGTCCTCTTTCTTTTTTATCTCAGATTCCTCGCGCCCTAGGCTGGCAACGACAATTTAGACGGGAGAATAAAAAGACTGGGAAGGTGCGCTACGAATTGGCAAAGGTCAGTCCCGATTCGTGGCTGGGTAGAAACTATCCCTATGTCCAATTTGGCTGGCTGTTTGTGGGATTATGTGGGCGAATTTTATTTTTTAATGCCGATCGCCTAGTGCTGGCAGGTTGGTTACTGTTCACAGTTGTGGCTGCGATCGCAGTTGGCTATTTTTACGGAGGCAAATCCTGGTGTCAATACTTTTGCCCAATGGCACCCGTTCAGAGCATCTATAGTGAGCCGGGGGGCTTATTAAGTAGCAAAGCCCATATGAGTGATCAGTCCATCACTCAATCGGTGTGCCGCACTGTTCTGCCGGATGGTAAAGAGCAGAGTGCTTGTGTGGCGTGCCAGAATCCTTGCATTGACATTGATGCAGAACGCACCTATTGGGATAGCTTAAACAAGCCTGAAACCTCATTTCTTCGCTATGGGTATGTGGGGTTAGTCGTAGGCTATTTTGGCTATTATTATTTGTACGCAGGCAATTGGAACTATTACTTTTCTGGAGCGTGGCTCCGACAAACCGATCAGCTAGCCTCTTTGTTTAGTCCCGGGCTGTATTTATTTGGGCATTCCATCAACATTCCCAAATTGGTTGCTGTTCCCCTTGTGTTAGGCGGCTGTACAGCGATCGGCTATGGGGTCGGGCAGTGGATTGAAAAACGCGCCAAATCTTACAGTCGGCGACATCATGCCAAGCTGGCGATCGAGACAATTCGACATCGCATTTTTACTCTTTGCACCTTTGGGATTTTCAACTTCTTCTTTATTTTTGGCGGTCGTCCCTTAGTGCAACTCATGCCTTGGTCGGTACAATACCTCTACGACCTGGGGCTTGTTTCCCTGAGTACTCTCTGGCTCTACAAAGCTTGGCGGCGCAGTCCTAATCTCTATTCCCGTGAAAATCTCGCCAGTCGATTCCGCAAACAATTGGAGAAATTGCAACTCAACGTTTCACAGTTTTTAGAAGGGCGTGTACTCAGCGACCTCAACACCCATGAAGTCTATATATTGGCCAAAGTTCTTCCTGGCTTTACCCGCGAGAAGCGACACCAGGCATATAAGGGAGTTGTTCGAGAAGCATTAGAAGAAGGTTATGTGAACTACTCCAGCAGTCTGGAAATATTGCAGCAAATGCGCCAAGAAATAGGGATTACCGATGACGAACACCGCATCGTGTTGGAGGAATTGGGCATTGAAGATCCAGAATTACTCAACCCCAATCGTCAACGCAGTTTAGAGAATCAGATCCGCTTAAGCGGTTACCGCAAATCACTGGAGCGATTAATGCTACTACAAAGCAAACAGCCCAATCGCACGGCAGTTGAGCAATTGTCACTCCCAGATTCAGCCGCAATGCGTTCTCTGCGCCGCGAATATTCGATCGCACCCCAGGAAGAAGAGTGGATTCTGAGTGGTTTTTCGGTGAACGCTGGCAGTGTCAAAAAGGCTGAGTTTCTACTGGCTCGATTACCAAAATTGATTGATTGTTACCGCGCATTAAATCAACCGATGCTCATGGAGCATCAAGCGGTGTTAACGCTGCTGCGAGAAAATATAAAGCATAAAAAAGAACTGATTGTACGATCGATTCTGGAAACGCTGGAAAGGCTCCAAAATGATCCGAATGCTCTATCCCTAGCGAGGTCTTTGCAAAGGGCTTCTCCGGCAATTTTAGTGGAACTCTTAGAGCAGGAGAACTGGGGCGATCGCTTACCACCAGAAACCTTTAAATCCCTGACTCAGCCCGGAGAAACGCCCGTAGCTTGTTCTCTGGAAGCTCCCCTTGAGGAAGTTTTGAGTCATTTAGAAGCCCTGCTCCAGGAGCAAAATCCCTTAATTCAGGCGGCAGCACTCTATACGATCGCTCAATTGGATGCCGAACGCAGTCTGGCGATCGCCCGAGATCAGATTCACAAGTCCAGCCCTCAGCTTTTGCAGGAAACTGCCGAACGGCTACTGTCTTTGCCAACGTCAAATCTGGCTCTAAATGAATGTCCGACGCTAGAGAAATTGGTTTATTTATTCAATAGCGATTTCTTCCACCGGATGCAGAGTGAAACTTTGATTGCGCTAGCCGATCGGTCAGAGGTGAGAACCTACTCCAACGGTGACGTGATCACAGAAGCAGGCGACACCTGTCGAGAATTGTTACTGTTGATTGAAGGTGATGCCAATATTCACTATCAAACTGGGGCTGAGATTCATGTTGAACAGTTTCATCCTGGGCAGACGCTGGATGAACTAGACATCCTAGCGCACAGCAGCTCAGAGAATACCATCATTGCAGACAGTGAAATGACCCGAATTCTAGCGATCTCCGTCGATACCTTTGACGACTTACTCGATCATGACCCTGATTTTGCACGGAGGGTCTTGGAGTTAGAAAGTCGGCAATTACAGCGATTTGTGCGATCGGTGCAGCCCCTTTGAAGGACTATTTACTCATGACCAACAAATTTCGCACACCTGGATATCATCCAATCCGAAAGCTAAAGGTAATCTTAGCGGGTCTTCATGTTGCAGTAATAACCGACTTTAGTGTTGCTTATAAAGTGATTTTTTCAGTGCCCATTCTAGGCGGTGCTTTCTACTTTCGACAATGGATAGATGTCAGCTTGATATTGTTAGCGGTGGGGCTAATGCTGATTTCTGAATTGTTTAACAGCGCGATCGAAGTCTTGTGCGATTTTGTGGAACCTCAGCAGAACGATCGTATCCGCGTCACTAAAGATATTGCTGCGGCAGCGGCTGGTCTCAGTATCCTGGTGTGGGCAGCAATTTTAATCGTTGAAAGCATCCGTCTTTTCCAGTTATAGAATAGAGAGTAGCTTAAAGGTTTGATCTGCTATCCGATAGGTATAAGGAAGCTCTGGCAGGGAGAACCACAGATTACTTTAAGTAGTTAAACGAAATCAATTACACAAAAAAGTAGCTGAAAGGCTGGATTGTCGCGAAGCTAGTGTGAAAATAATTTTGTCGGACTACTTACCACGATTTGAAGTGTTCAGTTGCCAGCCAGCTAACAAGTCGTTGGAGCGGCGAATGAAGATTTGTTACTTCGTTTCAGTATTGTCGGTCGCCGCTCAACAGGAGCGTTAACCAGCAGGTGTTGAGCACATCTCAATATCTCAATTAATCAACAAGGAGCAAGTTCCTCTTGCTTTCAGAGACTTTTCTACCGCAAGCAACTGCACGGCTGATTCTCCGTCGGTTAATTGATCTGGATCGGGAACGGTTTCTTGCTTATCGCCAAGACCCTCAAGTAGTCCGATTCCAAGGTTGGTCAATGCTCTCTGACGCTGAAGCACAATCCTTTATCAACGACATGCAGACAGCAGCAATCGGGATACCAGGTGAATGGTTTCAAATTGCGATCGCACATAAGCAATCGAACTTGCTCCTAGGTGACATCGGGATGCAGATTTATCTTAAACACCCAACGATCGTAGAAATTGGTTTTACTTTGGGGCGTGAAGAGCAGGGTAAAGGATATGCACAAGAAGCAATTCAAGCTCTGCTTGATCCACTGTTTCAGCGTGGAACCATCAGCAAGATTGTAGGTATCACGGACATGCGAAATGAACCATCGGTTCGTTTGCTTAAGCGATTGGGAATGAGTTTCGTGCGATCTGATGAGGTAGAATTCAGGGGTGAATTATGTATTGAGCAAATATTTGAGTTAGCAAAAGAGGATTGGTTACTCCGTAAAGCTGGCTAACATTGCAGTGCAACGGATTGAAGGAACCAACTGGTGCTGAGTTCAAGGGGATCGGCAGCCGCTGACCGCAACCGTTATCCTGCTCACGATGGCACCAAAGCCAACTCGCCCCGAGGGATGCAATGACGGATTTCGACGCTCTTCGCGCCCTGTTCATTAATACGTCTCTCAAGAGGAGGAGCGATGAAAGCCATACGCGGTTGCTCCTTGGTGCTTCCGCGGCCATTATGAAGAAGAACGGTGTTTCGGTCGAACATCTGCATTTAGCTGCGCACGACTGTCCCCCAGGCGTCTACCCTGATATGACAGAGCACGGCTGGACTAAAGACGAGTGGCCCGTGCTTTGGAAGAAAGTAAAAGCGGCTGACATTCTCATCGTAGGGACTCCGCTTTGGTTAGGGGAAGAAAGCTCGATCTGCCGGCTCCTGATCGAGCGACTCTACGCCATGTCTGAACAGCTCAACGACAAGGGGCAGTCGATTTATTATGGCAAAGTCGGAGGCTGCGTCATCACCGGGAACGAAGACGGTCTCAAGCACACGGCGATGACGATCGGATTCGCACTCAACCATTTGGGCTACACAATACCACCTCAAGCTGATTGTGGATGGATTGGCGAGGCTGGTCCCGGTCCTTCCTATGGTGACGAAATTGAAGGTGGTGGGCGTGTCGGCTTCGACAATGACTTCACACAACAAAACACCACGATCATGACCTGGAATTGCATCCACCTTGCACGCATGCTCAAGGAGGCTGGAGGGATTCCGAACGAAGGCAATGACCGTAAGGCATGGAAAGCTGGGCAGCGATTCGACTTCGAGAATCCCGGTACGCGCGCAGGATAACAAGGCGCTGCACCTGTCCACTATGGAGCGCAGCGGAATAGCGGCAGGTGGGCTCAATCGTTCTACCGCTTCGCTGGCTGATAGTAGCAGTGGTTGAGAGGTTATCGGCTAGGGTTGCAAGCTTAGGTTAGTTTGAATGTGCTGGTTTCGACTGTTTTTAAGCGTTGTTGGTGAAATTCGAGCTTAGATTTTTGTCGTTAGCATGATGGCGTAAAAGTCAGATTCTGCTATGCCAACCTCTCTAAGCTTGCGTCCCGCAACCCAATCTGACGCTGAGGCTGTGGCGCAGGTTTATTTGAGTCCGCGAAAAGAGTTCGTTTCATTTGCCCCGGTTGCCCACTCAGATAAAGCTGTTTATCGATGGATTCGTGACATTTTGATTCTCAGTGGTCAGGTAACAGTGGTAGAGCAAGACAACAAAATTATCGGCATGATGGCATTATCAAACGCCGAGGGAACAGGCTGGATTAATCAGCTTTATCTAAATCCAGATGTCGTCGGTTGTGGCAGGGCGCATCTAGCGGTTGGGGGAGTAGAGGGTTGGTGCTAAGGCATGATCAGCAAACAACGGATCAAATCGTCCATTGACCCAAGCCAGACGCAGATGGAGCAGATGATTAAATCCTGGTTCGCTCCAACGCATCCCCGTTCCCTTAAAACGTTGAGTAATCAGCCACTTACAAGCACTCTCCACCATGCCTGAACCAATAGGAAATCCTAACTGCTTAAATTGCCGATATTTTAAGTGCTGGCAGTTACGTCCCTTCAGACCGCTTTAACTTTAACAGCATCTATAGGATTTGGTGACCGCAACTAGCGCAAAAGCGATCGCTGGGTTTGATCGATGCTCCACACTAGCTGCAAAATTGGCGAGTAGGCGCGGGCGTTGCAGCGTTTGCAGAACCCGCCGAAACTGACCCCATCCGCATTTCCATATCGCCCATTCTCATTTCCATCGGCTTTAAATTCATCTGCATGGTGCCCATAGTCATTTGCTGCATGGGTTTCATAGGTGCCATGGGCTGCATGGAAGCGGGAACATTTGTTTGCTGCGTAGACAGTTGTTCGGCATTGATGAGGAGTGGGGCAGTGGTTGACATGCCCATACTGCTGCCCTGAATTTGAATGAACTGATTTCCATTGGCAGTGTGCAGCTTGACCACGATCCCTTCAGAAGTTCGATAGACTTCAGGAGGACAAGTCCATGCGCCTGTTTGCAAACTGCTGCTTGACTGCTGTTGCTGTCCGGCACTGGTGCTGGCGATCGCAACAGTAGTTTGCATTCCCTGGCTATCTAGATAAAGTCGCTGTCCGCTGCCTAAGTCACAACCATGCGCCACGAGTTTTTCCCCTTGCTTGACCCGTTCTAGTGTACAAATTCCATGATTAAGATGACCGTGAATAAAACCTTAAGAAGATTGCTGTTGATTGCCTTAGTTCTGGCTCTCGGACTGGTATTTTCGCCAATGGGCAACAAAATTTTGGATGCGATCGCGTTAACAACTGCCGATCCCACTGCCAATCCCACCGCCAACTCATCCACTGACTCGACTTATGAGCAGCGATCGAACCACAGCCCTGATGGCATTGGCAAATTTTACATGGGGCGAGAAATTGCCCAAGTAATGGGTCATTTGGGCGCAGGATGGCTAGAGCGTCCTAGTCGCGAACGGGAAGAACGTCCGCAACAGTTAATCAATTCCCTCACTTTAAAGCCAACAGATGTGGTAGCAGATATTGGCGCGGGAACGGGCTATTTTAGCTTTCGGATGGCGACCCTAGTGCCAAAAGGTAAAGTGCTAGCAGTGGACGTGCAACCAGAAATGATCGAAATCTTGGACTCTTTGAAGCGAGAAAAGAAACTTGAAAACGTGGAGCCTGTGTTAGGCACCATTACTAACCCAAATTTGCCCGCCGCTAGCGTTGATTTGGCAATTATGGTGGATGCATATCACGAGTTTGACCATCCCCGCGAAATGATGACGGCGATCGCTCAAGCCCTCAAACCCAATGGGCGCGTAGTGTTGGTAGAATATCGCGGCGAAAACCCCTTAGTGCCAATCAAGCCGCTACACAAGATGACCCAACGCCAAGCCAAAAAGGAATTGGCATCCGTGGGCTTAACCTGGCTAGAAACCAAAGATTTCTTGCCCCAGCAGCACATAATGATTTTTGGCAAGAAAGCTTGATTGAGTACCGGGTGGGGAGCGCTAAGTGCGGAGTGCGGAGACAAAGCGCTCAATCCCTGCTAAATCTTGATGGATATGAACATCGCAGTAGTTTCCGTTGGCTTGAAGCAAGTCAACTACGCTAGCTGCCTGACCTGCCATTAGTTCGATCAGCCAAATACCGCCCGATCGCAGATATTCAGGGGCACCTGTCACTAAATGGCGAATGCAGTCTAATCCATCGTTGCCACCGTCTAATGCCAAGTGGGGTTCATGGTGGGCAACTTCTGGCTCTAACTCCAACACCATTTGGCTAGGAATGTAGGGCGGATTGGAAACCATGCCATCAAGACAGCCTTTGAGGTGGGCTAACGGCTCAAACCAAACCCCCTGATAAAACTGAATCCGTTCGGTCAGCCTATAAGCCTTTGCGTTGGATTGGGCGATCGCCAATGCCTCACCGCTGCAATCCACTGCATGAATCATGGCATGGGGAAATGCGGTTGCCAATCCTAGGGCGATCGCGCCGCTGCCTGTGCCGAGATCTGTCCAGTGGGAAAGTGAGGGGCAAGAGGCAGGGAGGAAGTGACGAAATGCTAGATCAATCAATAATTCTGTTTCGGGGCGCGGAATTAGGACAGCACTTGACACCTTAAGCTGAAAATTTCGCCAGGGACTACTGCCTGCCAGATATTGCACAGGAATTCGCTGTTGAATGCGTTGTTGCCAGCGCTGCACCAGTTCCTCTAAGGGCATTGCTAATTCGATCTGTGGCTGCTCTTTGAAGCGTTCCAACCGCACATCTAGGTTAGATAATGCGGAGGATTGTTGCAACAGCCAGGTCGCTTCTTCGGTGGGAATATCTGCGGCGATCGCCGATTGCTGCGCCTCTTGCCACCACTGCCAAACCTCCTCTCCAGACGCAAAAAATCCTCGCCTCTGGGTAGAAAACGAGGATTGAGTCTCTAGATTGGCATCAGACATAATAAAGATAAAAGCGCAACAAATTGAATCATATTACAATGCCTGATGTCTAACTAAAGTCAGCCTACCCTACGGGAAGCAAGCTAGATCACCCAGCCCCTCTTCTGCCCGTGGAGCAGGTAGGGCTGATTCTCTAGATAAAGGAAACAAGTGTTGGCAGGTCATGTTTGAATAGACGCATGGCTTTTGTGATGGAAGAGTACCCGGCTTTACGAAACAACGAGATTGCCCAAGAACGCAATAAAGCCATCACAGTGGCAGGATTGGGTGATTGAATCAACGAAGCATCTTCTGCTTGCACCACATCTTTGACCCAATGCAGCTTATTTTCCGTCGTGCCCCGATT
>ENA-ORBV01017914-ORBV01017914.1-microbial-mat-metagenome-genome-assembly--contig:-NODE-17914-length-10062-cov-4.751728_pt1 | contig 10062 bp, 6 predicted proteins | sample MGYA00237777_ERZ505514 | MGnify/ENA primary metagenome ERZ505514 (study PRJEB26160, sample SAMN06269048) | microbial mat metagenome | isolation source: Oligotrophic lake microbial mat | place... | reverse complement strand
GTTGTATGTTACGCAAAAGCTCTGGCCTGATTTTCGAAAAGAAGATCTGTATGAGGCTATCTGCGAATATCAAAAGAGAGAGAGAAGATTTGGAAAAGTGCTGACCCCTATTGCTTAACCTGAATGAACCGCATTTTACTGATTCTTGCCTTACTGCTTGTAGCCTTTACTTCCACTGCACAGTTTAGAAGAAGTCGCGAGACGACTACGACAGAAGTTCAACCCACTAGCGAAGGTGATCTAAATTATCGAAACCCAACTGAATACACGATTGCCGGTATTGAAGTCACAGGGCTTAATGTATTGGATAAAAACGCAATGGTATCCCTCACCGGGCTAAAGGTGGGAGATAAAATTAAAATCCCCGGAGACGGAATCAGCAGCGCCATACGAAAACTCTGGAAACATGGCCTCATTGGAGACGCCACGATCTCCGTGGAGAAAATTGAAGGCAAAAATGCGTAAATGCAAATACCACAGCAAGCATCATAGGCATGAAACTAAAAGCTGTCAATTCATTGCTTAATATAACATTCACCAGCCCCACCCAAAACCAAATATACATAGCCGTTTGGCATCTGTCTAGATAATTATTATAGTTGTGATAACGCCCTGATTGCCTCCAACACAACAACAACAATTCCAGAAGAGACGTCGGCGGCTGTCCTATACAACCGACGTTTCAACAGAAAAACACCATGGCGACCAGAACGATAAAAAGAGCGCCAACTTCGGTCACCAAGCAATAAAGAAGGCCGACTCAAACAGCAACTTGGAATTTGATTCGCACCAGAAACAGCTGCAGCAACAACCAAACTCACCTGACACCAGCAATGAACGATTGGTGGAGAATCTTTTGGGAGGATTGAGCTCCCAGGAGTTTGAGGCTGTTTTTTCAGATTATCAACCAAATTGTGCTGAAGATCAACAAGCAGGTTCTGCGACCAAGAAGGGGGGGGAAAGCAGCAATCAGCTTTATGCAAGTTGTGGTGCAGTCCTTGCACAAACAACCCGAAAGCCAGTCAGTGATTCTGACTCACGAGCTAGCTCATTTTCAAGTCAGCAAACTTGTGAAAAAGACGACAGTGATAAGACCGAATCGGGGATTGAACGCCAGGATGAAAGCTCTGGAAATTTGGATGTCAACAATTCAATACTGGGCAACTCCTGTACCATGCCAAGTTCTTCCTCTGGAAACACAGATCATACCACTTTGCATCCATCTATTGGTGCTGATAGAGAAACACGGCAGCCGTTAGAGAATGTACGGCCCTTCCAGCAGGGCCCAGCCAACACAAATGGATGCAGACTTTCAAGTAAAAGCGACAAACAAAAGAATGCCTTCGACAGGCTCATGAATCCTAGTACAAAACCTGATGGAACAAATTTAGCGGCTAATAAAAAGCGCCGTGCGAGCACGTCCAAAGCCAAGAATGCCAAGGAGGCAAGGCACCCAACGCTGACCCAAGAATATGGGTGGGCCAAACCTCCATCGCGCATCGCAGCAGTTGCTGACGACTCGGAAAAGGAAAGAATTGAGACTGGAGATGATGAATCACATGAAAACTCGAAGAGCATGCATAGGCATATCTGCATCGATGGCACCCCTGATTCCGAAGACGAAAACACGGAAAAGACGCTCCTCGATGATCAACGTTCCGCCCAAGCAAAGATGAAAGAGACGACACAAGAAGAAGGTCGAGCTGAATCTTACCGCAACTTGCAAACACAAACGATATCCCAATACTTTGAGAAAGAGGAAGCAGAAATACTCTCCGATTCGGATACGGCTAGTGAAACAATCGAAGATGAGCCAGACATGGATCTTGGAATGGACGACCTAGACGAAACGTGCAGGGGTTTGACACAGTGCTATGAAACTGAGGCTAACATCCACCCTGGACCTTTTAGATCTTTCCAGTCTGACAAGAGCCTTGATTTCATAGACTACAAACCACCAGGACCCGATGGCATCGGTCAAAGAAGGTATTACATTGGCGAGACATGGCACACAAAGCCCCAGGATTGTCTAGCTGATGTAAAAAAGCTCTACAAGATTGAAGGGTTTCGAACCAAGGGCCGCATGTCAAAAATTGCTGTTTGTGAAGTAAGCACAAGGCTGTCAGACAGAATAGGCACTTGCGCGGAAGACATCAAAATTTGCTGGGTTGTGTCCGGGCGCGAGGAAATCGAGCTGAACAAACTAAAATGCCAGCTGTTGTCGCCGGAATGGAAGCACTTGCCATATCGATGCGAATACAACTTTCGGTCTATCAAAGATGCAGAATCTCTTGAATGCGGAACTCGTAAAACCGCACTGTCGTTCCGCTGGGCTATATCGTTTATCCGCAACGACTTCGTTCAGAGGCAAAAGATGGTTAGAGGGAAACCTACAGTACTCGAGCTTTTCGGGGGCATAGGAGGGATGTCTCTTGGACTCGAACGAGCTGGCTTCTCCATTACATCAGTTGTAGAGAACGATCCGATTACGGCGCATGTGTTCCAGGCGAATTTTCCGGGCAAGAACGTTATTGTCGACTGTGTCAAAGCATTCCTGAAGCGGTGTCGCAAGAGAAGGCCTGGTTATCCCGGAAAATCGGACTTCAACCATCTTCACGGTTCGACGCCATGCCAACCATTTTCCAAAGCCTGCCGAGAAAAAGACGGCGGCAAAGACGGTCCAGCAAAGAAAGAGCTAGTTTACACTTTTGTCAGTGCAGTTGCTTATTTTGAGCCCGACACGGCTTCGTTTGAGAACGTCACTGGGTTTCTCGCAGAGGAGCACAGAGAGTATCTTACAAATATGCTGGCGGGACTACTTCGAGAAATTGGATACAACGTTCGTGTCTGCGTCCTCAACTCGGCCAATTACGGTGATGCTCAGGATAGACACCGTGTATTTCTGTTTGCGTCAAAGGCAGGGATTCATCTGCCACTCGAACCGACTGTTACTCATGGACGAAAAGAAGAGCTATTGAGACTACAAACAGTCAAGCATTGCCTTAAGGATCTCGAAGACATCGAGCCAGAGAGTGGCCAAGGACGAGTGCAACTAGAGACTGGAGCAATTGTGGACAACCATTCAATGTAAGTCACGTGAAGCCATTCCTCGTAAATGAGTTCAATTTCCTTCTTCTTAAAATTTTCTTTGACTTTGGCCATTGTGTTTTTCTGGTTGAGAAGTTATAGCACAGACATTCCCAAGGACGCGGAACCGCTGAATCCAAACAAACCTGTCTCCACTCTCTACCGGGGTGCGGCCAAAAGATTTCTTCACTACAAACAAGATCGCTGTCTGACGATACGCGAATTAGCAAGGCTGCAATCTTTTCCAGACAGCCACATACTTCCAGTTACCACGTCCGTGGCTCATCGACAAATCTGCAACGCCGTCCCAGTTGGTTTGGCCCATGCTGTCGGAAAAGTCTTGATGGAGGCCTATTCTGTACAACACGACTGACAGGCGGGTAACGTGATCTTTCCCTGCCAGTGCTATGCAGCTAGCTATAACCTCACTACTAGATTGGACATGATACCTCCGGACTCCCTTCCCCCCCATTAATTAGTTAGTTTGACGTATACTTTTCAAAAGCCGATTGCCATTGCGCCACTTTTTCCGTCAAGGGCATGCGATTGGCGCCACTGGAACTGGGCAGCACCATCAAGTCTAGGGTACGTCCAGATGCCATTGTGTATTGGTTTTGTGTTGTTGCGTCCTTTAGGTAGTGTTTTCGAAACCGTTGGTACGCCTTGGACCCAATAAAACAACAAACTTGAATGGATGCGTGTTTTGTCAAAAATGTGGGCAAGTCATTGGGAGCAGCGTCGACGATGACTGCCTTTTTGTGGCCTTTGGGTGGTCGCACATGAACATTGGACAAGACATCCCAAATGGCAATCGCGTGCAAGTCCAGTGTGGCTTGCTGGAGAGCCAGATAGTAGTCCTCGGAGGAGTCGGGGGGATTCTTGTTCGGTACTCCTACTATTTTGGATAGCACCTTCCACATGGATCGTTCGTGGTAAGCCAAGGCAGGATCGTCGGGCATGGCCGACGCGGTTTCTCCCAAGAGTAAAATGCGGGGCGGTGTCGTTGTGGACACAAGAGGCCCACATGGCCTGAGTGGTGGAGAGGATGATGATGACTCTTGTGGTTGCGATTCGGACGGCGCATCAGTCGCACCATTCTTTGGGTGTCGCTGTTGTCGGTTTTTGTGGTGATGCTGCTGCTGCTTGGAAGGTGGTGATGGTTGATATTGATAATTCTCTAGCAAAGAGGTGCCATCATCATCCTTGGATGTATTTTCCTCGCCTTTGTTGCTTAGGAGCAGCCCTCGCAGGTAGGTCGTCAGATCTTTGGTCAAGGCATCGCGATTGCTATTGGTGACCAGCAGTACCAGCACATCGTGTCGTGCCATTATTTTTTCGACTTGGTGATTTGGTTTCTTGAGCATGGGAAGTGTTCCAAGGCTACAAGAAGAAGCTTCCGTTTGAGTCAAATTCAAATGATTCCAAACCGCCGGAAAGAAACCGGGGCACAACAATTCCATTTTTCCCACTTCATCGATCACTGTCAAAGCAGGCGTAGTAGCAGTAGGTTGTGGTCGTTCTTGTAACGATGGAATCACATGATCTTGAATATTCTGGAGCAGGACGGAATATTTTCCAACCGTGGGTTTGGTGCTTCCGACACGAGCCAATGGGACCACTACTTCCGTGTTGTCTTGATATTCCACAATGTCAAATCCAATTCTTTGCGGGCCACTATTGCCGCTATTATCACGACATTCTCGGGTATAAAATCCATGAAGCGTCAAGGTTGGAACCGATTGGGAAATACTTTCCACGGCTTTGATGATGCAAGTGGTTTTGCCGACGCCCGGCAGGCCCGTCAAAAAGATCTTGTTCATGAGGGGAATGTGTTGGATGGAAATGAAAGCCAAAGGAACAAAAGTCAGCTCCACTCGAAGCACTTTTTCTTGACAAATGCTGTACATCCCGGAGGCTGAGCTATGTAGCCTAGCCTGCGTACAGATGGTCAGTGGCGCCGACGAGGATGATGTTCAATGTGCAGCAGTTGAGTAGAATTGTCATTAAATGTGAATCAATCATTCATCAGTCATCACTAGTGACGATGAGGTCAAATGTGCGCCATATCTAGAGATATCTTTTGCGAAAGATATGGTCACTAAAGAGGAGATGTGCGTCGAACAACTGGCAAGATTCTCACTCCTCATCAATCATCAGTTCATCACAGCCCCCAATGCCAATGCCCATGCCCCTTCGCCAGCCACTGATACGGCATTGCTCACTCACAGCCCATCGTCATTTGTTGTAATTACAACTATAGTGTGTCACATTAATATTCTACGAGCATTGAACCCATCACAACAACCACCCAGCTATAATTAGTTTCTTTTTTATACTCATCTGTCCAAGTAGTAATTGAAGATGGAAGCGTTGGATGCAGCACTCAAGCAAGCAGCAGACGTAGTGCGAAAGAGGGAGGCAGCTTTGGACGAGCGTGAAGGGGAGCTTAAAAGGCTCAAGAAAACCCTGGACGAGAAGCATCCCAACTTGGGGGAGCCTAGTGATGTCATTCCTCTCAATGTGGGCGGGACATGTATCTCTGTTCTTCGCCGAACCTTGACGCAGATTGAGGGATCAATGTTGGCTACGAAATTCAGTGGGCGATGGGATGATAGCCTAGAGAAAGACAAGGATGGCAGGTTCTTTATCGATCAGCCGATTGCATTATTTTTGCCTTTGATCGATTATCTTCGAGATCGGGCATGTGAAACGCCACTCTCAGGGCATCCCGATTTGTTGCTCGAGGACAACACCTCGACGAAGAGGTTCAATCGAATGGTAGAGTACTATGGTATGACTCTGGGTGTCTATCCGATTGGTATCTATAGGCTTGCCAATTCCACTACGCGCACTCTTGTCGCAGAGCACCCAGACTACGAAATTGAATCTGAAAGTCTTGCAACATTTGTTTTGATGCCTAAAGACAATCGTCACGGTAGATTTGCGAACACATTTGAAGTGGAGCTTGGTGACAATAGCGTGGCTCAAATTGGTTGGATGGATTGGTCAAACAAGGACGCATTTGTGAAACAGTCCCCGAACACATACCAGGGTGCAGGTTACGGAAAAGGCAGCATAGCTTTTGACTGTGGAAGATCCGGAATGGCAATCACCCAAAATGACAAGGAAACTTTGTTCAACACAGTGGCCCCAGTGGCCCCGGGGCAAGGTTTTGATGCAGCTGGAACCGTACTTCGGTGTGAGGGAAGTGGGTGTTTATGGCATGTCAACGGGAACGTGGTGCCTTCGAATAGCATCCCCAGCATTCTTGCAGCTCATATTGCGAAGATGCGCATGTCGAATCCCGTGCCGTGTGTGACTATTAAGGGAAGACTTCGGATTACAGCGATTGAGCTTACTTTTTAACTGCAGACGAGGCAATGACAATGACATCATTTCTTTTAAAGGCAAAACAAGATCATCTCCAAGGGTTGATATAAACGTGATGTGGATCTATGAATACTTCTGGATGCTTAGGAAAAAGTACGACCAGAACGGCGTTTCATCCTCGAATATTTGTGTACTGCCTAAACTAATATTCTAATATTTATATATTAAAATCTAAAATATTTCTCCCCAGCCGACCTATTATAGTTGCGTAAAAAGACTTTGACCGCCCTTGGCTTGCAACTCGATCTTTTGTTCGGCGGCTCGAATCGGATACCGCCACATGCGGGTCGTGTACGCCCCATCATCCATGGCCTTGGCCCGTTCCGACAACAGCAAGGCCAATTCGGCCTTGTTCATGGGAAAGACAATGTATTCAAATTCCAAATCGGCATCGTCCGTCAGTTGCAATTCCAAAAAGGCCAAGGGATTCTTTGGCGTCTCGACACGCCGTTTGTTCTTTACATAAATCTTGTACACGACCAAATTGCCGCGGACCTCTTTGCCAGATTCCAGGGGCGGAAAGAGGGTTTTCCCATAATACGATGGCGCCAAGTCGTCTTGCATTTGAAAGGCATCGTCACACCAACATCCGTACATGAACCGGGCTTCGGCCGGACGGTATCCACAGACGGTTTCCAGGCCAATCCGGCCGGACGTCCAGCCAAAGCGTTGCAACATTTGTTTGTAAAGGGGGTGGTGGGGATTGTCTTGCAACCACAAATTGTTCATTTGATTTTCTCCAAAGCCAGGCATCCCAAACAAATCGTCGGCCGGTTCCAACACCTCATCGCAAATATCTTGAAGGGAATTTAATTTCGCAGTGGGCTTGAGGACCAAAAATTCGTGGGGCGTAAAACAATCTTCCGTCAAACCTTTAAAAATCTCTAGCTTGAGTTTAAACTTGTGTTGATTGGGATTTTTCTGGCAAGCTTTTTTATGAGACTGTTTCCAATGAATCTTTTGACACTCTTTGGAACAGTAGCTGACGGTATCGCATTGATTACAAGTCAGTGGAGCATCTTTGAAACAAATCGGACAATCGGAATAGTGTTCAATTCGCTGGGCCTTGTTACGGGGTAGGACTTCGGTGTCGGTCGTCTTGTCAATGTATTTTTCCGCGTCAATCGAGACGTATTGGTATTCTTTGTGTTCAAAGGGATGAATCGACGCCACATTGACGTCCCAATCGTCGGGAGAAAGGAAGCGTTGACGGGGAATTGTTTTATAAATTTCTATTTGCCCAGGGGCCTCTGCTACGTAGTCCCTGTAGCTAGTGCCATTGTTATTTCCACTAGTAGCTCCTGCACTAGCAATGGCACCAGTGTTCGTGCGACGCTTGCTCTTCTTTCCCATCTTGCAATTGTTTCAATTGGGGTTGAGTTACAAATGACGATGGGCTGCGATAATAAACAAAGCATGCATTGGCTTCGTTGCAAAAGCCAAGACGATCTTTGGCATAGATTTATTGGTCCAGCAGTGAGTGTAAATCTTGCAGGTGATTAGACGCACATCGTCTCGCTAATGACCACAATCATGCGCCTTGACCTCCCAACCCCTCACACTCTCCCAGGGCCAAACCAATTTAGCCTCTGGTAGCAGGAAAGACTAGCTATTTCTTTGCACTGCCAGCACTATCTACACTTAAGCACAGCGGATAGACACAAAGGTGATAATCGAAACCAATTGTCCTTATTCATGACTTCTCCTGAGGGCCTGAATGAAAGCATGGACTCATTCTTCTAAATGCATCAGCATTCACAAGAATGATATCAAATGCCAATTGTGTTGCACTGAAAAATCGGAGGTACAGTAGGAAGCAGTTACCGCCACTTTGATAGGGACTCTTAGCAACATCAAATTCACCAAATCTTGTTTGTTTGTCACAAAGATGATCAATTTGCTCTCTCCCCAAGATTCATTTTGATCTATTGCTTGCACCTTCTCATAGACTTCAGTGAATCGAAGCACGTCATGCTTTAGTGTAGGTAGAATGAAGTGGAGTTTAGATATTAAATAAAATTCATTCAATTTTTAATTTAAGGTTTGGCAAGATTTGAAATGTTTTGTTTGAGTTCGGGGATAAGTTGGGTAAGTTGCACGACAGTGGATTGGGTAGTGTCCGGTTCCGCGAGAATTTGCAGTACAGTAGTGAGACATTTTGTCAGGAAATCCTTCATTTCTACGTCCTTGTTCCCACTGTTGTCTTGGCACCGGTCGCTACTGCCACTGCTGGCATTAGCCCCGTGTCCACTGGTTTCCCCATTGGTTTCATTTCGTTGTCCGCCGTTCTCAGTAGGAGCTGCAGCAGCTGCTGTCTCATGTACGAGCTCTGTCTCATTCGACTTTTGATGGGAAACCTTTCCCATTTTACATGGGCCGTGCCTTCTGTCGGGCACTATGGACGAAACCTTCCTTTTCTTGGTGCAACTACTTTCCGTCGGCCGCTCTACAGTTGCACTATTGTCGGGAATCACAATGGCTTCATCAGCACGACGACGGACGGGTCTTTTTGTATCGGCAGGGTCATCTTGGCGGGGATTGTCATTTAAATACTCGCAGATTGCCCTTCCAGCAAGATCTGTCAACTTTTTGTGCTCCGAGCCATAGTGCTTTCTAATAAATGCCAACTGCCTGGCAAAGATAGGCCCGTAAATGTGAAGGATACGAGCGTCCTTGTAGAACTCCAAAACGCATTTAATCATGGCTGCGTCGCCTAACTTCACCAAGCTTGCCAATGGATTCCAATGACTGATATGACTCTTGTTCCAGTCTAAAATGACACGTGAAAGCTCAAATTTTTCTATCTCGGCAATTTCTTTGTACTTGTTCCAAAAAATTTTCATGATTTCTAACAGACATTGTGGATCTTTTTCCTTTACCCAGACAACAAAGAAGGCCGTAGGTTTGCCCGTGTATGGGTAGAGGTCGGCATCATTGTCATCCAAGTCAAACTTCGTGTTGCAGCGCCCCACCAGTTTGCGAATTTCGGCGATCTTTTCTTCTTTTGGAAGCCTCGCATAGCGTCCATCCTCGCCATTGACAAAACAGTAAAGCTGGGATCGCATGTAGCGGTTGCTGCGATCCAAAATCTTGCGATCCAAAGTCTCCCATTCGGTAGGAGGCTGTTTACGAGACGTCATGGTCTAGTAGCTCGCAGTAGTGTTGATTCCTTTGTCGGCTGTCTCTTAATATCTGTAATAATAAAAACCAAGAAGACTGGTAGGATGTGCTAGTACCTCTCATAGAAGTAGCAGAGTCTTGGCAGCCATTTCGACCTACATAGCTAGCTAGTAGTAGCCATCAAAAACGTTAGCCATGGGCCATGAGCATGCATGCATCCATAACCACCTTGGTTTCGCGCCGAATTTGCGACAAAGATAAGACGATCACATGCCCGTGACATCCTGAGCGCAGCACCTGCAAGTTTGGTCTCACAGCAGACCGCTAAGATAAGGGGTTTGGGTAGGAATGTGTTTGGAAAACCCTGCGCGCTTGCTGTAGAACATTCAGTACAAAAAGTGTAACAGTGACGTTTTAGTACTTGTTGTTTTCATGATGATCTGTTTAACGAATGCGGTTTTGGAA
>ENA-ORBV01017913-ORBV01017913.1-microbial-mat-metagenome-genome-assembly--contig:-NODE-17913-length-10062-cov-6.041662_pt1 | contig 10062 bp, 5 predicted proteins | sample MGYA00237777_ERZ505514 | MGnify/ENA primary metagenome ERZ505514 (study PRJEB26160, sample SAMN06269048) | microbial mat metagenome | isolation source: Oligotrophic lake microbial mat | place... | reverse complement strand
CGAGATTCGCCTTAGTCTCGTGGGCTCGGAGATGTGTATAAGAGACAGGACTACTAGCTAGACTACTATATATAGCAACAACCTCCATCGTCATTTTACCTTACTTCTTACAAAAGTAGCTAAGTAACTGCATATTCGTCCCTCTCCGCTAATACAGTAGCTTTCATCCAATTTATACCGCAACAATCATTTATTATAATTTTTGCTCCACCATGTCGACAACAACCAAAAGTCCTTCGTCTTCTCCGTGGCGGCACCACCAACAACAATCATCATCATCAGCAGCACAAGATGGAGACGCCACTACCATTGCGTGGACCAATCCTAACAAAATTCCTCAATCCCGAAAGTCACGCCGTGTCAAGGTATGGTTGAAAAAATCCATTACCAATTTAGCGTCTCCGGCCGCCGTGGATTTTGACAATGAACTGAACGAAAACAGCCAAACCAATCATCATCACCAACACAAGACAACGCCAACGAAAATGGGATTTGGACGCCCTTCCGATCCTGCCAGTCAACCCGTTCAAATGAGAGAAGGAGGACCTGCCTCTACGGCAAGTTTGACGAGTACTACGTCCGCATCGGCCATGATGGCGTCGACGACGGCCACTTCCCGCAAGACCACCAAAACGATTGATCAAGCCATGTTTTCCTTGTACACGTACGTCGGTCCCAAACACAAGACACTCCAGCAACCCGATCATTATTCATTGCCATCATCATCGCCAAAGTCCAAATCCAAATTGCCAACCACAACCACCACAAGTAGCTATTTACCGGACTTGGATTATGATTGGATGCTCGATGGAAACCGACCCGATTGGCAAGAAGACACGAAAATTAGTCAAGAATACAATCACTACCTCCAAAAGGGATGGGATATGGAATCCTTTTTGGATTCGTTCTTGAAGCAACGAGAAGAAGAAATTCAGCGGGAACTCCAAGACGAGGAAGAAGCCTTTGCCTTTCAAGCCAATTTTGACGATTGTGGTCAGGACACTCCTACGAATGACAAGGCTACTGATATTGCTGATGACTGTGGGAAGCTTGCTGTGGAACAAAGTAACGACAAGGCTGTGGAATTGACTCCCACTGACAGTGCACCAGAGGAAGTCAGCCCACACATGGATGAGCAAGTAGAGAATGAAACTACTCATCCATACGAAGAAGACGGCGATGACGATTTCGAGGATGATTTTGGGGATTTTCAAGCGGCTGAACCACCAACTGTTTCCAAGAGCTTCGACGAAGACAAAGACAATGCCAACAATAATAGCACATTGGAAACTCCCGAGCCTACTGCGGCGGAGATGACGGCGGACAATGATGTAGATGTATTACAAGGACCACCATGCGAGGAGGAACAACCGGCAGCATCAACTACAATTCCATCTACATCACCGCTTGTGGACAATGTTGCACCTTCAGGAGAAGGCGACAAGACTACTACCACTACGGGAGTAATAGAGGGAGAATCAACTAAAAAGCAGGAAGAGTCCGTTGTAGAGGTCTGCAATGAGGGCCAGCTACCAACTACAACTCCACCATCACCCATGCCAGCAATGGACAATAGGATACCAACAGCACCAGGAGGAAATGACAATATTACCAATAGTTCTACCGATGTTCTACAAGAAGAAGAAGAGACCAAAAGTCAAGAACAAATCATTGTCGAGGAAGCTGTTCAAATACTGAGATCGGTACGATCAGAAGATTTTCATGATGCTTTCATTGAATCAAATTCGAGTACTTGTAGCAGCGATGAACGAAAAAAGGTATTGATTGAAACCTATGATCTAGCAGCCCAATTATCCTTTCTCGATCAAGATGACGACAGCGAAAATAACGACAATCCTGCAGAGGGACCACCAGCACGACCACCACAACAAGAGCCACATCAGCAACAGAAACCACCACCCCAATTAGCATCCTTGTTGGATCAAGATGATGACGACGACGACGATGACAGCAATAGTAACGATGATGACGATGAACCCGTAGAGGAGCGACAGCAGCAACAAAACCCAGAGCAGCCACAGGAACAATCACCACAACATCCCGTCTCGGATAATACTGACGACAAAAACAACCACGATGTGTTAGCCGACGAAACCGTTGACGCGCCTGACAACGTCGAAAGAGTTGCTGCGAGTGGTGAAGCAGAGACGCAGGGTGGGAATGACGCATCCACGCTGATGGAGCCACCGAGTCCTATTCGTATTCTGTATCGTGGTGAGATCAACGAGTCTGCTGACTGTCCTGCACCGAATCAGGACGAATTATCTAGTAACCAGAGTCCAGATGCACAGAAGCACAAGGACGGCGAGGGAGTCGACAATGGAGTAGGCATGGAAGTAAACGCTACCGACGACAGTCAAGATCTCGATGACGCCGCCGACGATGACTCATTCGGTGACTTTTGTGATGTTGTCGTTGCACCTCAGGAGAGTACCAAATCGACACACTCTGTTGAAAATCAGGTCGACGACGATGATGATGATGAGGGCAACGATATCGATGCTGATACTAGCCACGACCATGAAGACTATGGGGATTTTCTCGTGGGAGCTTTTCATCCGGCATCATCATCTCCCACGACATCCTTACCAGTTTCGTCAACTGCTACTAGAGCCGAACCAGGCGTTGAAAATGACAATGCCCATGACTCTGCACAAGAAGGTACTCGTTGGAATAGCAATCCTTCACAACCGACCATTGTGGCGTTGCCTCCCTTGAGGGTAGACACTGCCGTGAAATCGCCAGATTCCATTTTTCGCCATAGCGCAACAACAAATCCAAAAGAGCCGCCACGACCAGCCCAAAATCAGGAGCAGTCAAATCCACCCGACAGCTTGTTTCTCACCGCAGAAGACCACGACGTGAGTGAGGTGGCGGATGATGAAAGCATCGAGGGTGACGACAGTGTTTGCTCTGGGCACAGCGAAATAGGTGACGTACCAGTGTCTTTGCGTCTGCCGATAACCGATTTGTCAACAGCAGAAGGACGCTTTGCTCGACGGCAAAAACAGAAGTACAGGGCGGAAATGCGAGCCAAGAAACTGTACAATAATAGCCAGCAACTCTCAACCGCTTCTTTATTTTCCGTTACATCAAATCCTGGAGACGAAGATGATGAAGACGGAGAGCCGCTGGTGTCGCTAGCAGACCTAGACCTTCCTCATTACTATTTCACGCAAGGGAATTTCGATGATACAGTTCGCGTCCTTCAGGATGCGCCTTGGCATCACATCACGAATATCTGGCAACCAGACTTTGCAGACGACGGTTCAGAACTGAGAACTATTTCGACATATTCCTTTGAAGATGTACAGGACCGTAGAGCGCTCTGGGACGAGTATATAACTCAGGAACTGTGCCGTTTGGATGCTGCGCAGAATCAAGTGTCCAAGCACTTGCTGAGGCGCATCCAACCTCATGGGGCAATTCTAGAGGAAGCCAACCAGTCTATACACGAGTTCTCCACTAACTTGGACATTGCTCAAATGTATCTCAAACGGAGTCAAAATGCAGTGCGACAAGCAGCAATGGGCACTTATAGCCATTCACGTCAAGCTTTTGATGATGATTGTGGCTGGTTTGGAGCAGACAACTTACTTCAGGCATGGCGTCAACAAGAAATGTATCGGGGCCTCGACGCTACGTTGGCTCAGATTCAAGAGACGTTGTCATCTGAGAAGCACCTACACAAACGCGTTTCAGAATTCACATTTGACTCAGCAAAACCGCATGAGTACTCAACTATTATCCAAGAGGCACAGTCTTTGCAGAGCAACGTAATTAACAACGAAACCCTCTCTCGGATCAATGCTCTCGACGATTTGCGCCAGCGTTTGGCTCGAAAAGAGCTCTTCCGTGATTTCTACAATCGATTGCATGCTTTGGCAGAGTCGGTGGCTGTTCGATGTTGTCGGCGACATCATGTTGGGCTTTGGGGAGAATACAAGAATTTGGTTGAGGCGGTAGTGCAGATGGATCAACTTCTGCTCAAACCAAGCCCGGGAACTTCTAGCAAGAACGAATCAGAAGCTTCTTCTCCGACGGCTCCAGTAGAAGAGACTGCCAACCAAGAAGATGCTTCATCTCCTTCGGACCTCTCAGTATCGTGGCCCACTAAAATTTTGGAAGCAGTCTACTACGAAGCTGATCGCGCATTTGCGACAGCTCTTCTGGATCCATTGGTCGCTATGGATAAGGACATATCCGCTACTTCCATGGTAGACTCTGAATTCGAACAAGAGTTGACTCAGCTGGGCTACGAACTCCAACAGGGATGGGGCGATGTAGCAAAACTAAGAACAGTCACGCACAACTTGGTGATCATTCGGTTCGATTGGGAGAACTCAAGTCGATATTTGTTACCTGTTTACCACCGATTGTGCGTTAAACTTGCTGATGTCCTATATGCTCACTACTTGTTTGGGGAATGGCACGAGAGACTGGCAGAAGATCAGCAGGTGAGGATGAGGCAGGATGATGAAGCCAAGGAGGAAAAGGTTGAAGAAGCCGATGGGCGATCATTAGAGCGCAGTGGTAACGGAGAGACACATGCTCCTTTGCCATTCTCTGATAGCTTTCGAGTTGAGTGGGCCAAGTCAAAACAAGGCGTCTGGGATCGCTGTGAAGGTGTTCTGACCAAGTGCCTAGAGGAATACTTGCATTTCGCGTCGCATCAGAAACTATTCCAGAGAAATGCTGGGGGCAGAAATGTCGACGGACAAGGAACAGGTTCCGCCAACGATGAAAACACCGAGGAACCCCTGTGGGGCTCTGATCTGATGGAGCTGCACAGCGTTCTTACCCTCACAGAGGAATTTGTATCACTCAAGCCACTTTTCTTTAAAGATCAGTCGGGCTTTTCGTCTCCGGGGTTTGGGGCCGGACTCCAGAACAAGCTCTGCGATGTTTTTCGAAAACATTTGCGAAGTGTTCACGTAGAAGCCATGAAATCATTAGGTTCCAGTTTAAGCCAAGAGAATTGGGGGATGATTCCGCTCAAACAGCTATCTGACTACGAAAAATCGTCGAATCTCACGCCGTCGGATGGCGGCAGCATATCGCTCCGAAAGGTACGAACTAGATCAGTATGTGGCAGATTAGTCGGGTCAACTCTATTGTTAATTTTCATCTCGGCTCATTTGCCTTTCTTTCATGCCCTTGTTCCCGCGCAGCTTTTCATAGGGGCAATGTCCGTCACTTCCGACGGTATCGACAGGTCATCGAAATCGTGTCATCTATCGGCTAAGACCTGCACGGATACAAAACGACGATCGTTGTTTCACACTCCATCCAAAGCCTCGGCCAGCTCCAACAATATCTTTCTTCTGAAAGAAAACCACACTTCGCCTGCAGATGGTCCACAAAACTTGCCCACCGATGAACACGAATCCAGCAATTCGGTACAGAGCAATGTCTTCGATCTGATCAGTTCGGTGATTGCAGGAGGCGACGATGCCAATTCTTTCACCAGGCTTGCATCAAAGAGTGTGGCTGAGGTTTTCTTCTTGTGGATTGCTCGGCTTCTCCTTATCATGGAACGGCTTCCTTTGATAGTGGATGACATCTCCGTAGTGTTTGCGAATCTATCTGACCTCTACTTCACCACTGTGCTTCGCATTTGTGCTGGAAGTGCTTCTTCTGAGCAAATTCTTTTTGGTGTTGACCCACCAACCGCGTTTGTACCAAACGTACAGGCAATGGGACCAGCCAGATCGGAAAACACGCCCTCGTCCCCGCCCCTTTTTGGATTTCGCATGCGGTCCAGCAGCTCGTTGGGTGGAAGCAGGCATCAAAAATCCAAAGTGGAGCTTCCAGCTACGTTGGAAGCAGACATTTGCGCGCCCTTGAGAACCGAAAAATCGGACCTTCAATTCACACTGGATTTCATATTAAGGGCCCAAAATACGCTAAAAGACATTGTGCTGCTCGACAAAGTTGATAATTGGATAACCGATCCTGTTGTCGTGTCTCCCTCGGGCATTACCACACAGGAGGAATATGACTCGATGACAATCAGGGCCATAAGTAATTTGGAAGAACGCCTGGGAGCAGCTTGGAGCTGTCTGGGAGTAGCCGCGATTCTCGAGGCGACGTGCATTGTGGCTCGAAAAAAACTTGCAGCATCCGTCTTGGGAAGTAAATTTGTTGCAAATCTTTCTACCTTGGAGCATTACACACAAGCCGTAGTTCAGATGCTTCCAAAAATGATTCGTGTCTCTACTCGAATTGCCAGCGCCCGCTCTGTCATGGCTCGACGCGTCGTGGCAGAGGTAAGTTTTCCTGCCTGGAATGTGTCTAGCAAATGTTTCTCTTCTTTTCTTACTTGACCTTTTTTGTAACTACTTGCCACAGATTCTTCAAGTTGGCGCAGGCTGGGAAGAGTGCAAATTGAATGAATTCCCCAATGACTACGTGGACGCACTGTGTAGTCGTTGCTCCTGCATCTGGGCATCGCTGTCAATATCTCCCAAGACGCTCCCAATTGGTGTCCGCAATGCAGCATGGGAAGATATGATGGAAGGAGCATATGGTAGCATGCTGGAGGGCTTTTCGAGGGTTCCATTTTGTTCGACGGAAGGTAGAGCACTCATGAGCATGGACTTGGCATCCTTTGCCTGTGGAGTATCAGCGTCAGCCATAATGGAGCGGCTGGAGTACGATAACAAGTATGTGGCGCCTCCGCAGGCGAACGCAAGGAAAGGAATGCGATACGTGGATACTTACGTAAAAGTCTTTTACTATCCTCCAAAGGTAAGAGATTTCAAAGTATTTGCGGAGCAGCGTTGGTGGCTACGAGGCACATGTCTAATGCTCTACTTATTATCATCGCCTCGGAAGGATGTCATGGCTTGGATCATAGAGAATCATGGAATGTATCAGCTGAATCATTGCATTACTTTGGCAGCGAATGCCTTTTGTGCCGGCGGTGATAGCGACAACAAGGTGGAGGAGACTCTTGAGGTGGTACGAAAAATATATAAAGATGGAGACAGTGCCAATGATTCAGCAGACAGCAACGCTCAGAGCAGCGTTGCCGCCAGGGTTGAACGTGTATAGTCGGTCTAGACTGGGCAGTCCTCGCGAAGCTACAAGAACGATACTGTAATTCGTTGTTAGTACCTCCATTCCAATGTCTACAATACTAAAGTTTTAATGAAACCATCTTAATTCAATTCTTTCCTTAGTTTAATATTTTATGGCGTTGCATAGCCATGGCATAATAAGTGTTCTTAGTCAAGCCTACGACGACATTGAATAATAATAAACTCGGTGTTTGTGTGTTCCCAGAAGATATAATGGATATAAACAATACTTGACCAACTACTTGTAATGACAGAATAGGACATAATCACAACAACAAAAAAGGGCACACAGAAGGTAATAGGATGTCTTCGGTATGCCTCTCCAAATCCAATCCATCAGCCAAGGACTGCATAGCAGCAACATATTTAACTCATGCTTGTGCGAGCTGCCAAGAACTGATGGAGTCTGGTAGAGTGACTTTCGGACGCCTACCGTATGTGCTTATTTGGTTGGGGTCTCATTGCAAACCGTGGTGGAGGAGGTTGCGACAATGTTGCCGTCGTGGGAGAGACTCTACCTTTATTCGTAGCCAAGATTGCCACTGGCCGTGCCAAGGACGACCGTACCGTGTGGGATAACGTTGCCCGCACGTCGGCTGGACTAAACGGTGATGTCGACTTGCCGTTCCCGGTCGTTTTGCTGGTTGGTGTTTGATGATGAGGATCACTACTGCTACATGCAGGGTCTTCCACCTTGGGTATAGGAAATAGAGCATCTTGCGCCACCAGGTAGTTATAGTCTTCTTTTCCGTCATTCAATAATGTCAATGCGACGGGATTCATACAACCCATTCGTGGTGTCAACGGAGAGTGCGGAGATGGTATGATATTGGCATTACTGTTGGCAGGATGACTGCCAAAACCAGGAAGTGACATGTCGAAACTGACATCATCCAGCCCACTCGCGGAACTGGCGACCGTGGATGTTTCGTCATCCATCAACATCAACGGTTCATTCTGCTGCGTAGGTTGTTGGTATTGCTGTATTTGTAATTGCAAATCCTCATCAGAGTCTTGATCTAATGGAAACTCATCACGTTGTTCATCACCACCCAGCACCATGGACATATCTTGCAGACCCGTTACCCTTTGATTGCGAGATGATGTTGTAGACTTGAGAAGTTCTTTGGAGGGAGTATATTTCGTTCCATCATATCCAACTCTGCTAGAGGCCATAGTAGTATTTTGATTGCCTTTTTGAACCTTTTTCCGTTGACTCGCTGGAGTGAGACGGACGGCTCCCGTTGAAAGCAATCGCTGTTGTTGTGATTTCCCTGGAGGGGTTGCAAAGCCCAAGCTTTGAAAGTGTTTTCGTAAAACCTGGGATGTGCCTGGCGGCGATTTTTGCGCACTAAAAGCCGTGAATGAGGTTGGAGGAGTATTCTGTATTTGTTGCTTGCTGGTAGGGATGATGGAGGTAGAAGTAGCGGCGGCAGCGGTTGTAGCGTCCATGAAAGCAGTGCTCTTGTTAGCAGAGGAAGCTGCTGGAGAAGGAGTTGTGGCGGAGAAAAAAGATCCTCCTTGATCTTGTTGCGCTCCGTGATGATGGGTATTGGTGATTCGTAACCGCGATGGTGTTTTGGCGGGTGGAACGGAGCCTGGCGGCGAAGTCACGATGGAAGACGGTGTGGACTTGGACTGGTCCACATTCATCCCGCCGGTCTCTAATGGTTGGGCAGCATTTCGTGTGCTGTTGGCTCCAGCATTTTCCTTGTCCCGCGGAGTTAGCGCTGTCGTCTCGACCAAGTTTCGTCTGTGTAATGAGGGGGTGGGTAGCGTTCAAGAAAGACAAGTTAGTGCTGTCATCATCGTTGGAGGAGGAGAACAAATCCTACTTCCTATGGTCAAGACAAGCCTGTTTTGGCGGCACAGAATGACATACCTAGCTTCTGGGGATAGCCCATGGAATTCTGCATTTGGCGTGTCTTCCATGCTGAATCACTCTAGCTCTCGTCAGTCCATTCAACGAAAGCGACGAACGGAAGTGTCCACGCCACACCAAGTATTACGCTCCTCGGTTCTCAAGTATGACACAGTAATAGAGGGCTTGTTGCTGGCAAACAAAGTTTCGCCTACCAATGCCTATTAAGGAAGAAAGATCATTGACTATTGACTCGAGACTCTACAATCTAGCTAGCTAAAGGATCTAGCTTACTAATGCCTTCACTGACAGCTTACACTACTAGCAACTAGTGGTATGTCGGTAAAAGCAGAAGAATGCTATTTCTGTCTCAACTGTTTGTATCGCTATTACTGCACCAGTAACAAAGCCGGCGCCAGATGAATCAACTGTCGATCGGTGTTTTTAACCTTTTTACTACTACAACTACCCGCAAAATCAAGGAGGAGGAAGATGAAGGACGCTTGTTACGTAGCCAACAGTACCACCAATAACAACTAAATAATTAGCTACGAATTAATGGCTGATTTTCAGTATAACAGAATGTGTACCTCGCTTGCGTGCATGTGACACTACCCGTTGGTGTGGCTTTAACGTTTTTGAATATGTATGACTTGAAATAGTAGAACGGACCGAAATGTTAGTTCTTCGGCGCCTAATCGATAATGCGGGCCGGCGCACAAGGAACGGAAAAGGAAGCTAAGAGTGTCCATCAAGAAAAGACGCACAATGATTCGTAAAGATTCGTTGATTCACTTGATTGGTGATTCATGCAGAATCATTGTTTGATGATCCAGTTTGAAGGGCTACCAGCACTAGACAGACTCCTACATGTCAGCCTTCCTTCATGAAATCAGAAACCAAGCAATCAATGAGTGGCATGCAACATTGAAAGGAGAAAGAAGTTTTGTGTCTGTGGTGAATGGATTCTGTGGATGTGTGAGACACAGTCACATGGAACGTCGGATCCATGACTGAATCTATCACGATCTCTAGAACGTCCAGCAGGCAACAGGAACGTGACTGACATGACCTTGACATCGGTCATCAGTCATTGAT
>ENA-ORBV01017912-ORBV01017912.1-microbial-mat-metagenome-genome-assembly--contig:-NODE-17912-length-10063-cov-4.032245_pt1 | contig 10063 bp, 6 predicted proteins | sample MGYA00237777_ERZ505514 | MGnify/ENA primary metagenome ERZ505514 (study PRJEB26160, sample SAMN06269048) | microbial mat metagenome | isolation source: Oligotrophic lake microbial mat | place... | reverse complement strand
GCCGCCGGATGTTCGATACGTTCCTCAAGGATCAGCCGTTCGCGCCTCTCGTCGCCGGCGATGCGAAGTTCGAGACGGCGGTGCGCGGCTGGATCGGGTTCGTCGAGTTCACGACGATCGACTGGGCCGTGAACGCGCGCCTGTCGCGGACAGAGCTGCGCGACCTTCTGACCGACATCCTGTTTCACGTCCTCGTCGTCGTCACGCCGCCCGTGTTTCGCACATGACATTCACCGGCTTCCCGAAGACGGCGCCTGCGTTCTTTCACGAGCTCGCCGTCGAAATGAACCGTGACTGGTTCCTCGAGAACAAGGCGCGCTACGAGGCCTGGGCGAAGAACCGGTAGGTCCCCTCCGTCCGTTCCACCCGGCCAAGGCCGGGCCATGGGTGGTGGTAGCCGATCACCGACAGCCGATCGTCCACGAGCCGGTCCAGCACGCGCCGCCGTGTCTGCACACTCAGGTCGGGTTCGGTGTCATAGGCGCTGCGCGATTCGGGGAACGCGTAGGACAGGGGATCGTGGAACGCCACATCCCCGGTGAGGCACCAGCCGCCATCGATCAGGAATGCGAGATGCCCGGGCGTGTGGCCCGGGGTCAACCAGGCCTCGATACCCGGCAGGAATGACTGCCCGTCCCGCAGCGTGACGATACGATCGCGCAGCGTGAGCGGGCCTGCGGCAACCGGGCCTGCGCGGCCGCCAGAATGCACACGCCCAGGGAAACTGCCAGGCGGCCAGAGCAACTGGCCAGATCGCGTTCCAGTACACCGAGAGAATGACCAGTGGCAGGTTGAGGCCAAGATGGTACCCGAGCGACGCGCCGAGCATCAGTGGCTGGAACGGTGCCGGCGCGTAGAGCCTCTGGAAGAAACCGCTACCGAAAACGCCGTGGTAGATGACCGCGCCGCGGAGCAATAATCCCGCGTGCGCCGTCGAGTAGATGCGCCCGCGCCAGACGCTGCGCATGCGGCTACTTCGTGGCTGAAACGAATTCGCTCATGGCTGTCGCCGAACACTGCCGCAGATCCGGCGCCGACGGCGCCGGCCAAGCCGGAGGATCCAGCGAGCGCGGCTAGCAAGCGCGTGCTCGGCGGTCCCGTGGCGGCAACGGCTGCGCCGGGCGAGGCTTGGCACACGCTGTCGTTTGAACAAACGGCTGAGCATCTGCGCACGAATCTGGCGCAAGGGTTGAGTGCTGCGGAGGCTGCCCTGCGCCTCTCGCAGCAGGGCGCCAATGCGATCACCGCGGTCAAGCAACGCTCACGCGTGTCGATCTTCGTGCATCAATTCCGCAGCCTGATTGTCTTGCTGCTGCTGGCCGCCGCTGGCGTGGCATTTGCGCTCGGGGACAATATCGAGGCGCTTGCCATCCTGATCGTCATCGTGGTGAACGCGGTCATCGGTTTCGTCACCGAGTGGAAGGCCGAGACCGCACTGGAGGCGCTGCGCAAACAGACCGAGTCGATCGCGCATGTCCTGCGCGACGGTCAGGTTCAGCAGATCGCCGCCGAAGGGCTGGTGACGGGCGATGTGGTCATCCTCGACGCGGGTGCGCGGGTGCCAGCCGACGGGCGCATCGCCGAGAGCGTCCGCTTGCAGTTGGAGGAGTCAGCGCTGACCGGCGAGTCACTCGCCGTGACCAAGTCCGCCGATGCGCTGGCCGATCGCGAGGTCGCCATCGGCGATCGGGTCAATATGGTGCATTCGGGAACCGCGGTGACCGATGGCCGCGGCAAATTTATCGTGACTGCCACCGGCATGCTGACCGAGGTGGGCAAGATCGGCATGCTGATTGCGGAAGTCGACACGCGCGGGACTCCGCTCGAAAGGAAGCTGGCGGAGCTCGGCCGCGGACTGCTGCTGATTGTTCTGCTGCTTTGCGCCGTGATCGTGCTGACCGGCTGGCTGCGCGGCAACAGCTTTCTGTACATGCTCGAAGTCGGCATTTCCCTGGCGATCGCAGCGGTCCCCGAGGGGCTACCCGCGGTGACCACCATGACGCTGGCGCTGGGAATGCAGCGGATGGCGCGCATGCATGCCCTGATCCGTCGCTTGCCTGCGGTCGAGACCTTGGGCTCGACCACGGTCATCTGCACCGATAAGACCGGGACGCTGACGCGCAATGAAATGACCGTGCGTGCCTTCCAGACCGGCGCGCGCCGTATCGAGGTCAGCGGGACCGGCTATACGCCGTCTGGGGAATTCAGCGAGAACGGACAGCCTGTCGACCCCGCCACCGATGACCCGTTGCGACTCGCCTTGCAGATTGGCGTGCTGTGTAACGACTCCAAGGTCGATCGCAAAGACGGTGGGGCTGTGATCCTGGGCGATCCGACCGAAGGCGCGCTGATCATCGTCGGGGAGAAGGCCGGGTTGGACCGCGCCGCGCTGGAGCGCGAGCTTCCGCGGGTTGCCGAAATCCCGTTCAATAGCGACTCCAAGCGCATGGTCACGGTGCATCGGGCGGCGGCGGGCAAGCTGGTCGCCTACGTCAAGGGTTCGCCTGGACGCATGCTCGAAGCAAGCGCTTCCCAGCTTGGGGCAAACGGCGTCAGCGCGCTCAACCCGGAGGACCGCCTACGTTGGGAGGCGAGCAATGTCGAGTTGGCCGGCAGCGCGCTGCGCGTGCTGGGTCTGGCATATCGCGAACTGGCGGAGGGCTACCAGGAGGACGATCTCAACCGGGAGCTGATCTTTGTCGGCCAGGTGGGCATGATCGATCCGCTGCGCGACGAAGCCCGCAGCACCATCGACACCTGCCGGGAGGCAGGCATTCGCACCATCATGATCACCGGCGACCAGCCGGCGACGGCCTCTGAGATTGCCCGCCAACTCGGCATCGACCGTGACGCCAAGGATCAGCCCTTGCGGACCGTGCATGCCGGCGAACTTAACGCCCTGGACAGTGCCGGCTGGCAGGCGGTGGTTGCCGATACCGCGGTCTTCGCCCGCGCCTCGCCGACGCATAAATTGCAGATTGTTGAGGCGCTGCAATTGCAGGGGCAGGTGGTCGCCATGACCGGCGACGGCGTGAACGACGCCCCGGCCCTCAAGAAGGCGGACATCGGCATCGCCATGGGCATCAAGGGAACCGAGGTCGCGAAGGAAGCCGCCGCCATGGTCATCACCGACGACAACTTCGCCACCATCGTCGGTGCGGTTGAACAAGGACGCATCATCGTCCACAACATCCTGCGCTTCATCCATTACCTTTTCTCCACCAACTTCGCGGAGATCATGACGGTATTCATCGCGATCATGATCGGCTGGCCCTTGCCGCTGGGGGCACTGCAGATTCTGTGGATCAACATCGTCACCGACATCTTCCCTGCGGTCGCACTCGCGCTGGAACCTTCCGCGCCGGATGTGATGAAGCGGCCGCCGCGTGACCCCAAGCAACCGTTGATGACTCGGCGTTTCGTCGTACTGATCGTCTGGCAGGGCCTGCTGCTCGCTTCGGTCAGCTTGCTCGCCTTCTATATCGGCATGCGCTGGTACGGCACACACGGAGGCGGTCTGCGCCATGCGGTCACGATCGCGTTCATGACGCTGACCTTGACCAATGTCTTTCATTCTTTCAACGCGCGTTCCCAGACGCGCTCGGCGTTCACCGCCAGCGTGTTCACCAACCGCTGGCTCTGGGGCGCCGTGCTGATCTGCCTGGTGCTGCAGATGGCCGCGGTGTACACACCGTTTCTGCAGGGGGCACTGAAGACGGTTCCGCTCGCAGCCATCGACTGGGCGTTGATTTTTGCCTGTTCCCTGACCCCGGTCGCGGTCGTCGAAGGGGTCAAGTTCGCCCAGCGATCGAGGGCGCGCAAGCCGGCACAGTTGGCGGGAGAAAGCTCCTGAGCCAGCGCTCCGCTGTAGCGATGCTTCAGCCAGTCAACGAGCCGCTCGGCAGAAATTGATCGGGCATGCCCGTCTCACCTGGTTGCGCGCGTTCGCGCAACAGATCGACGCCTTCAGTATCGTCCTGAGAATGGCCGGAGACTCTTACAAGAGCCAGGAGCTTTCGCGCGGCAAGCGCGCTCCAGGTTCAAGCCGCGGCCAGGACCGCGGCCACCATCGGCTCGAGCTCGACCAACTCCTGATCATGGTCGCCATAACGCTCGGCGATACGCTGAAATTCGTCCTGGATAGCGACAAAGGCATCGACAATATCCGGATCGAAATGGCTCGCCTTGCCGGGCACGATGATCGCGACCGCCTGCTTATGCGACATCGCCGCCTTGTAAACGCGACGACTGATCAGCGCGTCATAGACGTCTGCCAGTGCCATCAAGCGCGCGCTGATGGGAATCTGATCGCCAGCTAATCCTTCCGGGTAGCCGCTGCCGTCCCATTTCTCCTGATGCGATAGCGCGATTTCGTTGGCGACGCGCAGGAATTCGACCTCTACTCCGAGTGCGCGTTCGGCGAAGGCGATGGCATCGCGGCCCAGCGTGGTGTGGGTTTTCATGACCTCAAATTCTTCCGGTGTCAGCCGCCCGGGTTTCAGCAGGATACGGTCGGGAATACCGACTTTGCCGATATCGTGCAGCGGCGCCGACTTGAACAGGGTAGTGATGCGACGCTCGCTAAGATAATCGGCAAAGCGCGGATGCGTGCTGAGTTTCTCAGCCAGCGCCTTGACGTAATGCTGGGTGCGGCGAATGTGATTGCCGGTTTCGTTGTCGCGGGTCTCCGCCAGCGAAGCCATCGCCAGGATGGTCACGTCCTGAATCGCGGCAATCTCGCGAGTACGTTTGATGACCTCAAGTTCCAGGTAGTCGTTCTTGTCGCGCAGGAAATCCGAAGCAGCCTTCAGTGTGAGGTGGGTGCACACCCGTGCCAGCACAATGGGCGGACTGATGGGTTTGATGATGTAATCCACCGCACCCAACTCCAGCCCATGCTTCTCGTCGCCAAGATCGGCTTTGGCGGTGAGAAAAATGACCGGAATATCGCGGGTCGCCGGATTCGATTTAAGGCGTTCGCAGACTTCATAGCCGTCCATCGCTGGCATCATGATGTCGAGCAGAATCAGATCTGGTTGCGGCGCCGTGCTAGCGATCCGCAGGGCCTTCTCGCCGTTATTGGTGACCTTGACCAGATAATCGTCCTTAAGCAGATCGATCATCAGCGTCAGGTTATCGGGGGTATCGTCGACCACCAGCACGGTGGCTTTTTGGCTGCGATCTGGGGTGTGCATGATCCTACTCATCGGGTAGATGTCGTGGCATCGGCAAGCGCAAGCGCCGCGATATCGAAGTCGAATGACTTGATGGCGTCGGCGATGGCGCGATAGTGATCGGGGTAGGCGCTGTGTAGCAGGTTGCTGTGGGCTTCCAGCAGCACGCCGGCTTGCCAGTCGTCAGCCAGCAACAGATCCGTGAGTTCGGCACAGACTTTGCCCAATTGCACGCGGTCGACACTCACCTTGAGATCGGCGGGCTCGGCCGGGAGTTGCTGTTCCAATGCCGCCAGCAATTCGCCCAACGGGACCTTTAGCGCATGCAGCGCCGCCTCGATCTGCTCGTCCGGCACGCGCGCATGGATTGCCGATTCAAGTGCCGCGGCCAGCGCCTGCACCTGGCTCGCGCCGATATTGCCGGCGACGCTTTTGGCGGTGTGCGCGATGCGCTCTGCGGTCTTGGCATCGCCCGCAGCAAGGGCGCTGGCGATGTCGGCGACGACTTGACGTTGGCCGCTGGCGAATTTGCGCAACATCGACAGGTAGCGGCTCTCCTTGCCGAGCACGCGGCGCAAGCCAGTGTCGGTGTCGAGCCCGTCGATCTTGATCGCCAGCGTGTTGGCGCTGCTTATTGCGCCAGGCGCCTTGACCCCGTCGACCCGCGAATGCCGCGGCGCGATCCATTTCAGCAGCGCTGTCCACAAGTCTTCGGGCTCAATCGGCTTGGCGACGTGGTCGTTCATGCCGGCATCCAGACAGCGCTGGCGGTCGCCACTCATGGCATTGGCGGTCATCGCCACGATCGGCAAGCCGGCCAATTGCGGCAACTTGCGAATCTCGCGCGCAGCGGTGATGCCATCCATCACTGGCATCTGCATGTCCATCAGTACGATGTCATAGGCCGCCTGGACCACTTTGCGCACGGCAACCGCACCATTCTCGGCGAGCACCACAATGAACCCGGCGTCGCGCAGCAATTCGGTCGCCACCTCCTGATTGAGATCGTTGTCCTCGACCAGCAGGATGCGCGCGCCCTTGATGGTGGCCAGATTCGGCGCCAATGGCGATGGCGCCAGAGCGATTTCGCGGCGATCGACGGCGAGATCGCCGAGCACGCTGGTCACGCTGTCGAACAGCATTGAGGCGCTGATCGGCTTGATCAGCACGTCTTCCAGACCCGCCTCTTCGGCCGCCTTGATGACCTCCTCGCGTCCATACGCCGTCACCATGACCAGATGTGGGGTGCGCGCCAGCGGCCGCGCCCGCAACTGGCGTGCGGTCTCGATGCCGTCCATGCCCGGCATCTGCCAATCCAGAAACACGATATCGTAGGGTTGCCCCTGGACCTCGCTACGATCGACAGCATCAATCGCCGCCCTTCCCGACGCCGCTTCGTCGACCACGAAGCTCATGCCTTCGAGCAGACTGGTCAATACCGAGCGTGCGGTCTCGTTGTCGTCGACCACCAATACCCGACGCCCTTGCAGATCCGGGCTCAGCAGCAACTGGCGGCCACCGCCGGCGCCCTTGCCCATGCGCGCGGTGAACCAGAAGGTACTGCCGTTGCCGTACTCGCTGTCAACACCGACTTCGCCCTGCATCAGTTCGGCAAGCTTCATCGAAATGACCAGGCCAAGGCCGCTGCCACCATATTTGCGCGTCGTCGAGGTATCGGCCTGCTCGAACGGCTGAAACAGCCGGCTGCGTTGTTCCGCCGTCAGGCCAATGCCGGTGTCGCGCACTGCAAAATACAGCAGCACATCGTGATCGGTTTGTTCGCGCAGACGCACGATGATGTCGATTTCGCCCTTTTCGGTGAATTTAACGGCGTTATTGGCATAGTTGACCAGGATTTGACCGAGGCGCAGCGGATCACCAATCAGATCGGTCGGCACATCCCGGCCGACATCGAAAACCAGTTCGAGCCCTTTGGCGATGTTCTTCGCAGAAATGAGATTGGCGACGTTCTCCAACACCTTGTCGAGGTCGAACTCGATATGCTCGACGGTGAGCTTGCCGGCCTCGATCTTGGAGAAATCGAGAACGTCGTTGATGATCCGCAGCAGATATTGACTGGAACTCTGGATCTTCTTCATGTATTCGCGCTGGCGCGGCGTCAGCTCGGTCTTCAGCGCCAGATGCGACATGCCGATGATGGCGTTCATCGGCGTGCGAATCTCATGACTCATATTCGATAGAAAATCGGACTTCGACAAACTGGCGCGATCAGCTATTTCACGCGCGCTCTGTAATTCTGCATTGCGTTCAAGCAGCTCCCGATCCAGATGCTTGCGCTCGGTCACATCACGCGCGGCAGCGAAAACGCCAATCACACGTCCCTTGACGTCCTTGTACACGGAGGCGTTGTAAAGCACATCAATGAAATTGCCATCGCGCTGGCGGATCGTCAATGGGTAATCGGAAACTCTGCCGTCTGCAAAAGCGCGCTGATAGCCGGCGCGCGCACTGGCCGGCTCGGTAAAATAATCGCAAAAATCGCTGCCGATAAGATCTTCGCGGGTCACCCCGGTGGCCAGCACGGTCGCCCGGTTGACGTCGCTGATGGCCCCGTCTGGGCGAATGGTCACCAGTGGATCGAGACTGGCCTCAAGCAGGCTTCGCGCGTACCATGAAGTCTGCTCCTGGCGTCGGCTCTGCGCTACAAAGCCGATATAGCCGAGAGTGATCAGAGCAACCAGAGTCACCACGATCAGAATAATCAGCAGCTTGTTGTAGCTGTGACCGGTCGCCTGACGACGAATACCGAGCTGCGCCAATTCCTCCTGCTGCAGATGCTCGATGACACCGAGGATCTTGGCATTGGCCGCGCTGCCGCTGCCGCTGCCGACATTGGCTGCCGCAGCGGCGACACCCAGTTGATTGCGGCGCCGAGCGTTGTCTTGCATGAGACTAACGCGCGCGGCAAGCAGATCGACGACTTGGGCAATCCGGCGTTGCTGCTCGGCGCTATCGACCGTCAGCGTCTTTATCGAAAGAATATCGCCATCGACATTCCGCAGATGGTGGTCGCGTTCGCGCAGGAATCCGTCGTCGCCAGTCAAGAGATAGCCGCGCTGGGCCAGTTCCGCACGGCTCAGGTGATCGGTGACCCGATCCATCGTGCGCAACACTTGCAGCGTGTGCGTCACCCAGCGGGTCGACAATTCCGCTTTGACGCTGGAGTCGTATAGCACCCAGCCCAGTCCGGCGATGACCACGGCCGCGGCGCCGAATGCGAGGTGCGCCAAGTACTTGAGATCGAAACCGGCCACGACCGTTCCTTGTGCAAGGCGCGACGGAGCGGCCCCCCAGGAAATGCCCGGTGGACGGCGGTGCCGGTCCCATAATTTTGCGATTCACCGCTGGCGAGGTCGGTACGCTGGCGCACACATGGGAAGGTAGTTACCCAGAATCGGAAGTCGCCCAGAATGGGACACGCAGTAGCGCCGGGACAAATCCGGCAAAGCATTGGAGGGGCACGCCAGGATCTTGGCGGGGCAGTTCCTCGCCGGTGCCAATGGCAAAGCCCACATTGGCCTGGGTTAGTGCGGGCGCATCTTTGACGCCGTCACCCGCCATGCCGACCCGTTTGCCGGTGGCCTGTAGTTCCTTGATCTTGGCGGCTTTCCGGCAACAAATCTCGGCGCAAACTCAAACCCTGTCCGAGTTTGACGAAAGTCGTTCCGAGCCCTTCCAGCGTGCGCCGCAGGCGCTCGGGAAGTAGCCCGGGAGCGCGTTTTCGCAAACCCAGCCATGCCCAGGCAAAGCCCAGGATAGCCGCCGCGATCTGCAAGCTTCTTGGATGCGTTGGACTCTCCCAGCGGCCGGTCCCGATGTCTACCGCTGATTGGGCATCGCCGGCCGTCCTGGCTGTTGTTGGTGTGCTCGCGCGGTCCCGTTGACACGCTCTGGATGCGGGGCAGGCTTGGGCGGAACGAAAGGAACGAAACGAACGCAGGGAATGCAGTTCCTCGCGATCACTGCGGGCATCGAATAGATGGGCATTTGGGAATCCCTTGTGGAAGTTTGCGCGAAGCTAAAACCCGGGTTTCCTAATCGTTTCAGCTCCGTTGGAATCGCTGATGGCGACTCGATGCTGCGTGCATCGGCGCGCATGCGCATTGATGCAGATCAATTCCAGTGAAGGCTGTGCGGCCGGCCCGACCGTTGAGTACATACAAGGTCGGCGCGCGCGCCGCAGCGTGATCCGGCAGGTCGCAGCCGCCTTTCGCAATCCGATGATCACGTAGGGGCATGCGCGCATCAGTCGCCAGAGCAAGCCCGACCGGTGGTTCTCGCAAATCAGTACCACTGCCGGTTCCTTTCGACGCTTTGCGGTACCACTGGGTTTTTGTGCAGTCGCGTTTGACCATGACCATCAGCATCGGCGCCGCCATGCGCAGCGCCGATGGTGAAACGGTACAAACACTGGTCGGTCGCGCCGACCGCCAGGCCAAGGGCGCGGGATGCAACCAGGTCGCGGTAGAGCACACGATATGGGATTGGCCGGCAAAATCTTGCCGACCGCCGGGAGTGCGGCCCACGAACTGCCCTGGCCTTGATCCGGGTCAGGAGTGATCGATGGCCACGCGGTTAATGTGCGAAGTGTCGCCGCCGCCGAACCCTTGCCATGACCGATCCGCGCCTGTATCCCTGCTTTCTCGGCCCGTACGGCGAGAACGACGGCCTGCTCGAAAAGCTGACCGTGGAGTTCCTGCGCGACCATGTGTACTGGCGGCGCAATCTGCACCCCGAAGATCCGCCGGCGATTCCCACCCATGCGGCGCAGGCGCCGGAGTACCGGGCTTTCGAGGCACGCCTGCGGCGGGAGCTGCATTTGCTGTCCGCGGCACTCAAGCGTTCGGTGCCGTTCCACAGCCCACGTT
>ENA-ORBV01017910-ORBV01017910.1-microbial-mat-metagenome-genome-assembly--contig:-NODE-17910-length-10063-cov-7.379131_pt1 | contig 10063 bp, 11 predicted proteins | sample MGYA00237777_ERZ505514 | MGnify/ENA primary metagenome ERZ505514 (study PRJEB26160, sample SAMN06269048) | microbial mat metagenome | isolation source: Oligotrophic lake microbial mat | place... | reverse complement strand
AGACGGCATACGAGATTCGCCTTAGTCTCGTGGGCTCGGAGATGTGTATAAGAGACAGGTGCATTCATGGGAGGCGGAGGATGCAGGCTTCCACATCGCGGCGCAAGCGGGGAGCACGGGGGGGAGCGGGGAGTCTGGCACTGAAGTATCCAGCGCGCTTCGAAAGCGGCGAGGGGACTCGCCGCAGTCCAAAGCCGCCAGACCGCACATTCGAGGGCTCTGGGAAACGTCTCGGACGATGTCGAGGTCGTTGTGGTTCGGCTTCGCTCCGATTGCGGCGGCGTCCGGCACCCCAGCGTTGCGGATCTGACTCACCCGCCCGTCGGCCAGGAGGTGCGAAATTGTTACCAGGCTGTGGGTCCCCCGGGGGGCGACTCACCGAGTTGCCGCGTCCGCAGCTCGCGCGCCTGCGAGCGGCAGGGAGGCAGAACCTGCTTCATATCTGCGACTTAGCTCAATACAACTTTTCAATGATTTGTCTTGCAGGAACGGGTTGATTTTTGCTGAAGAGGGAAATGCCAATGAAGATGACGTCGCGTTCGGCCAATTTTTGCGGTTCTCGCGCCTTTGCCTCAGTTGCCCTGGCCATCTTGTATGCAGTCATTGCGGCCCGCCCGTCCGTCCACTCCGTGCAAGCCGCTGAACCCGTGCAGATTTTCAGGTTTACAGCCCGGGTGGTCGAGGTGAATGACCCGGGCGGCAATCTGGCTGCCGGACTCCCGCTCGGCCAAACCCTGTCAGGCGTCTTCTGGTGTCCTCCACCGCTTTCGAGGTCTGGAGCTGTTGCCCTTTGGGAAAGTCGGCTGGGTTCCGAGAGTGGGCTATGGTTGTCCCTTGGGTCGTTGGCCGTGCAGCATCGCGCGGCCGCAGTGCGTGGCGTGCTGCAGGTTGTGGACGGGGGTCCGTGGGGGGTAATGCACTTCCCGATCTGGTCGTATTCCGAAGTTACTCGAACGAATCGATCGGCGGAGTCGAGATCACCGAGGTCTCTCTCCAACTGGAGGTGCCCGACGGCGGGTTGGTCCAGCAAAGCAATGGAGCGGCTGCATGGCCTGGGTTCTCGCGGTTACGATCGGTTCAGGGCTTGATGATCGAGGGTCGTCGGGGTGAGGACGGTCCTCGGGTAGAGGTTCGCTGCGAAATCACCGGCATCACGAGGGATTGACAGCCTGAGCAAGTCACAACATCCCTTCGTCCCGACCGATGGGCTACGCTGTTTCCTGGCGGCGCTTTGTGGAATCGCCCTGTTTTCGGGTGCAGCCCACCCCCAGGCAGCGCAGCAGGTTGCGACCCCGGTCTCCTCGCTCGCGGTCGATCAGCCCGTTTTCGTCGAGTTGCAGGCCTACACCACCCTGACGGTGGCGACCTCCGGTGCGCAGATCCGGCTTCGGACAGACGGCCTGGTGCCGGTCCCGGGCGATCTGGAAGTTCCCCGAAACCTCGGGGAATTCCTCGACAGACTCCGGCCCGAATGGATGGAACGCCTCTCTGCTGGGCGGTGCAGTTTTCACCGCCTCCTTCTCGGGCTTCGCACTGGGTCTTGACGGCGTCGGGGCTTATGCGGAGTTGGGCAATGGGTCGGCAACTTCGCTCTGCACGGGCAACTACTCGCTGTCCGCCTGGTTCAGGGCGTCCGATCTCCCGCCGGAAATCGGGCTCAACCGGCAGTTCGCGATCATCGCCCGGGCAAGCTCGTTCGCTCTGTCACTAAAAGCCGACGGATCGCTGGAATACCGCCATACCCTCCAGTCGGGCGGCAACGTCACCGTGACCACCCTGGCGCCGGTCAGCACCGGCACCTACCATCACGTCGCCGTCTCCGTGAACCGCACCGCAGGCACGGTTGCGCTCTATGTCGACGGGCAGTCGGCGGGCTCGGCCAGCTTTTCTTCCGGATCGAACGCCACTGCAGGGACTGGTCCCTGGAGGTTCGGCGTCCAGGACCCGCCAAGTTCGACTGACCGCTTCGCCTTCGACGGTGTGGTCGACGAGGTCCGGTTTTACGGACGAGCTATCACAGCCGGGGAGGCGGCAGCGCTGCACGCCCACCCCCTTCCTGTGGGTGACACCGACAAGGACTGGCTGCCCAATTCATGGGAGATTGCGTATTTCGGTTCGATCAGCCTCTCCTCGGGCGGAGACTCTGATGTTGATGGCGACGGCTGGAGTGATCTGGAGGAATACCAGCGGAGCACCAACCCAGCGCTGGCAGACGGGGATGAGGACGGGATCCCGGACCCCGCCGAAGCAGGCGTCTGGGGCCATTGGGGTTTCGCCGACCCGAGTGTGGCGGGCACGCTTGAGGATCGCTCCGGTTACAGCCGCAACGGCACCGTGCGGATCGAGGGCCAGACTCCCCCGCACCCAGCACCCCGATGGGTTGCGGACGGCCTGCTCGGCAAGGCCCTCGAACTCAACGGATCCGACGAGTACGCGGTGGTTCCCGGGGTTAGCTCAAGTTTCTTATGGAGTGTGCCGATTTGGCGCACAATCGGTGATTTTTTCGGTATTCGAATTCGTAAGTCATTGATAATCAACGCTTCTGTTTTTCGGTCTCCGTTGTCGTGCCTAATTCGAATATATCGATCTTGATTTCCTCCCACGGTGGTGCCATGTGCGAGCGGCGGTTTGAAAGTTCCGCAAAAATGGCGGTTTGAAAGTGGCGGATATTGGCTGCGATTGGTTACGAATGGGGGCTCTGCCCCCAAACCCCCGGAGTTTACCGCATTGGTTGCAATGAGGAAGCCCGGGCAACTACAACAACAACGATCGAGACCCTTCGGGAGCATAGCCTATTTTTCGCTCCCACTGGCCGAAAGAAGGGGACCACCTCACCCTACCTTCATCTTCCTGTAGAGATAGATCATATAGAAAAGGTTAGTCACCCCTACGAATCCAGCAAAACCAACAAGCATTGCAGCCAGCCGTCGCTCCTTCTTGATGGTTTCCCCTCTTCTCATTGCTTTTTTGGCGATCATGCCCGCACTCTCTACGGCGGCACCAACTGATCCTGACTGATTTAACTTCTCAATATCTGCTATAAAATCTTGCTCTGGAGACGGTAGGCTGACGAGCTTGGCGATTGCAAAGAATGCGATCCCGATCATGGCGGCGTTGAGAAGCATTAAGAAGCGTAGATCGGATTTCATTATATTTCCGAACGACCAAGATCAGCCATGACTATGCGCCACCAATCTCCCGAATCACCAGAACGTGCCGCGCATAGTCATTGTGCTGCATCGAATGGTTAAACTAAGCCGCTGCGCGGCGGGTGGAATGAGGAGGAGCATACGGCGGGAGAGTGGTGGCTGGAGGTGGCTGCATGGGCCGAAGGCTACGACAGTGGGCGGCCATGAACAACTCCAAATGCCCGCCGCGTCAAACTCACCCGATCATCAACACCCGAGCCGGACAGCGCCACCGCGATCCACTGCTCTACACCCATCCCTACGACTCGATGCGGCGATACGCCGAGTTGTTCGGGGTGCGGCACGACTCGCCCCGCACCCGGCATACCACCGGAGGCGGGGACGCCTCGGGGGAGATCCCGCGGATGCGGGACCCGCAAGGGTGAAACGAGCGGGAGCGAGTGAGTCAACTACTACCGGGCCATGCGGCTTCTCCACCAGCACTTCGGTGCCGACCCGGCCACGCTGGGCGAGGACCCGTTCCGCGACTACATCCTCCACGTCAAAACCCGCAAGGCCTGGAAGCCCTGCATAATGCCTGATGGTCCTCGGCCCCAAGGCTCCGCCCCCCGAAAAACCGCCCATCCTCAGCCCGTGTTGCGGAGCCCCGATGTTCCTGCGCTCGCGCCTGGGACCCTCCTGGGGTTTCAAATACCGGCCGCCATAGTCCAACCGACTTCCCGTGTGATCACCACTGTCCGAACGTGGCCGGAGAATGGGCGTTTCCAACACGACGGAAACGGTCCCGATCCCTCGCGTACTCGTGCCGGGAGTGAAATGGTGAAATGCCGAGGGCCATCATCAGCGACGAGAAGTTGCTGCCTCGTGAACGAACTGAGACGCCAAGCCTCGGTGATGAGGCGCGGTGTAGCTGCGAGTAATCCGAACAGTGTGTAGTCAGTGAACAGACCAATCCACCAATACGGTCGCGTCGAATCGAGCAGCGCAAGGCCGATCGTGGTAAGTAGTGATGGAGCCGGAAATACGGGAGAGACGAAGCGCGGACGGAAAAGTGAACTCAGCAGGCAGAGCCAGTTGCCCACGGAAAGGAACGCTCCGATGCCGATAAAGATCGTGGCGACTGTGTTCATCGGAAGCGGCTAGCAACGCCTAACGTCAAAGGTGACTCACGGCTGCCCGTGGCGCGACTCCTGCCCCGAGCGAAGCGAGGGATCAGCAGGAGGCGTGACGCGGGTAGCCGTTGAGTCCACCGTCTTGTTCGGCATTTCAGTTTCAATGTGCTGGGTGAATGGGTTGCCTGACACCAAGGCGAAAGACGACCCAAGTCGCTCAAGCACAGTCGACTTCACAACATAACGGGCTCGATGAGTGTCAATTGCCCCCTTCTGTGTATATAGAACAACTCTGCCTAAATCAACGCCATCGACTTCCAATGGCAGTTCTTCGGGCGGGGCATCAAAATGGCGACCTACATTCTTGGGTCGGAAAACCAAGCGAAACTCATCTGGTTTACCGATATTCGCTATTAGTGAGAATGTCGGAAGGTGCGTAGAGTATGAAATGCGAACCGTTGGGTGGGACTGCCAAAAGGGATAGTGCGAATCCGGCGTCTTGACAACAATACTGAATTCCTTGTCGTTAGAAATAACGGTCACCTTGCTTTCAGAGGGAAGTGTCGAGTTCAGCAGCGGCAGAGCTACGGGTCCAGCCGAGCAAAGCACCGGTCCGACAACCCAGACGAGGAGCATGAGAAACTGTGATTTCATATAATTGCCGAACATTTTAGTGGACACACTGTATCAATATGTCTATCCATGGTTTTCGTGAATAGCGATAGGCCGGACAGAGGAAATGCGGGTTCCCGGGGTGTTCCGGGCGGGCTTGGGGAATCCATGAGGGGTCGGATGACCGCTCGGCTGGCGTACCGGAGGTGGAGATCCCTTGGCGGGTCCGCTGGGTGGAACGGTTCGTGGCGGGTTAGGGTGGCTTGGCGGTCCAAAAGGCTCCTTGGATCACGCCTTACAGTATTTGCACGAAACTGCGTCCTCTGGCAAGCTCCAAGAATGGCAGGTCCACCAAGCCGCAGAGAGTTTGCGGTACTTCTTCCGGGAAATCGTGCCCAGAAAATGGGAGGAGTCCATCCGGGTGCCGGTAGCGAACCCGTCGGAAGTCCGCCTGGCTGACCCCCGTGTCCCGCCCGGCTCGCGGACCGTATCGCAGGTTCCCGCCCTGCCGGATTGGACCAAGCCCGCCTGAACCGCGGAAGAAGCGATGGACAGGCTCCGGACGAGCCTGAGGGTCCGCCACTACGCTATCCGCACGGAACAGGCTTACGCGGATTGGGTGAGGCGGTTTTTCCGGGCGCGCGGCAGGGGGACGACTCTGTGTTTCGCGCCTTTGCCGTCGTTGACGATGATTGTTCCCTGGCCGAAATCGATGTCCTTGACGCGTAGCCGGAGCGTTTCCATGAGACGAAGACCGGAGCCATACATGAGCTGGGCGGCGAGTTTCCATTCGAGCAAGGGGTCAATCCGTGCATTGCGTCATTTTCCTTTTCCATCTCCGCACCTCGGCATCGTGCTCCATTCTCAAATCGTCGCGCTGCCCGGGTCAAGTTGCTCCGGTGTCAGTTGCTCCGGTGTCCGAGCCCAAGCCGCCCGCATATCCATGCATCTCCCACTGCCGTTCTCCCCCGTGCTGCGCAGCCAGGACCCGGGATCACCACGGCTTACATCCGCTCCGGAACCCGGATGCCGAGCAGGGCGAGGCCGTGCTGGAGGGTGCGGGCGGTGAGTTCGCACAGCGCGAGGCGGGAGCCGCGAGTCGGTTCGTCCGATTTCAAGACCGGGCAGGCCTCGTAAAAGGCGTGGAATGCGTTTGCCAGTTCGAAGAGGTAGGCGGTCAGGATATTCGGGCGGAATTCATCCAGCACCAGCGGCACGGTCTCTGCGTAGCGGCAGAGGTGCAGTCCGAGCCGGGCCTCCGCATCCTCGGTGACGGTGATCGTGCCGCCCACGGTCGAGTCCGCGGCTTTCCGGAAGATCGACCGGATTCGGACGTATGCGTTTTGAAGATAAGGGGCGGTGTTGCCCTGCAGGGCGAGCAGCTTGTCCCACGCAAAAATGTAATCCGTCATTCGGAACTGCGACAGCTCGGCGTATTTCACGGCACCGATGCCGATGATGTCCGCGATCTGCGCGCGTTCGGCGGGGTCCATGTCTGGGTTTTTTGTGGTGACCGCCGCGAGCGCGCGGGAGACCCCTTCGTCGAGCACCTCGCGCAGGCCGACGTTTTCCCCCGACCGGGTTTTCATGATCTTGCGATCCTCGCCCAGGATGCTGCCGAACGGGATGTGCTCCATCGCCACGGTGTGTCCCATCCGTCGTGCGGATTCGAAAACCTGTTGGAAATGGAGTAGCTGCGGGGCGCCCGTGACATACCAGATCGCGTCCGGATTCCATTGCTCGACCCGATAATCGAGGGTGGCGAGGTCGGTGGTGGCGTAGAGGAATCCGCCATCCCCTTTGCGGATCAGGCAGGGTTTGTCGGCCAGGGCGGGGCGGTCGCGGAAGAAGATGCAGACTGCGCCGTCACTTCGTTCGGCAAGGCCGGAGGCGAGCAACCGATCCACCAGGGGAGCGAGCCGGTCGTTGTAGAAACTTTCGCCCAGGTGCGCGTCGAATTGGATTCCGAGCCGTTCGTAGATTGCCTCGAATTCGCGCCAGGAAAGGGCGACGCATTCCTTCCAGATTGCGAGGTTCTCCGGATCACCGGCCTGGAGTTTCACGAGTTCCTCACGACACTCGGTGAGCACCCCGGGGTCGGTCTCGGAAAGTGCGTTGGTTTCCTTGTAGAGCCGGACAAGTTCGGTGACCGGAGCGCGTTCCAGTGCGGCGCGGTCGAGCCGGTGCTTCCAGCCGTAGATCACCTTGCCGAACTGCGTGCCCCAATCGCCGATGTGATTGTCGGTGAGGACTCGGTGCCCGAGGAACCGCGCGGTGCGGGCCAGGGCATCGCCGAGAATGGTGCTGCGGATATGCCCGACATGCATCGGCTTGGCGACGTTGGGTGCGCTGAAGTCGATGACAACGGTCTGCGCCGGATCCGCGGCAGGCACGCCGAGTCGGTCGTCGGTGAACAGGGAGGTCACCCGGTTGCCGAGCCGGTCACGTCGCATGGTGAAATTGATGAAACCGGCCCCTGCGACGGTGGGGGGGGCGCACAGGTCGGTGATGTCGAGCTTGGCGAGGATGGCGGAAGCGACTTCGCGCGGATTGCGCCGGGCCTGTTTGGCAAGGACCATGGCGGCGTTGCTCTGGTAATCACCGAACCGCGCGTCGGCCGCCGGGGCCACGCCCGGATCGGCTTCGGTGAACCCGGCTTTTTCAAGGGCGACGCGCATCCGCCCAGAGATCTCCGTGAGCAGCGTGGCCATCGGTTGCCGGGATCAGCCTGCCCCGAAAATGGCCAGGATCTCCCCGGTGTTCGACGCGGAGGCGAGGCGTTCGCGAACCGTGCGGTCGTTGAGGAATTTCGCGATGGCCGCGAGCGTCCGGAGATGGGTCTGGAATTCGTCCTTGGGCACCACGAACAGCACGATGAATTTCACCGGGGCATTGTCGAGCGCCTCGAACTCGATGCCGGTGGTGGAGCGTCCGAAGGCGGCGACGACACTGGTGACCCGGACGGAGGAGGTGTGCGGAATGGCGATGCCGAACCCGATCCCGGTGCTCATCGATTCTTCGCGCTTCCGGAGATCGGCGAGAATCCCCTCGCGATCCGCGGGGGCGATCTTGCCGGAGCTGACCAAAAGATCGACGAGCTCGACGATGGCGGCCCACCGGTCTGTGGCCTGCATTTCTGGCAGGATTTGCCCGGGCGACAGGAGGCTTCCGAGTGTCATGAGGTGACCATCAAGGGAGTGCTCAAGCTACCAGTCGACACCGGGCTGGCAAGACTCTTGTCCCGACAGACTGTTGTCCCCGCTCATGCCAGGCACCCCCGGAGTCCGGCCTGGATGCGTTCGCGGTCGAGATCGCGTCCGATGAACACGAGTTGGCTGGAGCGGGTTTCCGATTTTTCCCAGAGCCGGTCCCAGAAGACCTGGAACCGGTTGTTCACCCCGTGGAACACCGCCCGGCGCGGGTTGCCTTCGAACCAGAGAAATCCTTTTGACCGGAAAATTTTGGTCTGCTCGCTGAGTTTCTGGATGCAATCCTCGAGGGCTTCCTGTTGAAAAGGCTGGTCGAACGTGAAGGCGAACGAGGCGATGTCGCCATGGGCGGGCGTGCGGAGTTCATCGAGGAGCGCGGGGTTGAGCGCCAGCTTGCGGTCCACATCGAACGCGTTGATGTCGAGGATCTGGTTGAGACTCGCGCGGGACTGGGTGGTCCGCAGGATCGTGGCGTGCGGGTTCAGGGCGCGCAGGGATTGCTCGGCCAGGGCGGCGGCGGCGGCGTCCACCAGATCGGTTTTGTTGAGGATGAGAAAATCGGCCATTGCGATCTGTTCGCGGGTGACCTCGGAATCGGCGAGGTGACGCGGCAACTGCTCGGCATCGACGACGGTGAGGATCGAGTCGAGCCGGACGAGTTTGGTGAGGGCCGGGATGTTGAGGAAGGTCTGGGCGACGGGGCCCGGATCGGCGATGCCGGTGGTCTCGACAAGCAGGTAATCGAACCCCCCTTTCTTGAGGAGTTGTTGAACCCCGCGCACGAGGTCCTTGCGCACCGTGCAGCAGAGGCATCCGTTGTTGAGCTGCACGACTTCCTCGTCCTGACGGGAGATCAGGTCGCCATCGATACTGATGGCCCCCACCTCGTTCACGATCACGGCGAATCGGTAGCCGTGCCGCTCGCGGAGGATGTGATTGACGAGCGTGGTCTTTCCGGCGCCGAGGAAGCCGGTGAGGATGCTGACGGGGATGGGAGCGTCCATGGGCGGTGGGTGCGGTCAAACGGAAAAGGGCGGTCACGCCAATCTGGCGGGACCGCCCTGAAAGTCCAACTCGGAGCCTGGATCAGCCCTTCTTGAGCAACGGGAGACCCGTGCGCTCGTTCTCGACCACGACGTAGCCCGCGGGGAGCGCGTCGATGGCACCGGCTTTGGCTTCTCCGCCGAAGAAGAACAACGTCACCTTCCGGCCACCTTTGAGTTCCTGCTCACGCTGGTGAAGATAATAGGTCTTCCCGGACTTTTTACTGATCACGCTGAATGCCATGGGGCGATTCCTTTCGGTTGGGGTTTGGGAGCAAGGCTGGGCGGGCCTTCAGATGAGCCCCGCCTTTTTGAGAGTGGCATACGCACCGTTGCGGGTCACGGTTTTTATCGCTCGCGCCGTAAGTTTTACCCGGACGAACTTCTTGAGTTCCGGCACCCAAATGCGTTTGGTTTGAAGGTTCGGCAGGAAAGTCCGGGGCGTGTTCGCCGTGACGTGGCGCCCGACACCCCCTTTTTTCTTGGCCATACCGCGGCGGTGAATGACGTGGCCCCGGGAGGGCTTGGCTCCAGTGATGCTGCAGACGCGTGACATGAAAATTGGTCTCCGGTTGAAAAGGGTGCGTAACGTGCGCGGGAGGCCCGGTCCGGTCAAGTCTTTTTGAGGCGGTCTTTTTGGGGCGGGTGTCGTGCTTTGGGCGTGATTCGAAGTGGGTGCGTCCTCCGTTGCAGCCGGGCTGGATCGGCCCGGCGCCCCCGGCGCGTCGGTCGGGCGGGGAGTGCCCAACGGGGTGAGCGACCCCGTTTACAGCGGAAAGGAGGCTCGACCCTCATCCACTTCGAATCGCGCCCCGTGCTTGTGGTGGTGCGATCAAAGCAGGATCGCGCCCCGTGCTTTGACACCGCGGGGCGGGCAGGCTAAATCCACCCATGCGCTGCCTCACCCCTGTTCTTCTCGTGCCTGTCTCTTATACACA
>ENA-ORBV01017909-ORBV01017909.1-microbial-mat-metagenome-genome-assembly--contig:-NODE-17909-length-10064-cov-5.004005_pt1 | contig 10064 bp, 6 predicted proteins | sample MGYA00237777_ERZ505514 | MGnify/ENA primary metagenome ERZ505514 (study PRJEB26160, sample SAMN06269048) | microbial mat metagenome | isolation source: Oligotrophic lake microbial mat | place... | reverse complement strand
TTCAAGCAGAAGACGGCATACGAGATTCGCCTTAGTCTCGTGGGCTCGGAGATGTGTATAAGAGACAGGAATTACCATTGAAGACTGTTTAGAGAAAGTTGAAAACAGATATGAACTAGTTCATCTCGCTGTGAAAAGAGTTAAGCAATTAAGAGAAGGCCGTGACTCATTAGTTAGGAGTAGAAATAAAGAAGTGGTAACAGCACTGAGAGAAATTGCTGCTGGTAAAGTTAAGCATGCTCCAATGAGCGAGTACGATTCAGACGAATTTTAGTATTAAATAGAATAAAAATAAAAAAAGGGGCTTTAGGCCCCTTTTTTTTGTTTAAAAACTTAAAACCTAATTTACTTTTTTTAAACAGTTGATTAATATTATCTTTTTCCTGCTTGAAGACTTCGGAAAGATTCACTTTTTCCAGATCAAGCTTTGGCTTTTCAAGCTCGAGTTTGGAAATATCAAGTAAGGTCCTCACCATAAAAATCAGCCTGTTTGCCGCACTTTCGATGTTTTTAGTAAATTCAGTTTGCTTGCTATTTAATTTTCCGATTGACTGGGAAATCAAAATCTCCGACAAATATTTAATACCCGTTAATGGCGTCCTTAGCTGGTGAGAAACAAGCGACACAAAGCTTCGCCTCAACTCCTGGATTTTTTCAAGCTCAGCGACTATTCTTTTTAGAATTAATGATCCCATCCAAAAACCAAATATGCTTGATAAAAAAGCAATTAAAAGGGAAATTATAATCGACTTATTGAACTCCTTATTTGAGTCTTTATAAATTTCAACTTCAGTCATTCCCACTGCCACAATCGGACCATCCTTTAAAGTACCTATCTTCTCAAATGCATAAATTCGCTCTATTCCGTCAACCCCGGAAGTTTCTTTTATGCCTGAATCAGAAATATCTGGAAATGTTTGTCCAAGCATTCTTGTCTGATCTGGATAATTGGCAAGGATCCTTCCTTTCCAATCCAGCACCAATACTTGCACCTTATCATCAACTTCAAAATTCTTTGTCAAATTACTCAACCAATTTAAATCAATAGAAGCGTATACCACGCCCTGTAATTGCCCCTGTTCATTCTCGTACGGGAATCCAAAAGTAATAATCGGCTTACCCGTAACCGGTCCGATCGAATATTCTCCCACCGAAAAATCTTTATCGGAAATTGTTGATTTAAAGAAAAGTCTTTCGGAGACATTAACGTCTTTAACCAGCGGAACGCCGCTGCAAAGTACTTCTCCATTTAAATTGGCATATGAAATATTACTGTATCTTTGATATTTACTAAGTAATCCTGCTAGATACTCCGAACAATTGATCTCCTGTATTTGACCTGAAACAGAAAGCGTTATCAATAATTGACGGGCACCCTCAACTACCTGAATGTAGGATGTGGAAATCAGATTGGCTGTATTACTGAGTCTGTCTATTTCAATTTCTTCGGCTCTTTTTAACTGAGTTAAATTGAGATAAAAGATAAATATTATGACCGGTGTAATTATCACCAAAGTCAAAAACAAAATATTTAAATGAATATTTCTTGAGATTCTTTCCCAGCTGAACATACTCAAGAGATTGTAGTTCAAAATAGCAAGTTTACGAAAGTGTTTTTTGTGAGTAGGTAGACAAGTTTATATGGTTTGTGACTTTATTCACCAGCTCCACTAAGGTTAAGTCACTTTTAACTAAGTACTCTGCAGCACTCAGCAGATAGGCTTTATCAATATCCTCTTCAGTATCTAAATTCGTTGTAATAATAATGGGCATTGTTTTCCATTTCTCACTCTCTCTAACCTCTTTTAAAAACTCAAAACCATTTTTATCAGGTAAAAGTAGGTCTAAAACAACAGCAGTGGGCTTAAATTCACTCAAACAATCCCAGGCTTCTTTCACACTTGCAACAGTCTTAACAACATAATTAATTTTTTCAAATTGGATTTTTATGGATTTCGAAATAATAGGATCGTCTTCTACAATCAGTACTTTTGGGTATTTTGCAGTTTTGCCCTGACTCATAACAAACTCATAATATCATGTTAAATCTGATAAAAATACAGCTAATCTAGTTGTCCTGAGATCAGTTGAAATTATTGGTCAAAAAGAGGTAAATTATAGACAGCATGTCAGGCAATATAATCATTCATATTTTAAAAACTTTACCGCTAAATCATTTATTAAAGGTAGGTTTCGCATAGATGGCAACAATAACAGTTGATAGAAGTGTCAATGCTGATGATGCATTTGCTATGTCCGCCGGCATCGCTTTTGTTGCGCTCCCCTCAGGCTCAGCTACCTACCAAACCCAAGCCACCGGTATTGCCACCTGGATTACTGCCACCATAATCTCTTCTTCTGCCTGGCAATCAGTCTGTTATGGAAATAATATTGTTGTCGCAGTCAGCTCAACATCAGGAACCATTGCTGCTTCGTCCCCTGCCGGGGTAACCGCAACATGGACTTTGCGGACAATGCCGGCAACTGCTTCTTGGTATGCAGTCGCATATGGGCTCTCCACATTTGTGGCTGTATCAGGTGGAGCTTCAACTGCAGGTGCTTATTCTCCTGATGGTGCTAAGTGGACTGCTACCGGCGCACTGACAACAAGTGGCGATTGGCGGGCTTTAACTTTTGGAAATGATCGTTTTGTTGCTCTCTCTTATAACAGTACTAACTCAAATTACTCAACCAACGGAACAACCTGGAGCGCCGGAGGGGCACTCCCCGGAGCTCGCAACTGGACATCAATTACTTATGGTGAAGGTACTTTTGTCGCTGTTGCTTCAGGTAACGCTAGTGGGGCGTATTCTACAGACGGTGGTGCAACCTGGAACGACACGACGATGCCGTCCGCCGCCAGCTGGAGCTCAGTAACGTATGGAAATGGAACTTTTGTTGCAGTTGCCACGGGGCCTTCTACTACCGCTGCCTATTCTGCCGATGGTATTACTTGGAGTACTGGGACTCTTCCAAATTCTCGAAGCTGGGTAGGTGTGGCTTTTGGTAATAACCTATTTAGTGCTGTTGCCAGCGGTTCGACTTCAGGTGGAGCCTACAGTTACGATGGAATCACTTGGGTTGCCCAAACAACTCTTTCGCAAACACTTACATGTATTGCCTATACACCGACAACTTGGAATTCAAACGATACGTTGGTGATTACTAATAATGCGACGGTCACTGTGAATACTAGTCAAAGTAAATTCTGGAATGTCATCACACTAACTAACGGAAAATTAGCTATTACCAATAGCTCAACATCCACCGGCATCCGGTTCACGATGGGCAGATCCTCCGGTGCAGCCCAAGCTGCAATCACCCCGGGCTCTGGTATTGGAGATATTGATATTACAGGTAACTGGATTGAACTAGGGACTGGTGATGGAACAAGCAGTCAGACTATGGCTGCGCCTTTTACCGACTATATTGCAGCCCTCTGGGTGGAAACTGCATCGGGAACCGGCGTTTATGATCAATGGCTCAATGCGACTGGTTCTTACGGTGACGCCTCGCCAATTCTGCTGGAGGGATTGTCGGCCATAGGCTCTGGAAAAAGGGGTAAATTTTTTATCCAACAAGCAGCAGCTGCACCTTATGGACCAACCTTAATAAACGGCACTGATGGCAGTATTGCCCAAAAACTAATCACCGTCACTTCCTCAACCGGTCTTTATGCAGGTGCTTCAATTGCTGGTCCGGGAATTCCTATTAATACGGTCGTAAACCGGGTAATTTCCAGCACACAAATAGAGATTAACCAAAATACCACTACCGAACTTTCGCCGGACTATACCTCGATCGCTTTTGGTAATAGTACCTATGTGGCTGTCTCCCGTTCAGCGTCCAACATTGCGATGACATCCTCAGATGGCATCACCTGGACCAAGCGAACACTGCCATTTGTCGCTGACTGGAACGGAATTTGTTATGGCGCTACCAGTGCACTTTTTGTGGCTGTATGTGGAGATAGAAATAAAGCCGGAACTTTGATCGGATCCAGATTTTGTGCCACTTCTCCTGATGGGATCACCTGGACCAGACGCGCTATGCCTGCAGTTCAAACCTGGAATGCTGTAGCCTCCAATGGAACAAGTTTTGTCGCAGTTGGCGGCGATTCAATTAACGGCGCTACCACTGCAGCTGCCTCTTCTACTGACGGGCTGACCTGGGTCGCAGCCACCATGGGTACCTCTCAAGTCTGGAACGCTGTCGGCTTTGGAGGAGCCAGGTATGTGGCAGTTGGAACAGGCACAGTCTCCAATTTTGATGCCGATGGAGTGGGCACTTGGTCTGTTGGTGCAACCTTAACCAGTGCTACCTATACGGCGTTAACCTACAATGGCACGATCTGGATGGCCATTTCCGGAAGCTCAACTGGAAACCAAAATAAAGCAGATCCTACTACCGGCGCTTTTACCGCTGGCGGTGCATTGCCTAACTCAACCGGCCGTGGCGTCGCCTGGGACGGAACTAATTTTGTAGTGGTTTCAACTACCAATTCTACCCAAACTGCCAGATCAACCAACGGTGCTTCGTGGACTACAACCACTTTAACTGGAACCCAAATCGGTAGCTGGCAGGCCGTCGTGGCTAACGGCACAACCTTAGTTGCCGTGTCTAGCTCAGGTAATTTGCGAAGCTATGCGATGACATCTACCGACTCAGGCGCCACCTGGACAGTTAGAACAGGAGCAGTAATTGACACCTCCCTCACCTGTCACAATCCCTATGTCTCTCAGCTCACTAACACTGTTCAATTTGGGGACAATACGAACGGCAACAAAGTTCCGACCGGGGGTAAAGTCAGGTGTCCCAATATCATGTTTACCTCAGCGGTTCCGGCAGATATTCAGACAGCTTCCAGTATCGTCGGAGCCAACATGATCATGACTGCCGGAGGATCTTTAACAGCTAGTATTTGCCTGTTTGATGAGTCATATAACACTTTTAACCAGGCTGAAACTTTATCACTGACCAATGTTGGCTTTTCGATCCCTCCACTGATCAACGAATGTTACGGTGTCACGTTTAATAGTGTTGGTTTTGCACTTGAGCCAGTCAGAAGATTTTATACCTACTCAGCTACTATCAGTGCTGATGGCTGGTTCACCAGAGACAGACGGTATGGCGCTGGTACGACTATTTGGAGTTATATCAATGGAGCTAGTATCACTGATTTTAATTACTGTGTCGGCTCTCCAAAAGCTCTACAGGTAGCAGTATCCTCAGTCACCGTTCCCGCAGCCATGCTCTCACTTTCAAATACCCAATCCTCTACTTGGAGCTATGTCCGGTTTTATGCTCTCAACTGTAATGCCTCTTTTCAGGACGCCTTCAACTTTACGGCCAACTTTACCAGCAACACCATGAGTAATCTGGAAATCTACGGGGTGGCACCAATGTTGATCCAGACTTCCAGCTCAAATACCTTCACCAATCTGCGAATTGCCGAAGATATGTTTCATGCTTATAAAAGCTATGCCATCGCTGCCTCAACAAGCCGTATCGGCAATGACCCGGTAGCCGGTGCCAAGCTCGTGGATGATACCAAATACTACCTGAAGGTCAGAACATTTTATGACTGGAATAACATGTCCAATTATTTTGAAGGCCGGACTGTCTCTGCAACCCCATTTATAGGTAGTAAATTCTTCCCCGCTTACTTTGGGGCGTACAATTCCGGCTCCAGAGCCGTCACGCTTTCCTGGATCAGACGCGACCCGACCTCTTCCGGTGCAGCCGGAACTACCACCTATCAGATTTTCCGTAGCACTTCAGCTGCTTTTACCCCCAGTTCTACAAACCGGGTCTTTGATACACTCACCGTGGCGACCGTCTCCTATCTAAATGGCTATGTAGCGACAGTTACTGCAGCGGCTGCCAGAACCATCCAATTTGCGGCCGCAGCCAGAACGATTACATTGGCAGGCGCCAGTGCTGGAAGTTTTACCAACTCAGGCTTTGTGGTAGGAGGAAATGTCGTAGTTGCCGGAACTACCTCTAATAATGGAACCTATACTATCCTCACGGTCGCTGCCACAGTACTAACACTCTCAACCAATCACACCAATTTAGTTAACGAAGGCCCTCTCAACGCGACCTGTACGCTAAACGGTGAACCACCTGCTAACGGAACAACGTACTACTATAAAATGCGCAAATATGACGCCGTTTTATCCAGTATTACCAACGGTGCCGGTACTGCATCAGGCACAACGCTTACTATTCCTTCAGGAAGCTTTAACACCGGCCTGGGAACTATCATCAACTGCCTGGGAATTTCCGGTCAAACCAAAATCCGTATTCCTGTTGGGTCTACTACTAACTTCATGGCGGGTAACGTCTTTCCCGGACTCCAAATTGCCGGAACCGGAGTTGGAGCCAGCGCCACTGTCGTATCAATTGACACTGCCTGGCAAATAACCGTCAGCGTCGCAAATGCCTCAACATTTACCGGTCAGACATTGACACTAGGTGCAGCAGCCGGGATGTATGTGGTCGGCCCGGGTATTGCCAGACCCACCAAAATAGTATCAGTGGATTCTGCTCTCTCAATTACAGTTGATACAGCCTTCATCGCCACATTCTCAGCACAAACAATCTTCTTTCAATACGCCACAGATAGTTCTGAGGTGGAAGTAGCAGTCGCCGGTGCCACCACCGCTGCCTTTAACCTCCTGACTCGCTCCGACGATTTTACGCACGCTAACTGGGTCAAAACCAACATGACAGCCACAGGAAATGCAGTCAGTGGACCAAATGATATTGGTTTTGGTATTCTCGCCGTGCCGACTGCAGATAGACTTCTATCAACCGGTCCCACATCCACGGCTGTGCAAACAATTACAGGCTACCTAAAAATTGGCAATAGCTACACCTTTTCAGTCTATATTAGAACCGATGCCTATCACTATTCTGAAACAGTCGAAGGCCAAATCAGTATCAATACTACTGTCGCCACCACCCAAGCATATACCGCTACAGGTGCCTGGCAAAGAATTTCCACAACTTTTACAGCAACTGCAATAACTCATACATTAACTGTTCAGATCACCACTCAGGGAACCTATATCTATGCTGCCAGCGCCAATGTCTGCACTGGATCCACTGCTCTTCCTCCAATTACAACCACGACTGTTAAATCAATGCTTGGCAGTGGTGGCAGAACCCTGTCTTTTGCTTCAGCAAATGATGGCCTAAACACAATAACCGGGTCGTCCGGGAGCTTTATTACAGATGGATTTGTTGTAGGAGATACAATAATAGTAGCTGGATCGGCAAGCAACGATGGAACATATGTAATTTCAGCAACAGCTATCACGGCCACAGTCATAACCCTCATTACTGCAAATGTACTTGTTACTGAAGCGGGTTTAACTTCAGGTTCAATAGTCGGCTCTGTTCTTGCCTCAGCTGCCCAGGAATACACCGCTGCTCTGGCCTGGTGCCGGGCAACTGGCGGAAATACCTCTAATCAGGGAATTGAAACTGCAATGGCCGCCCTACCTACCACAGCTTTTTGGTCAGAGCTGTATATCGGGACCACCTCCGGCTTTACCCCATCCGCCGTCAATCGGGTGGCCTATACCCCAAACGCATTGATGGCTTCGACGTCATTTTATTTACTTAATTCAAACGGTAATCTCTTTGATACATTGGTCCAAGAAGGCTATGGCGGCTTTTCAGGTACCAGGCTTTTTCTAAGAGGAGCATCAACAAATAAATTCCTTGATTGGACCATCGACTATAACTATGGCGCAGTCCCGGTAATTGCTGATGTGGCCAATCTTTCTAATGATAATATCCTGGATGATTTCACTGTCAAAAATTTCCGAAATTACAATCTTTCAGCATTCACAACCATCAATGATAGCACCGGTCTAACGCTCCAAAATATCACACTTGAACAAGCAAATGATACACCTCTGGCTCTCCAATCTTTGAATACTACCCTCAAGGGAGTAACCGGCGCCAATGCTGCAGCTGCAACTACTGGGACTACGTATTTATTCGGTACTGCCCCGTTTGCCACTGATGGTATGGCGATAGCCTATACAGCAGTTTATGACAATATCTTTAATGAGCTCTACCACTCTCCCACAACTGGCGCACTCCATATGCTCTTTAACGCCAGTAATAAAGCCGTCAAACCATACACAATTGTTGCCGGAACACCGTCTTTTGGAAACAACGGCCGTCTTTTCCTTAGAACTTCCGGAGATTCGATCGAATATACCTGGCCATATCGCATTTACGGTGTTTCCAGTTTTCGGGATATCATTCTCAAGAAAAACGGCCTGGATTTAGGCTCTTCTTTAGATGAGCTGCAGTCATTATTGATTGAATTTTCAATTGATACCGGATCAGGATACACGGCGTATGCAACTGCAACACCAGCAAATCTGGCAGCCTTATCAGTCTCAACCACCACTGGATTTTTATTAAAAATTAGAATCACCGCCCGCCCTGGTATGTTATTCTCAACTCAAACCAACCCTTTTGTAGTTGGAGAAGAAATTGAAGGCACTACCAGCGGAGTCACGGCAACTGTCGATGAGGTGTTTAATATAACAACTACTACCGGCACAATTATTCTCTCTGCTGTATCAGGAACATTTCTACCAGGTGAGTTAGTTCGCCGCAACTCAGACAATCAAACCCGCGCCACCAACGTTGTCACCAATACCCAATTTGCTCTTTTCCCATCTTTTAACAGCTATATTGATGGACTCCAAATTTTTACCAATACCGTAGGTCCAGGGGACTATCCAGGCCGAATAGTTAACCTAGTCTTAACAAATGTAGTTACAGGCAGTAGATATTATGTCTATAAAACATCCGACTTAACCTTACTTGGCTCTGGCGAAGCCTCCAGTAGTACAGTTACTATCGCTGACGTCGCCTATGTGGCTGATTTTGGCATAACTATTCGCGTCAGAAAGTCTAGTACTGCTCCTAAATACGTTCCTTTGGAAACCCAGGCCACAGTCAATTCAGCCGGTGTCACCGTTTACATAGGTCAGCAGTCCGACACCATTGCCAGCTAAATTTATGATTTCCAATGATTTTAGTATTAATTTTAAAAAGAAACAGATTTATCACAACCTCAAAGGCAGTAAAAAAATATATTCGGTCGAAAATCTCTATACATATTTGCAGGACGTTTTTGATGAGCCGGAAAACATGAAATACCAAATCCCAATCCGGGCACTTTCTAAAACCAGCTTCGCCCTAATCAACGGCTGGCAAATAAACAAAGAAACTCTCGAATTCCTCAAAGGAAATCTGATCTTCCTAACTTAAATACTTGACAAGTTGTCAGGAAAAGCTTATATTTTTCATATATGTACCAACTAACTGTCGGCCAGTTTAAAGCTAAATTCTCTGAAGTTCTTGAAAAAGTACAAAAGGGCGAAAGTGTCGGAATTACCTATGGCAAAAGCAAAAAGAAAGTTGCAGCCCTTGTTCCATACGACCAACATCTAAAAAAACGGATTACTTTAGGCTCGCTTAAAGGAAAAGCTTCTTTTAAAATACACGACGATTTCAAGATGACCGAAGAAGAATTTTTAAATTCGTGAATTATTTACTCGACACTCATATATTTTTGTGGGCAATTTTTGAACCTGAGAAAATTACCAAAAAACTAAGAAATCTAATTCTTGATCCTGAATCAGTCCCCTACGTAAGCATCATAAGTTTCTGGGAAATTTCCCTCAAGTTTTCAAAAGGAAAAATAGACTTAAAAGGAGTCCTTCCGGATGATCTCCCTACAACAGCAAAAAAAGATGGTTTTAAAATAATGCAGCTCGACGAGAATATAACCTCCTCTTTTTACAAACTACCCCGGATTAAAAACCAAGATCCGTTTGACCGGATGATTGCCTGGCAGGCAATTTGCCATAATCACATCCTGCTGACTCAGGATAAAGGATTTGTAGACTATGAAAATCACGGTTTAAAAATATACCAATAATCACACTAAAGGGTTATTCTCTCTCATATCCAGGCCGTTGTTGATAAGTTTTTCGCATCTTGGCGTTATCATTACACCTGTCTCT
>ENA-ORBV01017907-ORBV01017907.1-microbial-mat-metagenome-genome-assembly--contig:-NODE-17907-length-10065-cov-4.349519_pt1 | contig 10065 bp, 9 predicted proteins | sample MGYA00237777_ERZ505514 | MGnify/ENA primary metagenome ERZ505514 (study PRJEB26160, sample SAMN06269048) | microbial mat metagenome | isolation source: Oligotrophic lake microbial mat | place... | reverse complement strand
CGTCAGATGTGTATAAGAGACAGCCCTATGGCTCCAGGACTCCGACCGCTGGGGCCACGCGAAGGACGTTCCGCTCGGCTGATCTGCGGGCCCTGCCTCAGGCGGGGTGCCCTAGAAAAGTTCGCCCACCGGGTCCGCCTCGTCGCCACCCGGCAACGAGAGCCAGTACCGCTCGATCGGGGTTCGACTTCCCCCGCTCGCCGCATGCCGCAGCATGCGCCGCTTGAACGAGTTGGGTGGGCCCATAGCCGTGGCGCAACCTAGTTCCCCGGCGAATGCAAAGATGTCGTCTGCGTCCTCGGTGGGAAACGGCTCCATGACCGGCTGAAGTCTCGGCCCCAGCGCCTTGTGGGGATCCCAGTCGGCGGCCTCGCGAAAGGCCGTCCGCTGCGCGCGGGCCACGCGAAAACGCTCGCGCGCCCCTCCGAAGAGGGGTGGAGTGAAGCCCACAAGCAGGCGCAGCGTGAACGCAAGATGCCGCCTTGGGGAGCGCAGCTCGCTCGCGGGAGGGAGCCTGGCCCCCAGAAAGGACAACCGCAACATGATTGCCTCGGCAACCAGGCAGTGAGGCCTCTCTTCGAAGAAGAGCAGATCTCGGCCTTTGTGAACACTCATCGCCGCGCGCAGCAAGCCGAAATAATCGATGGATCGGGAGGTGCCGAGCAGTCCAATAGGAGCCAAGACGTGGCGCGGGCCAATCTGCCGAATCACCATCGAAAGCCGCTCGCGCAGGGCCTGGGGATTTCCGGGCCCTGCCGCGGGGGCGATCTCTTCAAACCTCGCGACCGTTCCCAAGCCGCGGCGAGCGATGCTTTCCGCACCATCCCCATCCACCAAGGTGACAATGAGGCTTCTGCGGCCGGCGGCCTTTTCGGCCTTCAGCCGCCCAAAGCACGATAGGGCGGCTTCCACGGCGGTATCGGCGAACACGAGACTGTCGAACCCGTCGAACCCCACGCAGCTGCGCTCCCCTGATTCAGGAACCTAGAAAGCCCGCGATGAAGGCGAGCCCAGATCCCAAAGGTCCGACTTGGTAGCGGGGGCAGGATTTGAACCTGCGACCTTTGGGTTATGAGCCCAACGAGCTACCGGACTGCTCTACCCCGCGACGAGTCGACAACCGAATTGTATCAGAGGCGGGGCGGTTGCGGTGATAAGTTTCCCGTCCCCCTATGAAGACGAGCGCGATTATTCTGGTGGGCGGCGAGGGCACAAGGCTTCGCCCGCTCACTCTGGAACTGCCCAAACCTGTGGTTCCGGTCCTGAACCGGCCTTTCTTAAAGTTTCAACTGGATCTTTTGCGCCACGCCGGAATCGAGGAGATCGTCTTGTGTGTCGCCTTCCGACCCGAGCGCATTCGCGCGGTTCTTGGCGACGGGGCTGGGGACGGCGTGCACCTCTCCTATGTCCTTGAAGAAACTCCCCTGGGAACGGGAGGCGCGGTCAAGAACGCCGAGGGAGCTCTGGGCGAGCGCGTGGTGGTGATGAACGGAGACGTTCTGGCCGATATGGACCTCGCGTCGATTCTGCGGGTTCACGACGAATCCCACGCGGCCGCGACTATCGTGCTTCATCCAGTGGAGAACCCCTCCGCTTACGGCCTGGTCGAAACCGATCACAGCGACAGAGTCGAGCGGTTCATCGAGAAACCGAAACCCGAAGAGATCACGACGAACAAGATCAACGCAGGCTTGTACGTGATCGAGACCCGCACCCTGTCGATCATGCCCCAGGGCGTCCCCTATTCGATCGAAAGGGGCTACTTCCCTTCCCTGATCGCGAGCGGTGAACGCGTGCAGGCCTACACTCACGAGGGATACTGGATAGACATCGGGACCCACCAGAAATACCTCCAGGTTCACCTCGACCTGCTTTCAGGCCGATTTCCCTACGCTCTGCCGGGCGCCCGTCACGGCTCCGGTTTCGTGGACCCAACCGCGGTGATCGACGAGACGGCGGTATTGGAGGGGCAGTTCTTCGTCGGGCCAGGTTGCCAGATCAGCGCGGGGTCGCGTATCGAAGACGGCGCGTGCCTGATCTCGAATGTGCGCGTGCGCGGCGGAACGGTGAGACGAAGCGTGATTTGGGGCGACACCGAAATCGGCGAAGGAGCCCTGGTGGAAGGCGCCCTCCTCGCGAACCGGGTCAACGTCCGCCACTCGGCCCGCGTACTCTCGGGGGCGGCTCTCGGCGAAGGCACGGTCGTGAGTGCTTTCTCCCGGGCCGGGGGGCCGCAATAGCCCCAAAACCCAAGACTCGGCCCCCCTTTGTCAGTCCGCACCGCGGAAGTCGCGCACGCTGAAGAAAGAACCCCAATGCCCCCTTCCATCGATCACATCTTCAAGGCCTACGACATCCGTGGTCTGAGTCCTGCTGAACTGAACCCGTCGCTCGCACGAAGAATCGGTGCTTCTTTCGTGGACTATCTCCATGCTCGAAACATCGCGATCGGACGCGATATGCGCGATACCTCGCCGGAGCTTCGCGACGCCTTCATCGAAGGCGCCCGCTCGAGGGGCGCCCATGTGGTCGACATCGGCATGGTCTCGACCGACATGTTGTACTTCGCGGTGGCGAACGGGTCGCTCGACGGCGGGGCCATGATCACCGCTTCGCACAATCCCAAAGAGTACAACGGCATCAAGCTGGTCCGCCAGGGAGCGGTGGCTCTCTCCGGCGACGCTGGCATTCAGGAAGTTCGGCAAGGCGCGCTCGGCCCCGAGCCCGCTCCTTTCGCGGGTGCTCAGGGCACGCTCACTTCCCAAGACGTGAGCGAGGCCTTTGTCCAGCACTGCCTGAGCTTCATCGACGTGACCCGGCTCCGTCCGCTCAAACTTGTGCTCGATGCCGGCAATGGCATGGGCGGGCCCGCGGCAGAGAAAGTGTTCGCGAAACTGCCGTTTAACCGCACCGACCTCTTCTTCACTCCTGACGGCAACTTTCCGAACCACCCCGCGGATCCTCTGGTGGAGGAGAACCGGCGGGACATCATCGCCGCGGTCAAGGAGCAGGGCGCCGATCTCGGCATCGCGTGGGACGGCGACGCCGACCGATGTTTTTTCATTGATGACACGGGAGAGTTCATCCCCGGGGATTTCGTAACCGCCCTGCTCGGAACCATGTTCTCGAACCGCGAGCCCGGGGCCACCATTGTCTACGACGTTCGGGCCTCCCGCGCGGTGGCCGACAGCGTGCGGGCCGCAGGCGGAAACCCCGTGATGCACCGGGTCGGCCATGCCTTCATGAAAGTGAAAATGCGTGAGCTGAACGCGGTCTATGGCGGCGAGGTGTCGGCGCACTACTACTTCCGCGACAACTGGTTCGCGGACAACGGGATGATCCCCGCACTCCTCCTTCTCGAACTCGTGTGCGCCTCGGGCAGGAAGCTCTCCGAACTGCTCGCCCCTTATCGTGCCAAGTACTTCATCTCCGGCGAGATCAACTCCAAGGTGGCCGACGTGCCGGCCGCTCTCGCCCGACTCGCGGACCGCTTTAAGGAAGGTCGGGTGAGCCGCCTCGACGGCCTCTCGGTTGACTTCGACGACTGGCACTTCAACGTGCGCGGCTCCAACACCGAACCTTTGCTTCGACTCAACCTGGAGGCCTTCTCACAAGCGGATATGGAGCGCCGGCGCGACGAAGTGGTGGCGATCATCCGCGGCCAATAAGACAACCGCAACGGTGGCTGAGTCCATCAAACGCGGTCCACTACCTAAGAACCCGGGTTTCTCGAAAGGCCGCTTGGACTTCGGCGAGGTCCGCCTGCGCCTGGGCCAGGCGAGGGTCGCCGGACTGGGTAAAGCACGCGACGCGCGCCTGGAGAAAAGGAAGGGTCGTTGGCGCTCCCCTCTCGAAGTACCGCAGAGGCTCACGGCAATCGAGGCCCGACCCCGGGGTCAAAGACAGGTTCAGCCACGCCCCGATCCGCTCTTCATAGAGGGCTCCGCCCGCGAATGGGGCTTGAAGGTGTCGCCCCAGCGTCTCGACCGCTGAAGGACTGAAGGCCGCGATCTCGGGCAGAAGATCCAGGAGCCGACCCATGACCCCCGTCTCTCCCCAGGGAGTTCGAGCCATGGAGACGAGGGCGGCAACCGCGAGGTCCACCGCGCGCGCTCCGTCACCGGCGCGCAGGAAATAGCGGGCCAACACGGCCCCGACCTCGCCTTCATGTCCCTTGGGAAACAGGGCCACGCGCTTAAGCACCAGCGCATCTTTCATTTCCGCTTCCGCCTCGGCCGCGAACATGTTCTGCCGCAAAGTGACGGGAGATCCGGATTGAGATCGCCAGCGCTCGTACCCCTCCCGCAGTCGCCCCCGCCCGACCAGGACTCCGGTGTCGTAGCGCGCCTGGGCTTCGGGCGAGAGAACGAGCAGGCCCGGAGCGTTGGCGTAAACCTCGGCAGAGTTTTCGACGAGCGCGTCCAGACTGACCGTAGCGCTGTCGAAGCCCGGCGGAAGGGACTCGCCAAGCTGCTGGCCGAGCAACCGGATGTCCGCGAGCCGAAACAGATCGGTCCGGCCGAGACTCCGCGCGAAGCCGAACTCCAGCGGGTTACGGTCGTCGGTGACCAGGCCCTGCGCCCCCTCCGCCATGACCCGGGCAAGATGGGTCCCTCCGACGTAGTACGCGAGCACGCCCTCGAGGTCAGCGACCCACCAGCCGCTCGCAAGGCCCCGGGAGAAGGGATCTTCGTGCAGCCGGGACAGGATGCGGTTACGGTCAATGGTCCAGGGTTCGGCGGAGGCCAGCAGCAGGAGGTCGCGGTGCGTTCTAAAAACCTGCACGTGCGGAAACTCCGCCAGCACCGTGGCAAAAACCCGCCGCACTGAGGGGAGGTCGATCTCGTAGGTCTGAAGCCACTGGACAAACAGCCCTCCGGGCTTCAGGCGCTTTCCGATCTGCTGGTAGTACTCCCGCGAGAAGAGGCTGGCGATGCCGGCTCGATACGGGTTCGACGGCTCCGAGACGACGATGTCGTAGTTCGACGGGGTGGTTTGAAGGAACTCCCTGGCATCGCCTTGGTGGATCTTCACCTTGGGGTTTGAGACGACGTTCTCATTGACCGCGGCGAGGAAACGGGCGACATCCACGATCCGCGGCTCGAGTTCGGAAACATCCACGCGCTCGATTCCCGGCACGACACCGAGCCAGCCCGCCGTTCCGCCGGTGCCGAGGCCGATCACCATGGCGGATCGCGGGTCGGGGTGCAGGAGGGCCCCGAGAACCCCCGCCATGACCTGGGTGGGCGCATCCAGGGTGGCGTGTCCGTCCACCTTGCCGTTGACCACGAAGGTCACCCCATTCGCGACTCTGAGCGCCACGGAACTCTCGACCCCGTCCGCTTCCCACAATACGGATCGGCGAATCGAGGCGAGGGCGTCGGCCACGCCGTCGCCCGAGCGTAGAGACTCGAGGCCGGAGCGGCCGGCCCCGATCTGGGAGTGGCGCCAGGCCGCGGTGGGACCTGTGGCGAACGCAGGCAGAAAAGCAAGAAATGAAAGGGCGAGAAAAGGGCCCCGACCGGGATATCGGGTGGCGAGGGTGGCCGCGAGGGACATCGCCACCATGGCCGCTCCCGCCAATCGCCATGCCCCCGGGGCGGTCAGTAGCGGCAGAGCGCCGAAACCTCCCACCAGGGAACCCAGGATTCCCCCGGCCATGTTCCAGACATAGGCACTCGCGGTGTCCCGACTGACTCCTCGGCGGCCGCTCCCGAGGAGGGCGATCATCAACGGGAACTGAAAACCCGCGACCACCGCCGCCGGGAAGGCCACAAGCCCCGCGACCACCGCCCAACCGGCCACGGCTCCGCCAAACCCCAGCACCGACAGACCACGCAGGGACACGGCCAGAACCGCCAGCCGATCCCCCGCCGCAAACGGCAGCAGAATGAGGAGTCCCTCCAGGGCGCAGGTCCAGGCAAAGAGGCGCAGGGTCACGCGCCCGCCGCGAAGACCGTACAAGGAGTACGCGGCTCCGCCCACACCGATTCCGAGAAGGACCGTGGCCAGAATCAGGCCGAAGGTGAAGACCGTGCCGCCCAGGATCGGGGACAACATCCGGTACCACACAAGTTCCATCACAAAGAAAACGAAGCCGGTGACGAAGGCGGCGGCAAGCACGAAGCGTCGAGGAGCCGGCGCCTCCTGCTTACTCGTGGCAGCCTGGCTTGACGCACTCCCTGCGTCGCCTGCAAGGTTGGCAAAGCCATCCGGCCCAGTCTGCGGAACAGGCGCCAGGGCGCGCGCACGGACAAGCGCGACCATCGCCACGATGGCGTTGAGAAGGGCCGCGGCCACGAGAGTCCGCACCGTCCCCAGCCTCTCGAGAGCGACAAAGGTCGATAGCAGAGAGCCGGCCACCGCGCCGAGGGTATTGACGCCGTAGAGGACGGCGATACGCAGTCGCCTGGGGTCGGAATCCACGCCTACCGCGGCCGCCGCCGCCGGCAAGGTCCCTCCCATCAGAACCGTGGGGAGCAAAAGGACGAGGGCGGTGAGCACGAGCCTCAGCGCGGTCCCCACCGTGGGGCCCAGAACCACTTCTCCTCCGAGCCAAAGGTAGGCCGAACGAGCCAGGGTCAGAAGTCCGGGCGACAGAAGCGCGCCGATGGTGACACCGATTTCAAGCCGGCCGTATAAACGCAGAGGATTCGGGGATCGATCCCCGAGCTTCCCGAGAAGCAGCGCGCCTGCTCCGAGGCCGAGCGTGAAGACGGCAAGGACGGCGGCCGTGGCCGAGGTGGACCCCCCGAAGATGAGCCGGAACTCCCTCGTCCACACCACTTGGTAGACGAGGGCAGAGGCCCCCGAGCCCATCAGGAGAAGAGCCATCTCGGCGGTCCGCAGGCCTCCCCCGCCGATTGGCCCGCTCGCCGAGGAAGCCTCGGCCGAAGTGTTCACTTACGCCCTGGGCGAGAGTGCTGCACCCGGCACCTGTTCGTCGGCGTGATAGCTCGATCGGACCAGCGGCCCGGACTCCACATGGCCGAAGCCGAGGGAAAGGCCATGGGCCTTCAGTCGAGCGAACTCGTCGGGGCTGTAGTACTTCAGGATCGGCAGGTGATCGAGCGACGGTCGCAGGTACTGCCCGATCGTCAGGACGTCAACCCGCGCCTCCCGAATGGCCCCGATGGTCTCGAGGATCTCATCCCACTCTTCGCCAAGGCCCACCATGATTCCGCTCTTCGTCAGGAGCCCCGCATCCTTGGAGCGGGAGAGCAGTTCCAGTGATCTCTTGAAGTTGGCCCCCGGCCTCACCTTCCGGTAGAGGCGCGGAACGGTCTCCGTGTTGTGGTTGAGAATGTCCGGCCGTGCGTCCAGGACGACCTGGAGGGCCGTCCAGTTTCCCTTGAAGTCCGGGATAAGGACCTCCACCGCGCACCCTGGAACCTTCTCCCTCACCAGCCGAATCGTCTCCGAAAATGACCAGGCCGCCCCGTCCTTCTGCTCGTCACGGTTCACCGAGGTGATCACCGCGTGCCGAAGGCGCATGGCGGCAATGGCCTCGGCTACCCGGCGCGGCTCGTCCGGGTCGGGAGGAAGGGCCGCGAGACCGGTTTTTACCGCGCAGAAACCACAAGCCCGGGTGCAGGTGTCTCCGAGGATCATGAAGGTGGCGGTGCCGCGGTTCCAGCAGTCGCCGATGTTGGGACACCGCGCCTCCTCGCAGACCGTGTGCAGCCGCTGGCCTCGGACCAGATCGACGAGCGCGTCGTAGCGCGCGCCGATGGGAGCCCGGGCCTTGATCCAGTCCGGCCTGGGAAGTGGCGAAACCACACCGCCCGCCACCAAAGCAGGGGTCGCCGCCGCTTCGGCATCAAGCATCAGATCTCGTCATCCTCATCCTCGTCCTCATCCTCGTCGATGTCGTCGAAGAGTTCGTCATCGTCTTCATCCTCATCTTCGTCGTCGTCATCGTCGTCATCGTCCTCCTCGAACTCGTCTTCATCCTCGTCGTCGTCCTCGTCGTCGTCATCCTCGTCGAGGAGTTCTTCTTCTTCCTCCTCCTCCTCGTCTTCGTCGGCCTCAGCCTCGGCCGGGACTTCGTCGTCGAAGAGTTCGGCGGCCCCATCGGGCTCTTCGTCCACCCACTCATCAGAGTCGTCATCGCTGTTACGGCGCGGAGAAAGCAGCAGCGATTCGGTGTCTTCTGAAATGTCGTAGCTCATGGTTTATTCGGTCTCCTCCCCGGGACATTCGGGCTACAACCCGGATCTCGTTGAATCGAGGGGGCCAATCGTACCCGCTTCGGCGCGAAACTCAGATTCGTAAAACTTTTCCGAGGAAGAACGCTGTCTGATTCCGACGAAGGAGCTTGACACTGGCACCGGGGTTGCCCTACCGTTGTGTTCGCTCTGTTGCTAGCGAAATAAGACAACGGACCGGCCGGCCGACGACTCTTCCAGGAGGAAATCCATGTCCGACTCCACGCTCCCCCTGGAGTTCGCACGCCTCCTCAAAGACGTTGGAGACTGGGACGCCGAAATCACCGTCCCCAGCCGGGAGCGGCGCCCCAGGCCTCGAGGGGCCGCCTCAGTGGGCGGCTGATCAGCGGCGGACGTTGGCTGCTCACCGACTTCAAGAACCACACCACCGGCTTCGAGGGGCATGGCGTGTACGGATACAACCCGGCCTCCGGAAAGTATGTCGGAACCTGGGTGGACGACATGCGGACGAATCTCTACGTCGGCGAGGGCGAATGGGACGAAGAGACCTCAACGATGACATACGGGTGGAAGGCCATCGTTCCCAACGGGTCTGCAATGACGTGACGGGAGACCACGACCCGCGCATCCCCGAACGAGCAGATTTTCCGCGTCCTCTTCCCGCACCAAGACGGCACCGAGTTCGAGATGATGCGGGTGGTCTACCGTCGGGCCTGAACACAAGCGCCTCCTACAAGGCCTACTTTGCTCCCGAGGATCCCCTCCACACCACCGGGATGACCGACGACCTGTTCAGCTGGGCTACAACGCGGTTCAGGCGCTTCAGAAGCACGGTGACAAAGACACCATCATGCTGATCCTCATCGGTTCCGCCCACGCGATGTTCTCGTCTCGATGGACGGCGTCGCCCTCACCGACCGCGAGATCACGAACCACGGTTGGCACCGACTATCACCGTCCCCCCGACACCGCGGACAAGATCGACGCGCGGGTCTAGTGGAAGTGGCGGCCTTCGCGCGAGAGGGCATCGCCTACCTCGTCGAGCGCTGAGGCCGCGAGGTTAAGCGCCGGTTTTGGCGATCTCTCTCACGAAAACCCAGGACGTGTCATTCGCCTTGTTGTAGAACAAGGTCACCGTCACGTTGCGAGGGGCCATCTTGAAGTCGAATCGATAGGGAAAGACTTCATGCAGTTCCTTGCGGGCAACGCCCTCGAGGAACTTCCCGGCGAATTCGCGGACGTTGGTGCAAGGGGCCACGGTCTCGAAGAAACTCTGCCCGATGACATTCTCCGGCTTTCGACCGGTCAGCTTCGCTTCGTAGTTGTTGAAGCGCAGGATGGTGCCTTTGGCATCGAGCTGGATCGCACCAAAAGGGAGCGCATCCAGGTGTTCAGGCTTCATGTGGTCGATCTGTTCAAGTTCGGCGCGAGAAAAACCGGGGGTGTCTTGCTGGGTCATAAATCTCCTTACAGAGTGCGAGTCTAGAAGGCTCGCGGTTCATTCGTCAACTTAATGAACAGGTATTGCACAGTATCAAGGATAGATCCGATAGAGCATGCGGGGGAAGGCGATGGTCTCGCGGAGATGGTCGATTCCACATATCCAGGTGACAAAACGTTCGACCCCGAGGCCAAAGCCCGCGTGTGGCATCGAGCCGTACTTGCGCAGGTCAATGTACCAGCGGAAGGCCTCTTCGGGCAGGCCGTGGTCATGCAATCGTTTCAACAGCAGGTCAGGGTCTGAGATCCGCTCGCCTCCGCCCACGATCTCGCCATAGCCCTCGGGAGCCAGAATGTCGGCGGAGAGCGAGTACTTCGGGTCCTGGGGCTGTCTCTTATACACATCTGACGCTGCCGACGAATAGAGAGGTGTAGATCTCGGTGGTCGCCGTATCAT
>ENA-ORBV01017906-ORBV01017906.1-microbial-mat-metagenome-genome-assembly--contig:-NODE-17906-length-10065-cov-4.900581_pt1 | contig 10065 bp, 11 predicted proteins | sample MGYA00237777_ERZ505514 | MGnify/ENA primary metagenome ERZ505514 (study PRJEB26160, sample SAMN06269048) | microbial mat metagenome | isolation source: Oligotrophic lake microbial mat | place... | reverse complement strand
GACATGAGGTAGCTAACTTCTTCTTCGGCTCGGTTCCAGTTTTCAGTCGAAAAAATATAGGCTGAAACATACGAAGCACCTCGATCAAAAGCTGCTAATGACACGTTCTTGAACACCTCCAACCCCTGACGGTGACCCTCAACAAGCGGCAATCCTTTTTCGCGGGCCCAGCGACGATTTCCGTCCAGAATCAACCCAATGTGAGCCGGTACTTTGTTGTTCGTATCTGACATTATCGCTTAATTATACACGCTTAGACGGTTAAGATCTCGGCTTCTTTGGTTTTGGATAACTCGTCGATTTTTTGCTTGGTGCTTTGCATCAAATCGTCGATTTGTTTAGTAACGTCTTTGAGGTCGTCTTCGGTCAGTTGCTTGTCTTTTTTTGCCGGCGTCGGCATTTTTGAGTGCTTCGTGGCGGGCGTTTCTAAGTCGAATCATGGTGTCTTCTACTTTGCCGCTCAGTTGTTTGGCGATTTCGCGGCGGCGCTCCTCGGTGAGCGGCGGAATTGGCACGCGAATCACACGGCCGTCATCAACCGGGTTTAACCCCAAGTTTTGATTATCACGAATCGCTGTCGTAATTGCTTGTAAATTACTGGGGTCGAATGGCGTTACCTGCAATAACTGCGCTTCTGGTGTACCGATAGAAGCCACCTGTATTAGCGGCGTTGGCACGCCATATGCTTCGACCATGACGCCATCTAGCATTGCTGCACTGGCGCGACCGGTGCGAATTTTCTTTAGCTCGTCCTGAAAATGCGTTACCGCAGTCTCGAACTTAGTTTTTGTTTCGTTCAAAATTGTTTGTGCATCCATAGCAACTATTGTATGTTATTCTCGAGAATTTCAACAGCTTTTGGGTCAAATGGTGGTTTGCTAGTCGCAAGCATTACGGCAAATCCTTCGGGGTTATCAGCGTCATGACCTGTGTCATAGTACGGGGTCCCGCGCTCAATCATCACCGAATGACCGGCACCCACAACGAATAATCGCATGTCCTGATCAGTGCCAACATTGAATGTCACCGTGCTAGAAATCACTTCATACGTCGTATCTGAGCCACGATTAACCGATCGTCTGCCGCGACCGGATAGCTCCACACAAGCAACCGTTTTTTCGCCATCGTTTAGCCACGCATCAACTTCAAAGTGGGATTTATTTTTGCCTACTATATATTTCACAGTAAACCTCTAGAATTTATTCGCTGACTTCGCCGAGTTGCATACGAGAGATGCGGCGAACTACAATATTTTCGCCCAATTTTGCAATGTGTTCTTTGACGAGATCGCCGACAGTTTGATCAGGGTTTTTGATGAACGGCTGGTCCATCAAACAACGCTCGGCAAAATGTTTTTTGAGCATCCCATCAACAATTTTATCGATCATTTCTGCTGGTTTGCCCTCTGTTTTTGCTTTTTCGGCAAACTCTGCATGTGCTTTGTCTTTTACTTCGGCCGAAATGTCGTCAGAAGACACATATTCTGGCGCCGATGCAGCCACGTGCATGCTCAAATCTTTTACTAAATCGGTAAAGATTTCGTTGCGAGCCACAAAATCGGTTTCGCAGTTTACCTCTACCAAAACACCGATGCGGCTGTCGTGGTTGTAGGTGCCAATAACTCCGGCGCGAGCTTCGCGTTCACCACGTTTTTCGGCTTTTGTCAGGCCTTTTTTGCGCATGGCAGCAAGTGCTTTATCAAAATCGCCGTCGGTTTCTACCAAAGCTTTTTTTGCATCAGTAATACCCACACCAGTTAGTTCGCGCAGTCGTTTAATATCTTCAATGTTCATGCCTATTCCTCCTCTGATTTGTCTTCTTTTGTGGCAGTTTTTTCGTCTTTGTCGTCGGTTGCTTTGATTTTGCTCTGGCCGGCAACAATTGCTTGCTTGAGGTAATCCGCAACAAGTTCCATGGTTTTTATTGCGTCATCGTTGCACGGAACAGGATACTGAATCGGTGTTGGATCAGCATTAGTGTCCACCAAACCAATAATTGGAATCCCCAAACGAGCCGCTTCTTTTACGGCATTTGCGTCATTCAGAATATCAAACACAAACATTGCACCTGGTTTTGCGGCCATGTTTTTGATGCCGCCGTACAGGTGGTTCATGAGGTCGATTTCTTCTTGAAATCGTTGCACTTCGAGCTTGTTGTATTTTGCTTCTAAAGCACCCGAAGCCATTTTTTCTTCTAGGTCTTTAAGGTGTTTGATTCGTCCGCTCATAGTTGCTTTGTTGGTCAGCATGCCGCCAACCCAGCGCTCAGATACAAACGGCATTTTGGTTTCCTCGGCTAGTTTGCGTACGACTTCTTGCGATTGGCGCTTTGTGCCAACCAGCAAAATTTGTTTGCCTTCGCTTGTTGCTTTAGCTACGAAGCTCAGCGCTTCTTCTAAATTAGTCACCGTTTGCGTCAAATCAATAACGTGTGTGCCACTACGTTTAGAGTGGATATACGGCGCCATTTTTGGGTGCCATCGTGATGATTTGTGGCCAAAGTGCGCTCCGGCCTCTAGTAATTTTTTAATATCTACATCGACTGTCGCCATGTAATAGTTCCTTCCCGATTCTTGGTTCTTCGTTATGGGTGCTTCAAGTTCCCTACACGGGTTTGCTTAAAGAGAATCGTCTCCCAAAACTGCTTTGTTATTACCAAGTCATCTTAACAGATGTCAGAACCCGAATCAACTCCTTGTTGATTTTTTATTAACAGATGTGTATACTAACGCGAGATGAAAAAAGATATTCACCCAACCGATTACCGCTCAGTAGTTTTTCAGGACCTCAACGATAACTCGTCTTTTTTGACGCGTTCGACTGCCAAATCTGAAGGTACGATCAAATGGGAAGACGGAAACGAATACCCGCTGGTAAAAGTTCACATTTCTAGTTCTTCGCACCCGTTCTATACGGGCCAGGAAAAACTTATGGACATCGAAGGCCGCGTTGATAAGTTCGAGGCTCGCAAAAAAGCTGCCGAAAAAGCGCGCGATGCTCGTACTTCTGCTGCCAAAAAACAGATTGAAACCAAAGAGAAAAAAGAAGCAGAAGCAGCTGCAAAAGCCAAAGCCGCCGTTTCTGGCGCTACTGCTGCCGACAAATAACTTCGCCTAAATCAGACTACCTTCTATCTATTTGGAGGTAGTTTTTTTATACTAAAGGAATATATGGAACAAAAAGAAACCGAACTAAGAGCAGAACTCGAGCAGTTGCAGGCAAAACTGCAGGATTCGAGCATTTTTAGTTCGCCAGAATATCCTAAACTGGCTAAGCGCCAAAGCGAACTCGAACACGCCGTTGGTTTGTTTGACCAAAAGGCTAAGTTGCAAAACGCCCTGCAAGAAGCAAAAGAACTTATTAGTAGTGGCGATGTAGAGATGGCCGAGCTCGCTCAAAGCGAAATCACCGAGACCGAGAAATCACTGCAAGAAAACGACGCCGCACTCAGCGAAGCGTTGATTCCAAAAGATCCGAACGATGACCACGATGCTATTATCGAAATCCGCGGCGCGGCTGGCGGCGACGAAGCGGCATTATTTGCCGGCGATTTATACCGAATGTACGTTCGTTGGGCGGAAATGCACAAATATAAAATCGAACTCATCAACCAAAGCGATACTGATGGTGGTGGCTTCAAAGAAGTAATTTTCGCCGTTCGGGGACCAGATGCCTACAAAAACCTCAAGTTCGAAGGCGGCGTTCACCGCGTACAGCGCGTTCCGTCCACCGAATCTCAAGGCCGAATTCACACAAGCACCGTTACGGTTGCGGTCATGCCAGAAGCCGAAGAAACCGACATCGAAATAAAAGATTCCGACCTTCGAATCGACGTATATCGCAGCGGTGGCCACGGTGGACAATCGGTTAACACCACCGATTCTGCCGTGCGCATTACGCACATTCCTTCCGGCTTAGTGGTTACCAACCAAGACGAAAAGTCACAAATCAAAAACAAACTCAAAGCCATGAGCGTGCTGCGTTCTCGCCTGTTACAAGCAAAAATCGACGAAGAAAACGCACGATCGTCAGCGCAGCGCCGATCATTAATCGGCTCTGGCGACCGCAGTGAGAAAATCCGTACCTATAACTTTCCGCAAGATCGCATTACCGATCACCGCATTGGCTACTCGCGCAGCAACATTCCGTCCGCACTCACCGGCAACATCGACGATTTAATCGAACAACTCCAAACCCATGAGCGACAACTCCTCACCGACAACTAATACTTGGCTTGATCGAGCCACTAAAACACTAAAGGATGCCGACATTGCGACGGCGCGCCTGGATTGTTTGGTGCTTCTCGAGGACGTTTTGAGTAAAAATCGTGCTCATGTGTTGGCCCATCCAGAAATGACGCTGACACTTGAACAAATTACAGTACTTGATGAGCAAATATTGCAACGCGCTGAGCATACTCCACTTGCATACATCAGGGGTAAAACCGAGTTTTACGGTCGTGAATTTATCATCAACAAACATGTACTCGAACCGCGCCCAGAAACCGAAACTATGATTGAATTACTAAAAAAACTTACACCATCTATCATTATTGACATAGGGACCGGCTCTGGGGCTATCGCAATTACTGCCAAAAAATTGTTTCCTTCCAAGCAAGTCATCGCAATTGATATTGACGCAAGATGCCTAGAAGTTGCGCGCAAAAATACTCACAAACATAACGCCACAATATCGCTCCTTCAGGCTGACCTGCTTGAAAATTCGGCACTGATTGAAGGAATGGTTATTCTGGCGAACTTACCGTACGTTCCGGATGATTTTAAAATCAATCGCGCGGCACTGCACGAACCCAAAGTCGCTATTTTTGGCGGCAAAGACGGACTAGATTTGTACCGAAAGATGTTCGCGCAGATTAAATCGAACCAAAAAAAACCCACGCATATTTTGACCGAATCTTTGCCCTTCCAGCACAAATCACTCGAGGAAATTGCCCAAAACCACGGCTACAAACTGCAAGAAACCAACGATTTTATTCAGATCTTTACGCCCAAAAATTAATCTTTCGGCGTAGATTCAAGCTTTACGCTGATGTTTTGCTCATTGCCGCCGCGCAGAATAACTAGTTCGATTGTTTCGTTTACGCGGTGGCGGCCGATTTCTGAAACCAAACTATTAGCAGCATTTACATCACGGCCGTTAATTTTCAAAATAATATCTTCTTGTTTGAGTCCAGCCTTTTCTGCTGGTGAATTTGGCAAAATCGCGACTTCATCTGAGCGATCTTGCGGCAATATATATGCGCCGGTTGTTTGCTTGATATCAAGTTGGTCTGCCAAACCCTCACTCAACATCACGTAGCGCACACCTAGGTATGGCCGAAGTAATTTACCTTCCTGGAGCACTGATTGGATCAATCCAGAAACGTCGTTTGTCGGGATGGCAAAGCCGATATTTTCGGCGCCATTGCCTGCCACGGCTGTGTTTATGCCGATAACTTCGCCACTCGCGTTAACGAGCGGCCCACCAGAGTTTCCTTGGTTAATCGCCGCATCGGTCTGAAATAAGTTTTGCAGGTCCTCGATACTCTGACCGCTGCCATCAGAAGCCGAAACGCTGCGGCCATAACCCGAAATAATGCCACTTGTTACGGTGTTCTGAAATTGCCCAAGCGCATTACCGATCGCAATCGCCATGTCGCCAACCTTCATCTTGTCTGAATCGCCAATCCTTGCGGGTTGTAATTTCTTGCCCTTCGTATCTTTGATTTTCAAAAACGCAATATCGAGTGGATCATTCGCATTCGTCCGTCCAACGACTGCAACATTGTCAAACTCTGTGCCGTCATCAAGCACCAAACTAACCTCGCTAACCCCCGACGGAATCACGTGCCGATTAGTAATAACGTACCCATCTTCGCTGATAATAAATCCTGTGCCGGCACTTTGCTGCGCGCCGCCATATCCAAATATGTCAGACTGGCGCGAGTTAGTGGTGACATTTACTGAAACTACGCTTGGCCCAACATTTTTGGCAATTGTACTGATGAGCTCGCTTTGTTCGCTGACTGTCCGAATTGCCTGCTGTGTAGATTGCTGCGAACTATTGCTGCGCGCCGCACTGCCCAGCCAGCCTCCTAAAAATCCTAGACTTATCGTCACTAGTAAAACAATCGCAATAAATACAAACTTACCAACAACCGGTTGATGTGCATGATTGGCTACCTGATTTGTACGATGTTGTTGATCTTCCACACTGCCCTCCTTTTAACGCGAACTTACCTAAACCGTTTTGTCTCCCCAATCTGAAAACACCAAAACAACCACGATGATCGCCAACGTAATAAACAAAAACTGTCGTCGAACCAGCGTGCTCAGTTTTCCTGCTTTTTCGAGATAATACATACTGCTCAGCGAAAAACCAATTACCGAAAGCAGCAGCGCCGGCTGAGCCACAATCCCGTAATACAGCAACCAATGGCTGGTTATCCACGCCAAGCAACCGCCAAAAAATGCCCACAGTGAGGTCAAAAATCGGGTGTAAGGCTCGTCAAAACTGGTAAAGAAATGTCTGGCCGTCACAAAACAAATCGCCCAAACTGCCAGAATCAACACAAACGATGGCGCTCCGGCCCACGCCATATACACCGCCATAAGTCCCAACAACTGGGCGAGCAACGCCTGAATAGACGTACTCAAAAGCGACGTTCCGGGCTTAATAAGCAGTAGCCACATCAAGTATCCCACCGCCCAAATCAACTGCCACAACTGAGAGGTTGTTTGTGTCATAAAAATCACGAATGACAAGCCGGCCAAAATATCTACTCCGTTGGCCTGGATATTCGCGAGCCAATACCTCGGTCGAACAGCAAACATGCGCCACTTGCTCAAAATGATCGCTGCGACTGCCAACTGCGCCAAATCGATTCGGACAAAGACATACATCAAAAGCGGCAGGGCAATCGTTAATGCCAAGTGCAGGATTTGCGCAAAGCCCCCGCTCGGGCGTACTTTAGTTAGAAACCGTCTCATTACTTCCAAGTATTATAACAAAGTCAGCGTCTTTTGGATCAACACCTTTAGGAAGATCGTCGATCGCGCTTGTTTTGTAGCGCAGCTCTAGGTAGCGTTTGGTGTATTTCTTTTCGCCGCCACGCATATCAATAAGCTTTGTGTGCGTCGTTTGCTTGCTTGGCGCATCGCCTGTACCAACGACTCGGTATCCGTACGAACGCAGAACTTTCCGCTGCACATCAGCCAAACCTGGCGTAGTGGTACCGTTGAGCACCAGAAGCGCTGGGTCTTCTTTACGAATAAATCCGTCCTTAAACTTGTTGCGCAAGAAATGGTGAATCTCTTGATAATTATTCGCACCGGCTGTTGGAAGCACTACAGATAAACCGTCTAGCATGCCCGTGGTCAAAAAATTATTTGGCGGATCAGACAAGCCCACAGACTCAAGCTTGGTTGAATCAATCTCGCCGGCAATTGCGTACAACCGCATGAGATCATCAACACTCAAGTTTGTTTTGATATGAGAACCAAAGGTATCGAATAATTGCGCTAAACGAACCGGATTGCCAAAGGTTCCTGCAGTCAACACCTTGTCTTTGAGTGCAACAATAACTTGTCGTTGACGCTCGGACCGATCAAAATCACCCCTGTTGCAACCGTATAAACAATGACGAGTTCGACTATATGCCAAGGCGCGTTGGCCATTAAAATGTTGCTGGCCTTTTTTGACATCAAGCGTGTATGGTTTTCCGTTAATTACCATGTCTTCGTACACCGGTGTTTTTACTGCAATATCAACGCCGTCTACCACGTTAATTGCGCGCTCAAAACCCCTGAAATCAACCACTGCATGGTAATGAACAGGTAGTCCGGTTACGTCCTCGACCGTTTTTTCGATCGCTTCCAGCCCGATTTGCTCGGCCGCTGCCTTATTTTTACCCTGTGCTATTGCTCCATCTTTTGCAAATGCGTATACAGAGTTTATTTTGGTTGATCCGCCACTCGGCGTTTGCACATATAAATCGCGCGGAATGCTTACCAGTCCAGCGTCTTTTTGCAACGGATCAATGCTGGCAACAATAATTGTATCGGTTAAGTCTGGTGCTGTATGCCCCACACCGCCACGACCAAGTAGCAGCACATTAACACGGCCATCGCCTTCGCCTTTTAGTTGCGACGGATCAATCTCGTTATTGAGCGCTAGCGCGGTGCTGCCGCCCTCGAAAATGCTCGAAGCACGCAAAAAAGCGGTGCCCAGCAAAAAACCTGCCCCCAGCAAAAAAATCATTAGCAACGACGCGGTACTTTTTTTCATAACTCGCTTTAGGCGGCCAGTTTTTTCTTTTTTATGCTTAGGCTTCTTTGCGCTGTCCATATCTAGGCTTTCAGTATACTTAGGTTTGCGACCCACGCCAGTTCCATCAGGAATTTGTGGATTATTCACACCGACTGCTCGTGGAGTAAAACCATCGCGCTGTTTAAAGTCACTTATTGAAATTGCTGCGCGCGCCGATTGGCCACTTTTTTTATCCATCGGATTTCCACCTGGAGCACCTGGAGTACGACGAATAAAGCCATCCATTATGGTCTTTTCTTTGCGCTTGTTATTCGGATTACTTCGGTCGGATTTGTTCATGCAAGTGGATACTAGTATAGCCGTTTGAAAGTGCTTGTGGAAGCGTTTTTTTGGCAAGTTTTTGGTGTAAGTGAGGTTTGGTTTCGCCTGCCAGCTAAGGTATAGTTTTTATGTATATGGATCATCAACCGCAACACCGGGCAAACCCCAAGAAACAAACTCCATTCGAAATCGCCAAAAGTATCGTATCGACACTGGGAATTTTTTTACTCGCGCCAGTGGTTGCGATATTACTGACGACCTTTGTGTTTCGGACATACGAGGTTGAAGGTCAAAGCATGGAACGCACGCTCCAAGACCAAGATCGCCTTATAATTCATAAGTGGCCCAAAACGTGGTCTACCATTCGGCGGCAAACGTATCAACCGAAACGCGGCCAAATCGTAGTGTTCACCAAAACAACGAGTCTATCCGTCCAAACAAACCAGCGCCAGCTTATCAAGCGAGTTGTTGGTATCCCCGGAGATCACATTATCGTAAACAATGGCACTGTAACCATTTATAATGACGAACATCCAGGCGGCTATAATCCGGATAAGGACCAGCCTTTTTCGGACAATATTACGACGCCTACATCTGGCAATATTGATGTAACCGTCGACGAAGGCCACGTATTTGTGCTCGGTGATAATCGCCCAAACTCACAAGACTCGCGTGTGATAGGACAAATCAAAACCGACACCATACATGGCACGCTATCTCTGCGAATATATCCATTCGACAAATTCGAAAACTACTAGGCAAGCTAGTTCGTTAGGCTGTCGATTATTACGCCGAGCTGCGCATCATCCGCGAAGTGGATTTCTAAGCGCCCGCCTTTTGCGGTACGACGAATACTCACCGGTGCATCAATTTTTTGCGACAGTTTTTCGGTTTGCTCGGTCTTAACTGCCATAGTTTTTTTGATGTCTTTAGTGGTCTTTGTTCCCTGTTTTACCGAAGTTACGAACTGCTCAGCCTGACGAACCGACCATGCATACTTTTGAATACTATCTAACAGTTCCGTTTGTTTTTCTGGCTGGCCTTTAAGCGCCAAAATCGTCCGGGCATGGCCTTCGCTGATTTTGCTTTCGCGCAGCGCTTCTTTGGCTGCCTCGGGCAATTGCAGCAATCGAACGATATTATTCACTGTTGGCGGCGCCTTTCCTAACCGAGAAGCAATGTCGTTATAACTCATACTAAATTGCTGATGCAACCGCTCAATCGACAAGGCTTGTTCTAACGGAGACAAATCAACACGTTGGACGTTTTCTACTAGAGCAATCTCGAGTCGCTCCAGATCTTCCGTTGTGCGCACAATGGTTGGCACAGTTTCTAGTCCGGCAATTTGCGCCGCCCGCCAGCGCCGTTCGCCAGCAATAATTGCATAGCCGCCGTCTTTTTCGGTCACAACAAGAGGCTGCAAAATCCCAAAACGCTTGATTGATTCAGCCAGTTCCGCTAGTGCTGTTTGGTCAAA
>ENA-ORBV01017904-ORBV01017904.1-microbial-mat-metagenome-genome-assembly--contig:-NODE-17904-length-10065-cov-7.239788_pt1 | contig 10065 bp, 9 predicted proteins | sample MGYA00237777_ERZ505514 | MGnify/ENA primary metagenome ERZ505514 (study PRJEB26160, sample SAMN06269048) | microbial mat metagenome | isolation source: Oligotrophic lake microbial mat | place... | reverse complement strand
GAATCTCGCCGTGGACGGCGGCTGGACGATCGGCCACCCACCGGTGCGCTTGGCCAACAGGGACGACGAGCCATGAGCCTGCGCTTTGCCCAGATCACCGACCACCACCTGGCCGAGGGCGACCTGCTGTGGGGCTACTCGACCTGGCACGCGCTGCGCACGGTGCTGCGCCATATCGCCGTTAACGCTGGCCCGCTGGATTTCATCGTCAGCACCGGCGACCTGGCGGAGCACGGCAGCGACGCCGAGTACCGCATCTTTCGCGAGCTCATCGGGGCGGAGCCGGATGGGGTCTTCCCAGGCCCGCTGATCGCCCAAGGCGAGGGGCTGGCCGACATCCCCTTCTACGCCCTCCCCGGCAATCACGACGTGCGCCCCACGCTGCTGCGCAACCTGTTCCCCGCGAGCCCGCCCGCCGACCGGCTACACGGCTGGTTCGAGCGCGGCGGGGTGCGCTTCGTCTGCGTGGACTGGGGGACGGCAAATAAGGCGCAGTCCACGCCCGACCTGCCAGCGTTCCTGGATGCGGCCCTCAGCGGCGTGCCCGCCGTCATCTTGATGCACCACCACGTCGCCCCGTTGGGCCACGCCCGCATCGACGCGCTGATCCCCGACGATCTCGACGCCTTTGCCGAGCGCATCGCCGGGCGCAACGTGCTCGCGATCCTCTCCGGCCACACCCATGCGACGTTCGAGCGCGAGCTGGGCGAGGTGCCCGTCTACGGCCTGCGCTCGACGTGCTTTCAGTTCGCGCCCATCGAGGGCGAGCTGCTGCGCTGTCTGCTGCCGCCGCACTACCGCATCGTCACCATCGCGGGCGGCGCCCTCAGCTCCGCGATCGTCGAGGTGCCGCTTTAACCGCTCACGGAGCGCACAATGCAGTGGCCCACCTACACGCACGAGCGCAACTTCGGCTGCCGGGCGACGGAGTACGTCTACCGCGGCCTGCGCACTGTCACCCTAGAGAACGAGCTGATCCGCGTGACGGTGCTGGCCGACAAGGGCAGCGACATCATCGAGTTTCTGCATAAGCCCAGCGACACCGACTTTATGTGGCGCTCGCCGCTCGGCGTGCGCAACCCGGCCACCTTCGTGCCCACCGCCCCGCGGCCCGAGGGCGCATTTCTCGACTACTACCCCGGCGGCTGGCAGGAGTGCCTGCCGACCGGCGGCAACGCGGCGCGCTACGCCGGCACGAGCTTTGGGCCTCACGGCGAGCTCTGCCTCATCCCCTGGGACTACGCGCTGATCGAGGACGACCCCGAGCGCGTCACGCTGCGGCTGCGCGTGCGCTCCTACCGCACGCCGCTCTTTGTCGAGAAGCGCCTCACGCTTACGCGGGGCGCGCCGGTGCTGCGCATCTGGGAGCGGCTGGTGAACGAGGGCCGCGAGCCGGTCGATCTGATGTGGGGGCACCACCCGGCGTTCGGGCCGCCCTTCCTGGACGATAGCTGCGTCGTCGATCTGCCGGGCGCGCGGGTGCGCGCCACCGACGCGCTGCCCACCCACCGCTACCGCCCCGGCGCGGGCTACCTGTGGCCCCACGTGCCTGGCCACAACGGTGAGCTGATCGATATCAGCAGGATCCCGCCGCCCGAGACGCGCACCCACGACACGCTCTTCCTGACAGACCTCGCGGCGGGCTGGTACGCCATCACCAACACGCGCCGCTCGGTCGGCTTCGGCATGGCATGGCCGGCCGAGCTCTTCGGCGCGCTCTGGTTCTGGCAGGTGTACGGTGGAGCGTTCGGGTCGCCCTGGTTTGGGCGCACCTACAATATCGCCCTGGAGCCGTGGACCACGCCGCAGACCACGATCGAGGAGGCCATGGCGCTGGGCACCAGCCGACGGCTGGCGCCGGGCGAGGTTCTAGAGGCCGAGCTCTGCGCCGTGGCCTACGCGGGGCTGCGCCGCGTTAGCGCGATCTCGCCCGCCGGCGATGTGACGGGCGAGGCGGCACTGCGTGCCTGAGATCCGTAGCCAGCGATCTACGTGCCCATCAGAAAGGTTCGCCCGTGACGCTCCCCCTGCTCCTCAACGAGCTCACCCGCGCCGAGGCCCGCGAGGCCGCAGGTAGCGCCCTGGTGCTGCTGCCCACCGGCGCCACCGAGCAGCACGGCCCCCACCTGCCGGTCGGCACCGATAGTATGGTGGTCGAGGCCGTGGCCCGCGAGGCGGCGGCGCGCGTGCGGCCCGCCATCCTCGCCCTTGTCGCTCCCACCCTGGCCTTCGGCTCCTCGCCCCATCACTTGCCTTTCGGCGGCACCATGTCGGTCTCGACCGAGACCTACTACCGGCTGATCTGCGACCTGCTGGAGTCACTGGCCGAAGGGGGCTTCCGGCGTATCTTCATCGTGAACGGCCACGGGGGCAACAGCGAGCTGGTGCAGCTGGCCGCCCGCGATGTGGCCCTGCGCCGCGAGATCGCCGTGGCTGCGGGCAGCTACTGGACGATTGCGTGGGAGCACCTGACGGCGGCGGGCGCGGGCAAGGTTGGCCACCTGCCAGGCCACGCCGGTGCCTTCGAGACCTCGCTGGTCGCGGCGCTGCGCCCCGAGCTGGTGCGCGAGCCGCGCCCGGAGCGCGAGCTCGACCCGCACAGCAGCCCGCCGATGCCCGCCGATCCTTACAGAGCCGAGATTCACGGCTTCTGGAAGCGCATCGACGGCTACTCCGACAGCCCGGCGCGGGGGCACAAGGACGACGGGGAGCGCTTCCTCGCGGCCGCCGTTGAAGGGGTGGCCGATGCCCTCACATCGTTCTACGCCCGCACCGCCGAGGCTCTGGTGGCGCCCTACAGGGCGGGGTAGGCGCTCCACAGCTCGCGCAACAGGCGCAGCCAGTTGCCGTGCATGATCGCGGCCACATCGTCGTCGGCGTAGCCCCGCGCGGCGAGCAGCCCGCCAATCCGCTGGAGGTCGGCGATTGTGTCGAGGTCGTCCGGCGACTGCTCGCGCCCAAAGCCTCCGTCGAGGTCGCTGCCGAGCGCCGCGTGGCGACTGCTGCCCGTAACCTGGCAGACGTGGTCGATCTGGTCGGCCACGTCGCGCAGTGTGGCCGGGGGGTTGCGTGCGTCGGGGCGCTCGCCGATGAGCCAGCCGGGCTTGAGCATCCAGGTGTCGAGGGCGGCACCGATCACACCGCCGCGCTCGGCAACGGCGCGGATCTGCTCGTCGGCAAGCTGGCGCTGGTTGGGCACGATGGCGCGGCAGTTGTGGTGGCTGCACAGCACCGGCCCGTCGTATTGCTCCAGGGCCTCCCAGAAGGCCGCGTCGGAGCAGTGGGTTAGGTCGAGGCCAATGCCCAGGCGCCGCAGCTCGGGCAGTAGGGCGTGGCCGAGGTCGGTCAGACCGCCCTCGTCGCCGGTGCCGCCGGCGTAGCGGCAGGGGCCGTAGTGGGCCAGGCCAAGCAGGCGCAGCCCCGCAGCGTGCCACTCATCGAGCCGGTCGGGGGCGAGGATAGGGTCCGCGCCCTCCATACTGATCACTAGCCCGAGCGTGGGCGCCTCGCCCGCCCCGCTCTGCTCCCACATCTGCCAGCGGGCAATGTGGGCGTCGAGGGCGGATCGGTCGCCGATAAGCGCGACGTGCCCCTCCTGCTCCAGCGCCTTGTAGTAGGCGAGGTGGCTCATCGCGGCGGCGTAGGCCTGCGTGGGGCTTGTGTAGTCGAGGTGGGGCACGGGCCGCCCAGTGGAGCGGGCCAGAAGGGTGGCGAAGCAGAGGGCTACGCGGCCGCGGCGCAGCTCGGGCAGGGCCACGGTGCCGAGGCCGCGGCCCTTGCCGGCTGTCCCGCCCTCCTGGGCGCGTAGCGTGTAGACCGAGCGCGTCAGGTCGCGGCCCCACTGGACGGCGTTCCAGGCCAGGTCGAGGTGTCCGTCGATGATCAGCATAGATTCCTCAGGCGGAGTCGTACAGCAGGGCGGCGAGCTCGTCGTCGCCGGTGTGGCGGCGCAAGGCCTCGCGGTCGAGGCTGATGCCCAGGCCGGGGCTGGTGGGGATGGCGAGCATCCCGTCGGCGTCGAGGGACCAGCCTTCGGCGGCCAGGTCGTCGATGTACGGCGAGCCCGTGCAGTACTCCACCAGGTCGGTGTCCGCGAAGGCCGAGGCGAGCTGCAGATCGGCGGCGAGGCCGATGGCGGTGTTCCAGCCGTGGGGGATGAAGCGCGCCCCGTGCTCCTCGGCCATGTAGGCGATGCGCCGCTCCTCGCTGATGCCGCCGACCTTGGTTACGTCGGGCTGCACAATATCGAGCGCGCCAGCCCGCAGCCAGGGCAGGAACGCCTGCCGCCTGGTCAGTACCTCGCCGCCCGCGATTGGCAAGGGCGCGGCGCGGCGCAGCATGGCGTACTCGTCGAGGGCGTCGGGGTGGAGCGGTTCCTCGAACCAGGCCACGTCGTAGGCGGCGAGCATCTGCGCCGTGCGCAGGGCCCACTTGAGGCGGTTGCCCCAGTGGGCGTCGCTGCCGCCGGCGTCCACCATCAGCCGGCAATCGGCGCCCACGGCGTCGCGGGCCGCGCGCACAATCGCCTCGTCCGTGGCATGGTCTACGCGGCCGAACGGCCCCCACCCGATCTTGAAGGCGCGGAAGCCGCGATCCTTTAGGGCCAGCAGCTCCTCCGCCAGGGCGGCCGGCTCGCGCATCAGCAGCGAGGCGTAGGGCAGAACCCGCTCACGGTGGCGCCCGCCGAGCAGGCGTCCCACAGGCTGGCCTGTCGCCTTGCCCAGCAGATCCCAGAGGGCGATGTCCACGCCACTGATCGCGTGGGTGAGGGTGCCACCACGGCCTTGCCAGAATGTATGCTGGTGCAGCTTCTCGCTTACCCGCTCGGGCTCCAGGGCATGCTCGCCATGGTACAGCGGCTCAAGGACGCGCAGGGCAGCCTGCACGAGGTGGTCGCTGGTGAAGACGCTGCCAACGCCGGTGGCGCCTTCTTCAGTGCGAACGACCACGAGGGTATGGACGCAGTCATCGTGGCGCAGCTCGTTGCTCCAGCCACCCGCAGGGGTGGCCCCGCGCAGCCCAAAGGCGCGGATCTCGCGGATCTTCATGCCTGCTCCTTGGCCCTGCTAGCGGCTGAACAGCCGCGCCTGCGGCTCAAATGTCGCGCTTTCGTCCAGGGGGAAGATCGGCCGGGCGCAGCGGGTGTGGCCCAGGCTGCGCAGGTTGGCGCTGGTCGCGCCCGGCGCGTCGACATTGATCATGCGCGCGGCCCAGTCGGCGTAGAAGCGCGGCTGGCAGTGGGGCGACTTCACCACCACCAGGTCGAACTGTGCCGGGTCCTGGCCGTGAGCAAGGAACAGCGAGCGGTCGTACAGGCTCACCGGGCGGCTGGTGATCACCAGGGTTTCGCGACCAGCCTCGACCACCACAGTCGGCCCGCCATGCCAGCTGCCGCCGTCGGACTCGTTGCGAAAGCTGCCGTCGGAGATTAGCCGCACGCGCCCGGCGAGCGGCAGCGGCGCGTGGCGCGGGTCGATGGCGCCGCCCACCCCTAGCTGCACCGCACCGCCCACCCCGGCCGCCAGGGCGGCGCGTACGGCCGGTGGGTCCACCAGGGGGGCCAGCACGCGCCCCGCGTAGCCCGCAGCCCGCAGGGCGCCCAGAATAGCGTTGCTGTCGCCCGGCGCACCCGAGCTCGTGGCGTCGGCGGCGTCCACCAGCACCACTGTGCCGTTGCGCAGGGCAGCGGCCTCGCGCGCTGCCACGTCGAGGGGGGTGAGGGGCTGCTGGAGCCGCTCGCGCACCGCCCAGAAGTCGGCGGCCAAGGCCAGGGCCTCGCGCTCGGCCCGCGCCGGGTCGCCGTCGGTGGTGACAATGGCGTTCGAGCAGAGCTCGGGCACGTCGGTGAAGGGGTTGCCGATGAACATGCCCGCCGAGAGCCCGCCGGGGCCGGCCTCACTCGCTTGGGCCGAGCGGATCATGCGCCCGAACAGACCCGTGGCGGTGATCAGCTCGTCGCCGCGCACCAGGGCCGGGATAGGCACGCGGGCCGTGATTGGGCACACCCCGCCGTCGAGGAGCTTCAGCAGCAGGCGCGCGGCACGCTCGCCGGTCTGGAAGAAGTCTACGTGCGGGTAGGTGTGGTAGATGCTGATTGCGTCGCAGTGGCGCAGAATGCGGTCGGTGATAATGCCGTGGAGATCGAAGGACGCCACGATCGGCACGCGCTCGCCAAGGATGTGGCGCGTCTCTTCCAGCAGATAGCCCTCGGGGTCCGCCTCGCGAACGGCGGCCATGGCCCCGTGCAGCGCGAAGTAGACCCCATCGACTGGCCCGGCGCCGCGCACGGCGGCCAGGAACTCGTCGGCGATCCGCTGGAAATCGCCATCGGCGAGGGTGCCCCCCGAGGTGATCGCCTGGGCGCTGTAGCCGGGGACGAGCGTCAGGTCGGCGCGCTGGCCGAGCACGCTGAGGGCGCCAGCCACCTCGCTTTGCAGGCCACGCTGGCGGGCGAAAAGCTCCTCGCCAAAGCTGACCACAAAGTCGCTGTAGCTGCTTGGCGCCGGGTTGAACGAGGAGATCTCCTGCTTGCACTGGCACAAAAGGATGCGGCCCACGATGACCTCCGTGCGCTTCTGGGCATACGATATGAGCTGCGGCGCCCCGAACTCTATCGCTCTACCTCTAGCGAGCCGAGCAGCTTATCGACCAGGATGTGCGGCTCCAGCGCGTGCTTGCTCGATCTCGCCGGTACGTAGCGCGTCCAGCAGCTCGCCGCCGCGCTGCCGATGCAGAAGCTGTGCGAGCATGGTGAGCTCATCGCTGCGATCAACGAATATAGCACGCTCCAACAAAGATGCATCTGCGTAGTATTATACTCTAGCGATGTATTTTCGTGAAACGCGCCTCTTTTTGTGTCCGAGCCGGGCAGGTGCTGGCGGGATACGCTGGCGCACATCCGAGCCGTGCGCCAGCGGGCATCAGCAGGCTCATGGGCGTTGCCCGGGCGGCGCGGCATCGCTGTGGATGGTACAATACCGACCTGCTGGTGCTGGGTAAGGCCTACGCCGCCGTGCTCCTGAAGCTGCGGGGGTAGCCCAGGCCCTTGCTCGCTGAGCGGGACGCCTGATCGTGGCCCCGGCCTCCATACCGGTCGAGCTGCGCCGGAATGGCCTCGCCCACACGGTCGCACGTTGCATCGGTCTGCGCGCTACGAAAGAGACACCATGCACGCTATCGCACTGCTGAGGCTCCTGCCTGCCATCGGCCTGCTGCTCCTCGCCGCCTGCAGCTCTCGTGCCGCGGCTGGGCCGCCGTCCGATTTCAGCCTGCGCTACGCGTGGCGTGAGGGGAGCCTGCCGCCGCCCTACCACTACGCGTACCGCATCACGCTTGCCGCCGATGGCTCCGCGGCCATGCAGATGGTGCCCGATTACCCTGGCCCCGAGGTTCCGGTCTGGGACGTGCCCTTCACGCTGTCGGCGGCTGAGGTCGCCCAGCTGCACGCGCAGCTGCTCGCGCAGGACCTCGTGCGCGAGCGCTGGCAAGCCCTGGACAATCCGCCCGTCGGCGGCGCCGCTGCGACCTTGGAGGTGCAGTACGATGGGCAGACGATCACCATCCCGGCGTTTCCGCTGGAGCGGCAGGAGGCGCGTGCCGCCGCCATCAGCGCCGCCATTGAGGCGATCGTCCCGCAGGCAATCCGCGACGACCTGGAGCAGCGCCTCGCGGCCTATGTGGCGGCCTCCACACGCCCGTAGCGTATCGGCTATCGGTAAAAGTACGGCGCCGGTGTTGTCACCAGCCCCACGCATGCGGAGGCGAAGATGCAAACGATGACGGCGGACGAGGCCCGGGCATTCCTGCTGGAGCGGCCGCGCACGGCGAAGCTGGCGACAGTGCGCGCCGATGGGCGCCCCCACGTCGCACCCGTCTGGTTTGATCTGGACGGCGCGCAGCTCGTGTTCACTACCTGGCACACCACAGTGAAGGCGGCCAACCTGCGGCGCGACCCGCGCGTGAGCCTGTGTGTGGACGACGAGGCCCCGCCGTTCGCGTTCGTGATCGTCGAGGGCATCGTGGCGCTGTCAGAGAATCTGGACGAGCTGCGCGCGTGGGCGACCCGGATTGCAGGCCGCTACATGGGCGCGGCGCAGGCCGCTGCGTTCGGAGCGCGCAACGGCGTGCCGGGCGAGATCCTGGTGCGCGTGCAGCCCACGCGCATCATCGGCCAGGGTGCGATTGCCGGGTAAACGCGGACGTGTACGGAGGAGGCGTGGATGCGTGGCGGCGTGGTGCTCGGCTTCGACGCGGCGACGGATCAGGCGGTCCGGGCGCTGTGGGATGTCGCGGATAGGGTCCGGGGCGACGCTGCGCACGCGCGTCAGCTCGCGCCCCACATCACGTTGCTCGGCGCCGACAACCTTGACCGCGTGCCGTTCACGGAGGGTCTCGCGGCGTTGGTGGCGCGAACCGGCCCGTTTCCGATCCACCTGGGTGCCGTCGCGTCGTGCTTCGGGCCGAACGGCGTGCTGTATCTGGCGCCAACTGACGCCGCTGGCGCGGCCTCAAATCTGGTGCGGTTTTCATACGCGCCGTGTGCCGCCAGCCATGCCATCTATCAAAGCTGCCAGCGGCGCAGCTGACAGCTGTCCGTTGGGCCGCGCGCTACTCCGCCTCGCCATGCGCCTGCTCGTCGCGTGCGGCGGGCGCCGCGCCCTGTGCAGCGGCGCGCTGTAGGTTCAGCGCCAGCAGCCGCTCCAGGATCGCGTCGTCGCTGAGCTCTGCGGGCCAGTCGTAGGCCGCGAACACCGCTCTGTCGAGCCGCTTGTGGGCGAGGTCGAGCCAGTCGGGCCGCTGGTTGTAGAGACCCGTCAGGGTGCGCTTCTCCAGCGCAAGGTTCGGTACACCCCCACCGCCAGCCAGCCACTCGTCGCGCAGGCGCACCAGCTCGCGCGCCGCCTCGGCGATCGCCTTCACCTGAGCGTCGGCATCCTCGGACGGCTCGCTGCCGGGCGGCCAGGGGAAGGGGTAGGTCTCGAAGGTTGTTGAGGGGGTGTAGCGGGGCCGATCTTCAAGCGACGTTCCTAGCCGCAGCGACCACAGCTCGTGAGCACGCGAATGCAGGACGCCGAAAAAGTAGTCGTCGTCTCTTGCGACGGGCTTAATCGTCTGCGTTGCAATCGTTTCTGCGGGCAACCAAGTAAAGACGCGGTGCTTGCTTACTTCTGGCGTCACAATTTGACGCTGCTTCCCTTGTAATGCCTTCCGCAATTCCGTTCCGGCCCGCCCGTGTCGCCACCAATACTCGCGGCGCTGCTTATCGCGGTTCTTATCTCGAAATGGCTTTACGGTCGCCTGTACATAGGCAAAGGGGGCCTCGTATTGGGCTGCTTCCTCCAATGAGCGCTGCCCGAAGTCAATAATTGACCAGCTGCGGGGCTTCCCCATAAGGTCGGCAGCGTTGGATACTTTGCGAATAACGTCCTGGTTGTGTAGCCCACTCAGGTTCGGCCTCGCTAGGAAGTCGGCAGCAAGATCGGCGGGAATGTCAAAAGGGCCAACAACAACCGGCCCTTGGAAGGCAATACCAAGGTTCTCTCGCAGCCGCTTGGCGGCGGTAAGATCGGACGCGCTTGTTAAGTCTGGATTAATTGCCGCAACTGGCTTACCGTTAAGAGTCCGCTGAGTTTCTACACCCTTGTCGAAGCCGACTATCGAGACGTTAACCGCAGCACCGTCCAATATCCAGTCGCGGTCACTCCACGCGAGAAAAATAGCTCCAGTACTCCTAATCCTTTCGAGAACTACGCGATTGGCGCCCCCGCGTATGGAGTTTGTCGCCAGGAGGCCGACGCGCTTAGCTCGCCCGCTTTCGATGTAAGCCCTCGCCCGCTCGAACCAATACGTTACGAGGTCGGCCTCTCGCGGAACGCGCTCAGTGTAGGCGGCGAAAATACCGTCAACATAGCTGTCGCCAAGTTCCTTCCTAAGCCGCTTCCCGCCCAAAAACGGCGGGTTGCCGATAATCACATCAACTGCGGGCCACTCCGGCTCGACGGGCCGGCCCTCGCTATCAAACGCCAGGATCGCGTCCTTGCACTCGATGGAGTGGAGCGTCTGGAG
>ENA-ORBV01017902-ORBV01017902.1-microbial-mat-metagenome-genome-assembly--contig:-NODE-17902-length-10066-cov-4.946341_pt1 | contig 10066 bp, 8 predicted proteins | sample MGYA00237777_ERZ505514 | MGnify/ENA primary metagenome ERZ505514 (study PRJEB26160, sample SAMN06269048) | microbial mat metagenome | isolation source: Oligotrophic lake microbial mat | place... | reverse complement strand
CCCGTGTCTTTCGCGCCGGACCATAGGCGAAACCGCCGTGGCGTCCCAGTGTTACGGCCAGCGTTACAGAGGGGTAACCGGTTTCGCGCAGTGACCGGATATTCAAAAGTTTCGAAAGTTTCGAAAATCCGTTTACAGGCCGCGATTGTTATTCCAAAGTCCGGACAACGGCGCCCGACCAACAACCGCGCCGAGCGGAGGAAACGATGATCGATCGGATGGGCGCGTGGCCTCGTCGCCGCGTCTTGGCAGGCATGGTTGGAGCAACCGCGGCGCTGGGCGCGCCGGCGATCCTGCGCGCGGCGCCCTCGGGCAAGCCGGTGCGCGTGGGCGGCACGCTGTCGCTGACCGGGTTCCTCGCGCAGACCGCGGTGGTCCACAAGATCGCCTCGGAGATCATGGTCGAGGAGATCAACAGCCGGAACGGATTTCTCGGCCGGCCGGTCGAATACGTGCTGCTCGACGATCAGTCGAAGCCGGACGTTGCCCGCAGCCTGTACGAGAAGCTGATCACCGTCGACAAGGTCGACCTGATCCAGGGCCCCTACGCCACGGCGCCGATCCTGGCGGCGATGGGCGTCGCCCAGCGCTACGGCAAGGTCATCATCCAGAGCAGCATGGGCATCCCCAAGCTGCAGACCTACGACATGGCCTTTCCGGCGACGCCGTTCGGGCCCAATCCGGACCAGACCTATCCCAACGTGATCCTGGATGCGATGGCGAGCATGCCGACGCCGCCCAAGACCATCGTCATCCTCACCAGCAAGTTCCCCTCGGCGCAGTTCATGGCGCAGGGCATGCGCGAGCAGTCGGAGAAGCGCGGCGTCAAGGTCGTGCTCTACCTTGAATACGAATCCGGCAATCGCGACTTCGGCGCCATCGCGGCGCGCGTGAAGGAGGCCAACGCGGACTTCCTCTGGGTCGGCTCTCTCGGCCTCGAGAGCAACCAGGTCCTGGAAGCGCTGCGCAAGCTCGACTACACGCCGAAGAACAGCTTCCATCTCTATCCGGCGCCCGGTCCGTTGGCCTTGTCGCCCGACGCCAAGAACGCGCTCTGCTCGACCTTCCTCGAGCCCGCCGAACCCTTCATGAGCCGGCCGGGCGTGGCGCGCCAGGCCGCGGCCTACAAGGAGCGCGCAACCAAGGCCAACCTGCCTTACGCCATCATCGACGCGCAGGCGGCCGGCATGATCTCGGAGTGGCAGATCCTCGAGGCCGGCGTGAACGGCGCCAAGAGCCTGGACGACAAGGCGATCGCGGCCTTCCTGAAGAAGAACGGCGCCGACACCATCTACGGCAACCTGCGTTTCGACGGGCCGTACAATCATGGCACCGCGGAGCAGCTCATCAAACAGGTCCAGAACGGCGAATGGAAAGTCGTCTGGCCGGCCAAGTACGCGGCCCCCGGGGTCAAGTTGATCGGGTCCTGATCGCGTATGCCCAGTGCAACGCTTCTCGGCCAGGCGCTGATCTCCGGCGTCCTGGCCGGCGGGATGTATGGATTGCTGGCGCTGGGCCTCAGCCTGAGCTGGGGGCTGCTGCGGCTGGTCAATCTCAGCCACTTCGCGCTGGCCTTCCTCGCCGCCTACATCGTCTACGACCTCGGCACGAACTATCACGTGGCACCCTGGTGGTCGGCCATGATGGTCGTGCCGGCGATGTTCCTGATCGGCGTCGCCCAGCATTGGCTGTTCGACAAGTTCAAGGTCAACGAACTGGCCTCACTCCTCATCACCTTCAGCTTCGCGATGATCGTCGAGGCCGGTATCCAGCTTCACTGGACCGCCGACTACCGCCGCTTCGAGACCCACTATTCGACCTGGTCGCTGCGCGCCGGGCCGTTCTACATCCCGGTGCTGGAGCTGGTGCTGTGCATCGTGGCCGGCATCCTGGCCTGGGGCACATGGCTGTGGCTGCGCAAGACCTATGTCGGCAAGGCGCTGCGGGCCAGCGCCGAGGATGCCGACATCGCCGCCGCCTTCGGCATCGACCACAAGAAACTCGCCTATCTTCTGTCCGGCATCGGCGCCGCCTATGCCGGTGTCGCGGGGACCTTCATCGCGCTGATCGCCACCTTGGCGCCGGCGCAGATCTGGGCCTGGCTCGGCGTCGTGTTCGCCGTCGTCATCATCGGCCGGCTCGGCAATCCGCTGGGCGCGCTGTTCGCCGGCATGCTGATCGGCGCCAGCGAATCGCTTGCCATGGCGGTGCTGAGCCCGGCCTGGGCGCCGGTGGTGTCGTTCTCGGTGCTGATCGTCATCCTGCTGTGGGATCCGGACTGGCTATGACGAGCGCCAACGCCTTGCCCAGCGCTCTTCCAAGACTGGCCGCCGTGCTCGGCATCGCGGTGTTCGCGATCCTGCCGACGGCAGGCCTGCCGGCCTTCTACGATTCCTTCTTTTACATCGTGTTCTTCTGGATCTCGCTGTCGACGAGTTGGGCGCTGCTGTCAGGCTTCGCCGGCTATTTCAGCCTGGGCCATGCCGCCTTCTTCGGCGTCGGCATGTACACGACGGCGACGCTTACGACGCAGTTCCAGGTACCGTTTCTCGCGACCGTGCCGGCGGCGGCGGCGGTCGCGGCCTTGCTCGGCATCGGCATCGGCGCCGTCGTCTTTCGCCTAAAACGCCTGCGCGGCGAGCTGTTCGCGCTGCTGACACTCGCGGTGACCTTCGTGATCGCCACGATCATCCTCAACACGCCGATCGACGGCGGGGCAGGGGTGTTCATGAGCGCCGTGCCCATGCCCGACATCATGCCGACGCAGACCGGCACGATCTACGTGTTGGGTTTTGTCATGTGCGCAGCGACGCTCGCCATCGCCTGGAAGGTGGCGCATTCGCGGCTCGGCATGGGCCTGTTCGCCATCCATGACGACGAGGACGTGGCCGAAGCCAAGGGCGTGCCCACCTTCCGCTACAAGATGGCAGCCTTTGCGCTGTCGGCCGGTATCGCGGGCGCCGTCGGCGGCATCCATGCCATGTATGTCGGCTTCCTGACGGTGGGCGGCACCTTCGAGCTTACCGTGCCGCTCTATGTCGTGCTGATGAGCGTGCTGGGCGGCTCGCGGCACTGGTTTGGCCCGACCGTCGGCGCGGCCGTCATCACGACGCTGCTCTATGCCTTCATCAGCGGCGGCGAGGCGATGATCGGGCGCGCCATCGTCGGCCTGATCCTGATCGTCGCCATCCTGTGGCTGCCCGACGGCGTCGTGCCCGCCGTCCAGAAATGGTTCAGGAAGCGGAAGGCCAGCGAGACCGAGCCGGCCGCTTCCATCGTGCCGGTCGTGACCGCGCCCGCCAGGCCGGTCGGCGAGCGCACCATCCTGGAGGTGCGCGGCGTCACCAAGCGCTTCGGCGGCCTGCAGGCGCTGGACGGCGTCGATCTCGACGTGCGCGAGGGCGAGATACTGGGCCTCGTCGGGCCCAACGGTTCGGGCAAGACGACGCTGATCAACGTCATCTCCGGATTCTATCCGCTGAGCAGCGGCACCATCGCGGTTGATGGCGCCCAGATCGGCCATCTGCCGGCGCACGAGGTCGCCGGCCGCGGCGTGGCGCGGACCTACCAGATCCCGCGACCGTTCGTGAACATGACCGTGCTCGACAACGTGGCGCTGGCGGCGACCTTCGGCGGGCCGGTCCGGCCCGCGGCGGAGGTCCGCGACGAGGCCGTGCACTGGATCGCCTTCACCGGCCTTGCCGGGAAGGAGCAAGCGCTGCCGGCCGAGCTGAACCTGCATGAGCGCAAGTTCCTCGAACTCGCGCGGGCACTCGCGGCGCGGCCGAAGCTGCTGCTGCTCGACGAGGTGCTGTCGGGCCTCAATCCCGCCGAGGTCGACAATGCCATCCGTCTGGTGCGCGCCATCCGCGCGCAGGGCGCCACCATCGTGTTCGTCGAACACCTGATGCGGGCAGTGGTCGAACTCTCCGACCGGATCGCGGTGCTGAACGAGGGCAAGCTGTTTGCCCTGGGGGCGCCGCGCGAGGTGATGCGCGATCCCCGCGTCATCAGCATCTATCTCGGCAAAGCCTATGCTGCTTGAGGCGCGCAACCTCCATATCGGCTACGGCGATGCGCCCGCGGTGTGGGACGTCTCGCTCGACGTCGACGCCGGCGAGATCGTGTCGGTGATCGGCCCCAACGGCGCCGGCAAGACGACGCTGATCAACGCAATCGCGGGTCTGCTGCGCTATCGCCAGGGCGAGCTCCGCTTCGACGGCACGGATATGGCCCGTGTCAGGTCGCACGACTATTGCGCCCATGGCATTGCGCTGGTGCCGGAAGGGCGGCGCCTGTTCGTAAAGATGTCGGTCGAGGAGAATCTCGAAATCGGCTGTTACCTGGCCGCCGCGCGCAAGGTGCGCAACGAGTCGCTGGAGCGCGTCTATGGCCTGTTCCCGATCCTGCGCGACAAGCGGCTCCAGCTCGCCGGCGAACTGTCGGGCGGGCAGCAGCAGATGGTGGCGATCGGCCGGGCGCTGATGGCGCGGCCGCGCATCGTGCTGTTCGACGAGCCGTCGCTGGGGCTGGCGCCGACCATCGTCGACGACATGTTCGAGATCATCGCCAAGGTCCGCGACGACGGTGCCGCCGTCTTGCTGGTCGAGCAGAACGTGATAAAGGCGCTTGGCGTTGCTGATCGGGCCTATGTACTGGAGCAGGGGCGGATCGTGGCAACAGGGCTGCCCGACGATCTGTTGAAGCAGCCGCACATTCGCGAAGCCTATCTGGGCGTTTGAGGAGCAGGCAATGGGCAAGATCCTGACGATGCCATTCGACGGTTCCAAGGAGAGCGCGACCGCCACGACCGCGCCCCAGGATGTCAGCCTGGAGGATGCGGCCACCTTCGACGTCCTGCGCAAGATGCGGGAAGACATCCTGTGTTGCGTGCTGAAGCCCGACCAGAGGCTGCGCTTCGGCGAGCTCCGGCAACGCTACGGCACCAGTGTCGGCACGCTCCGCGAGGCGCTGTCGCATCTGGTGTCGGAGGGGCTGGCGCGGACCGAGGCCGGCCGCGGCTTCCAGGTGGCGCCGATTTCGCTGGCCGACTTCCTCGATCTGTCGGAACTGCGGGTCTATCTCGAGACCACGACGCTGGCCGATGCGATCCGCCACGGCACCGACGCCTGGGAAGCCGAGATCGTGAGTTCGTACTTCCTGCTCGCCAAGCTCGCGGCGCCGAGGCCGGACGACCCGGTCAGCGTCAAGCGCGAATGGGGCAAGCGCCACAAGCGCTTCCACGATTCCCTGGTGGCGACCTGCACCTCGCCGTGGTCGCTGCATTTCCGCAGCGAGCTGTTCGACCAGGCCCGGCGCTATCACTGGCTGACGATGATCCATGCCCGCTCGCGGCGTCGCAACGAACATCTGGAACTGCGCGACGCCGTGTTGGCGCGCGACGCGGGCCTCGCCTGCGACCTGATCGAAAAGCACATCCGCACCACGGTCGAGCAGGCGGCGTCGGAAGTGCCGGGCCTCACGATGAATGCCCGCGCCTCGCGCGGCGACAAGCGAAAGAAAGCGTAGGAGGGCATCATGGACGCACTTCACAAGACAGCGACCTACGACATCGGCGGCCTCAGCTATCCGCAGCCGTTCAAGATCCGGCGGCTCGGCCATTTCGGCTTCAACGTCGCCGACCTTCAGGGCGGCATCGATTTCTATTCGAAGCTGCTGGGCTTCCGCATCACCGACGTCCGAGACCTCAAGAAGATTCCCGGCCGCGAGGAGATGGCCAAGCGCCTGGAGGACGGCCGCATCGTCTTCATGAGCCACAACTCCGACCATCACGCCTTCCTGCTGGCGCACAAGTCGCTGGGCGCCATCTTCGGCGACGACGCGGTGGCCAAGGACATCACCGTCAACCAGATCACCTGGCAGGTCGGCACCATGGACGAGGTGTTTGCCGCCGCCGATTACTTCCGGGAGAAGCAGGTCGAGATCCGCCGCGTCGGCCGCGACATGCCGGGCAGCAATTGGCACACCTACATTCGCGATCCCGACGGCCACACGGTCGAGCTCTACTACGGCATGGAGCAGATCGGCTGGGATGGCCGCAGCAAGCCTGAGCAGATGTACTACCGCGCCTTCCGCGAGCAGCCGGAGCTGCCGCAGATCTCGGAGGAGCAGGAGGTCCGCGATGCCGTCGCCAAGGGCATCGACATCAACGCCGGAAACACCGTCCAGGACCGCAGCGGCGAAGAATATGTCGTGGCGGGCGTGCGGTTGCCGCGGCCGTTCAAGGTCACCAACATCGGGCCGATGGGCCTGTTCGTGGCCGACGTCGGTGCCTCGGAGGCCTTTTACACGGAGACCATGGGCTTCGTGCGCACCGAGGCGGTCACCTACAAGGGCCATCGCTGCGTCTTCCTGCGCAATGGCGGCGAGCACCACAGCCTGTCGCTATTCCCCAAGGCGCTGCGCAGCGAGCTGGGCCTCAACCCGGACACTTCAGTGGCGTCGATGGGCGTGCAGGTCGGCAGCTACCGCCAGCTGCGCGACGCGGTCTCGTTCCTGAAGAAGAAGGGCGTGCGCTTCACCGATGCAATTCCGCCGGAGCTGTATCCCGGCGTCGACTATGCCGCGCACTTCCTTGATCCGGCCGGGCATTGTCTGATGCTCTACTACTACATGGAACGCGTCGGCTGGGACGGCAAGCCGCGGCCGGCAGAGCAGCGCCGCAAGGTCGGCAAGGACTGGCCCGAGAGTCTGGAGCCGATGTCGGACAGCTACGCCGATCCGGTCTTCATGGGGCCGTTAGGCTAAGCTTGGGGTTAGGGGAGACGTCATGAGCAAGTATGGAATCGGCCAGCCGGTGCTGCGGTTCGAGGACCCGCGCCTGCTGCGCGGCCAGGGCCGCTACATCAACGACGTCAACCTGCCCGGGCAGGTCCATGCGGTGTTCGTGCGCTCGCCGCATGCCCATGCGCTCATCAAGTCGATCGACGTGGCGGAAGCGCGCAAGTCACCGGGGGTGCTCGCGGTCTATACCGGCCACGATGTGGCGGCCGACGGGCTCGGCATGCCCAAGGCCAACATGCCGCGCAAGCGCCCCGACGGTAAGCCGATGTACGCACCGCAGCGGCCGCCGCTCATCACCGACCGGGTGCGCTATGTCGGCGATCCTGTCGTGATGGTGATCGCCGAGTCGCTGGCCGAGGCCAAGGATGCCGTCGATCTGGTCAACATCGACTACGAGTCGCTCAAGTCCGTGACCTCGACCGCCGACACGGTGAAGCCGGGTGCAGCCGCGGTGTGGGACGATTGCCCCGACAATATTTCCAACTTCGTGGAGCGCGGCAACAAGGCGGCGACAGAGGAGGCGATCAAGGGCGCGGCCAAGGTCATCAAGCGGCGCTACGAGATCACGCGCGTGCACGCCCAGTACATGGAGCCGCGTGGGACCCTGGGCGTCTACGATCCCGGCGAGGACCGCATGACGCTCTATGCCGACGTGCAGTATCCCCACCGCGTGCGCAACATGCTGGCGCAGAACGTCTTCAAGGTGCCCGAGAGCAAGATGCGGGTGATCGCGGGCGATGTCGGCGGCGGCTTCGGCACCAAGGGCTGGCAGTACATCGAGCACCGCCTGACCTTGTGGGCGGCGCGCAAGCTGCTGCGTCCGGTGAAGTGGACCTGCGAGCGCTCCGAGGCCGTGATGGCCGACGAGCACGGCCGCGACAATATCGGCGAGATCGAGCTGGCGCTCGACAAGGACAACAAGTTCGTGGCGCTCCGCCTCAACATGCTGGCCAACATCGGCGCCTACGTCGGCTCGGACCGTAACCTGCTGTCGCCGTTCGGCATGATCGGCACGGTGCTGGGCGTCTATCTGATCCCCAAGGCCTACATCAACGTGGTCGGCGTGCTCTCCAACACCAACCCGACGGCGCCCTACCGCGGCGCGGGGCGGCCGGAAGCGATCTACCTGATTGAACGCCTGATCGACGATGTGGCCCGTGAGCTGGGGCTCGATCGCGTCGAGCTCAGGCGCAAGAACATGCTGTCGGAAGCGGCCCTGCCGTACCAGAGCCCGGTCGGGCCGTTCTACGACTGCGGCGAGTTCGAGAAGAACATGGACATGGCGATCAAGCTTGCCGACGTGGCGGGCTATGCCGCGCGGGCCGAGGACTCGAAGAAGCGCGGCAAGCTGCGCGGGCTCGGCATCGTCAATGCCATCGAACAGGCGGCCGGCACGGCGCAGCCGGAATACGCCGAGATCCGCTTCAATCCGAGCGGTTCGGCGGCGCTTCTCATGGGCACCAAGAACCAGGGCCAGGGCCATGAGACCATGTTCAAGCAGATCCTGAACGAGCGCCTCGGCATCGACCCTTGTGACGTGCAGTTCATCGATGGCGACACCGATCGCGTCGCCTTCGGCATGGGCACCAACGGTTCGCGCTCGACGGTGCTGGGCGGCTCGGCGTTGTACGGCGCCGCCGAGAAGGTGATCGCCAAGGGCAAGCGTATCGCAGGGCACCTTCTGGAAGCGGGCGAGCAGGACATTCAGTTCGCCGACGGCACCTTCAAGATCGCCGGCACCGACAAGAGTGTATCGCTGAAGCAGGTCGCCATGGCCGCCTTCAATCCGACCAAGCTGCCCAAGGGTTTCGAGGGTGGCCTCTACGAGAACGCCACTTTCCTTGGCGAGAAGGACACCTATCCCAACGGCTGCCACATCTGTGAGGTCGAGGTCGATCCTGACACCGGCGAGGTCAGGCTCGAGCGCTATGCCGTGGTCGACGACGTCGGCACGGTGATGAATCCGATGGGCTTGAAAGGCCAGATCCATGGCGGCGTCGCCCAGGGCGCGGGCCAGATCCTGAGCGAACAGGTCGTGTGGGACCGCGAGAGTGGCCAGCTTCTGACCGCGAGCTTCCTCGACTACGCCATGCCGCGCGCCGACACGATGTGCAGCATGGAGGTCAAGAGCAACCCGGTGCCGACCAAATACAATCCGCTGGGCGCCAAGGGTGCCGGCGAGGCGGGCACGGTGGGCGCGATGCCCGCGATCATGAACGCGGTGCTGGATGCCGTGGCGCCGCTCGGCGTCAAGGACGTCCTTATGCCGGCGACCGCGCAGAACGTGTGGCGGGCCATTCAACAGGCGAAGAAGGTGGGAGCAGTCGGATGAGCGTTCTGGAGGGACCGCGCAAGGAAGTGCGGCACGTGATGAAGGACGGCAGCGCCTATTGGGTGGAGTTCAAGGACGGCAGGATCGTGTTCGCCGACGGCCGCACCTGCGACGAGAAGGACGTCGTCCATCTGCCGCCGTGCAACCCGACCAAGATCCTGTGCGTGCACGTGAACTACATCTCGCGCTACTTCGAGTTCCGCAATACCCGCGTGCCGCCGCCGACGCCGACCTATTTCCAGAAGCCGCTGACGGCACTCAACGCCCACAAGGGCGAGCTGATCAAGCCCAAGGGCTACAAGTACGTGAACTACGAAGGCGAGATGGCGGTCGTGTTCGGCAAGATGACCAAGAACGTCACGCGCGAGGAGGCCTGGGACTGCATCGCGGGCTTCGCGCCGTCGAACGACTTCGGTTGCCACGATTTCCGCGACACCGATGCGGGCTCCATGTTGCGCGTAAAGGGCATGGACGGCTTCTGCCCGATCGGGCCTGGCCTGGTCTCGGGCGTCGATGTGCGCAAGTCGACGCTGCGCTCCTACAAGAACGGCAAGATGGTGCAGGAAGGCGCGGTCAGCGAGCAGATCTTCGACTGCGGCTACCTGATCGCCGACCTCGCGCGCCACATCACCTTCCTGCCGGGCGACATCCTGCTCACCGGCACGCCGGCCAATTCGCGGCCGCTCGAGGCCGGCGACACGATCGACGTCGAGGTGTCGGGCGTCGGCCGCCTCTCGAACAAGGTCGTCGAGGCGCCGGCGCCGCGTGCCGACGTGGGCTTCCCGGCCAGCCCCGACAGCGATGGCGTGCGCCAGGTGGCGCTCGGCAACGAGGAACGCCTGCCCGACAAGTTCAAGGCGTCATAGGATAGATACCCGGAGGGACATCATCTGTCTCTTATACACATCTGACGCTGCCGACGAATAGAGA
>ENA-ORBV01017901-ORBV01017901.1-microbial-mat-metagenome-genome-assembly--contig:-NODE-17901-length-10067-cov-6.691391_pt1 | contig 10067 bp, 3 predicted proteins | sample MGYA00237777_ERZ505514 | MGnify/ENA primary metagenome ERZ505514 (study PRJEB26160, sample SAMN06269048) | microbial mat metagenome | isolation source: Oligotrophic lake microbial mat | place... | reverse complement strand
AACCACAATTCCCGATCTATTAGTAACAATAACAGCAGTATAAACCCTAATAAAGACGTGCAGGGCCCCGCCAACAAACAAGGGAACGGCAATCCTATGAATAATAACCATAATTTGGGCGAAGACCCGCATCCCAGTCTCGCTTCTTTCACCGAAGCGGACATTGAAGCCGTCGAAAATTTTCACGACGACGACGATTATGATGACAATGATAACGAGGATGACCATCCTACTTCAGCGCACGAAAATTTGGATGACTCGTTTGCATTAGACAATCCTCCGCCGGCCATTGCCGCCATGGAAGCGGACGCTCAAGATGAAGCCGAGGAAGACGACGAGGACGAGGAGGAAGAGGATGAAGGATACGATGAATACTACGATGATGGTTCGACGGATGGCATGTTGCCGCCTCTTCTTCTGGCCGAAAACGCAGATGCGCACGATTGCGATGACGACGAGGAGGAAATGGTAGACATGTACGACGACGATGACGACCAGCATGGATACGGCTTTACAAGTACCAACAACAACAACAATCGTCACCGCGCAGGTATTGGCGGCGGAAATAGCAGCGATCGTTTGGGATATGCTGCCGCTGGAGGAGGCTTCCGCCGTTCCAGTACCTGCACTGACAATTCTGGTGGCAGTAGTATCAGTGATTATGATGACGAAGAAATGTACGAATTTTTCCCTCCAATTAGTCGCCACAATGAATGGATGGGGAGAAGTATTGAAGCGCTTGTGTTGGGTTATTTGTCAAGAGCGCCCGTTTTGTCCTTGATGGAGGACGATGACGCTAGCGATGGCGAATCTTCCGCATATGCGGCATTCCGAAGGAGAAGTACAGCCAGTACCTTTGGAGGAGATTTTTCCCACGCACATAGGCGTAGCAGCGCTGGAAGTTGGGGTGGAAATCGTCGTGGAAGTTTGTCGCTCATGACAGGTGGACAAGGAGGGACCATGCACGGAGGGACCATGGCCAACTATTACAATCGTCGCCGTCCGATGCAACCTATGGATGTTGATCGCAGTGTAGACCGTGCTAGTAGACGAGGCTCGAATACTCATGCGCCGGTGTATCGACGACGAAGCAGTATGGCGTGCGCAGCAGGTCAGCAAGGAGGCAACAACGAGCTAGAGGCAGAACAAAGATCTCAGGCAGGGCCAAACATTGTCTTGAGCCTGCTGGCACGTGAAATGACTGGGAGATCTACGACACCTTGTCCGGGAATGGCGCCTTCGGCACAGAAATTACGATCCATGGGCGGTGATACACTTTACGCTGCGCTGGATAAGCCTTCAGCAGGTATTGCCACTGAAGTTGCCTTTTTGACGGCATCCATTGATGCCGGAGACTGGGCAGAAACACAGATGATCGTCTCCAGATTGGCCCCACGATTAATCGGGGATCCATCTGCTACTTTGCCCAGCCCAGATGGCAGACCTGCTACGATTGATGATCCTAATCTGCCACCATCCGCCTCCCCCTTTTACGCCGGCGGAGGTCGTGTCGGCTTGGAGCGTGACGCCTTCGTACAAGCTGGAGGAGTTGAAGCAATGATACGGATTTTCCGCGAGAAGACTTTTGTAGGACAGGAAATGGCGAACTCGTATGACGCACGTGATTTGAGCAAGGGCTTGGTGGCAACTCGCCTTGCTCCATGCTGGAATGAAGCTCTGGCATCACTACGAGAATTAATCTTTGCAATTCCGTCACTGGTGGACAACGGAGCTGTCCTCGAAAATGGGGACTTCCTTCCTTTCTTATTCACTCTGCTCGCACATGATTCCTGTTTTGATGGTTCTGCGGCCTTGATTGAAGAAATATTGAGCCTAATGTCACACTCGCCTCAATCTCAAACACCCGCCGAGGAGGGCGATGGCCCTGGTGGAGAAGGCACGCCGGCTATACCACCGTTGGGTCGAGTCGCACCGGTGACAACTTTCTTTCTCGGGAATGTTCCCGACCTTTACAAGCTATGGGGAGGATTCAATTGTCGACAACTCGCCCATTTTTGCCGCATTTTGGCGCTTCTAGTCTTTGAGCCAGAAGATCGACAATTATTGGAAAGTCCTGCTGTGCTCAAATCGCTAGAATTGCTCCAGTTGCGGCGCAATCGAGCTGTACGTGCGGGTCGAGACTCAACCGTAGATATGAATCAAGCCATTTTATTGGGAGACACGGAATTGACGAAGCGAATGTTAAAGCTTTTGCGTGTCATGAATTATGCCCCTTCGGTCCGTCGTAGCTCTCCTTATCATGTAATGGCGCACTTTCCGTTCATCGCCGATACGCTGGTCATGTTAGGCTTGAACGAGATTGACCAATGGGAGGAAATTGATCGGTTAGAGAACTTAGCCAGAAAAATGTTAGCCAGCGGATTGAACGAAGCCGACAACGACAACACTACTGACCCGGAGCAGCCTCCTCAACGATTGGTCAGTGAACTCGGTACGGTTGCAGATATGCTCGAGAATTTATCGAACACTCTTCTTGGAAACAACGCGCCTGTTACAAACCAGCTAGGTCATATTATTCATGTCATCAGCGCGGCGCAACAAGCTGGCGTCGTTGTTGGCCGACCGGGGAGAGGAGCAAATCGAAATTCTTCGAGGGCAAGAGCCGCTGCTGTTTCAGGGCAAGATGGTTCCGAATGGAATCCTCAAGCTGGTGCTGACGACGATCAGGATGGAGATGATGACCCCATCAACCCACTGAATATGGGTAGCGTTGCGGTAGACGGGACTACAATTCAAGGTCTTGCTACAGCTGCAGGCATGCTTACTGACCAAGTTCTTGTACGGCGTTTGTATGCTGGCGGCGAAGATGCCGATGACGTCGCCGGCGGAGGGGGCGGTATTCAAGTAGTTGGTATTGGTGGTATCGATGGGACGCGAGACGGTGGATTTGAAGAGAGATTTACCTCTGGAGCACAGATCAGTGCACCCAAAGATGCCGCGAATGCTCTTCAGTTCAATGCATTGTTGCTCGGGCCTTATCAGGTAGAAGTCCTCTTTGTGCTTTGCACGCTCTTGGGAGGTCGTCGCAAGATGGATGCTCAGGAAAAGCTCAATAAATGCGGGGTCATTTCCGTACTCGATGATATGTTTCAGCGATTGCCTTGGTACTCAGCACAGAGGGAGCAAGCAGCTGCAGCCGCCGCCGCCGCCGCCGCTAGTTCGAATGACACTGGCAATTACAGCGACGGTAGAAGTATGAATAGCAACGATGACAATCCTACTGGAAATGGAGCTGACCCCGGCGGTGAAGACCAGCAGCCCAATGGTATCCATGGTCCGGGTTGCGAATGCACACCAGAAAGCGCGCTTTGCGTTCAATATTTGAGGCTGCTTCACAACTTTTGTGATCGTGATTGCGACAACTATTCTGGCCGGCATAATCTTTTGAGTGATTCGGAACGTGCCCTGATATTTCGAAAGAAGGGCACCAGTGAGTTTGACTGTTATCCAGTTGAGCCAGGTCTCTTGTCCAAAATTGTGGAAGCTTTTGTACGAGAGTCGGATGAGTCACCATACAGATTTTGGCTTGCCAGTTGTATTGAGTCCTATTTGCGCGGATCGTCCCCTCATGAACAGGTTTTTGTTGCCAGATCAGGTTTGCTGATGCACCTTATTGAAGACATCACAAGCGAGCGCTTGCACTGTGCTGGTAGTCTTCAGACGTCCTTTGATCTTCTCGGGGAACTCTGCAAAGGTAATCATGACGTGTTGGGACTTTTGGTGTCAAACTTGGACGAAGAAAGTTTTCGCAAGTTCATGAGCGTTGCCGCGGCGAACCTGGTCGACTCGAATGTCTTCATTCGTTCTCTGTGGTTGACACTGGAACGTCTTTCTGCCGCCAACCGACAGATACCGCTTCATTTCGATTCTAGCCTTGCCCGTGGGCGTCAAGCGAAGTGGTCAAGCCACGAAGGCCCTTCGACTCGCTACTACCTTACGCATTCGTGGTGGGATACTGTAGGCGTCCTCATCGAAAGCGATGATTCTCAAGAGGACGTTACCGGGTGCGCTCAGAGACCGTCGGATTGGTTCCCCACAAGTGAACTAGTTGAAGCATACGGGATGCGCCCGTGGGATCAACATGAGCTACTCCCTGCGCTTTCGGGATTGAATGAAAGTGTTGGACACTTCGGGTGGGTTTTCTCTCCCGTCGGGGACACTTTGGCCCCAGCTACATTTGAACCCAACACTATGGAGCGCCTTTCTTGGTTTCTGGCAGCCAACCAGGCCCGTCTGTTGCGTGACTTACTTGGCGTAGTTGACCTGCGAAATATCAATCACGAAAATATTTGCTGCCTGAACACAGCTGTCGTGATTGCAATTTTCGCTCACCGGCGTCAACAACTTGCTTCTCTGTTGAGTGAGTTAAGTCAGATGAACGATGAAGAGAAAGAGTCGAAACGGCGAGCAGTGGACCCGTCGTCGAATGATGATCTAATCGATCGTGCATTCGTGAATGCAATGCGTTATCTTGAGCTAGATCAAGAAACACCTTACAGGGCTAGACGGGCATCTTTGACCAGGAGAGATTCGCTCACCAACCCTCAACAAATCGGTGATCGCACCGACGTTATGCGAAACTTCCGAGAAGTTCTTTGGTTCTGGTTTGAGTATTACACGCATCGCGGAAGAGATCGGCTTTCTCTGGAATTTTCGTCCCACCTTCGGTTTCAGGAATGGATGCAAGTAGTTTACCGCTTAGTAGCGGATGATGGATCGCCGACATCTTTGGTTCGGAACCCAGTACGACTTCCAAGAAGCCCCTACCAAAGTGCTGCCCGCATTGCAGACAGCAACCCGCTCCGAGGAAATTAAATAGGCTTTTTGTCAGTAATGTAGCTTGATGAGCTATCAGCGAGTGGAAGGATTTTTTTTTCGAATGCAATGTTGCAGCAAGACTCACGCATTTTATGCATGTTTTAATGCGTAGCTAGCTAGCTACTAGTAATAAGTCCGCAGCAAGTAGCACAAAATTTGGTACTCGTAATGGGCCAAAGAGGAGTGGTATGTTGGTGGTGGCGACACACAAGCAAACAAATCTTCTTATAGTCCCACTATCATTTGTGGTTCCAACGCGAAAGGAGAGGCATTGCCGGTTCATTTTCAGTTGAAGACATCTGCTAAGACACAAGAAAGAGAACGCTTCAATGTTAAGTTTATTACCCATGCTCACAGCATCTGTGTGCAATTTGGCCATGACCGAGCCAAGACATTTCTGTGTTCTTATGGACTAAATGAAAATGCTGGAATGAATGCGGAAGAGCTTGAAAAGTATCTCTACAAAAGGATCCTTCCCCTTTACCCCCATGTTGAGGGCGTTCCAAGGAAAAGGGACATAGTAAAAGTAGACAGTGGTCCCGGCCGGATGCATCTTCCGATGTTGGCAACGTTGCGATTGAAAGGCCTTTATGTGGTGCCTGGGTTGCCAAACTCTACCAGCAAGACGCAAGAGACCGATCAACACTATGGCCCATCGAAGACTCACTGCAGAATGAATCTTTCTGATCTGGCCCAAGCTCGCTTTCAAATGAAGAAGACTGTAACAATCAACGACCTTCCTCTCATTGTATTTGGTTGCACTGACCCGGAAACCGGAATCGGGCTGGTCAATGCATTTGAACTGGCTTTTAATCGCGATGCCTGCCTGTCTGCATGGAGGAAGTGTGGCAATGTTCCTCTAACGATGTGTGTGTTGAATGACCCAGAGATTCGTCATGAGGTCATCATGTTGAATGAATTTGAAACTGACTGTGACTTGGACCACCAAGGCGAGAGACTGCTTCTCTTGGAAGAAGCCAATTATCAGGCCTGTGTCTTTCTTTCAACAGTTGGATGTGACGGCTGCCAATTAAGAACCACAGCTCCTCGGTCAGCAAGGAAGCGATACCAATTAACAGAACCACAGTCAAAGGAGAGAATAGAAGCAATTAAGAATGCATCATCAGCTGGAAAAATGTTCTATGCCACTCATGATCAGCACTTAAACGCTGACGAGTTTTTCGAAGCAAGAGCAAAGGCCAAACGCGAAAAGGAAATCAAAAACCTGCAGTCGATGAAAGGCACAGCAATGAAAACACAGAAGCAAGCTGACACGGCACGCGCAATTTTTATAAGGAAGGGCCATCCAACAGAAGATAACTTTGATACATTCCTGGCACCTGAACTCCTAGCCTTAGCAAATTGGAAGCTTGGCAACACTGCCAAGGGAAGAAAGGAAGAACTGCTAAAGATGTGTCTCGACAATCCTGTGCCAGGAAAGCGTCCTACCTGGACAAGTGCCGACGAAGCACAACTGCAAGAGCTGAAAGCTGCAGGGATTGAATTCAAAGACACGGCCCTGAATGTGGCTCTGAAACAAATGCAAATGCAGTCAAAGCCAACATCCAGCAGCTAGATGACTCAGCAGCCAACAAATTGATGCAGACACTTCACAGTCGACAACAAAGACAAACTAGACAGCTCCCTGGGGGCGAACGTGGTGCTGACACATAGAGTTTCATGTCATTCTAGTGAGCCATCTTTAGAACGGTTGTGCATTTTGGTTTGGACAATGGTTGACTCACTGACAGAGAAGACATGTTCTCAGCGGTGATCAACTATCAGTCATTTTTGAGTTGGACACTGCGCTGTTGCGTGGCACAATTGTGAGCACGTGCACGTGTCTGGCTGAAAACCTTTACAAAACTGGTGCATGCGCACTGCGAGTTCCCATGCAAAGCTCCATTGGAACAAGGAATCTAGAATGTTTCAAAAATTTGGCTTCAAACGACACTAAAACCCTTCAATTACAATCAGTTTTGTCTCATGCTTGATCCCACCAGCTCTGCCTGCTCTCTCAGTGCTGCCTCTGCAGAAACCACTTGCGACATTGCAGATCCACACCAATTCATGGAAACATCTGTTCAAACAAAGCACTCACCCACAGTCATTGCACACACTGCTGCTTTGAAGCATTCTTCTGCCTTGAATTGTTTGTTGACGATGGTGCACAATTGACTCCAATCAGCCACATTTCAGTCAACTGAGGGAAGTTGCTCGTTCCACCACGGGTGCTGCCACAACTGTTGACAAGAATGGAGCCACAGTTCATCGTTCCAATAGAGAAAAAAATCAGCGAGTCTTGTTCCTGCATCACTGTCACCATCACGGTGCACGAAACTGAAATTGAATGGACAAAGAGGATGGAGTCATGCACGATGACAGTCTCTGAGCAACTCATTTGAATTTTCTTTGAGTTCATGAATGAATCAATTTGTTCAACATTCAACGCTCACCTTGGCACTTGCATTTCCTTTGCAGCAAAAAAGAGAATGAACTCTCTTCTTTGAATGGAACTGTTCCTCTTTGTCATGCTTTTCGTCTTAGCAATGCCACACATCCCTGTGCCAAGCCTCTCCAATGGAATCAACATCAACCAAAGGGTCCTGTGTCAGCTTTGAAGAAGGATTGTGTGTCAGCAAAAACTCCTCATCCCTTGGCAACTCCCAAATGTGTGCCCAAGTCTTCAAATCCTTCTCTTGCTGCCATTGAAAAAGAGACCTCTCCCACCACCAGGCGAATGTCAGAACACAATGGGTGCTCAAGCAGGCAAGAGTTGTTGGCTGTGCATGCAGCTCAAGCACAAGCCAAAATGAATGGGTCCTGTCCAAGGCTGCTGCTCCAAATGGCTCCAAGTCGACAAATGGATTGTCTAACTGAAGAATGGAGCCAAGTCCAATGGAGCCAAGTCTGCGAATGGCTCCAAACCTGCTCCAAATGGCTCCAAGTCTGCTACCAAAGGAGCCAACCATTCAAATCCAAAGAAAAAAGCCCGCCCAAGGTGAGCATTGACACCCTCACACCCTTGACACATTGACACCTTGGCACCAAAATGATGTTTTGACAGCTTCAAATGGGCACAAGGCTAAAAAGATGAATGGATCCAATTCTACCAACAGACAATTGAAGACAAATGGATCTATGGCTGCCAATGAATCAAAGGTTGTAAACAGGAAGGGCATCAAGTTGGCAAATGCAAATGGATCAAAGACATTGTCACAATCCCATGGTGCTTTTCAAGCATTTTGATTTGAATGCATTCTCCTGTCTATCTGCCAATCAAAAAGCATTCTGTGTGTTCACTCACACTTCCAATCACATTTGAATTCCAATCCCCATGTCATGCAGCCAATCACTCCATCCCTTTGAACTGTGATCCTTGAAATGTCAATCACACCAAACAACAATGAGTGACTGATCTGCAGCAAATTATTGAAATTGTTTGAAGGCTGTTGCTTTGGAAACAAATAGAAAATAATCTTCTTTTTGTTGGGTCCTCACAGTGCTTCAAGTCAGACACCAGCTAGGCAACATTGGACCTAGTTAAATCTGTGGAAACTTTGTGTGTTGGGCTGACTGTTTTGTCATTGATTGGCGCATCAGTGCTGGGGGTGGTCTGCTTCACATGCACATGAACTCAGGGTTTGTCGGTGTCCACATGCACCATAAATTTTGTTGTTGGAGTTGACAAGAAAGTTGTGGGTTGGATTTGGGTTGTTTCAGAATTGCAATTCTTTCTTTGGCACACAGGGCACAGTTTTTGGTGGCAAAAGCTTTGACTATGCTGGTAGGGTTGCCTTGCCAGATGATGCTGCAGGTGATTGCTTCACGTTGATTGGCTGAAGACAGATTTGTATCATTGAATTGTGTTGCACAGTGTTTAGCACATGAGTCTGATTTCTTACCCAGTTTGACTAGCTTTTGGACTTCATTGAAGTGTTGCATCATTGAGTGAAGCATGCTTTGGCATGGATGTCATCTGTGTTTAAATGCTTCAGTTGTCTGTTTGATTTGAGATGCACTCAGAATTGTAGGCCTCCGTTGTCTGACCAGACATGTTCAGCATCTAGGAATGGAAAGAAATTATCTGTTTCAATTGACACCTTTGGGTCGTTTTGGTTTTTTGGCATCTCATTTCTTGATTTGTCTAGTCAGATGCTGCAGGTGAATTGTAGGCACTTGCCTCCCGCTAATCTGTCTGCTGAGTTTTTTGAACATGGCGTCGCATGAAAGTTTGTTGTTGAATGCTGCTATTCCATCATGTCTGCACAGGCTGTAGCATTTGGTTTTCCTGAAGTGTGACTTGGTGTTGTCTAGGATGTAGGCTATTGAATCTGCCAGCCAGGCGGATTCACATCCACCAATGGTTAGCCCTTTCTCTTCAGGGTGTCTGTGTTTCCTGCTAGCAGTTACTTAGCTAACAACACTATTTTCCTTGGCTCGGTCTTGGTCTAATCTGTTTGTGGGCTTGTTGTTGTTTGATTTCTAATGGCAGTTGTGAATCAAACAATTGAAGCATGTCAAGCCAACAGACGATGCATTCAGCAGCTGGCTTAGATGCATGTTGTTGTTCTCATTGTGGCCTGTCAATCAAGCAGCAAACGTCGTTTTGGATGGGTCCTAAAATTTGGAATCTGATAGAAGGATGATCAGAGAGAGATCCTTTCTTCACATGCTTGCGCGGATTCATTGTGGTGTTCAATGTTGGAGCGCCGCTTTTGAAAAACCGAGTTTGCACTTCATCTGATGACAAACCAATGAGTCCATTTTGATGGGAGTGCAAATCCTTCTTCATGAGAGCGTGGATGACTGCTGTCACTTGCTTCTCAAGCACATCTGCAGGTGGAATCATGGCCTTTTCCTTTAAGGAATTCATCTTTTCCTCATTTTCCCTTCCTTTTGGACCCCGCACTGTGCTGCAGCAGCAAAAGGCTTGTGATCACATAGGACATTGTCCCACCGGGCATAGGAGTCAGAATTGGCTTGCCAGCACGTTTCAAGGGGATAATGGATAGTATTTTCCCCCGGGTAAATTAACATCCAATATCCCCTAGAGCGCGCCATCCCCATTTAAAATTTACTTAGAAGGTTACTTAGGGGATAAAGAGCGCGCATTACTAGAGGATATTGGATGCTAATATCCCCTACAGTCGCTTGGAGCAGCCGCGAGCGATTTTTCATCATAATTCTGCAAAAATCATCATAGCAGACAATGGTCCTTTGGAGAC
>ENA-ORBV01017899-ORBV01017899.1-microbial-mat-metagenome-genome-assembly--contig:-NODE-17899-length-10068-cov-4.177460_pt1 | contig 10068 bp, 6 predicted proteins | sample MGYA00237777_ERZ505514 | MGnify/ENA primary metagenome ERZ505514 (study PRJEB26160, sample SAMN06269048) | microbial mat metagenome | isolation source: Oligotrophic lake microbial mat | place... | reverse complement strand
GGATAGCTTCCCGCCGGCCGATTCATTTTCTTTGCTGCTTTTCATGGCGGAGCGTTTGATGATCTCCCGCTTGTTTTCGATCGCGCCGTTGGTAGTCAGCCTGGCAATTTGTCTGGCGACCGGCACATCGCGCGCCGGGGAGTTGGCGGTTCTGCCCGCGTCGATCAAGCTCTCTGGGCCAGAGTTCGCGCATCGAATGTTGGTCGAGGAACTTTCCGACGACAAGTATCGCGGGCAGCATGTCGAAGACGTGAAGTTCACATCGAGCGATCCCAAGGTGGTGGAGATCGTCGATCAAATGGCGGTCCCGCGCGGCAATGGCACGGCGACCGTGACGGCAGCCGTGGGCGAGCGCACCGCGCTGGCCGAGGTCACGGTCGTAGACTTCGAGCAACCGCACGAGTGGAGCTTTCGGAATCATGTCGAATCGGTGCTCGCCAAGACCGGTTGCAGTACGGGCGCGTGCCACGGAGCGCTCGCTGGCAAGAATGGCTTCAAGCTCTCGTTGCGCGGTTACGACCCGGACGGCGATTGCCGCACGCTCTCGCGCCAAGCGCGCGGACGGCGGATCGTGCCTAGCGACCCGGGCCGCAGCTTGTTTCTGACGAAGCCGACCGGCGCGGTGCCGCATAAGGGAGGCGTGCGGTTCGACGTCGGTTCGCCGGAGTATCGCGTGATCGCCGAATGGATCGCCGCGGGCACGCCGCCGCCGAGCGAAGACGACGCGCGGCTCGATCATTTGGAAATCCTGCCCAAGAACACCGTGCTCAAGCCGGGCGTCTCGCAGCAGTTGATCGTGCAAGGTCACTTCAACGACGGCCGCATTGAAGACGTCACGCGTTGGTGCTTATTCACGTCGACGAATCAGACAGTCGCCAACGCCGATGAGCGCGGCAACGTGCAAGTGGTCGGGAATGGCGAAGGCGCCGTCACGGCCTGGTACTTGAGTCAGGTCGCCATCGCCACGGTGAGCGTGCCGTTCGAGCAAGACGTGCCGGCGGCAACGTTTGCCGAGGCGCCGCGACGAAACTTTATCGACGAGTTGGTCCTGGACAAGCTCCAGGCGCTCAACATTCCGCCATCGCCGGAATGCAACGACGGCGAGTTCATCCGCCGCGCGTACCTCGACACGATCGGCGTGCTGCCGACGCTCGACGAAACCAAAGCATTCTTGGCTGACCCGTCGCCGGACAAGCGCGATCGGCTGATCGAATCGTTGCTGGCGCGGCCGGAGTTCGTCGACTATTGGACCTACAAGTGGGCCGACCTGCTATTGGTGAACACGACGAGCTTGCAACCGGCCTCAATGTGGTCGTACTACAATTGGGTCCGCGACAACGTGGCGGCGAACACGCCCTGGGATGAATTCGCCCGTCGTCTCGTTACTGCCAGCGGGAGCACGCTGGAAAACGGCGCTACGAACTTCTTTGTGCTGCACAAGGATCCGCCCGACTTGTCGGAAACGGTCTCTCAGGCGTTCCTGGGGATGTCGATCGCCTGCGCCAAGTGCCACAACCATCCGATGGAAAAGTGGACGAACGGTCAATACTTCGCGATGGCCAACCTGCTGGCCCGCGTTCGCGTGAAAGACGGTCAGGCCGGCGGCAGCAGCACGGTCTTCAACGCCAGCGCCGGCGAACTGGTGCAACCGCTCACCGGCAAGCCGCAGAAGCCGCAGCCGCTAGACGGCGAGGCGATTGAGTTCGAATCGGACATCGAGCGCCGCGAACATCTGGCGAAATGGCTCACTTCGCCCGAGAACCCGTACTTCGCGAGGTCAATCAGCAATCGCGTCTGGGCGAACTTTTTTGGCGTGGGGCTCGTGGAGAGCGTCGACGACATGCGGCTCACCAATCCGTCCAGCAACCCTGCATTGCTCGACGCCGTGGCGAAGCACTTGATCGACAATCGCTACGATCTCAAGGCCTTGATGCGGACGATCCTGCAATCGCATGCTTATCAACGCAGCAGCGAGCCGCTGGCGGAGAACAAGGCCGAGATGCGGTTCTACTCGCGCTATTACCCGCGCCGGCTGATGGCCGAAATCATGCTCGACGTGCTCTCGCAAGTCAGCGGAGCGCCGACGAATTTCCCCGGTTACCCGAGCGGTTGGCGGGCGATGCAACTGCCCGACTCAAACGTGGACTCGTACTTCCTGAAGACCTTTGGACGCCCGGATCGCGTCATTACCTGCGAATGCGAGCGCACCGAAGAACCGAGCATGGTGCAGGTGCTGCATATCTCGAACGGCAAGGGGATCAACGAAAAACTGGCGCAGGCCGGCAACCGGATCGATCAACTTCTCGCAGCGAATGCCAGCGACGAGCAAATCGTCCAGGAAGCGTACTTGAGCACCCTCTGCCGCGAGCCGACGGAAAGTGAGCGGAATTCGATCCTCTCGGTGCTAACCGAAACTCCTGCGGAGGAACGCCGACTGGCGATCGAAGACGTGTACTGGGGCGTGCTGAGTAGTAAGGAGTTTTTGTTTAATCACTAGTTCGCCGAAAGCAATGTTGACCCAATCAATAGCGAGGTCGCGATGTTGCCTGAACTGACAAGTATTTTGCCCATCATTCACGCCCTGCCGACCGACGCGAAGCAGGAGTTGCTGGAGATTCTGGTCAAGGATCTTGAGCCTGCGTCGCCGAAATCGGAAGTATCCGTTCCGATGGACGAGCCGTTTGTCTATGACCCTGAGAATCCGATGCTCGGACTGTTCTACGACGAACCCGAGGTGGTGGACGAGGTTCTCCGTCTGGCGATGGAGGCGCGGCAAGCAAGAAACGCGAGACGCTTCGGTGAATAAGGCCCTACTTGACACAGACATATTGTCCGAAGTGGAACGAGGTAGAAACAGAATTGTTCTGTTTCGTGAGCGTGAATATCGTGCTGAGTGGGGTTTGCTGACAATTTCTGCTGTGACCGTAATGGAAATTGTTCATGGCCACTGGTGGAGCGGCAATGCCAGGCTTTTATCCCGATTTATGGCCGCAATTGGCAACCAACAGGTTCTGCCGTTCACGGCAACAACTGCGGAGTTGGCCGGCAAGATTGGAGCGGAGTTGGACAAACTTGGCGCCCCAATCGGCCCAAATGATCCCATGATCGCCGCCGCGGCGATCGAACACGGCTTAGTCCTAGTCACCGGTAACACGAAGCACTACGAACGAATTCGACAAATAGGTTTTCCATTGCAGCTAGCGAATTGGCGTGAGTCGGACAGTTGAAACACACATTGGCGATCGAATGATGAAGCCGTACCGTCTGCTGTCTCTGTTCCTTACGTTCGTCGGCGCAACAAGTGTTCGTGCCGAGGCGCCCGATTTCAACGCCGTCGCGCCGATCTTCACCAAGTACTGCGTCGGTTGCCACAATGACGGCGATCGCGAGGGGAAGCTCACGCTGGAGTCGTACGACGGCCTGCTGGCCGGCGGCGAACATGGCGCCGTGGTCACGGCTGAGCAGCCCGATCTGAGTCGCATGGTGCGCGTGATCACTGGCAAGGCGGAGCCCGCAATGCCGCCCGAGGGGAGCGAAGCGCCGTCGCAGGAAGAGATTCAGGCCATCGTCGCTTGGGTGGCCGCCGGTGCGCGCGGGCCGTCCGGCGCGCCGCCGGATCCGGCAAATCTGGTCACGCCCAAAGTCGAACTGCTGAAGCCGGCGCGACAGACGTTGCAATCCGCGACGCTTTCGCCCGACGGCAAGTTGCTGGCGCTGGGCGGATATCGCATCGTGAAGATTCTGGACGCCGCCACGCAAACCGTGTTGCGCGAGTTGCCCGGCATTCCCGGCAATGTGAACAACCTGCAGTTTATCGCCAATGGCGAGCAACTACTCGTCGCTGGCGGCGAGCCCGGTTTGTTCGGCGAAGTGCAGGTGCGGAACGTCGCCGACGGCGCGTTGCTGCGAAGTTTGCGCGGTCACAAGGACTGCCTCTACGACGCCGTGCTAAGTCCTGACGGCAAGACGTTGGCCACCGCCGGCTACGATTATCAGATCGTCCTGTGGAACTTCGAGACGGGCGAGCCGACGCGCACCCTACACGGTCACAACGCCAGCGTCTATGACTTAGAGTTCAGTCCGGACGGACAGATCCTGGCCAGCGCGAGCGGCGATCGCACAGTGAAACTTTGGAATGTGGCGACCGGCGAGCGGCTTGATACGCTCGGACAATCGTTGTTGGAACTCTACGCCGTGGCGTTCAGCCCGGATGGAAAACGCGTCGCTGCCGGCGGCGTGGACAATCGAATTCGCATCTGGGAAATCGGCGCCGGCGCCAAGGAAGGAACGAACCCGATCCTGCATGCGCGCTATGCACACGAAGGGGCGATCTTGCGATTGGCCTACACGCCGGACGGCAAGTCGCTCGTCAGCACCGCGGAGAATCGCTCCGTCAAAGTATGGAACGCCGAAGAAATGGTAGAGCGGCATTTGCTGGATCAGCAAACGGATTGGCCAGTGGCGTTGGCCGTCGCGCCGGATAGTCAGTCGTTTATCGTGGCGCTTCTGGATGGCGGCTTCTCGCGCTTTCAAATCGAGTCCGGGCAGATTCAGCCGCCCGCTCCGCCGCCAGCACCGGAATTGGCCAGCGTTTCGCCGCGCGGCGTGGAGCGAGGCAAGACTACGCGCGTGACGCTGCACGGCGCACATCTCGCGGCCGTCAGGCACGTCGAGAGCTTCGAGCCGCTGGTGAAAGTGGCGATCGCCGAAGGTGCGCCACGCGATGACAACTCGTTGACGATCGACGTGACGCCGGACGCCACCATGTTCCGCGGACCGGTGCGGCTCAAAGCGCAAGGCACCGCGGCTGAGAGCCAGCCCGTCGTGCTGCATGTGGACTTCATTCCGCAGCAAGTCGAAGCGTCGGCTGACGCCCCGAGATCCGTCGAACAACTCGCCGCGCTGCCGTTGGGCGTGTGGGGCGAGATTGCCACGCCAGGAGATGAAGACGCGTTTTCGTTCGACGCGGAGGCAGGCGACACGATCGTTTTCGATCTCTCGGCCAAGCAATTTGGTTCCGAACTGAATGCCGTGCTGACGGTCTTCGACGAAGCCGGCACGCTGCTGGCCAGCAGCAACGACTTTGACGGCGAGCCGGATCCGCTCGTGGCCCTCGAGATTCCCAAGTCAGGGCGTTACCGCGCCAGCGTCAAGGATCTCGCGGCGTCGGGATCGAACAAACATTTCTACCAACTCTCGATTGGCAAGTTGCCGTACGTGACCGGTTGCTACCCGCTCAGCGTACCGCCCGATGCGAAGACGCGCGTCAATCTACTGGGGTACAACCTGCCGGCAGACGCCACGGCGGAAGTCACCGCTGGCGCATCCGGTGACGCGGGCGTGACGGTGGACGCCAATCAATATCGTTTCCGGCGGCATTTGACGGTCGCCGTTGGCTCATTGCCGGAATCGCTGGAAGCAGAGCCGAACGATGCGCCCGAGCGAGCGACGTCGATTGCCGCGCCGGCAACGGTCGGCGGACGAATTCTCGCGGACGATGGCGGGCACGACGTGGATGTGTTCCGCTTCGACTCGCCGGCCGGAAAGCAATGGATCATCGAGACGAATGCCGCCGGGCGTGGTTCGCCGATTGATACGAAAATCGAATTGCTGCTTCCGGACGGGCGACCCGTGCCGCGCGTGCTGTTGCAAGCGGTGCGCGATTCCAACATCGAATTCCGTCCCACGGACTCGAACGCGTCCGGCTTCCGCGTCAAGAACTGGGAGGAGATGCATCTCAACCAGTATCTGTACGTCGGGGGCGAGGTCTGCCAACTGTTCCGCATGCCGCAGGGGCCGGACTCCGACATGATTTATTACACCGCGCAAGGAAACCGGCGCGGCTATTTCGACACGACGCCGACTTCGCACGCCATTTACGATCCCTGTTACATCGTGGAACCTCAGCCGATCGGCGCGAATCTAGTGCCGAACGGTCTGCCAGTCTTCGCGCTGAACTACGAGAACGACGACGACGGGGAGCGCCGCCTCGGGACCGATTCGAAGATTTACTTCACCGCGCCAGCCGCCGGATCGTATCTCGTGCGCGTAACTGACGTGCGGGGACTCAACGGCGATCGTTACGCGTATCGCCTCACCGTGCGCGAACCGAAGCCGGACTTTAACGTCTCGCTGGGCGTCAGCAACCCGACGATTGCCGCCGGAAGCGGGCAGGCCTTTGACGTGAATCTAGATCGCATCGACGGCTTCGACGACGACGTCGAAGTGGAAATCACGGGCCTGCCGCCCGGATTCACCGTCTCGCAGCCGTTGGTGATCCAAGCCGGACACACGTCCGCGCAGGCGGTCCTCAACGCGGCGCCGGACGCTCCGGCGCCGAACGAGGAAAGCGCGCAGCAAACCAAGGTCGTCGCGCGGGCCATGATCGCGGGCAGCCCGGTCGTCAAGGAATTAGCGTCGCTCGGCAAGGTTCAACTCACCGAGCGGCCGAAAGTGATTGTGCATCTGCTGCCGGACGATCCCTCGGCCAGCCCCGGCGATGGCGTGACAATCGCGCCCGGCACGACTGTCTCTGCCAGGTTGCGCGTGGAACGCAATGGCTTCGATGACCGCATCCAGTTCAACTTGCGAAACCTGCCTCATGGCGTGATCGTGGACAATATCGGCCTCAACGGCGTACTGATTCCGGCGGGCCAGACGGAGCGGCAGATCTTTTTGACGGCCGAGAGTTGGGTGCCGGAAACCAGCCGGCCGTTCCACGCGATTGCCGAAGTGGAAGGTAACCAGGTCTCCCGGCCGCTGATCTTGCATGTCAAACGTGCAACAGAACTCGCCGGCAACGGTGGCAACTAGTTCGTCGCGCGGTTCACCCCTTCAGGATTTCATGCGTTTTCTCCGCGATCAACTTACGCTGCTGTTGTTCTTTGTTCTGGCGGGCATCTCGGCGGCGGCCGCTGTTCAAGCGGTGCGGACCGGATTGCCGGTGGCCGTGGTCGATCATCACGACGAGTTCGTGCGTACCCTCACGCTGGGCCCCGTGGTTGACTTGCCCGCGGAGTATCAGAACCAGATGTTGCGTCAATTGGAGCGCGAATTGCGCCGCGGCGTCGATTGGGAAGCGGACTATAAGCAAATGCAGCGCAAGCAAAAGCGGATCCTGGTGGAAAACCTGGTCTCGCTCGCCGAGCGCTGGCTCGATGAGAAGATGACTGAATACGCTGAGTTGCCCGACCCATATCAGCGCGAGCACTACCTCGAAGGTGAGATTCGGAGCCTGAAGAACATGCAGGGACTGCAAAACGGGGTCTTTGCCGCCAAGTCCGATGCGCCGGGCGGGCTCGCCAAGGCGTTTTCGACGTCCGCCGCACGCCGCTTTGAGCAGGCCGGCATGCTGCGCAAGGGCCAGCTGATGGGGTTTGCCGCCGCTGCCCGTGAGCGTTGGGCCAGCCAGGGCATGCAGGACATCTTACCGCCCACCGGGCCGGCAGCGGACTAAAATGCACGCCGCCCCCCCCACAATGAGCTAAGGCGTTTTTCGTTGTCAGTTCGGGAATCGCCGGTTAGCATCAAGTTTGGCTAGTGAATGCGCCTTTTTGGCCGTTTCACATCAATGAGAGACCCCATGACCATCTGGATTTCGCGAGCTCGGAGTTTTACGGCTTTGCTTGCCGCATCTCTGGTGTTGGCTGTTGGCTCGTTCGCAAATGCCGGGACCGTGCAGTTGACGGCCCACGCGCATGACTCAACTGGCGAATTGCACATCACGAAGAGCGCCAGTCATCCCACGACCGCCTATGCCGACACGGGCAACGTCAACAAGCCCGGCGCCCACGCTCGATCATGGGGCGCCGCGTTCATTTCCGGTGGCAGTCTGAAAAAGGCCGCCGGGGGGGAAGGCTGGGTCATCAACGGAAACTCCGCCAAACACCAATACTGGTATGCCAACGCTGGGACCGGCGAATTCATCGTCAACGGGGAGCCGGGCATTAACTCAGCCCGCGTGCGGCTATTGATTCAGCGTTCGGGCGAAGTCATCGATCCGGTCCAGCCGGTCGATGCGCCGCCCGAGATCGGCGACTATCCGTCGCAGGCAATGTTCGCGGAGTATGACTTCACCGTGAATTTGCAGCTCGACGCCGCGATCACGCAGGAAGGACAGAAATTCGATTTGTTCCACGGCCAAGCCTCGCTTGCCGGACCGCAAAGCGTCAATCCGGGCCTTTCCATGACCGGCGATTTCGCCTTGCTGAGCGTCTTCGAGCCGACTCAATTCCAAGGCAATCCTGGCCAGCAGCGACTCGGAGCGCTGACGCCGAATCTCGTGTTATCGCCGGGCACGGCGACGGTCCTGACCAACGTGCCATTTACGGTCGATCTCGACTTGATCATGTCACAATACGTGATCGACGGTTTTCCCTTCGAACCGCCGCTCGTCGATACTGGAGGCATTCTCGCCTCGTCGTCGGGCGACCTCGTCGTGGAATTACTGGTGGAAGATGCGGCGGGCAATCCGTTGACGATTACGCCCGTCGTACCCGAGCCGGGGACCCTGAGCTTGGGCGCGCTCTGTGCCTTGGGCGCTTCCTGGTCGCTGCGTCGCCGTGGATTACTTGGCCGCCGAGCCTAGGACTCCGGGAAGCGGCTTGCCGGCCGTCGGGATCGCGCCGGCATAGTCTTCGCCGAAAAACTGCGCCACCGTGGCCGCGATCTGGCTTTGCGTGAAATCGTTGCCGGTACGCTCGCCGAGGGCCGGCGTATCGGGGCCGAGGACGGCCATCCAGATTTCGTCGGAGCCGGGAATATCGACGCTGTGGTTCTTCCAGCCGTCGCCGTCGCGCCCCCGGCCGTGATCGACGGTGAGTACCAGCGTCGTCTTGCCGGCATATTCGGGCAGACTTTGCGCGAGCGCCCATAACTCCGCGATCAGCCGATCGCACGTTTTCGTGGAATCCAGATACAAGTCGTAGCGCCCTTCATGGGCCCAATCGTCCGGTTCGCCCAGCGAAACGTAAAGTAGTCGCGGTTTTTTCAGTCGCAGGTATTCCCGCGCCCCGAACGCCGTGATGGTGTCGTAGCGCACACCGGCCCACATCCGCGGGAGTTCGGCGTTGACGCGGTTGAATGCCGCCAGTTCGTCGTCGTGTTCCGCGACTTCCAACGGCGTCCAGCCGGCGTTGACCGGAATGCCGGAGCGTTCGCTGTTGATGATGTAAGGGAAGACGTCCCAAGAGCAGAACGCCGCCACGCGCCCGCCGACGGAGGGCCGCCGCGAGAGCCATTCCAGCACCGTGATGTTCTGGTTGGCGATCTTGTCATTCGAACCAATGCGTTCGTCCGGGAAACCGCACAGGATCTCGTTGTAGCCTGGATAAGAAAAATGGCGATTGTTGAGCACCTTCGCTTCGCTCCCTGCGTCGCGATTGCCGAACAGTTGCCCTTCCTTGGCGATGACGTTCCAGACAAACGGCATCAACGTCGCGCGGGCGTCCGCCGGATTGTCGCGGAGATACGCGGCGCGCGTCGCCGGTATGTCTTTGACGTTGCCGGCTTCTTTCGAAACGAGTCGTTCCTCGGCTCCACGAAAAACCTCTTGCCAGCGCAGTCCGTCGATGGTGACCAGCAGCACGTTGCGGGTGCGCAGTTCCTCTGCCCCGGCGGCCTGCGTGTTCTGGAACGGCAACGTCAACAGAAAAAGTGCCAGCCCAACAATCAGCCATCGCTTCATCATAGTTCGCTCCAGGTTGATGGGTCCTACTGTAACCACCGTCCGGCCGCCGCGAAAGCACGGACCGAGTCCACTCCCGCCCGGGTACAGTGGAGATTAGGATTGCGGACAACGATCATTCGACCGCGAGGTGTTCCATGAATGCAAACAATTCGTTGCGCGTCGACGGCCTGGTCGAGCGCGCATTGGCGTTGAACTTCGACGACCTTCGCGCTTTGCCGGAGGCGGATCAGGTACGCGACGTACGTCGGCTAGGCGCCAAACGTGGCGGCGACGCCGTGGGGTTAGCGACCATTCTGCGGCTCGCTGGCGCATCGAGCGAGGCCTGTCTCTTATACACATCTGACGCTGCCGACGAATAGAGAGGTGTAGATCTCGGTGGT
>ENA-ORBV01017898-ORBV01017898.1-microbial-mat-metagenome-genome-assembly--contig:-NODE-17898-length-10068-cov-6.624562_pt1 | contig 10068 bp, 9 predicted proteins | sample MGYA00237777_ERZ505514 | MGnify/ENA primary metagenome ERZ505514 (study PRJEB26160, sample SAMN06269048) | microbial mat metagenome | isolation source: Oligotrophic lake microbial mat | place... | reverse complement strand
GCGGGGTGAGGAACGGCCGGTAGCGGCCGCTGATCACGCTGCCAACGGCATTCCGGTATCGAACCGATGAAGCCGATCGCCCGTACCCTGCGCACTCACCGCGTCCTCCTGCTCAACTACTTCAAGGCCAGAAAGCAGTATTCCAGCGGTGTCGTCGAGGGGCTCAACAACAAAGCAAAAGTCACCATGAGAAGATCCTACGGATTTCGCTCCTTCCGTGTCCTGGAACTCGCGCTTTATCATTCACTTGGGAAGTTACCCGAACCGGAACTTACCCACGAATTCTTCTGACGAGGCCAGTTTCTTTTTACTTAGGATGTCACGTTCCGATACTGGTTTACGCATTATACAATATCGGCAGCGGTTATTGACCCGATTGCCCTAAGATGAGGAGACTGCAAAGTATGCCAATTGATTTGGATACGCCCCTGCGCTGGAGCTCCGCCAACGCCGATGAAAAGGCCCTACTCGCCGACCTTCAAGGAAATATCTTGAAAGGGCACGGACGAAAACAAACCAAGAATATGTTTCTGCAATTCGGCAACGCCACCGACGGCAGGAGCTTCATTAAGCAGGCCGCCAGTCTGGTGGTCTCCGCGCAAAAGCAATTGCAGGATGCCGATGCGTTCAAGAAGGGCGGAGCTGACGGCGGCCCCGTTGTATTTATCCTGTTAAGCGCACTAGGGTATAAAGCCCTGGGCATTGCCCCGGCCCAGATTCCCGGCGACACCGCCTTCGCCGCCGGACTGAAAGCTAACGCCGCTAGTCTTAACGACCCGCCTCCTGAGCATTGGGACGAAACGTTCCAAGCCGACGTCCATGCCATGCTGATCATTGGCGCCACCGCTGCCCAGCAGCCTTATGTTGAGAAACAGCTCAAAGGCTTCATGGCCGCCTCCGTCAAGGTACTAGGTTCCGAGACAGGAAAGGCGTTGTTCAACAAGAACGGAGATGGCATTGAGCACTTCGGATATGTGGACGGCCGCAGTCAACCGCTGGTGCTGGTGGAGGACATCGAGCGCGAGCGGGATATCACGGACGGAATCAGCGTCTGGGACCCGGCGGTAGGACTGAAGCAAGCCTTGGTGCCTTGTCCGGGTGGCGACACAAACTCCTTCGGGAGCTATCTGGTTTTCCGGAAGTTGGACCAGAACGTGAAGGGTTTCAAAGAAATGGAAGACACCCTGGCGAAGACTTTGGGGCTGAGCGCGGGAGACGCCGAGCGTGCCGGCGCCATGGTGGTCGGCCGGTTCGAAGACGGCACCCCGGTTGTCCTCCAAAATGCCGACGGTTCCCATCATCCCGTTCCCAATAACTTCACTTACAAAGACGATCCCGGTGGGCAGAAGTGTCCCTTCCAAGGCCACATCCGCAAGTCCAATCCGCGCGGCGAAAGCGTCGGGACGTTCGCGGCCGACCTCGAGGAGGAGCGTGCTCACCTGATTCTGCGCCGGGGCATTCCCTTTGGCGATCGGAATGAGGATCTGTCCGACAGGCCGGCCAAAGATGTCGGCCTGCTGTTTATGTGCTACCAGAGCGACATCCAGAATCAGTTTGAATTCATTCAACGCTTCTGGGTGAACAATGGCGGCTTTGTGCAACCCGGCACGGGAATCGACCCGGTGATCGGCCAAGGCGCAAGTACACCCCAAAGCTGGCCAACGGGCTGGGGGCAGCCGGAGAAGAAAGACGCCGATTTTCACGGTTTCGTCACTATGCGGGGCGGCGAATACTTTTTCGCGCCTTGCATAGGCTTCCTGAAGAGTCTATAAATTGTGGGAAGTCCCACCCGGCAAGATCGCTAACGCTAGATCGAACAATTAGGAGCAACGTTATGTTCAGCTACTTAGACCCCGGCGGCACGCTTAAGCCAGCGGCCGCCCTCGCCAAATACCGTCAGCTAATGCATGAACAGTTTCGGACGCATGCGAAGAAACCGAAGTCGGCGTTCACTTTTCTCGAGGCCTTTCTGGAAGCCGCACCTGGGAAGACCCAGGAGGCGGCGGTGCAGTGGTCTGCTTTCCCGATCACCGCACAGGTAACCAACGATAAAATCGACGCCCAGAGGTTCGATTTCCAGGACGAGTACGTCGAGTGGCGAGTGGAACGGACTGCCGGAAAGGTGAAGCAGATCACCTTCACCACTGACTTTCTTGAATATTATGAGGCACTGGCGTCGGTTGGATTCGCGCAACTGGTAGCGGGGATAAAGGCGGTGATCCCGGCCGCCAATCCCAAGGCGGAAGAATTGTTCGGGCCTGGTTTCACCCCGGATACGTCATCGGCGGAAGGGCGCGCCGCGCGTTTTCGGGCCTTTGCGCAGAAAAATCCGTGGAACAACGGAACCAAAGGCATTCTTTGTCTGGGGCAGCAGTTCAACACGCTGAGCGCGCTCTTCAATCTTGTCGGTCCGGCCGCGATCGTGAACAATACCGTACCGGCTGGAGCTATTTGCGGTACGATGGGCGGCAATTGTGGCCAGAATCGCAACTCTGATCCTTCCATCGCTACCGCCGTTCAAAACCTGGCGCGCGCCAACCGGGGTTTGAGTTTGCGCGATCCCGCGGGAATTGAAATCGTCAGTCTTGGCGGCATATGGAAGCAAGGCAACACGCAGATCGACATTAACGATAAGGCAACAAATAGCGGGATATGGGCCATCAGCCGCAGCGGACGCCGTGCCGTGTTAAAACCTCCGGCCGGGTTAACTGTGGACGGCGATTCTGTCACTACTGGCGCGCAGATCGCCAATCGCCTGCGTGTGCAGGCGCGCGTGATTTGGGCGGCGGAAGCGGATATGCCGGAGTGGTCGCGTGTTGGTCAGGAAACGTCGACGCGGTTGGGTGAAGTGGCTGCCGCGGGAGCTGCAACATGACGCGTCTGTTCGCGGTCCTTGCGGCCGGCGCGCTACTCGCTCACGGCCAGGCACTCAAGCAGCAACTTAGTGAGACCGCTATCCCGCGGGGGATGACGACGGCGGAGCTGTCCGTATTGAACGACCCTCTCTTCCGGCTTGTTTTGAAGACGAAACCGAACGAAGCGCGCTTTGATGAGGTGGTCCGGCTGATAAAGGGGGCAGCGGGCACGGAACAAGTTTTTGTCGTCGACGAACGTATTGTGGATTCCGCCCGGCAGGAAGCAATCCGGCGTGTCGTCGTTGGCTTCAAGGGCAACAACCAAGGCGTACTCGACACCAACGTAATGTTGAGCGCCGCTCTTACCCCAGACTCGGTGCGGCCGGGATTCATTGAAGGATGGGGTTGGGATGATGCACGTGGCCGTTACAACTACTATCGACTTGACAAAAAAGGCGGAGCCCTCTCCTGGAAATTCCGCGGCTCAAGCCTCGATGCCGATAACCTGACGGCGGCCCAGCGCGACGGTACCTGCATGGCGTGTCATCTAAACGGCGGGCCGGTGATGAAGGAGCTGCCGATACCGTGGAACAACTGGTTTTCGTTCAGATCGCAACCGGAGTACCTGACGACCGGCGGTGCCAACCATTGGCCAATCGCTGAAGGACCCCATCTCGCGGTGTTGCTGGGAGCGGAGGACCTGGAAATTTCTTTTATTCTTCCCGCCCTTCGGCAGTTCAACGGGCGAAGAATTCAGCGTTTGATCAAGAGCAATAGTCCTGGCGGCGCGCCTATCACAACCGCCGGCAAGCAACAGATCACGGATGGCAAGCGAGCGCTGCGTCCCCTGTTTGAAACAACCGAATACAACATTACCAGTTCCAGCAACTTCTCCGGCCTGCATCCGTTGGGAGACACGGGGACTGGTCCGCCGGAAGACATTATCGTTCCTGACACCTACTTCCTCAACGCAAACCTGATGGCCGGGGGAGGAGTTCCAGGATATTCGGGAATAGATGTGCCTCGGGCGCGATCTTTTGGATCGTTGCTGGTGTTGACGCCCGCTGAGTACAGTGGACTGATCGCCGCCGCGGGTATTAAGCTCGGCGGCAAGCCCGGCGATAACAACTTCGCCTGGTTTGTGCCCGATACGAGTCATTCGGATAATCACATGGTGGACCGGCTAATCGCGAGGGGGGTCGTGACGAAGCAGTTCGTTGCCGCCGCTCTGGCCGTTGACATCGAGAATCCGGTATTCTCGGTGAAACGTGCCGGCCTGCTGAAGTTCATTCCGGCTACTTTTCGATTCAAGCCTCGCGTGGACGAAAGCGTTCCGGCGGCACACCCGGATGAATTGACAACTACTGTGATTGCCGCGCTGCAGGCAACTTCGCCCACGGCGGGGAGTGCGGAAGCAGACTTCCTCGCGCTCTTAAAGGACTCCGATCCGGTAAAGCAACTCCGCCTGCGAGTCGAGAAATATCTAACCCGAGAACAAGCTGCATTGCAAGATGCCGCCACACGGCAAGCTGAGATCAAGCGTCTGTTCGACATCGTAATCGTGCGCAGAAAAGAGGCTCGGACCAATCCGAGATTCGCCCCGCTAAATGAAGCGGACGGCCTGTTATTTGCAATGCCGTAGCAAAAAATCATTAACGCAAAGGAACACTCCCATGGCTCTCATTGACGATGTAAAGACGATTTGTGACCGTTTAGGGCCGCTGGGGTTACGTAGCGCTTTGCTTACGGTCACCGGGGGGCAACTCGATATACAGAAGCCAACTGCCGCCGCCCTAAAAACCGAACTCACTAAGAATCTCACCGCTATCGACCGCACGCGTGGCGGATTCACGGACTTCGCGCTGTCCGGAGCGAGCGCGATCAAGGCAGGCTCGCCAGCGAATAGCCTTCTATATCACGCCCTCGCATCTCCAAACGTCAAAGGTGGACTCAGCGGCTTTCCCACCCTGAAGGAAATCGAGACCGTCGAGAACTTTGTTTTCGGCGTGCAGCCTCCAACGCTAGCGGCGCTCAAGACAAGTGCGGGGTTGAGCGGCACACAAAATTTCTCGATTGTTCTATTCGCCTATGAGTATCGTCCGGCGCGCGATAGCTGCACCAAGCGTCAGGCCGATCTGGTGTTCTCGCGGACTGGTGTTTCGCGCGTGGGAACGCGGCCCGCCGTCTATAACGCGCCCATTCGCGGCTTCCACTCACAGGCCGATGACGACCCCTTTGCCTTTCGCGTCTGCCCATCTCGATTTGCGGCGTTCCTGGCTGTGAAAAAAAAAGGGGACGCTGCGACCATCATGCGGCCGAAGACGGGCGATAGCGGACTCAATTTTTGGATCCCGGTGCATAAACTGTTTAATGGAACAGAATGCATTTCCGGGCTGAATCTGCAATTGACTTACTCGGCATTTCACTTCAATGACAAGATTCGCCGCACTCGCGCCATCACGCTTGGACTGACGGGTGTACCAACGACCGCACCTTTCCAGTTCACTACTGGAATCGCCGAGCTTTCGACGGATCCTAATCTGGGTGCGGGCGTCGTAATGCCCCAGCCTCATACACGGCTCGTTGAGCCGGCTACCGTCAATGGTCAATTTCTGACTTTCAAGGTGACGCCGGCTCAGCGCGGGTTCGCCGCCCTCGAACCAGGTGCGGCGTCAGGCGCAGATGGCTCGGAGATCCGGCCCGCGCCTGCGTATGTGCATGCGCGGAGCCAAGTGCGCAATGGTGTCATAATCGACCTGAACAATGACCCGACCCGGCCAGACGTCAACGACACAGTTTCCCGCGGGAACTACGAGGCGTTGCACTACGTCGATTTCACGGGAGAGGGTCAAATAGATGTCGCCGTTCTGGCACTGGCCGGTGCCGCCGAAGTGGACGCCGCAACCGTGCCCGGCTATTCCCTAGTCGGCGCACCCGATTTCTTTCCGTCAGCAGGCCAGCGCGAGCTCTTTGAGACGGTGCCACCTGAGCTTTGGGGTGTTCCGCCCGTACCGCTCTGCGACACGCGTCTGCCCGGAAATCTGCAAATGCCCAATAACCGATTCGACGCGGCCGACAAGACGATTTCCGCCGTTGTGGCGCTACTTGGGCCAGCGCCTGGCGGAATGCTGATTCCCCAATCCTTCGACGCTGACCGCCATTCCTGCATTCCTGACGACTGTGCCGGCGTCTTCGCCCCAGGCTGGGACGTGAGCACAGATCGCAAACGTGTAAACAATGTTCAGGTTCAACATCTGGCAGCCTATGGATTGGGCAGCCCATTTCCTGAGGATTCAAAGCTATGCGCCGCCCTCAGCACCTTTTGGCCGGCAGTTGCACCCGATGCCTCTCGTTCAATGTCGCCGAACACTGGAAATCGCGGCCTTCGCGCGACCGTGGCCCCGATGACAGACGAGGAGATCGGACAGGTGGGACTTCTTCCTTGGGATGGAGTCGTGGGCCCAAAGATCTCCAACTTCGGCGGGACGGACTTTCTCGATTGCGAAAAATTCATTCACGTCGACTATGTGACGAATGCGCTGGAAGGCCGTTTCTCTCCGCGTCTCACCACTCAGGTATCAAGCGAAGAATTCCGCTCACGGATGCTGGCGATGGCGCGTATTTACGATGTACTTGGCGGCGATCGTAACCTTCGCTTCGTGGTCTCATTCCGCAAGGTGAGCGTGGGCGATCCGGAACTTCAACGCGCGCAGCTGGACACTTCCACTGTTCTGACCGGAGATGTATATCGGATTGACCTGATTCGGGGGGGCGAGGCTACCGAACAAGCCCATCCCACTGATTTTCGTCGCAGCCTGTTGCCCATTCAGGACCGTCAGCTGTTCTTCAACGCCCCGCAAACCGGCATAACGCTACGGAAGCGCGCCAACCAGGCAGTGTGGACGCAGGCGTAGTGCATGTAGTGATTATTGGCGGCGGCCCGGCGGGCGCATCGGCGGCAATCCTGTTGCTCGACAATGGCATTGATGTGACGATCGTCGAGCGGGAGGTATTCCCGCGATATCGTCCGGGCGAAACCTTACACCCGGGTATTGAACCACTACTTGAAAGGCTCGGCGTTGCAGAGAATCTTCACTCTGGTGACTACCTTCGGCAGCGTGGTGTTTGGTCGGCTTGGGGCATGGCGGCACGCTTTATTCCTTATGGCGAGGATGAACAGCGAGGCTGCTGGAGTGGATTTCAGGCTCCCCGCGGCGACTTTGACTGGCGGATGCTCGAAAGTGCTCGCCGCCGCGGGGCGCGGCTGGTGCGTGGCGAATTCCTTCGAGCAATGCGATCGGCAGCGGGTGAGGTAATCGGAATCGTGACGAGCCGCGGACCGATACACGCTAGCGTTGTCATCGATTGTGCGGGGGCCTCGCATCTGCTGGCGCGCAATTTGGAAGTTCCGCTGCTGCGGCGTTCTCCTCGACTCGTCGCCCACTTCGGCTACGCGAGCGGCACGTTCGATGGCGACGCGCCATCGATCACGGCCGATCGCGAGGGGTGGACATGGATCGCCGAGGTGGCCTCCGGCCACTTCCAATGGACCCGCGTTACAACCGCCGCTTCGAGGCCGGATCGCAATTGGATCCCGGAGTGTCTTAGATCCTTGAATACGGAACGGCCGCGTGGTGCAGATGTTACCTGGCGGATCGCCGAACGTGTGGCTGGGCCCGGATGGTACCTGTCAGGCGACGCGGCTGCTGTGCTTGACCCCTCGTCTTCGCATGGCGTTTTGCGCGCCGTAATGACAGGAATGATGGCCGCGCATCTCGTCGCTCAGTGCATTACTGGGAATGTGGCAAGCGGAGTCTGTACCTCCTCCTACCAAAAATGGCTAATCTCCTGGTTTGAGCACGATGCGGCCGAAATGAGGAAGGCTTACGATGCCGTTAATCTTTTTGATTTTGCAACGACCCCACCGTGAAGTAGCGATGCTGTTGGCCGTCTTTATTCCGTCGATGGCTGCGCAAGTACATTGTCGATGCCAGCAGAATGCCAGAAAACAAGAGCTTTGGATGGAGGGCAGGTCTGCACTACACGGAGAGCGCAAAGAATGCTGGGGGAAGTCTTCGCAGGTGTAAGGAGACTCTGAAATTTCGGGGGCTCGACCAGTGGCGGCGGGGTGAGGAACGGCCGGTAGCGGCCGCTGATCACGCTGCCAACGGCATCCCGGTTTCGTTCTCCGCCATCATGCCTGGATACCAGCGTCGGAATGTTTCGCGGAGCTCCTTATTGAGCACTTGTGCCCGAACCTGCAGCAAGAGATGAGCTCCTCGTTGCGTCCAGTGCATCTGCTGTTGCTTCACCATCCGTTTACTCACCAGCTGATTCACAGCCGATTCCGCAAACGCCGTGCTGATCGTCTCTTTGTTCCGGTATCGATCTCCGTAATCCGGGATGAAGGCCTGGTTCGTCGCGATGTAGGCGCCAAACTCACGGACGGCCTTAAGCAGCTTCTGGCGCTCCGCGCTAATGCCGTCGCCGCCCAACAGCACCTTCAGACCGTCGACCAGCTTCAGCGCCGGTTCGACATTCCCGTTCCATAAGTGCCACTTAAGACTCTCTAAATCCTGTTCCGCCTGTTCAACCAACGCCGATGCCTCCACGCCGTTCATGCCCTTCCTCATTTGTCCCATCACGGTCAACCGCATCGTGATGTGGAACCAGTCCAGCCAATGCTCCGATTGCGGACTGATGTACATCTGCAGATTGCGCACCGTCTCCGCACCGTCGCTCAAGAATTGCACCGGCTGATCCGCCGCCAACCCTGTGACCGCAGAACTTCGTAGATCCGCCGTTTCGGCTTGTCCTCGATGTTGTGAACGAAGCCAAAGTATTTGCTGGCGCCGGCCGCCGGCACACTCCTTCCGACGATCACCTCGAACCAGCCCGCGCGGCCGCCGGCGTGAACGTAAGCGCCATCCAAACCCAGTGTGAATGCTGGTTTGCCCGGTGGGATCGGCTGCTTTCCCTCTGGGGTTGGCGCCGCTTCCGGCAGGAAGCTCTTACGTTCCTCGCCCAGTTCCATCTCCATCCGCTCGGCCACCCGGTGCAAGTTGTTTCTCAGCGTCGTCGTGTTCAGTTCGTCCCCCAGAGGCAGTACCTCGGCCAGCAGATCGCAGCTGACTCCGAAGGAAAGCAACGAACACCATTTGGCATCCAGGTACAACAGCTCTGGGGCAGTGCGATTCGGCAGCAGTTCGGCCAATGGGCTGAACGTTTCCTGGGCAAGATATTCCTGAGAACTTTCGCCCTTTTGGCCCACTACTTCAGTAATAAGGGTGATTGGGTTGCTCCCGATCCCGCTCACACAGTTGGCGCATGGAGGGGTCGAACTGCTCTGAATTGCCCCCTGGCGCGCAGGATGCGCTGTCAGATGATATTCAATCTCTATGGCATTGCTGTTGGATCAAGTACTCACTCAGCCGGCGGGCCAGCTGGATTACCCTGACTAGGCTCTGCAGGCAAACGGTACGGCCAGCAGCCGAATCCATGCTCCCAACTCGCTACATTCACGCCTCCGAGATCAACACCTACCTATTCTGCAAGCGGGCCTGGCACCTGAGCCGCTGCGGAGAGACATCGGCGCTGGAGCAGGTGCGCGCAGAAGGTGTTGCCTTCCATCACAAACATGGTGAGCAAGTCCGTTCCGCCAGGAACGCCGATAGCCGCGCGACGTGTTTTGCTCTGGCCGGAATTGTGCTCCTCTCCCTGTTCCTCTGGCTGGTGCTGCGATGAGCGCGGCGGCAATTGCAGTTCTCGCCCTCACGGCCGGCGCATTTCTCGGCTGGCTATACCTCCGGGCAAGCGCGGGGAAGCCGCCCATCCCGGCCGGCGAAATCCTATATACGGACACCTCCCGGATCGAGGCCACCGAGCCGCTGGTTTCGCACACCTACCAATTGACCGGGAAACCGGACTACGTCGTGAGGACAGCCGCCGGCCTTGTGCCCGTCGAGGTCAAGTCCCGGCCTTGCGGCGAGCGTGGGCCGTATGAGGGCGAGGTTGCACAGGTTGTGGCGTACTGCCTGCTCGTGGAAGATGTAATGGGCGAGCCGGTTCCGCATGGCATTCTGCAGTTCGTGGATCGGGAGGTGCCGGTGCCGTTTACGGAGAAGCGGCGTGAAAAACTGCTGGCGGTCGTGGCGGAGATGCGGGGGTTAGATGGCGCCGGAGACGTGCACCGGGACCACGAGCATGCCGGGAA
>ENA-ORBV01017897-ORBV01017897.1-microbial-mat-metagenome-genome-assembly--contig:-NODE-17897-length-10069-cov-3.882106_pt1 | contig 10069 bp, 10 predicted proteins | sample MGYA00237777_ERZ505514 | MGnify/ENA primary metagenome ERZ505514 (study PRJEB26160, sample SAMN06269048) | microbial mat metagenome | isolation source: Oligotrophic lake microbial mat | place... | reverse complement strand
TTTCAAGCAGAAGACGGCATACGAGATTCGCCTTAGTCTCGTGGGCTCGGAGATGTGTATAAGAGACAGCGACATGGAGGCACTGATCGCGATGGCCCGCAAAACGCCGCGCGGGTCTGTCTAGGTGACTGACCCGGCTACGGCAGCGCGAACGCCACGATGCTACTGCCCGACGGCGCGCCGTTCTTGCCGCCGCCGCACGCAACCACGACATACTGCTTTCCGTCCACCATGTAGATCGACGGCGTGGCGTTGCCCGCCGCGGGCAGCGTCGTCTCCCACAGCAACGCGCCGGTGCGCGTGTCGAAGGCCCGGAACTTCTTGTCGAAGTTGGTGGCGCCGATGAACAGCAGTCCGCTCGCGGTCACGACCGGGCCGCCGTAGTTGTCGCTGCCGGTGTTCTTCAGGCCGCTGGCGGCCAGGGCCGGCACCTCGCCGAGCGGAATGCGCCAGCGCATGTCGCCGGTGTTGAGGTCGATGGCGTTGAGCGTGCCCCACGGCGGCGACACCGCCGGGTAGCCATCCGGGTCGAGGAAGATCGACTCGCCGTCGCTGCGGTATTTCAACCGGGCGGGATCCTTCAGCAGCGCCGGATCGGCGCCTTTGTCCTTGCCCGTGATCAGGAACTCGGCCACGTCGGTGATGTTGCGCGCGCCCATGTCGGGAAAGGCCGGCATCCGCCCCGTGCCCTGCCGCACGATTGTGGCGATCTCGTCGCGCGACAACCTGGCGCCGATGTTCACGAGCGACGGCGCCGCCGGCGTGCCGGTGCGGTCTTCCCTGTGGCAGGTGGCGCACTTCGAGTTGTAGAGCGACGTGTCGTTGTTGGGAATGAGCTTCACGATCCACGGCATCTCGTTCGAGTTCACAAACAGCAGACCGGATCCTTCGTCGAAGGCCACCCCGCCCCATTCCGCGCCGCCGTCGAAGCCCGGGAACACGATGGTGCCTTCACGCGAGGGCGGCGCGAACATGCCCGACTTCATCGTCTTGAATCGCGCCAGCACGGCGGCATGGGCCTCGGGCGTGCGCCTCGTGAGCATGTCTTCGGTGAGTCCCTGCCGGGCAAACGGCGCCGGCCTCAGCGGACGCGGCTGAGTCGGTGAGGCGAACTCTCCCTCCATGGTGGAGGGCGGCACCGCGCGCTGCTCGATCGGGAAGAGCGACGCACCCGTGCGGCGATCGAGCACGAAGGTGTCGCCGAACTTCGTCACCTGCGCCACCGCCTCCACCTTCTTGCCGTCGCGGGTGACGGTGACGAGCGTGGGCGGGGCCGGAAAGTCCCAGTCCCACAGGTCGTGCTTCACGCCCTGGAAGTGCCAGACGTGTTTGCCGGTGCGCGCGTCGAGCGCCAGCACGGTGTCGGCATAGAGGTTGTCGCCCTTGCGTGTGGGGCCGTAGAAATCGAACGACGCCGAGCCGGTGGCGGCAAACACCAGCCCCAGCGCGGGATCGACCGTGACGCCGGCCCAGGCATTGGCGCCGCCGGCCAGGAGGTAGGCATCGGCCGGCCACGTCTCGTACCCCGGTTCGCCGGGCTGCGGGATGGTGTGGAAGATCCAGCGCTGCTGGCCGGTCTTCCAGTCGAAGGCGCGGATGTGGCCGGGCGTGCCGGGCAGTGTCTCGGGCACGCTGCTCGGCAGAATCAGCAGGTCCTCGAACACCACGCCCGGCGTGCTCGCGCTGACGCTCAGACCTTCGGCCGGCTTGCCGAGCCCTTCTCGCAGATCGACACGCCCCGCCGTGCCGAACGACGACATGGGCAGGCCGGTGGCCTTGTCGAGCGCGATGAGGAAATTGCGGTAGGTGACCAGCACGCGGTCGGCGTGCACGGCCACGCCGCGATGCCGGAAGCGCGTGCGCGCGGAGGTGCCGCCGCTTGGGTCGTATTTCCAGAGCTGCTGGCCGGTGACGGCGTTCACGGCCACCACCTGCATGGTGGGCGTGGTGACGTAGAGCACGCCGTCGACCACCACCGGGTTGCTCTGCATCTCGGAAGCCGTGAAGTGGTCGCCGCTCTCGTAGGTCCACGCCACCTCGAGCTGCGTCACGTTGTCCTTGGTGATCTGCGCCAGCGGCGAGAAGCGGGCATTGCCCGGGCCGCCATTGATGGCCCAGTCGGCTTGCGGCAGGGGGGCCGGCGCGCAGGCGGGGAGCAGGGCGAGCAGCAGGCAGGCGGCAGTGAGGTGCGGAGTCACGCCGGCATCATAGAACGGCTGGGTGAACTGCAGCTTGCCGTCGGTGCCCTGCAACGAGAAGTCGGGGGCCATGTCGCCCACCTTCAGCTCTGTCGGAAAGCGCCGACGTCCCGCGGCTGAGCGACCCCGACAAGTCGGTGGCCACCAAGTACGGCGTGCTGAGCGCCCGTGGCTTCGCCAGCCGCTGGACCTGCTACATCGACAAGAGCGGCAAGGTCGCCTACATCGAGAAGACCGTCAATCCGGCGACGTCGGCCGAAGACCTGCTGGCCAGGCTGGCCCAGCTGAACGTCTCGACCAGCCGTGAAGGGTCTGTCGCTTCTGAGCTTTATCAGGTTCGATTCCTTCCGGGCTCACCATCACGCCTCCCTTACCAATCAACGACGTGCGGGCGTTCGCAAGCGCCGTGGCAGGCAGGAATCGAACCGGCTTACCCTTGGAATCCCGTCTATGTCACGCGTTGACAATAACCTAGCGATAGGTTTAATATTCGCAACGTGACATGGGCGGAGGTCATCCGGAAGCTCAAGGCGGCGGGCTTTGTCGAGGTCCGGTCCGGGAAAGGCAGTCACCTTCTGTTGAAGCATCCCGCGTCGGGGAAAGAAGTCTGGGTGGCCGTTCACACGAAGAAGGACGCCGGGCGGTTGGGCAACCGCATCCTGCGTGAGGCTGGTGTCGAATGACGCTGCTCTATCCGATTGTGCTGGAAGCCGAAGACAACGGGACCACCAGTGCCTACGTGCCGGGACTGCCGGTCTACGCCGCCGCAGACAGTGCGGCGAAGGCAGAACGTGCCATTCGTGCCGTCCTCACGGCATATCTTGAGGCGCATCCCGACAGTCGACCGGGCGCACGGGTCCGCGTGGCGCGCTACTCCGGCGTGGGGATGAAGAAGGTCGACATTGTGAGTGTCGCCGCCCTGGTCGGCGCCAAACGCAGTGCCACCAAAGCGCGCGCCTCACGAGCGAACGGCCAGCTTGGGGGGCGACCACCGAAGACCGCAACTTCGTCCCCACGACTTGGGAAGACGGCTCGTTGAGACGCTGACTGACCAGCTGTCCGCTCACGCGGCGCGCCTGAGACCATCGATCTGCCGCAGCCAGCCGTAAAGCTGGTTCCAACTCGCTAGAATTGGGCTCACCACTACTCGCGTTCCGCTCGGAACGATTTCGCCCGCTACTCATCAGCAACACGGCACCGTCCTGCGGCCTCGCCTTCCCGTTGTCGATTCCACCGAGGCTCACCATTGGCGCGACGTGGAGGTGAGGCTGGCGTGCCCCAGGAAGGCAGCTCGGCCCGCGATTCGAGCAGGCGGCACGCGAACTCGCGACGCAGGTCGAGCAAGTGCAAGTCGGTGGTCTTAGTCGACGCAATCGGACCGCCGACCTCTTCGCCGAAGACGAACGCGTCGTGCGGCAGCGTGGCCGGATCGCCCTGGTCGTCGAGCGCCACCAGTTCGGGCGGCAGTAGACGATTGGAAGCATTGGCGGGGTCTGAGGTGACGGAATCAGCGTTTTCAGACCCTAGCATCGTCGTCGCGAGTCATGGGCGCGGCGACGTGAAATGACGCACGTCGATCGACACGCCGATGTCGATTGTCAACAGGTCTTCGGCGCCTTGGAGTGGGCCTTGATATGTTGATCGCGTCTTCGCGATGATCGCTGCGGTCGCCGGCGCGTGTGAATACACCGCGAGTTTCGGCTTCACGCGCGTGAAGATTTCGCCGGCCTGTTCGGGTGTGGTGTGGTGCGCCATGATGGCTTCTGCATTGGGCGAGCGGGCCCGGATCACATCGGGGTCAACCACCTCGTGGATCAGGACGTCGGCACCCTTTGCGAACGTGACGAGGTTCTCGGAGACACGTGTGTCGCCGGACAGGACCACCGAGTGGCCTCGATAGTCGACTCGGTATCCGTACGCGGGTGCCACGATGCCATGGTCGACGAGGAACGCCGTGACCGTGACGCCACCCTCGTCGAAGACCACGCCCTGCGTGATGTCGCGGCTGACGACCTTGATTCCCTCGCCTTGGATCTTCTCGTCGATGTCGCGACGCATGTGGATGTCGAAGGCAAAGGCCTGCTGCAGATGGTTCATCATCGAGACGGTGCCTTCGGGCCCCCAGACCGACAGTGGCACGAGTCGGCCGCTCCCTGCGCGACCGGTCCCCAGCCATCCGGTCAACAGCAGGTCGGGTATCTGAAGGACGTGGTCCGAGTGCAGATGCGTCAGGAACAGACGCGTGACTGACGCGGTGTCGACGCCCAGTTGCGTCAGTCGGAACGTCGTGCCCCGCCCGCAGTCGAAGAGCAATCGGATGCCACCGGCCTCAACCAGGGTGCTGGCGCCGTACTGGTCGAGGTTGACCAGCGGCCCAACGGCGCTTCCGAGCAGCACGACTCTGAGCCTCTCTTTCGAGGCCTCTGGCCCGTTGAAGGCCGCCAGCCCCTGATCGATCGAGGGGGCCAGAGCGGAGCAGGAGAATGACAGTACGCCGACGAGCAGTATCAGCGGCAGTATGACTTTCATGTGGGGTGCGTCTCCGGAAGCGGTGGTCCTCGGGCGCGAAGGCGCAACGCTATCACTGCTCCACGTTCACTGCACGTTCATGATGATGTCGGCGCTGGTGACTCACCGTAGGTGAACGCCCCTTCGGGCCGACGTCGTCAGGCAATACGACGAAGGCCATCCACGCGACGGAGCCAGCCGTCGAGCTGGTTCCAACTCGCTACAATTGGGCTCACCATCACGCCACCCTTACCAATCAACGACGTGCGGGCGTTCGCGAACGCCATCCCACGCTGGAATCGAACCGGCCGCGTTCCGCGTTCAGCTCCGGCGAGGCCTTGGCGGCAGCGGCACGTCGACTTCGGCGTAGCTACCGGAGGTCGCGGACGCGACAGCGACGGCAATGCGGACCGTATGCTGGCGCAGCAGTGACCACTTCGTGCTGCCCGTCAGAGCGACCAGAGCAATTCGGCGCGCGCGCAAGTTCTGCTGGTAGCGGATGCGACGGTCGTTGGTGAGCAAGAGGTCGAAGCCGGCCGCCTCAGCAGCGTTCACGAGGTCCTCGAGATTCTCGATGACGGTGGCGACGGGTAGGCGGGTGCCCTTGAACACCCACGCGCCGCCGACCCGGTCGGGCACACTCTCCACTGCGGGACATTGGGACCAATCCAGTGCAGCCATGGGCGACCTCCTACTTCTTCAGCTTAAGGGATGTCGCTGCGACGGTCACGCGCTATCGAGGCACGCTTCTTAGCACGTCCAGACGCCGCAGCCACGCCGTCATCTGGTTCCAACTGGCACAACTGGGCTCACCACCTGGGGGAGTCCCGTGGGACAAAGACGAGTGCGGCGACCGCGTAAGTGTGTCCCCGCCGAACGCAGCCGCGGTCAAGGTCCGAAGGCCCCGCGCGGACCACGCGAGGGGGCGACGCGAAGCGGAGCGCCTTGACGGCGGCGAGGGCGGTGGGATGCTGCAGGTGCGGTCGGATCGACGAGCTCCCCTGCCAGGCTATGTGCTGCGTACTGGAGACACACGCCCGGGAACGACAACGGCCAGCGTGGCCAGAAGCTCGGGCACCAAGGGATGCAGGTCGACAAGTCGGTTGCCAGCCGCGCCACCGCGATTTCGCGGCTCACGGTCGGGAAGTCATCGAGGACCACGTCGAGCGAGTGCCCGCCGTCCAGAGAGTCGAGCAGCGTCTGGAAGGGCACACGGGTCCCCGCGATTACCGGAATGCCGCCCATGGGGTCAACATTCCCAGTTCCGGCGCAACGGAAGGACGACGGCGCTCTACCAGGAGGAATCGGTCCGGGCACGGGCGATGGAGCCTGGCGCCAAGCTGCTGGAGGGTCCGCGTCTGTTCGATCGCGCCTGCAGGGTCATGGCCGCCGGCGTCCGCCATCGCCATCCCGGCCTCAGCGATGCCGAGGTGCTCGCACGTAGTGGCCGTGTTCGCGGCCCTCGATGCGGCCCACATCCCCAACATGCTCGTGGGCTCACTGGCCTCGAACTTCCATGGCATTCCCCGGTCGACGCGCGACGCCGATTTCGTCGTCGACGCTTCGCACGGCGGCAATATGCTCGCCATCCGCGGACGCGAGTTGGACTGGGCGTACATCGACCGATGGACAGCGGCTCACGACACTACAGAGCTCCTGGCCGAGATTCGAGCCTCAGTGCCTGCGGTGTAAGTGTCTGCTGAATCAGTCACCTCAAACTGATTCCCACCTCGGTGACAGACCCTGGGCGACAGGCGCTATCGCAGCGGCGGCGTCGTTGGCGGCGGACGCCGATGTCGCGTCGCTTGCTCGTACGAGTACGCGGCGCCAAGCAACGTGGCTTCGCTCCATGCGCGGCCGAAGAACGTGATGCCGGCCGGCAGCAGGCCACCGCGGGTGTAGCCCATCGGCACCTGCACCGCGGGCCAGCCGGTCGTGGGCGAGAAGAACTGGCTGTTGTCGCCGCCCGGCGTGTTCAAGTCGCCGATGAGCCGCGGCGGGTTGCTCCACGTGGGATACACGTAGGCGTCGAGCGTGTGTGCATCCATCGTCTTCAGCACGGCGGCGCGCACCTGATCGCGATACGCGGTGTCTGCCGCACACGCGGGCGTGCCCGGGCCATTGGCGGGGCCAGCTTCCGTCTGCTCCAACTGCCGGCGCACCGTAGGATGGAACTTGCCGCCCTTCACGATCTCGGTCAAGTCGTTCACCGGCACCCGGCCCTTGCGCTGCGCCAGGAACTCGTTGATGTCGTACTTGAAGGCGCGGCACGGCTCTGCGCCCGGCTGCCGGCGAATCGCGTCGAGGCCTTCGATGGGCGCCGGGTCCACGACGACGGCGCCAGCCAGCTTCAGATCCTCCACCGCCTTCATGAACACCTGCACGATCTCAGGGTCGGTCGTGTCGCGCTCGTAGGCCTGACGCAGGATGCCGATGCGCATGCCCTTCAGCGCGTCGCGCTCGAGCGCATCGGCGTAGGTAGGAATGGTGCGGCCGCGCGCCGCAGCCGTGGCCGTATCGTTCGCGTCTTCGCCGACGACCACCTGGAACACGGCCGTGGCGTCGGCCACGCTGCGCGCCATTGGCCCGGCCACATCGGCCAGGAAGTTGAGCGGAAAGACGCCGGCGCGGCTGGTGAGCCCCATCGTGGAGCGGATGCCCACGAGCGCCTGATGCGATGACGGGCCGCGAATCGAGTTGCCGGTATCAGAGCCCAGCCCCACGGCGCCGAAGCTCGCCGCCACCGAGGCCGCCGTGCCGCCGCTCGATCCGGCGGTGACGCGGTCGAGCGCATACGGGTTCTTCGTGTAGCCCGGCAGAATCGAGCTGAGCGTCTCGTTCGGCGTGAACGCCCACTCCGCCAGGTTGGACTTGGCCAGCACGATGGCGCCGGCGGCCTTGATGCGCGCCACCTGGAAGGCGTCGGTGGCTGGCACGTAGCCTTCGAAGGTGAGCGAGCCGTTCGAGCTCTGCAGCCCCACCGTCTCGAAGTTGTCCTTCACGATCATCGGGATGCAGTGCAGCGGGCCCACCGGTCCGCTCGCCTTGTAGCGCGCGTCGAGCGCGTCGGCCTCGGCCAGCGCCACGGGATTCACCGTGACGATGGTGTTCACGGCCGGGCCGTTCTTGTCATACGCGTCGATGCGGCGCAGGTACTGCTGCACCAGCGCATGACAGGTGAGCCGGTTGGTGCGGAACGCGGCGTGGATGTCGGCAATCGACGTCTCCTCCACGTGAAACGGCGTCGGCGCCACGGTCGGCGCCTGTGCGCGCAGGGTCAGCTGAAAAACGAGGACGACAGTCGTGAAGGAACACGCCACGATGATGCGCACGCGCGAATCATACGACGGCCTCGGAGGGCGGCGTCAGTAGGTCTCGACCTCGACGTGCGGCACGCGCCTGAAATCGTCGACGTTGCGCGTGACGACCGGCATGCCGTGCGCGAGCGCCGTTGCGGCGATCCAGAGGTCGTTGGCCCCGATGAGCTGTCCGACGCCGCGCAGGTGGCGATAGGCACGGCCGTACTCCCACGCCACATCAGGCGTGACAGGCAGCAAGAAGAACGGGGCGAGGAACGCCTCCCAACGCGGCCGATGGGCCATTGACGCACCGGCGGCAAGTTCCCCGGCCACGATGGCCGGAAGGTAGAGCCGGGCCTCGTCGAGGCGCTCGAGGAACTGCACCGCTCCAGTGGTCGTGCCGCGGGCGTGCTCGCGCTCGAGGTCGATGAAGAACGACGTGTCGAGGATCAGCGATCGCCCCACTTGTCCTCGGGCGGCGTGTCACTGCGGTCAGCGGCGTCGATGGCATCCAGTTCCTCTGCCGTGAACCAAGGGGGCGACGACCGCACCATGGCCAGCAGTTCGCGAGCGGTCACGGTGTGTTCGGGCCACGTGGCGCGCAGTACCACCTCGCTGAACGACTCGGTCGGATAGCGGCGAGCGGCTTTGAGGCGATCATGCGCCTCGGTCTTGAGGGAGATGGTCTTGGTGCCCATGCAATGCAATGTGCATTATGCACAGACATTATGTCAATTAGATGCGTGATGTTTGATGTATGATGCGTCATGCGGACCACCTTGGACATCGATGAAGACGTGCTGAATGCCGCCAAGGAGATTGCCGCGGTCAGGGGCTCGTCTGCGGGGAAGGTCTTGTCGGAGCTGGCCCGCAAGGGTCTGGCGCCAGCCGGACGGGGCACAGCGTCGACCCGCAACGGCGTGCCGCTGATGCCGTCGCGCGGGGCTGACGCGCCCCGTCCCACCATGCACCAGGTGAATCAGCTCAGGGACGACGCGTGAGCACGGTGCACCTGCTCGACGTGAACGTGCTCGTGGCGCTGTTCGACATCGACCATGTGCATCACGAGATCGCGCACGACTGGTTCGCCGACCACCGGGCGGGGGGCTGGGCCACCTGTCCGATCACCGAGAACGGCGTGCTCCGCGTGCTCGCGCATCCCGGATACGGCAGCTCGGACACCCGATTCGAGGCGATCGTCGAGCGCCTGCGACTGTTCCGCGACAGCGGGCACCATCACTTCTGGCACGATACGCCGTCATTTGCCGACCTCTCCGCAATCCGCCCGTCCTACATGCGCGGCCACCGCCAGGTCACCGACGTGTATCTGCTGGCCCTCGCGCTACGCATGGGGGGGCGGCTGGCCACCTTCGACCGCTCGATTCCGGTGAGCGCGGTCGTGGGCGCCACGAAGGGCACGCTCGCGCTGATCGGCGCGGTGGACGAACGGCCCACCGCGTAGCCTGCTCGTTCAGCGAGCCAGGAACGCGCGAATCTGGTCGTTGATGAACGCGGCGTCGGCCGGATTTCCACCGCCACCCGCCGAGTGGCCCCACAGCGACGGGATGGGCGCAAACGTCAGCCGCTTGATGAACGCCTTCTCGTAGACCGCATCGCCGAGCGGAAAGTAGAGATCGGTTTCGCACGGCATGTAGAGCACGCGCGCCGTGATCGATTGCAGCGCCTTCTCGTGATCGCCGCTGAAGCCGGGCGTGTCGCCGACGTTGTGCGTCTGCCAGGTGCGGGCGTGCAGAATCAGGTTGTTCGGATCGCGCACCGAGTCGCGCACGATGCGCGCCGCAAGGGTCTCTTCAACAGTCGCCGACTGGGGCTTGAACAGCTCGCGCCGCCACCATTCCTGCGACCACACCCAGGCCGCCCAGTGGGTGGACCACGCCGCCATGCCGGCCTTGGGCGGCGAGGTATAGCGCCCGCCGGCAAATGCAGGATCGGCGGTGAGCGCGCGAATCGCGCTTTCGAGCCGCACGACGCCGTGCGGATAGGTCTTGGCAGTGCCGCACCACGGCACGATCCCGTCCATGAAGTCGGGATGCACGACGGCCC